>Ga0206851_1010_pt1 | contig 74615 bp, 80 predicted proteins | sample Alteio_BWOrgCont_13_FD_152904 | JGI IMG/M metagenome (GOLD analysis project Ga0206851, IMG submission 152904) | Enriched cells from forest soil in Barre Woods Harvard Forest LTER site, Petersham, Massachusetts, United States -... | ecosystem: Environmental > Terrestrial > Soil > Temperate forest >... | reverse complement strand
AATTCCATCATTCTACTGTAGAAAGCTCTCCAATTCATCTCTGGAGGCTTGAATTCTATAAGATCTGAATTGAATTTCTCTGAGACGGCCCTTTTTGCTCGTTCTTCATAGATTCGTTCAGAGAACACTGAATTTGCAGAACAATAAGATTTAAATTCGTGTGATTTACAGAGTTCTTTAAATGTCTCATCGTCTGTCTTCGCTAAAATATCAACTATTGAATCATGAGAGAGACCTGGAAGAACAGTATTTGCATATCTTAGTTGTAGATCAGAGGGATATTTGAGACTCATTTTATGACTAAAAATTAAAAATTAATTCATATTCGATTTATAAGATTGAAAATTTAATAAATTAAGAATATTAAAACAAATGGAGCAATTTCCATTCAGAAATCTACCATTAGAGGTGAAGATTCAATTCTTAGCAAATGTAAATGAAAAGGAGTTTGACACATTGAATCAGATATCAGAATTTGATTATCTTCTTCACGAATATCCAAATTCAGAACGAGTCTATGAAGAGAGAAGTAAAAGAAAATTTACAGATCTAGTTCAATTTAAGGATCAAGATGTGAAGCCGATGACATGGAAAGAATTTTATGTTAGAATGATCGCTATAATCTCTCAATTGAATGTTATAGTTCTGATAATATCAGATTTAATCAGATGTAATAAATTGATGGAGTTAAAAGTTATTAGTGAATTGGCTCCTGAAGAATTTATAAGAGAGATGAATAGATATGTTGATAATGTTGCTGCATGCGGTCATATACAGATGCTTCAATGGTTAGAAACAAAAAAGATCCTGCCTGATAAAATTGGAATGGATTATTCAATTGGAAATGGCCATTTAGATGTAGCTCAATGGCTAGCTGATAGAAATATTAACCCGACACAAGAGGGAGCAAAGGTAGCTGCATTCTGGGATAAAATAGATTCTTTAGAATGGATATATAATAATTTTGGTCTGCTGCCAGATGCAATTTCGGTAGCAGATGCAGCAAATAGAGGATCTATAAATGTTTTAGATTGGGCATATTCAAAAGGTGTAAAACCGGAGAGAAGAAACTTGAAACCAAGAGAGATACAGAGATATCCTGAAGTTGTAAACTGGTTTGTTGAACATACCAAGAAGTAAATGGTTATTGATCTAAAGATCAATAACCTAACGAGTTGAAGGATAGATTCCTTTTGTTTTCAACCATTCTACTACATCTTTATGATGATTAATCTCTGCCAATCTCGAACCAATGCTATCTGGTAGAATAGCAGGTGATAATGAAGCCAGCCACTTTAATATATCTAAATGACCTCTAGCAGTAGCCCAATTTGCTCCATTTGTGCCTGGTCTTGCTCCTCTCTCATTTAACCATTTCAACATATTTAAATCTCCCTTACTCGCTACGTGGTCTGCAACACGATGATGAAGACTCCATCCTGTTAATTTATAATAGACTTTGATCTCCATAAATTTCCCTTTCATAGCTAATTCAACTGCTTCAATATTTGCTAGATTTTGAATCAAGTATATCATTCTATTGTAAAATTCTCTCCAGCTCGTCCCTTGTTCTTTAAATTCAATAAGACCAGGGGAGAATTTAAGTCTACTTCTCTCTTCATAGAGTCTCTCTGAGAAGATCGAATTTCCTGCACAATAAGATCTAAATTCCGGCTCTCTACACAAATTATTGAATGTCTCATAGTCAGATTTAGCTAAAATCTCTACAATCAGTTCATTCGGTAGATCTGGAAAGACTGTATTCGCATATCTCTTCTGTAATGAAGATGGGTATCTCAAATCCATTACTCCTTTAATCTTTTACTCTGCTAAATTTAAATTAATCAATTTAAATCTATTTCAACGACGATAAATACCTTTGGTGGCTAGCCAATCTACAATATCATATTGTTCATTTACCAGTGCCATAACAGCAATTGTTTTACTAAACTTAACACCTTTTTCGAATAACCATTTCAAAACATCTAGATGTCCAGCTTTTGTTGCAATAATTATTGCGTCTATGTTTGGCAGCTTATTTAAAATTTCGTAATATATTTTGAGTTCCATGAGCATTCCTTGTGCTGTATAATAGTTTGAAAAATTCGTATCCAATGTTCTGTAATTCAAATTCCTTACGAAGAATATTATACGATTATAGAATTTTTTCCACTTCATCTCTGGAGGTTTAAATTTAAGAAATTCTTGATCGAGTTTCTTTTTACATCTCTCTTCATAAAGTCTTTCTGAAAGAGCAGAATTTCCTGAACAATAAGATCTAAATTCCGGTTCTCCACACAAGTTACTGAATGACGCATGATCTGTCTTAGCTAAAATGTCTATTATTAGTTCATTAGGTAGATCTGGAAAGACAGTATTCGCGTATCTTTTCTGTAACGCAGAAGGATACTGTAGATTCATTTCTTTCAAAGACAGAAATATTCTTATTAATCAATTTTATTCAATCCGAATAGATTCCTTTTGTAGCTAGCCATTCAACTACTTCTTTACGGTTGTGTATTGTAGCTAATTCTGCTGCACGTTTCGTTGGTCTAACTCCTTTTCCGTACAACCATTTCAACATATCTAGTCGTCCATCATTAGCTGCCCATGCTGTTTCATTGTCGTCCGGAAGAACTCCTTTCTCAGACAACCATTCTAAAACTTCGTAATGATTATTGTAAGCCGCTCGATTTGCTCCAATAGTATTTGGTAGTATATTGAAAAAGTTATAGTATATTTTCAGCTCCATTAATTTGTTATCTTCTGCTAATTCATTTAGCTGTAGAGTGCCAAGATGATCTATAAAATATATTATTCTATCATGAAATTCTCGCCATTTCATATCTCTTGGCTTAAATTGAATCAGATTACCATTAAATCTCTTTAAAATAAATCTCTTAACTCTCTCTTCATAAATTCTTTCAGAGAAGATCGAATTTGAAGAACAGTAAGCTCGAAATTCTGTTGATTTGCAGAGATTTTCGTATGACTCTTCATCCATCTTTGTTAAAATCTCTACAATCAGCTCATTTGGTAGATCCGGAAAGACTGTATTCGCATATCTCTTCTGTAATGAAGATGGGTATCTCAAATCCATTTTCTATATATCGATTAAATTAAAGAGAATTATTTCGTACTCTAAAACAAATGAATCCATCAGTTGGTGATTCTATTCTTATTTCTTACAATGATAGAGTGATACTTGTTAAAGTGAATTTTATAAGAGGTTCTACGGTATATCTACGTGACGAGAAAACAGACACAGACAGTTCCATCACTTGGGATAAAAAGAAGAAGATGTGGATCCTTCCCAATGGAGAAGAGATCCCGATGTCATCGACTCATATTATTGCTCATACAAGTGGCTTACCAACCTCGACTCCAAATTTTAGTTTCACTGGACACGAATTAACAGATATAGAGATTCTGAAATATTTAGAGAATAATGATTTTGAAAGAGCTTGCAGAACAAGTAAATATGCACAGAGTCTCTGTAACGGAACACATAATAATTATCTATACAAGGAGAGAATAGCTATTCATTATCCAGCGATCTATCGGCAGATTGAGAAGATCGAAAAGATCAATTGGAGAGAACTCTATTATAAAATAATTAAATGGCTTATATACCGTAGAAAAGAATTTTATAAAGATCTAAATCAGATAACGATTATATCATATGTTGACTTCAATAATGTACCATCTCCATCCAATCTTCCAGAGATAATTGTTTTCTTTATTATATATCCTCATATTCGAGCTGATCTTCAAAAACGCGAAATTGAGAAGATGTTTAAGCAGGCGGCAAAGAATGGAGATGAGGAGACTATGATCTGGTTAGTTCAGAATGATAAATTGATAGAGCCGTATTTGGGTACAGCTTTTCAATACGGATATGAGAAATATATCAATGCAGCAACTTTAAAATTCGGACATCCGAATACTTATGATATCAAAGAGGCTCTTCTAAATAATCACTTAGATCTGTTCAAGAAATACAATCCTACTTTACAATATATAATAATAGGACGCGATGGAATCCCTCGAACTACAGATGATGATTATCCACGAATACCCGTACTTCGCATATCAATACCTAATGTTATGTATGAAGTTGATCTTCAAATTAATAGCGAGATGTTATCTAAAATTGATATTGAGACTCTGAAATATTTCTATGAGAATGGTTATAGAGCTACAGAAAATGTTGTTCGTAATCTGATTCAGAAATATAACAGAGCGGATTTAGCACAATGGATCATAGAGAATACACATTTCTCTTAGAATAAATAGTTTGACTTTTTCTGATTATAAATCAGAAAAAAAAAATTAATAAGGATAGATTCCTTTTGTGGCAAGCCATTCAACTACATTATGACGCTTTCTTTCTATAGCCATACTTGCGCCAGCTCTATTCGGCAGAACTCCTCTCTCATCTAACCATTTCAGTATTTCCAAATGACCAGTACGAGCTAATTGGATAGCTCCTCCTGAACTGGGATGAATTCCTTTCTCATCTAACCATTTCAACACATTCATACGATTACTTTCACCTGCATATTGAGCAGCTGCTCTATCTGGAGATATTCTTTTTTCATATAACCATTTCAGTATATCTAAATGACCGTTACGAGCAGCCAATCTCACTCCAGAAATTGACGGTAGAATTCCTTTTTCATCTAACCATATTAAGACATCGTAATGATCATTACAAGTAGCCAAATCAGCTCCTCTTATGTCTGGTAATTTATTTATTAATCTATAATATATTTTCAGCTCCATTAATTTACCATCTGATGCTAAATCATTAGGATTTATCTGATCTAAATTGGTAATAATCCACTCTCTGTTATTAAATTGGAAAATAAACATAGAGATTCGATAGTAGAATTCTCTCCATTTCATATCAGATGGTTTAAATTCAAGTATATTGCGATCAAATTTCTCTGAGCAGAGTCTCTTTGCTCTCTCTTCATATAATCGTTCAGAGAAGATTGAATTTATAGAACAATAACTTCGAAACTCTTCTGATCTATGCAACTTCCCGAAAGTCTCCCTATCAACTTTTGCTAAAATCTCTATAATCAGTTCATTTGGTAGATTTGGAAAGACTGTATTCGCATATCTCTTCTGTAATAAAGATGGATATTGCATTTTCATTCTATAGAATTAAAATTACGGACTTTCGATTTTACCAGAAGAGTAGAGACAGCATGATTATTTTATAAGTAGGAGGAAAATTTTAAGGATAGATTTTATTATCTATGCACCATAGTACAATTTCATTATGACCTCTTTTATAACCTTGAAATATCGCTTCTTTAATCGGCAGAAGCGGAGGTGATCTACTGGCGAACCATTTCACTGCTTCAAAATGATTATATTTAACTAACAAATTTATTCTATTCTGAGTTGGTAGAATTGGAGGATTTAGATTTGCTAAACATTTTAAAACATCTAAGTGACCATCTATATATGAAACACTTATAGCGAGATCGTCCGGAAGTATAGAAGGTGATAGTTCTGATAACCATTTTATAATATCTACATTTCTTCTCATTACAGCAATATTAGCATGAGTTCGAGTAAGAATAACTCTATTCAACTTATGTAATATTTTTAGCTCCATTAATTCAATAGTTCTGATTAATATATTTATAGCAAGGTGATTATTCAAGATTTTAAATGTCCTATTGTAGAATTCTCTCCAAGGAATATTCTCTTCCCTAAATTGCAATAACTCATTATCGAACCAATATAAACTTCTCTCTTCGAATAGCTCTTCAGAATTAGGTTTCTGATTTGCATAAGAATGAAATTCTTTATTAATACAACAGATGCTTCGAAAGTCTTTATCAGGAAGACGAATAAGAAGCTCCTTCTTACCTCTTTCACCTATTGAATCTAACATTTTATTCATCTGAATAAAATAATTAAAATTCAATTTGAATAGATTCCAAATGTTTCTAGCCATTCGACTACATCTTTATGATGATTTCGTCTAGCAGAAAAAGCACCTTGTTCATCTGGTAAAATCGGAGGAGTTAAAGTGGCCATCCATTTTAATATTTCTAGATTACCATTATATGCTAGCATATTCGCATCTTCTTGAGTTGGTACAATAGGTTCGGATAGTTGTGCCAACCATTTTAATATTTCTAATTGATTATATGTTGAAGCTAATTTTGCCAAGTATGGTGTATGATTAAATTGATCCATTCTATATAGAATTTTCAATTCTATTAATTTACCGTTTCTAATCAAATTTGTAAAATTAATATTACCATTAAATAATGGAGTAATTCTATTATAAAATTCTTTCCAAGTCATACCATCTAGTCTGAAATTTAATATATCCTCGTCAAACCAAAACAGACATCGTTCTCGAAATATCTCTTCAGAATCTGGATATTCATTACAATATCTATTAAATTCGCTATTAGTTGAACAAAGATTTCTAAAATCTCTATCTGGAAGACGAATAAGAAGCTCTTTTTTCCCTCTTTCTCCTACTAAATCAATAGACGTTTACCTATTCCATTTGCTTCCATCCATTTCACAACATTCTCTCTATTGCGCTCTTTCGCATCCTGATAATCTATTTCTGTAGGAAGAACGCCGTGACTCTTTGCCCATTCAAGAATCTGTGGCTTATCTCCATATATAGCTGCAAAGATTATCTCTGAATCATGTGGAGAGAAATTAAAATTCGGATCAAACTTCTCTAGGATTCTCAATTCAAAAATATTTCCTTGATATGCTGCGTTGTGTGCAATTATAGATGTCCGCTTTCCTGATGCTATTTCTCTAGTGAGATTAACAACTCTTAAATAAAAGTCTTTCCATGTCATAATAGGTTCCTTAAATTGAAAATAATCGGGATGAATCCAACGATAAGATCTCTCTTTAAATAGCTCTTCTGAATGTGGATATTCATTACAATATGAATTGAATTCTTTATTTGTTGAGCAGACTCTTTGAAAATCTTCAAATGGAAGACTAATGAGAAGTTCTTTCTTTCCTCTTTCACCTGCTAAGTCGATAGACATTTTCTTTTCTATAGAAAAGAAAATGATATTTTAGTTATTCAATTCGCAATACTCTCCTAAGAGAAACTTCAATTCATTCGGTATTAAATCTAAACAGAAAGAGAATCCCTTCATACCAACTGCGCATTTAATTCCGTATGGCAGTTTAGAGATCTTACTCTTTGCTGTGAAAGTGTCTGGAGTGAATATATTGCTACTGGAGGGTTGCGACTTAGAATAGAAAGTGATAATCAAAACTGTTATCTGTTCAGATTGATTGAGATCGCATGCACTCAGAACATCATTTAACCTCTTTGTATAACTCTCTGTTATGATAAGATTGGGTCTTGTGATCACTCTGGTCATCAGTTCGTCATAGAGAGGATAAGCAGACATTTATTTGACTCTACTCTTATTTTAAACTTTTCAATTTTGATTCTATTCCATAAACTAATTTCTCTTCATTAGAAATAAAGATGAACGAGGAGTGCCAGAAAAGAACAATCTACTGTTATTTTACCTCTTGGGAGAGCCTCTTCTATTTCAAAGCGGATAATTTGGCATATCATGTTGAGATAGAAGATTCTATAGTTGAGATAGAGAAACTGAGTACATATAGAACTAATATACAACCGATAATCATTCCGGGTATAACTATTGCAACTTTTAGAGCTCTGATCTATTCATCTGTCAGTGATACTCTAAAGAGAGGAGAAGATTGTTTCTCAACTAATTTTAAGGCTAGATTGAACAGACTTATCGAATCTCGTTCAGAAAGAAATTGATAAATCAATAAGTTTTAAAGTTTAGAAGAAATGAACAGAAGAGAGAAATTCTTTTTCAGAGATGATCTCTTCACTAAATCGTATGAAATAGCAAAATTGAGAGAAAGATACTATAAATATATGTTAGCTATAAAAGATAGAAAAGGAAAAATTGTAGGATATGGCAAGATTGTCATTGAATTTATTGATTATTGGGGCGAATGGAGTTTGGAGTTAATGAATTGCAGTCCACAGAGAGAAGGAATAGGTGGACATTTGTATCAGTTTGCTATTAAGCAGTTCAAAAAGGATCATCCTGATATTACAACACTAAGAGTTCATCCGACTAGTTCAGAGGAGAAATCTTTCTTTGGGAAGAGAGGCTATTCTAACTATTCTTTGCCAATTTAGATTTCTCTCTATTTTGTAGTTAAACTACAAAATCTGAATCTCGTCTATCTTTCCTGATCTTATTCTATCTTCTATCTTTTCCGATCTTATTCTATCTTCTATCTTTTCTGATCTTATTCTATCTTCTATATTCTATCTTTTGAATAGAATCTATAAAGTGAATTTTCGTTCTCGATTAGATAAATATTTTTTAAACTTGGTATCAACCTTGAGATTAGAAAATAGATTCAGTTGAAAAGATAGAAATTAGAAGAAGATAGAATAAGATACAGGATGATAGAAATTAGAAGAAGATAGACAAGATCCAGAAGATAGAAATTAGATGAGAGATGAAAGTTTTTGTAGATGAACTACAAAAAAGAAATTTTAACTTCTTAACGACTACTCTGTCGAAACCAGAGCGCGATCGCATCTGCAGTATTCGGATTATTGGCCGGTTTGATCTTCCCCTCCTCCTCAATTGCATTGTAACGATTCGCACGCATTTTGCCAATGCTTGAGATAACTCGATCATCTGAAGTAAAGTATTTGCCGTATTCAGCAGCTGAAGTCATAATTATCATTGGTAGCCAACCTTTTCCATCACTAACAAAATCTGAGAGAGCAGATGGGAGAGATTCACCAGGACGAACTCGGAAGGAGACAAATCGAGCCCTACCATTTAATTTCGCTTTGAGTTTCTCCCATTCAGGAGCGAATTTTTTGCACCAGCCGCAAGATTCACTAGAGATCAGAATTATCACAGGTAGATTTGACATCAAGAATCTCTCTTTATATATCAGAATTTATTTTTAATGATGGTTTTACTATTCTATTTTTATTGACTCGGATAATAGTAATTCAGAATCTTCATCTCCTCTGAATTATATCTCGTATTATCAAAATCTAAATTGTTTTTCATTCGAGAGATAGCATCAGCCTGTTGAGATTGTAGCCCTTTCTGAAGAGCAAAGTTATAGAGAGCGATTCGTCTCTGATACCGAGCATCTATCTCTCCAGAATCTCTATTCAGAGGAGAGTAAGTGGTTGTTTGAATCGGAGCCCGAGCAGAACTTGAGGAAGCAGCAGGAACGAAAGTAGATTGAGCAGGTTGAAAAGTTGGAGTTGTGGATCCTGGTTTCTGTTGTTGGAACTGAGTTGCAGTAGGAGTAGTTGATCCTGGTCTCTGCTGAAATTGACCAGTAGCAGCTGGAGGGAAATAGATTTGATTAGAGAATTGAGTCTGCTGAACTGGTGCAAATTGAGCAGCAGGAGCAAATTGCTGTTGTTGAAACTGAGGAGTGACTGGGGCAGGGGTAAATTGCTGTTGTTGAACTGGTGCAGCAGGAGCAAATTGCGTTTGTTGAAACTGAGGAGTGACCGGGGCGGGGGTAAATTGTTGTTGTTGAACTGCTGCAGCAGGAGCAAATTGCGATTGTTGAAACTGAGGAGTGACTGATGCAGCAGGAGCAGGATAAGATACAGCTGGTTGTTGAACTGATGCAGAAGGAGCAAATTGCATTTGTTGAAACTGAGGAGTGACTGGGGCAGGAGTAAATTGCTGTTGTTGAACTGCTGCAGCAGGAGCAAATTGCGTTTGTTGAAACTGAGGAGCAGGATAAGATACAGCTGGAGCAGCCACCTGGAAAGTCGGAACAACAATCGGTTGAGGAACTTGTACAAACTGAATCTTCTCGCCTCCAATACTCTCCAGAAGACGAAACACTTGATCTTTGTAAGATTGATCAAACATCCAGGCTGATCCCTGTCCATAGTTTTCGCTATAGATTCCTTTCATTGCGGAGAGCTGAGGAGTGTATCTATCCAAGATACCTTTCGGAAAAGTGACTATGAGAGAGGGTCCATAATTATAGAACTTGATTCCAAACTTGTTTCCGTAACTTGAAGGGAGCTCTTGAAAAGTTGGAGAGGCCTGAACCTGAGAAGTCTGTTGATAAGAGTAATTCGACGAACTAGAGGCAGGAAGGACTGGTGTCTCATCATCAGATTCCTCTTCATCGGACTCGGAATCTTCTTCATCTGAGTCGGTCTCCTCTTCACTTGTCTCTTCTTCGTCAGAATCAGTCTCCTCCTCTTCTGAACTAATCTCTTCCTCTTCAGACTCATCGTCATCATCCTCATTTTTGCGGCGGCGAGGCATTTTACTTTTAATTGAATTTTTTCATTTTTAAAATAATCAGTTTTTATTCTAACAGAAACAAGATGAGTTTGGAATTAAAAGACTTAAAGAATCCGCAAACAATTTTCTCCATAACGGCTATACTCAGCATAGCGGGTGTCTCGATTTATTATCAGAGACAACTGACAAATATACGAAATGATCTCGACGAAGTTAAAGCTCATTTGGCAACTATCATAGCCTCTACTGATCCCTCTGCAAGAGTGAAGATAGATCAGTTGGTCTCTTCAGTTCGATTACTTGATCAGAAGCTTCTATCACATGATAAACATATTGAGGATCTGAAACTCTCTATCGGTGAAGTACCAGCTCCAGATGATAAAATCAAAAGATGGGTGAGATTTACACCCAATTCGGTAGTCTCATCCGAAAAAGATAATATTGTCGAGAAGACAAACGCAGATGCTGATCTTAATGCAGAGTTGCAGGCTATGATGCAATGAGTTTCATCTTAAAAGATAATTCTACCGAGAAGACAACATGATGCATAGAGTTTCATCTTAAAAGATAATGTTGTCGGAATACAACTATGATGCAATGAGTTTCTATTTTCCATCAATTGATGGAAAATTTTTCTGATTTTTGTCTTTTTAGATTCGCATCGGTGCCATCTGACCAGGTTGTCCAGCAAAGAAGTTCGCAAGAGCCTGATTCTGCTGCTGCTGACCTTGCTGATTGAACTGAGAAAGAGTTGGCATCTGGGAAGCTCCAACAGACGAAGGAGTCGGAGGAACCGTTTGATACTGCTGAGGAGCCTGCTGCTGGAATTGTTGCATTTGTTGCGGCATCTGTTGAGGTTGGTAAGCGATCTGATTTTGAGGAGCCTGCTGTTGGAACTGTTGCGGCATTTGACTCGAAGAACTCATTGAGCTCATAGTCGGAATTCCAAGCGATGGAGCAGGAGCGCTCATATTCGCAGAATTGGCTCCATTACCCTGTGATCCGTTAGAGATAATGGTAGTTGTCGTCGTCGTTGTGGCAGGAGCGGCGATCAACAACGATTTCGATTCGGACTTCAGTTTCTCAGCAGAAGCGAGAAGAGCCGTGAGAAGAGCCGGATCGGACTTTGCCTGTTCCAGAAACTTTGCGATTGTATCGCTCTGCTTCGAATTCTCGCTGTTGCCGAAAACATCGATGTATCCTGCATCTGTTGGTTCCGACAAGATTGTGAAGCAACGGACGTAGCAGCGAGTGATCGCTCCGTTGGCACGATAAACATCACGAGGACTGAAGATCACTGATCCGGTCATCTTCTTGTCGATCAGACTCTGATAAGGAATCTTCTGACCGATCACCTTGCCATCCTTCTTCACCGGAATCTGGAAACTCGAACTTGAATCCAGACGCAGGTAGATCTTCGGCTCGACACCATCAACAGGTGAAGTCGAATTCGCTGCATCGTAGAAATAGACGCCGCGAACATCACCAGGGCGATCAGCCTCAAAATGATTCATGTTCAGATCTTGTTTGTGCTTCGCAATACAGGCCATCACTCCCTTGTTCGCCTCCTGAGCACCAATCTTATCCGCCTCCTCCTTGATGCGGATCGTCAGTGTCACTTTGCCAAACTGATCCTTACGGAGAGTCCCCTCTCCCATAAGTTCAAAGAAAGCATCTCCGATGATTCCTGTCTCAGGACTCTTGTAGCGAATATCAAGTGCCTGAAAAGAGCCAGAGCTCCCGTCCTTCTCGTTTTTCCAGTTTCGTTTGTTGGGTTTGTTGGGTGCGAAGAAATTTTCAGCCTTCGTCTCTGAGAGTTTGTAGAAAGTGCTCATTTCGGTGTTTTGTTTTGCGGGGTTTTTGGGGTTGCTGGAGACGAAGTCTGAGAAGAACGAGTGGTTTGTAATTCTTCTTTTCTTTTTTAAAATAATTCAATTTTTTGAACTCTTGCGAAAAGTTAATTCTCCTGATCAAGAAGTTTTTGAAAAGTTAAAATTTCAAGTCTCCTGATCAAGAAGTTTTTGAAAAGTTAAAATTTCAAGTCTCCTGATCAAGGGGAAAGATGGAAGTTGATGAACTGCAGAATACCCCTTCGGAAATTCTGCCAATAGGCTCCGGACTACTAGTCGGACTCGGCGCCTCTGTCATTTTTCGATAAGAGTTTCGGTTCTGAACTATCTCTTCAGTTGAAATATAAGTCGTATTGTAGGTCGCAGCAGGCAGACCCCCAGAAAGACCAACAGGAAGACTTGGAAAAATAGTAAAATTGGATGGACAGGAGGCCGAAGTTGCTCTCCCGACACCTGAATCACAATATGATCCTGTTGCTCCAGCGTAACTTGTTGTATTGATAGGTAGAGAATCCGAAATCCACGTCCATCCCAGATAATTAAATGTTCTCTTTGCATTCTCTTCTATCTCTTCGAATATCTTCGGTGTATCAGGTATTCTAAAATCTCTTCGATTGCATCGAGCACCATTCTTTCGAAGCAGAATATACATCAGATACTGTGCATTTATAGCACTCGATCTAGCTCTCTTCACCTTCTCATATCCCTGTGCAAATTCTCTCTGATCATCAAATATTGCATTCTCTATATGCGAGTAGTCATCTAACTTTCTACCAGCATACTGAGCTAGAAATAAATTGATCCCTTTGTAGTTTGGATATTTAATAGATTTAAAGATCTCACCCATGATCTCCGGATCTAAATTTCTTTTCAATATATGATTCCTTGCGCAATATTCATATACATCCTTCTCTAAATTCTCTGGAAAATCTATATGAATTTTTCCTTGATGATAATAAAATGCCAGTTTAAAATTCTCTCCATTCTGATAATCAGAATTGTTCGAGTTATTTATCCTCGAGAGATCTCCAAAAGTTGCAACATTCAATAGCTCATCTCTGTAAATACCGCAATCTTCACAGATCACCTTCCCCTCCTCTTCTGTATTCAGTTTAGTTTGGCAGTAGGGACAGACGTCTTTCAGATGTTTAGTAGGAACATATGTAAGATTCAAATCTATATACTTCGAGGCTGTCTGAATAAAGATTCGAACCAGATTTAATTTCTCTGGAGAGGTGATCTTAACTGCACCGAAGACTTGTCCGGCAGATTCTAATTCTACACACTTCATCCACTGTTCATATATCTCTTTTATATCATTGCAGTATGTAAGATATTTTTTGTTCTCTGTATATATTAAGTTATCTTTCTCATAACCTGCTATCTCTTCATTAATTGCATGTTTCTCAACTAGAGTCAATCGTGGATTTTTCAATCGCTCTTGTAGAGCCTTGATTTTCAATTTATTCGGTTTGATATTTTCAGCTCTTCTTGTAAAGTAATCAACAATATATTGATGAATCTCAGTACAATTTGTATTCTCATCATAGGTCCCTATTGGAGAGAAAGTGATCTTAAGCTTATCATCTCTAGTGGTAGTCACTAACTCTCTTCCTCCCATTTGAGAATGTGAGAGAATGTCAGTTCTCTTGTTATTCCTATTGGAAAAAAGGCAAAGATTCTGTATCTCTGCCTTGTTCATCTCTTTCTTTTTAGTTTTAGAGCTCTCAAGTTAAATTGAATCGGTAAATGACTCTTTAAAATAAATCTTAATTAAAATGCCGAAGAGATTCGGAAAAGAGAATGAAAATTCGGACGAGTTTCTGAGCAGTAGCGAAGAAACCAAAACGAATCATAAGCCGAAAAGGATTATCGAAGAGGATGGTTTTGGCGATTATTTAAGTTCAGATAATGACGAGTCTAGTGAGCAGTCTGAAAAGCCTTGCTATGAGAAACACGAGAACTCAACACTTAAGATTTGGTATATTGTAGCTATTCTAATCTGGATTGTTCTACTTGCTCTTCTCGGTCTACTTCCTCCCAAAGATATAATAGAGGTGATTCTGATGGCGATACCGATTATAGCTTTCATAGTAGCAATTGTCTCTATTCATACAATAACGGAATCTATTGAGCAGTTGATGCTTAAAGCGAATCTATTAACTTTAGGACTTCTCGTGGCTCTCCCTCTGATCAATTGGTCAAAGGATACATCCTATGAGAGTAAAGAGACATTTATGAAGATAGCTGCTACAGCAATCATCTTATCTATGTTGACATTGATCGACTGGTGGGTCGATAAGAAATACTTGTATCTATTGAAACATACAAAATCTATAGTTCAGACTTATGCTATTGTTCTACTGATGATCGGCTTGTATAAATTCTTCTGCGAGGCTGCTTACTCTAAAGAACCTGTTGGCTCTGGGGGAGTATTTGCTGGAGTTTTGTAAAATCAAGTAGATTCGATACGATCAAAATTAAAGGCTGTAAATTCATCCGATTGACACAAGTTTTGATTCAAGAGAATTTACTTGATTACAAGTAAATTAAAATTAAGTTATCAAACTATCAAAATTAATAAATCCCTGATAGACTCTCCAGCATGAGAAGTCTATTCTTGGTAGTGACCATTGATATGTATTCACCACTCCTTCTACATTCCAGATGAGAGTCAGAGGAAAGGATCTCGGTGCTGGAGCAGTTGATGTCCATTGACAGGTAAACAGACGATTTAAACCATCAGAACAGCCGATGATTCTCGGACACTTTCTATAACGATAACGACCGTCCGGTCCATTCTTTATTCTCTTTCTACTTGCTCTCAATTCATGCCAACAGAATTCAAATTGAAGCGCAGCTCTTGTTGTAGGAAATCCAGATATAACACAGACTATTCTCCATTGATTCCCTTTTGTTCTCTTCGCCCCTTTTCCCTTCCCTTCATTATGCTCTTTTATCCTTCGAAATGGATTGTTTGTATAACCGACATAAGTCTTATTTGAAGTAGTAGATTGTAGAAAATAGACATTATAGGTTCTCTCTTGATATACTACTCCGTATGTTCCACCGATGTTCTCTTGAATAAAAGGTATCATAGCTTTTCTGTGGAAGTAAAATCTTATTCCATTTCAATTTTACCTATCGCTCTCATATAATCATTCAGAACAGAATTAATACTCTTCGTCACATCATTGGTGAATGTTTTAATAATATTCGAGTAAGCAAATGAATTATAGAGAGCATTCAGCATTTTGACTCGAAGAACTTTCTTCTCTGCAAGATTCTTCGAAACTGTTCCTATGAGTCCACGAGACTCATCGGTCTCTATAGGAAGCAGCTCTTCATAATTTCTTTCAAGACCCTCTACATCTAAATTGAATTCAGTAAACTTGTCCATTATCATCTTGATAGTTGTCACTTCCAAATAGAAATTCTCAATATTAGCCACAAAATCTTCCCATTCTTTCATCAAATCTCTCTCTGCAAATTCAACAAGATTCTCAGAGTAATGTTGGATAAGAGATTCCAAATTATCTTTTGTATTATTGATATTCAAGATAGTCGACAGAGAGATAGCAGGGAAAGCAACTGAACCGTTTCCTTTCTTGCTTCCAAACAACTTATTATCTGAATTCTGAAAAACGAGAGCCTCCTCATTCATAAATCCTCTTTTCTGGTCAGTGAGACTCAGTATACAAAGCGCATCATTGCAGATAAAGGCTGTTTTGCATGATTCTCCTTCTGAAGCACATGTCAAGCTCCCTTGCTTCAATCGTGTAGGAACAAGTGGTATATTCATTTTTGAGACAAGAAGATCACTACTTGAATAATCTGTCTGTTTTTCTATCTCCTGATCTGCAATGATCACAACTATATCTCCTCGAGTATCTTTAGCAACAAAATGTTTGAATTTGCCGCCCTCTACTAATGTAGAGAAGACATGAAATCCTTTCTCTTCTAGCTTCTGAAGTAGGAGAGTTTCTGTCAGTTCAGTAGCTTCTTGAACTACAGGTTGAACTACGAGTTGAGGTCTCTCCTGAAGAGCCTCCTCATTTGTTTTGAACGAGAGAGGTTTTGTGATAACTTCTGTTGCGGCTGTCGCGAACTGCGGCCTCTGTTTCTCTGCATAAGAAGGTGATTCTGAAGCCAATAGAAGTTGCGTATTAGTATCAATGAATTGAGGAGAGTCTTGTGGTTTGGACATCTCAGGAACAAAATTTCTTCCATCTAACTGTTGAATACTATTCAGTTGAATAGGTGTTTTGTAAGGTTTTCCAAAACTGGAAGGAGAGGCTAGACCTGCTATTCCTGTATTGTAGACTGGAGCACCATAAGGAGTAGCGTCCGGTTTCGAAACAGATGGATCTGGATATTTGAGATTTGCGCTCGGAATAAGAGGAGTCATGTTCAGTTTAAGTTTCTGTCCCTGTTGAGGAATCTGAGTCGACTGTTGAAATTGCTGTAGACCTTGAGTAGGAGTCTTCTGAAAGCTTTGAACTGGAGCTTGACTCTCTCCATTAAAAACAGGATAAGTCGGTGTTCTATTCACTGCAATAGAAGTTAGACTTGGAGATTCTGACTTAAATTGGGTCTGTTGAAATTGGCCCGGTGTCTGATTACCTCTAAACTGAGAGGCAGTTGGTGTTTTCCCGTAGACAGGCGTCATTGTTCCTTTTTGAGTTCCTGTTAGACCTGCTAAGATAGGTGTCAGAGATCCTTTTGAACTACTCAGGTTGATAATTTCCGGAGCAGGTGTCTGGAGAGGAGTTTTTTGAGGGATCTGTTGAAAGGAAGTTTCGGAACTATTCGAACCAGAAGTCCGATCTCTGCTCAATTTAATAGGGGTGATCGAAGAGCCTTGGCTGGGAGCTCTTTGAATTCCAGGTTCCGTGCCTGAACTCAGAGAGAAAGGTACAGCAGATTTAACATTCGCATTGAAAGAATCGGCAGAAGAGGAACCTAAAGAGCCAAAATTAGCTGAATTTAAAGATTGTGAGCTTGTAGCTCTCGACATCTTTATTTTTAAATCGTCTAAATTTAAAAAAAAGAGTTTCTGTCCAGAGATCAAATGTCAGAGAGTTTAACTGATACAGAGGAGGATAAGTATACACCTACAGACAAAGATAAAAGTCTACTTCAACTTGTTTTCGGTGAACCAGAGTACACTTACTCTGAGAATTATCTATTCTGGTTTATTCTCTTGGTTATACTTCTCTTATTAATTTTATTTGTTTGTTGGAATCGTAAATCAAAGATTTACGGCGGAGAAAATAATTCTTCGCTATCGTAAATCAAAGATTTACAGCGGCAAAAAATAAATCTCCGCCGTAAATTTTTGATTTACGATAAAGGAGATTTATTTTTCTCCGCCAAAGAGAAATGTTAACGTTTAGTAAATATGGAGATATCTTTCTGATTAAATCTTGTCAGAAATCCATAGGTTTTGCAATTATATTTGAAGATAAGACATTCATGATAAATCCTACTCCAGAGTTGGTAAAATTCTGCTGCTGTACAGATTCTGCGACAAAAAGCTCTTCTAATTCTTCCAACTCATCTAATTCGGATACATCGCGCGAAACTATTCGAACTGTAGAGCCAAATGAAACGGAGACAAGTAGAGTCTGTCATTCCTGCTTTGTAATTCGTACTCCTTTAATAGAGATACCGAAGAGCAAGGAGATTCTTTTAGCTAAATATCATAATAAGAACTATCTCTTTGTACCGAAACTTGAGATGGTGTTCATTTTTGAGCACGATCTTGAGGAGACTCTTGTGATTGCAAAGAGATTGAGCGCTACAAAAATAGTTACACCAAAAGGTTCAATTATCACCGCAAGCGAACTTCTGATCTGCTCTATTATCAATTAAATCTCTTTTTTTTGAATTAAATATCAATTCAAAAAGATAAAGAATGAATAGCACAAATTGTTCAAATAGCGTAGGAGACCTGAATGTGTACGGAATAATCAGTTCACTCTACTACATTCTTTTCGGTCTACTCGGTCTCTTTGTCAATAATTCATTCATGAACGATATCAACACATATCTAGTTATGACAGGGATCGGATATATAATTTATTTTTCTGGAACAGAGAACTATATCTATTCAAGATCTATAATTATGTGTACTGCTACTCTCTTCTATAAATTAGTCGCTGAGATAATCAAGAGATACACTGATGAGAGATTTGATGCAAGTGAGATGATAATCGGGATAGCAGGGAATAGATTCTATCGATTACCTGTTGCGATTTCATCTCTACTCATAGGCGCCTATGTCTCTCTAACTATCAGTTACTTCAATAACTATTTTATAATTGCATTTCTACTTCTAACACAATTCATGACTATTTATACAGTCATAAGCTTCTTCCCGAAAGGAACATCACTCTATACTATAACAAGAAAAATGTGTCTAAGTATACTTATCTCTGCTCTATTAGGTTCAATCGGACTCGGTACTTCTTATATCTGCATACCGAATCTCTATGCTTGGTTTCAATTATTCATCGGTGCACCGATCGCGAATATCTGTATTCCTTACTGTCTCTATACTTCATCTCAACTGCTACTTCTGATTCGAGGTAAAAATTTGAGAAGAAGGGTGAATGTGCGAGGGACAAAGTTCATCTTCATTGCGTATTATATAGGGAGAGATGCAATTGAGAATGAAGTTTGAAAATCATAGATTTTCGAACTCCAATTTTCCTTGAAATTCTAGTTTGAAAATCATAGATTTTCGACCTTAATCTTGAAAAGATTTCTGTCTGAAAATCATAAATTTTCAACCTTAATCTTGAAATTCTAGTTTAAAACTTTGATTCTGATGTTGATCATCAAAATTATTTGAAACCTTTGATCTTCATTATATGAGTGTAGCTCCATTTCATTCGTTTATATAATTTTTCCGCCTCCTCTAATAAATCAACATTGAATTGCACATCTATGCTTCTCTTCACTGTCTCCTTCAATAGATAATTATATAAATATGTATCTCTTGCAAGACATCCACGTTCTATTATAAACATTACACATCTCTTCGCTTGAACAAATTGTGCAAGCCGGTATTTAAGATATTCAGTAGTGAGTCGATGATCCATCACAAAGAGAAGTTCAAGTAGCTTCTCATTATCATTCTCGATAATCTCTTTGGCAAGTGCATTTATTCCAGAATCAGATTGTCTTAAACCCCATAATACATCCCATCCATCTTTAATCGGCTCCAGAAGTTCAAAAACCTCAGAGACTCTTTGCCAAGAGAGACCAATCTTTTCTATCATTAGAAACAGCTCTTCACAGACTATAGATTTTATATAATCTCTGCTCTTCCATTTTCTTATTTCAAATAAGAAAATTAAGACTGATCAATTTATCTACGTGTTCCAAGAGTAGTCCTTACTAACCCTTGTTTACCTGCTAATCTCTGTGCCATAGAACTATAATGAGTACGAGCAGGATGAAGTCCTTTTGTAGCCAGCCAATCAAGAACATGCTGGTGACTATTCGCAGCAGCAAAATTTACTCCATATAGAGTTGGTAGAGTCCCTTTTATATCGTATATCCATTGTAAAATTTCTAAATGGCCACTTTTAGCTGCAAAATCTGCTATATTAATTGCATCTATATCTGAAAGTCCGTCATTAATCTTGTAATATATCTTCAGCTCCATTAACTTTCCTTCGAGTGCCAAAATATACACTCGTGATCTAATAAAAGTCAGACGATCAATCAACGTAGATAATCTATTATAGAATTCTCTCCATTTCATCTCTCGCGGTTTGAATTCGAGTAGATCCTTTCCGAATCTCTTCTCTGAAGCTATCTTTGCTCGCTCCTCATAGAGTCTCTCCGAGAAGATTGAATTCTCTGAACAGTAGGCTCGGAATTCTGGCTGAGAACATAAATTGCTGAAGGTCTCCACATCTGCATTCGCCAAGATAGAGAGAATTAGTTCGTTTGGAAGGTCTGGAAACACTGTATTCGCGTATCTTTTCTGTAGATCAGATGGATATTGCATTTCGATTCTTTATGAATCGAAAATTATTTTAATTCATATTTTCATGTTGTCTGCAATAAATATGACCAATTTTAGCATCTCTTTTACATTGAGTGCCGATTTTTGTTATCGCTTGACATTGATTTGCTTTATCGTAACTTCTTGGAGCCAAAGATGAATCTACAGCAGGCTCATAAGGATCATTCGGATCAACATTATATTTCACATGATATGCTCGCCAGTAATCTGCAGTTGTAAATTTCGGAATGCCAAGTTCTAGAAGATATTTTATAAGTTTATTGCCATCTTCATTATTATATTTATATCGAATCTCCATTAGAAAAACTGTATCTGGAATTATCACCTTATTCTCTATTAGAAATTTAATAGTTTTGAATAGTTTGGTATAAATCATCTTTTGATTAAAGATAAATGCATATTCGGTTCTTATATCATATATAGTTATCTGCTCGGAATTCAAAAGATACTGTAGAACTCCGACCGATCCCTGTGTCAAACAGAAACGTATAACCGGATATATATACTGTTTATCTACTGGTACTAGATTTAGCGGCACTTTAAGGATAGACATTATTTCAAATGGAATAGAATCATCAGCTTTTATCGCTTTTATCTCAATACCATCTCTCATTCCTTCTAGAAGAGAATTAACTATATTATATATTGTCTTCCAACTAGTTTTTGTTCTGTTCTGCAATCCTTCTATTTGTCTCTTCTCATCTCTATTGATAGGTAACTTATCGAACTTCAACTTATAAATTGCATTTGTTCCTACTGAAGTGAATATATCTTTATACTCTTTTGAGTTTTCGATTATCTCTAACTCCTCATCATCGAGTTGAGATAAAATCTCATAACTGAGATAAACGCTGGATCTAAGAAGTTCTTCCATATTTTATATAGTTGTATAAAAATATTCGATATTTATTTTGATGATAAGCATCAAAATACAATCCAAGATTCTATGAAACTCAATCAAACATAGTCAGCAGATCGATCTCCTGCTTTGGTCTCTCTTCAATATCTGATTCAACCGTATTATAGATAGTACAGAGTTGAAGATAATACCGTTTGATATTCGCTTTAGTTGCATAACAGGTGATTGTATACACCTTCTCAAATTTATCAACCGGAATACGCAAGATATCAGTCAAGAAGAAGTACACTACTGTTATACAAACTATTCGAATTGAATTCTGTAGGATCCATTGTCGACCAGCCTCTGTAGATCTACACACTTTGATAATTTTAATCATCTCTTCGTGAAAGACTTTGGTGTTGAAACTCTGACCAACAGAACGGAAATGATGATGAAGGTAAAATATATAGAAATCAATACTGTCTTCTGGTTGATATATAACACAACCAGGAAATGTATAAGAGTTGAGAGCTCGATTGACGCTCTTCGGATTCAGCTTAACTATAGAGGCAGCGAAATACGGATCGATCAGATTTCCTGTCTGCATAAACCCCATATAGATGCAGAAGAAGATAAGTGATGTCTTTTGCAGACCTTTCACTGAAGAGATCTTGCAATCGTGTCGTTCATTCATCATTTTATAGTAGATATTAATAGCTTCTGATTTGATCGAATTGTCAATATCTATCTTTGATATAATGTTGACAACTTCTGGTAATTGTGTTGATTGCAAACAACTCGTTTCATTGTACTGAGACTTTCCGAACTGAACTCTCTCCTCAATTTCGCCAGACATTCACTTTTCTTTGAAAACTGAAACTCTTTTAATAATTTCAATTTTGATTTAAAGACTCCGTTTCAGAATCTTCATAGAAGATTCTATACTGAGGAACCCTGAGCGTTAATCTAATCAAAAAAAAATGTCTGTCCGGATACCTATCTCTCTTCTGACACCAGAGATCAAACTTCTGATCAATAAGGAGTGTTCGCTAAAGGAGAAGGTTCCGAAATGGCAACAACAGAGATTCTACAAGATACCGAAGGAGATAACTTTCTATGAGGTGATAGGAGCAGCAGAGATTAGTATACCGATGTATGTTGCGAGTCAGATATTCGGACAGAAGATGATAAACTCGAAACGGCAGCTCCCGAAGTTTACAGAATTCCAAATGAGAGTTGAGCTCTATGATTATCAAAAAGCGGTATTTTCAAAGGCTATAGAGTATTATCAAGAGTATGGAGCCTGCTTCTTGAATGTCTTCTGCTCATTCGGAAAGACGGTTGTAGGTGCTCACGCCTCAGCTCTCTTCTCAAAAAACTATCAGATGAGGACACTCGTTATCTTTCATCGAATCACGATCAAAAGATCATGGGAGGGAACTTTTCGAAACTGTACAACGGCAAATGTCTATGTAGTAGGAGAGACAGATGGACCGATTCTCCCGACTCACAATGTTATTCTCTCTATGGATGAGAGAGTCCAAAATATTCATCCAGATATTTTGAAAACAATTGGTCATACGATTATTGATGAGGCGGATTGTTTCTGCACTCAGCACAGAGTCTCCGTTCTACTTGCTACTCAGCCAGTCTTCCTCACTCTCTTAACTGCTACTTTCTCTCGTCCCGACACATTTGAACGTATGTTACCGATGATGTGTGGACCGAAGAGAATAACTCGAATCTCAACTAAACCTTTCTTTGTTCTGAAAGTTGAGACTGATTTTCAAGTGGAGCCACGAGAGGGGAAAAATGGAATCATCTGGGACGATCTGATAACTAAATTTGATGAGATACCAGAGAGAAATAATCTCATCATGCAGATAGTTCTCGATAATCTGCATCGAAAGATAATGATTCCTTTTAAACATACTGAACAGTGTGCTAAATTTCATCAGTGGATTTCATATTATATAAATCCTCATGGACTCACTTGTTCTCTCTTCTACGGAAATATGGAGACTTACGACGATGCTAATGTTCTCTGTACAACTGTTTCGAAGACAGGAATTGGATTCGACGAGAAGGAGGCTTGTCGAAATTGGCAGGGTCGTAGATTCGATTTTCTTCTGATTCCCAATTCCATCTTGTCGAATGAGCAGTTGTACGGTCGTGGGTTTCGGGCTGACTTACCTGTAATTATAGAATTACATGATCAACAAAAACACGTCAGAAGTCAGTTTTCAAGAAAGAAAGCTTGGATTCAGAAGAGGAATGGAATTATACTTGAGATTCCGAAAGGGGAGAGATTCTGCTGGGAGAATATAAAAGAGAAGATGATTACGACTTATATAAATAAAAGTGAAGTGATAGTAGGAACTGAGGACGGAGAAGATTCTGAAAGTCAAATAGATTCTGTTTCTAATTTTATCCCACAAAATGATGAGATTGGAAACTCGTCTGATTATTTATCTAGTCTGTTAGAAAGAACTCAGAAATAAAATAAAGATAATAAGAAATGAATTGTATAGTGAGAACAGTGAATGATTGGATTTCGAATAACTGTTCAGCCAAAGTTGCTGCTTTAAGTCAATCCGATCGAGATACTCTCTTTCAAAATCTATTCAATAATTTCTACGCTGGAAGATTCCCAGCTGGAATAATTGTTCCCGGACTAACAACAGGGTTCAATGAACAAGATTTGAACTTTCAGTATCTACTTAATGATTTATGCGGAGTAAGAGATGATACAACCGCATTAGGCGGAACGAGTTGTGTAGCTCCTCTCACTACTCTCTGTGTAAATTACACAAGAGATGATCTACAGAATCCGATAGTTGCAAAGAGTTGTGGGTGCTATCTTCCAGCTTCAGAATATCCACCTAATGTGACTAGGCAGTGCGACGCCACCTGTGCCTCTTCAGAAGTTGTAAAGCTATTCACGACTAGCAACACACCAGTCCAGTGTGTAGAGAATCTTTGTGTTATAGATGAGATCACAATCAATGCGACTAATTCTACAGTCGGTTCAATCACATTCTCACAACTCTGTCCAGGGTGTGCAACAGTTGGAGCTAATTGTAATTGTATAATATCAGACATTAATATTATCAATCCTCAAGAATTTACATCAATAAATCTTACTCAGAATTGTACAGGTTCAAATGCTTGCTTTACAAAAGCAGCCGATGGAACACGACAGCAAGTCGATTGCACGGCTTTCTTCAATTCTATCAATGCGAATTCTGCGACAAATCAAATCTTCAGTTCAAGTAATCTTCTGATAGTTTTTATTGTAGCTCTTCTGCTTCTATTTATCTTATTTGTTCTCTTTATATTTTTGAGTTAGAGAATCAGATCCTTCTGAGTTTTTCGAAATTTGTAGTAAAGCCTCTTTAATAAGAGCTTTTAAGCACTTCTGTCATCCTTTGAAAAGAGTGGATAAATGTTGAAAAATGCGAGTTTCAATGCATTACCTGCATTAAACTCGTCCTCCTCTTCTGTCACATCAGTAGGAATCTCCTCTAGTAGTAATAGCACCACTCCTCCATCACCAAATGTTTTTGCCCAAGCTCTTGCACCACAAATCGAAAAATGTGTGAATCAATATGAGCACAAAAAGGCGTACAATAAAGAATATTATCAAAAACGCACCAAACTAAAAAGAGAAGAGGAGAAGAAGAATCTCGAAGAGATACAGATTAAAATACAAACTTTGGAGAAGGAGAATACAGAGCTGAAGAGCAATTTGAATTCTCTTATTCAAGAGAGGCAGAAATTTGCTGAGTTCTATAATTCATCTTTGAAAGAGAAGTCTGATACTGCTAGTCAAATAGAACAACAGTTGACTTATATACAAGAGTTGACACAACGACTTAACTCTTTATATCAGGATAATGTGTCTCTGGCAAATGAGCTTTCTCGGGTCTCAACCTCTCCAATGAATTCATCTTCTATTTAACTATTTTGTAGTTCAACTACAAAATTCATCTGATATCTAATTTTCGTATCTTATTCCAATTTCTATCTTCTATCTTCTATATCTTATTCCAATTTCTATCTTCTGAATTTCTATCTTCTGTATCTTATATCTTTTGAATAGAATCTATAAGTTGAATTTTTCATTCTCGATTAGATAAAAAATTTAAAAATAGATATCAAACTTGAGAATGAAAAATAGATTCAGTTGAAAAGATAGAAATTGGACGAGGGACGAGAATACAGAAGATAGAAATTGGACGAGGGACGAGAATACAGAAGATAGAAATTGGAATAAGATACAGATGAGGGATGAGAAAAATTAAGAGCAAGAATAGAAATTGGACAAGATACAGAAGAACATTTTGAACTTGATGTTCAAAATTAGAGTTTGATTACCGAATCGTATGGTGCTTCAACTGAATCATGATTGACAATTAGAACAGTTTTATCTTGAACATATTCTCGAATAACTCTGAGCGCTTTCTCTTTACTATCATTATCGAGACACGAGAGACACTCATCAAGCAACATGAACTTCGATTTGGACAATTTGGAAAATGCTATAGTTAATGCAAGAGAGATACGAAGCTGCTCGCCTCCAGAGAGTGTATTCAACTTACTGAATTCACTCCCCTGATAGAATATCTGAACATTTATTTCTGGTTTTACTCTATCAGATGTCTTCAGTTGACGCAATGCGCAGAGGGTCACAGTTATCGGAACATCAAAAAGAGAAGCCAAGATATTCTCTATGATCGCATTTAATTTCGATAAAACGGAATCTATTATAACGTATTGTGAAGTGATTAACACCGATTTAATCTTATTCAATTGAGTTATCTGTTTCGTATTCATCTCATATTCTCTCATCTTTTCAGTATAAGAATTGTAGATCTCCATTAGATAGGCGAGTCGAATTTGAACACTTGTAGTATTCAGTAGATTTCTATACTGCTCCTCTCGCTCTTCCAGATTCTTCTGTAGCTCTGCTATCTTCTGAGTCTGAGTCTGATCTGTAGTCTCTGGAAGAGAGTTCATCTCCTTAGTGTAGAAATCAATTTGGAGTCGAATCGTCTCCCTTCTCTTATTTTGCTCTTCTCCTTGTTTCAATCTCTCTTCTACTTCTTTCAATTTCTTCTCTAGTTCTTCTATCTCATCTGAACTCTCAGTCTTCTCAATTTTCTGTATCGACTCCAATCTCTCTCTACATCTTTTTAATTCAGAAGAGAGCGCATCTTTTGCAACAGCTCTATTCATCTCTATTCGAGTTTTCTGACAGAGTTCCAGAGACCAGTCTGATGAAATCGAAGAATAAGCAAGATAATATCTCTCATAGAATGAAATTTTATCTCTCCAGTTCTGAATCGGTTCTCCTTCTTTATAATTTTTAGCTCCAGTGTGATTCTTCAACTTTATCTCCTTCTCTTCAATTTGTTTCCGAAGAGTCTCCAAATTTGTCTCTCCTAATAGAATCTTTCGATATTCAATCGAAAGATCAACTCTATTCTCTCTACATTTCTCTTCTATCTCTTTCATCTTTCTCGAATTCTCTTCTAATCTCTTCAGAGCCATCTTCTTATTTTGTAATTGAGATAACTCGTTCTTCAGCAGCTGTAGATCAGTCGGAGGAGAAGATGAATAACGAATAAGATGATCTCCGTCTATCATTAGATCACAAAAACATGTAGGACAGTTAAATTTGAGATTTCTCTGCTCTCCTTTCCCTAAAGATTTCTCTATAATTCCAATTGCAGTAGAGATCGAGTCGATATTAGTAAACTCTGGTAAATAATTTGTACAGTATGTTTTTGAAGTCTCGAGTTCTAATTTTGTTGTTCGATAATTGCAACTTAACATATAACAGATAGCTTCTTGCAGTGATTCTATATCGACTTTCAATTGATTATAATCCATTCCTTCCAGTTGAGATTTAGCTAATTCATATTCCTTTTTAACCTTATCACGCTCCTGTTCAAATACCCATTCGTATTTTAGTATATTCTGATCAAATTCTTTAATCTCTCCAATAGATTTTAGTCTCTCTTCTATCTCTAAACATCTTCTTGTACAGGTCTCCTTCTCTGAATTGATCTTTCTAATCTCAATTTTTCGAATCAGCTCAAATCGCTCCTTAGAGATAGATTCGCAATCGACTATTTCTAAATTCTCCTTGTTCAACTCGTTAATTTTGGTTCTACATTCATCTCTCCTCTTATTCATTCTCTCATGCTCTGATTGTTCCAGTTGTAGTTCTTGCAACGAAGCTCTCATCCGTTTCCTGAAACTCTCCAACTGCTGAGAGATAACTATGTAGCAGTTGTTCAGACAAATATAATTTGAACCCGCAGAGAGCACACCGTAATTACTCGCCATCTGATTCACCTGTTCAGTTGTCCAAGGAGTTCCACCCGTGATGAAAGCTCTATTCATCTCTAGCTGCTGATCATAATTCATCTTTATCGCTTCGAGTGTTATTCTTAATTGAGTCGATTCGGATATCTTCTGATTCAATTGCAAGTCGAGTTTCGACATTATCTTTTCATAGTTCTGACTCGGTGCGATCTCTTGTAAGAATTCCATTTTTTGATTAGCAGTCATCGAGAAGAAATTATTCAGACAATTCTGAGAGATATAAGAACCGCAGAGCCAGAGATTCTGAGATGAGAAATAAGCGAGGATAAATTCTTGAGCAGCAGCATCAATATAGAACGAATTATTTTGTAGAGTCACTCTCAGTACATTCGGTCTCTTTGAACGAGAGATGAATAAGCCTCCAGACTCCTCTGGAAATTGTAGAGTGACTCTCGTCTCCTCTTTTGAAGTTGAAGTTGAATTGAGAGGAGCGTAAGACGGTGAATCGTAGAACAGGAAGGAGAGCGCTTCGAAAATGGTCGTTTTACCGATACCGCTCGGTCCATTCAATAAAACTAGATTGGTCTTAGGTATCTCAATTACGCGATCATTGAAGCTTTTGAATCTCTTCAGAGTCAACTTATACATTTTAATTTCTCTTATTGATTTTAATTCTAATACAGTTTTATCTAAAATTGAAAAGAGGATAAATTTCAGTTGAATCTAGAAATGACTGATCAGAATCTTAGATATCCGTCTCAATTACAGAAAAGATACGCGAATACAGTCCTTCCAGATCTTCCGAATGAAGTGATAATAGAGATTTTAGCAGCAGTAGATCATCTCACTTTCGATCTTCTATCTGATACAAATGAATTTATCTCTTACTGTTCAGTTCGCTCTGTTTTCTCTGAGAGACTCTTCAAGAAGAGAGTACGAAATACATACAAAAGAAAGATTATAGAATTTAAACCAGAACAGATGAAATGGCGAGAATTTTACACTGGAATGGTATATTTAGAGTACACAGAAGAGATCAATCTGAATTCTCTATTAGAAGTTAGATCGAATGGTCATAAAATAATTTGTAATTTAGTGACAAAAGGCAAATTAATGGAGGTCAAACTCTGTTATTCTCTATTTTATAATCCTGCGAGACAAAATTCCACTTATGCTGATATTGCTGCAAGCCGAGGTGATTTAGATATTGTAAAATGGTTATATGAGACTTATACTATTCTACCAACTGGTACAGGAATCTATGATGCAACATCAAATGGACATTTAAATATTTTAGAATATATATTTTCGAAGGATGACTTTCTTCTGCCTAATATGCGTCTGATGAATCTGGCAGCTGCTAATGGTCATTTACATGTTCTTAAATGGATATACGAGAGAATGCGATATTTTGGACCAATTACATTTTATCGAAATCATCCAGTTAATTATAAAGAAGTTACGGAATGGTTAAAAAGTAAAAATATTATATACTCTACCAACTTTTGAATCAAAATTCGGTACCAAAATTCATTTCTTCTGTAGAAGTTCGGTCAGCATATGTATTTGTGAGTATAAAGCAGCGATATGTTTTGCCATCTCGCTATTTAATCTATCTTGCGCCTCCCATCTCTCATCTAACTCTGCGGCATCCTGAACCCAAGACCTCTTTGAAATCTTAGCTTCGATTTCTGTCGAAGTGGAAGAAGTAGAAGGAACACGCGTCTGTTCCAAAAACTTTCTCGCCATCTCATTCTCTGCGCTCTTTTTGTTTCCATAATTTTCACTTGTAAATACACATTCTCCCTTTATAAATAACTTCGATCTCCATTTCGCATTCGCTCCATCTCCAATTGATTCTGACTCAAATTTAATATTATTGCCGCCGAAACGCGTTACAATTTCTGACTTCCAATTACCTGAACTCATTTCTTTTACTCTTATTTAATTTGCTCAAGAGTCAATTTCTCTTAATCCAAAATCTTTGATTTTGTAGATTCGGTTTATTCGAATCCAAAATCTTTGATTTTGTAAAAGTTATTCACAGCAAGACGATAGAAATGCTCATACCCAAACTGTTTCAGATACTCACCGCATTTCCCCTCATTGAAATTATCCTCTATCACAAAATATTTCACTTTATATTTATTCAAATCTAATCCTTTGAGTACATCTAATTCTGTATTCTCGGTGTCGATAGAGATAAAATCGATCTCTGTGGGAAAGCTCTCTTCATCTAATATAGATGAAAGTGTTCTTATCGGAACTTTGATCACCTGCTCGCTTTCAATCAAATGAGCATGGCTCTCTATTAGTCGAATATCTGGCTCTAGACCACTAATTGCACTCTCGTTTCCTCCCTTGAGAATAAAGATAGTGAAAGGGATCGAATCTTTGTTCTCTGCGCCGACTGCGCAATTGATCGATCTCTTTCGGATCTTTTCACATTCAGCGAATAGTTTTGGATTCGGTTCAATATTTAGAACTCTCCAGCCTCTTCTTTCAAAATGAAGAGTATTGTTACCTGAAATTCCATCGCTGGAACCTACATCAACACATACGCCAATATAATTATTAGGAAACAACCCTGCTAAAATAGAATCCTCTCCAAATTGCGACCACCATTGAACACTCATCTGTTTAGTTATTTCACACGAATCTTTATAAGAATTTAATTCGAAATAAATTATCATGCTTGAATAAAGGATGGATTTTGATTATATTTTTGAACACGAGCCTTATCTTGGAGTTCGTCTACTTGCCGATTTTTCCGAAGAGTTTATAAAAGAGATAAAAGATTCAGGTATGTATCCTCAACTCTTTACACCAACTATGGAGAATCGAATCTATGCAAATAAGATCGATCTTTTGAATATTCCAACAGAAATGAAAGAGCTGATTCTATCAGATAGAAAAGGTAAATTTAAACCTATTTATAGAACACTTGAAGCTATATTAAATCACGAGGAGAGAAAATATGTTGATATCATATTAGGTGCTTTATCTGCAGATAATGCGTTAGTGATTGAATTATTCGACGAATTTCTTGGTCTGGAAGCTCTGAGTCATTATACGAAAGAGGCTCTGAAAAGGCGCAATATCAATTTAATCTTCGGCCCTATAACAATAGATAACACAAAGATCATCTCTTATTTTCTAATGTCAGAAGATTCATATTTAGTGAATGTAGGATTACATGTTCTACTCAGTTCAAAAGATGATCAATTGATTTTCGATGTATCAAAATATCTCACGAAAACAGCTCCAAATTATTTTGATTCATTCATAAGAAGTCTCGCTCAGAAGAGACGAGTCGATCTTCTTAAAGCTATAATCGAAAGAGAGAACTTGATATTCAATGGCACGGAGATGGCAGCTTTAGCTCATGAAATAAGAGATCGATCATTTATACAATATCTAATTGATCTTGGATCAGAGCCGGTAGATCGAGATGTCTATCGGATGAATTTCGGAAGACTCCAGAATCCAAACCCAGATTATATGTAGAGTTCTTGTTTATGTAAACAAGAATGAAAGTATTTCATTAACTCGAAGGAGTTATAGACAATGACATCGATGTCGGAATATTTGGAAGATTTGGCACTGGCTCAATTGCTGATACGCCAGTATTCATATTAACACTGCATACAACAGTAGTTTGATTGCTGTAGAAGATATTGAAAAATCCTCGCGTTAGACATTGAAGATTGTTATTCGGTGCAGATATTGAAGAGAATACAACTCCATTTGATGGATTCACAAAGAATATGGTATTGAACGTGTTATTAGTGTATCCATAAATGATCAACATAGAAGAGTTATTATCATATAAGATTCCTCCTACTCTATTCGTTAATCCGCCAACATTAACAGATATTACTATCTCATCGAGAATAGACTGGTTCACTGTAGCTTGATTATAAAGTGTAAGTACTATTCTATTATAACTTGTACCTGTTGTATTCACTGTGTATAAAACTCCTTTTGCATAACTCATCGCTGCTATTGGAAATGCTAAAGCTGTAATAATTCCAAGGCCATTTGTATTATAATCAAAAATATTCAAGCTTAATCCTTGTGCATAGTAGATGATTCCGTCATCATTATTAGTTGCAATAGCAGTTATAGGTGTAGTAGATCCACTATCAAAAATTATATTTGTTGTAACTCCATTGTAACTCGCAATAACATAATGATTATTCATCGTGTTTTGAAAACTTATTATAAAGTGCGGGCCGAACCCGGCCTCTGGGAATGTTTTAATAAAGAAAGTCAATGTTCCTTGATTGCTTAAATTGCCATGATTATCTCTGAAATTATAGAAAACAACAACACTTCCAAAGTAATCAGTAGGTGCGAAGTATTGTATTAGATTTGTGTTACTGGGATCAAAGCTAAAAGTTCCAAGAGCGGGATTCGGACCGAAGTATTGAAATGATGTTAGATCGGCAGTACCTGAAGTGACATTTGTAAAATTAGCAACATTAATTACACCAGAATGAAAACCAGGTCGGAAAGAGAATGCTGCGTTATTAGCAAAAACTGCACCTCCATTTGGACCTGTTGCGCCAGTTGGTCCAGTCTCCCCTGAAGGACCTGTCACACCAGTGAAGCCTGTAGCTCCAGTTGCGCCGAACCCAGTAGGACCTGTCGAACCTGTTCCTCCTAAAGCACCAGTCGGGCCTGTTGCACCAAATCCTGTTGCTCCTTGCGCACCTTGACTTCCAGTCGGACCGATTGGCCCCTGAGCACCTGTTCCAGCAGGCCCAGTATAGCCAGTAGGACCTGTCCAGCCAGTAGCACCTCGATGATGACACCCACATTCACATTTGAAGTCAATCTCTTGTCTACAAGGATCGCAGCTAGGTATAAAATCGTCACAGGTTTGATCACAAACCAAATGATGACATTCGCAAGGGCAGACACCTGTCTGACCAGTGTGCCCAGTAGCGCCCATGTGACCAGTGAAACCACAATGAAGTTGATGTCCACAGTTACAAGGATTGTTACAGCAACACCAGCAGGTCCAATTGCAGCCAGTAAATCCAGTTGGTCCTGTGCAACCTGTGCAACCTGTACAACCTGTTGAAGAACAACAGTAGAAACAGAAGCCGGTATATCCAGTACAACCATTAATACAATTGCAACAACGCTGTCGTTCACATTCCTCCTCTTTGATTGCGCAGTAGTTTAAATTGCAGTCAGAAAATACGAATACATGATAGGTGTATCGACTTGCAGAATCTACAAAATCAAAACTCTCTCTTATCTCTTGCTTACGCCATCTTCCATGTTTATACTTATACAGATTCGCACCAGAATCTATAACTTCTTTTTCAAAGATGAATCGACTCAAATCTGTTGAATGAGGATCTATTACAACATCATAAAATCTCATTGCTACGATAATATTTTCCAATTTAATTTTTAATTTAATTGGAAAAATGAACCAGACATTCTTGATTACTCGTACCGATCCGACAAAGAAGACGGAGACTACAGAGAGCTTTCGAATTTTACGAGAAATAGATGCGTATCCAAAACGCTATGAGATTCAATCTATGAGTGCCGCTAATCGTCTTGCAATAGTTATCTTCGATCTTTATGATAATGGCCAAGGGGACTGGAAGCTCCTCGAACAACTTATTGTTCCTGATCCAAATTCAATCGTCGGAGAGAAGATGATTCAATACGTTATTCGTAATGATCCTTATATGACAATTGAACTGATAACTGCAGAGAGAATCCCCTATGTTGCATATGCTGATATTGAAGCGAGAGCGAATGTCGAGTTTCGTCAAGTTGTATCTACTGGACCGTATATGCAGATTGTTTATCAATCTCTTCTTCCTGGCACAGAGATTGGAGTTGAACAACATATGGGAACAGATCAGCATTTTAGCATGACATCTGGAAATGGAAGAGCTGAGATAGTTACAGATTCAAAAAGATACACTTATGATCTTGAATCTGGAGTGACTTTTCATGTGAAAGCTGGATGGAAACATAATATAATTAACACAGGAATTGATTCATTGAAGTTTGTTACTGTTTATGGAGGTGCGGTACAACATGATGCGGGTCTCACCGAGAGACTCCCTGCTACAAAACAGACTTAAGTTTTCCAATTTTGTAGTAAGACTACAAAATCTGATCAATCACTCTCTTCCTCCTCTTCACTCTCATATTCGTCCGGATCAGTCTCCTCTGAAGATTCTGAATCGAAATCTTCCGAATCTTCCGAAGCACTCGAAGACTCTTCAGTAGATTCAGTTGTCTCTTCGTCACTCTCCTCCTCTTCTGAAGAGAGAGTCTGAGGATCTTCTAAAATAGATGGAGAGTGACCCTGCAAGTTTCCATTCTCCGAAATCACTACTGGATTGTATACGAGAAGAGGTATCGGAGAAGAATTCTCTTCAAAAACAGGTTTCGATTTATAGAATGGTGCATTTCCGAAATAAAATTTAGGTGTAGCCTCCTTTCCATTTGCAAAGAACCATTTCTCTCCATTCCATAAAAGTAAAGCTTCTAACTGACAAAATTCATTATTGTGAATAACATGCGCCATAAGGTAGCTCTCTTTCATTCCAGAAACTAAAGCACTATACTCTTTCTCTTCGTAATTGAAAGAGATAAAGTCTCCAAAAGCAGGAGGCCGAAATAAAGTCATTCGGATATTCTATTATCTTTGAATCTAACAGACAGAAATTAAAAATTATTCATTTTTCTCAACTAATAAAAGTAAGATGGCTACAAATTTCAGCGCAGCGAATTCATACAGAGAGATAAAAGAGCTGTGTAGAGAGACAAATTGTTTCGATAATGAAAAACTATCGGAGCAGATATTTGAGAGTTACGCTCGTGCGCATTTTGCGGACGTTTTGAAATATAAACCATACTACATGAACTGGAAGAAATTTGTCAAGGCTGTTGACCATCTACTTCGTGATTTTTCTCAGCTCACAACTAATTCACAACAACAAAGATATATTGAAGAGTTGATTCAGAACGGCCATTTTGTTCAGGTGGATATTCTTACACTTGGTCCTGATCCTCTTGTTGATGGAATTGATAGTGGTTTCCATCGCGAACTTTACGAATTTCAACGCGATCATCCTCTTGCTCTGTTTCAAGTCTTCAATGCACACAAGGATGCCTTCCATAATAGCTGGAAAGAGCTCTTTCAGAGACTCTATCTTCTACTGAAAAACAAAGAGGAGTGGAATTCGATTGGAGTGGAATCACAAGAGTTTATAAATCAACTTGCAAGAGACGGAAATATTGTAGAGATTGATATGCTTTCGATTCTTCCTCGTTCAATCGATCCTGCTGCTCCTTTGAGACCAAATGTTTCTCTGAGAGAATTGACAAAAGATGTCCCAGATTATGAGAGTTTTGATTTGGCTTAAACTGATTTAATTTAAACTTCAGATTGAAAAGCAAAATGAGATATATCAATAGGTTATTTAGAATTTTGAGTAGACTCGCTGCACTCTCTGTACATAATTCTAAACATGCTGCTATCCTCTTTAGTGGTAAATCTATCTTTAGTACAGGTTACAATCGATTCGATAGAGGAAAGTTACAATCATGTACACAATCTTACAGCACACATGCAGAGATAGATGCTTTATACAAATCTCGAAAAATATCAAAAAGAAAGAGGATATATTTGATAGTTGTTCGTTTGAATAAAAACGGTAATTTTATAAATTCGAAACCGTGTAACTCATGCATTCATGCTCTTAAGAGATCTAATATCACAAGAATCTATTATACAAACGATAAGAGTCAGATTGTGTATGAGCCGACAAATCTTATTAACAATGAACATGAGTGTTCTGGGAATAGATTCATGAAGAGGAGTTAATTTTCTTGAGTTCAAGAAAATTAAGAGATGAGAATAATTTAACCAACACGCTGAAGACGAAGGCTGTACAGAACTGGTGTCGCAGCACCAGTTTGTGGCTCTGCAAATACTTGAATATTAGAATTAGCTGCTAGAGCTACAACATCTCCAGCAGCTGCCAAAAATACCGATTGACCGGAAAGATAGATCGGCCCAACTGTTGTGCCAGGAATAAACGGTGTGATACTTGAAGATGAAGAAGCCGAAGAAACCAATATAACTTGAGAAATTGTTGGACCAGAAAGAAGATAGTAACCGACTGGACCGATCGGACCGCTACCACTTGTACTATAAGAGGTGATTGAATAAGTAGCTTGATAGGTTCCTGCAACATTAATAGTTACTCCATTAGTGTTATCAGTAAAAGTATAAGTACTAGTATCGATTCGATCATGATGGTTGAAAACAAGAACGCCGTCGTGCGTGTAAGCTGTCGTCGCACCATTGTAATAGACTTCTGCATAACCTCCAGCAAACGGAGGGCCGGTGAATCCAGTGAAACCAGTAAAACCAGTCGCCCCTGTAAATCCAGTAAATCCGGTGAAACCAGTAGGGCCTGTCGGGCCAGTTGGGCCGGTCGGTCCTGTGTTCACCTGAACTTGAGTGTATCCAATCGTCGGATCCCAGAAATACAGATTCTTTCCAGCTGAATCATAATAGAGGCCTTGCGACTGCCATCCAGCAAAATCAGCAAGTGTCGGTGCACGATTGAAAGTTTTCTGATTTCGGACTTCAATTTCGATATTCGCCGAACCTCGAGTGACGGTGATCGGGCAGGCACCCTGCGCTGACCAGAAATTCATGTAGTCACATTCGCGCACTTTAACTGGGCAGCCGAGAGCGCTTGTTGTTTTAGGATCACCAGCGTACGCCTGGGTCCAGAACAGAACTTCTCCCTTGTCGTCGTGTTTGTGCTTATGTGAACTCATCGGTCTCCTCTTTTATATAACAGAAATAATATATTTGATTTTGTGATTCACGAATTAGTCAAGAGGAGAATTAGCGACCCTTTTACTCAGACTGAGATTTGATCGCTGCTCTTATAGTTTTGTTCTATTGATTAAGAATAAAGAGCCGTTTATTCACGTTCTCATCGTTTCTCTATATCGATTGAGAATAAAGAGCCGTTTATTCCGAGCGGCTCTTTATTCACGTTCTCACAGTTTCTCTATATCGATTGAGAATAAAGAGCCGTTTATTCCGAACGGCTCTTTATTCTCTCCTCTATACTCTTTCTTCCTTTCATCGATTCTGACGGCTCAATCACATTATAATCAACAAGTATAGTAGTGACTAAGTATCTTGTGAATTTTCGCTCTTTAGTAATAGTCTTCTTATTCAAGTTGAGCACTTTGTTGTATCCCTCCTCGTTCAATTTATCTACTACTCTACTGATGCAAGGATCCTCTTTAAAAAATTCAATTATCTTCAGAATCACCTCCTGTTGCTCTGGTACAGGTTCGAAAGGCTTATCTTTCGCTACAAAACGAAAGGCAAATGGCGGAGAGCTACGCAAGTGTCCCTCTTGTGAAAGTCTCTGTAGATTCACTGATACATTGTAAGCTATACGCTCTCTCTCCATCTTGTTTATTGCTGCGAGAATAGTGAATGTGAACATGCCTGTGGAAGTTGTAAAATCGATATCAGGATTTAAACAACAGAGTTGTACACCTTTCTCTCGTAAAGATTCAAGTATAGTAAGAGAATCTTTAGTGCTACGACTGAGACGAGACAAGTCTGAAACTATAATCACTTCTCCTTTCTTTGCATCTTCTAAAAGTTGCAAAAGTGCTGGTCGTTTTGTCATCTCTTTGGCACTTATTCCACTATCACAATAGACCTTTATCAAATTCAACTTCTTATATGTGCAATAGTCTTTTATTCTTGTCTCTTGAGTTTCGAGCGAGTGACCACTCAAGGTTTGAGATTCCGTACTGACGCGCACGTAGGCTCTCGCCACAGTAAGAGTAGATTGAGTTGTCATACTTTTCTAAAGAATAAAAATGTTAGAAACAAAATTCTCTCTATAGAAAACAAATGAGTTTAATTTTCGGAAAGAATACACCAGATGAAGTTGTAATTCAGCTTCTAGTGAATGCTGATGATAACTCATTCGGCGATCTCTGTTCAAGATCAGAGTTAAAGCCTTTCTGCTCTGGGAATAATAAACTCTCAGAGAGAATGTATCACGAACGTGCAATTCGACAATTCTCTGATTTGGTTCAATTCAAATCAGCAGAACTCACTTGGAAACAATTTTATGATAGAGTTCATGTGCTTGTCTCAATAAATATCGAGACTGTAGAGGATGCTATACATTTAGCTAATATCTATGCTAAACTTCCAAATTCTCTTATGGAATTGAATATGATATATTCGATCTATCATGTGCTTCCTACTACATCAGGAGCTAATCATGCCGCAGAAAATGGTGATATGACTACACTTCTATGGCTTGAACAGTTTGGAGTCAGACCAGATCGAGAGGGAGTCAATTTAGCAAAGAGAAATGGTCATGAGCATATTTTGACGTATTTGGCGAACTTTGGACTGAGACCCACTGCTCGAAGATTGTTCTAAACATCAGATTTCACAAAAATCTGTTCAGACAAATTCCACAAAAATTTGAAAGTCCAGATTTCAATGAAATCTGTTCAGGCAAATTTCACAAAAATTTGAAAGTCCAGATTTCCATGAAATCTGTTCTTTTAATAAATTATAAGAGAGAAAGTAATGTCGATCCCAGAAGTGGATGATAAATTCGCTATCTTCTACTCCAACAGAGATTACTTATTCAGAGTTGAGAGAATAGATGGACTGACGGTCTATCTTAAAGACGATCAGAGCGGAGTTCAAACTTCGCTAACGTGGTCTTTTGTTGGAGGAGGTTTCTGGCTCCTCCCGAACGGTGAGATTGTTCCTCAGACTCATGTTCGTCTGATCAAGAAGAGGGCCGAATTCTACGATTCGAGTCTCACTAAACACGAACTTGCAGATTTAGAAATCTTAATCTATGCCGATCTACAGACTTTCAGCAGATTATGTAGGCTGAACAAGTATTTTGCTGGAATGTGCAATGGTCCGAAGAATGCACGATTATACTCAGCTAGAATTCAAGTGCATTTTCCAGAACTCTACCCTTTGATTTTAGATAACTCAGGGATTCCACTGACTTCAATTGATTACCGAAAACTCTACTTCAAGATAGAGAGATGGAAGCAGTTATCAGAACGAGGAGGATTTCATAAGTCCTTCTATCCAGAGTCTATTCTAGAATGTAAGATAATGGCGACAATAGATGAAGATCTATTTGTGAGACCCGGAACAGATGCAATGTTTAAGTATCTACTGAAACCGCAGAGCGTTTCAGCTTTGAATTCGTCCAAAGTGGCCAATAGAAAAGATGAGATAGTGATCTGGGCTCATCAACAGAGATATATTCCAAGAGGTGATTTTATTGAGTATTACGTTTCTGGTTATCAAAATGGAAATCTTGAATTGATAAAATATGTGATTCAGAACAGTATTTATGGATTGAGAGGTAATGGAGCAGATCTTCTTGCTGCAGCCGTAAATGGTCATGTCGATATAGTAGAGTATCTTCTTATGAAAGGGATTGAGTTCCCTATGCCTTCTTATCATATTCTTCTCTTCTCAGATAGATCTCTTTCCGTTCTGAAGTATCTCTATGCATCTGGAATAAGACCAGGACCAGAATCTTTCCGTTATGTTGTGTCGTACGGAGCAATAGAGACATTCAATTGGTTGAGATCTCTCGGTCTGAGAGTAGAAGATGATCTAACTGAGGTGCTTCGTATCATAATAGAGGCGACTACACTAAATGCAGTTATGATAGAGATACTGAAGTTCTATCCTGATGTTATTATCAACAGTTGGATCAAAAACAACAACTACACTATGATTATGGCTACAGGTTCACAAGTTTCAGAACTACTCAATAATGAAGTATATCTCAATTATGCTATTCAGCTCGGAAGAGTAACACTAACTGAGTATTTACTTCTGATATCACGAATAGATCCAGTCAGAGCGAAACAATTGATGACATTAGCACAGAGGAATAAAGAGATTCTACAGCATCTAGAAGATTGGCCTCAGTGATTTCAGTAATTTGATCATTAGATCAAATTCAACAGATCTTTAAAAATAATATCACCACAATTAAAATAAATGGGAAGAGATATCATCATAATAGGAAAAGGAGGTCATTCTCGAGTAGTAGCAGATATAATCTGCGCAAATGAAGATTCAATTTACGGTTATGTTGATGATAAACATCAACCTGGTATAATATCAGATACTGATCATTGCCATTCATCTCTCGGTTATTATGTATGTGCAATTGGAGATAATGAGACACGAAAGAGAATAGTTGAGAAGAATAAACATTTGAGATGGATTTCAGTAGTCTGTCAGCAGAAGAGTTTTGGGAGTTGTGTATCTATTGCACAAGGAACAGTTATCTGTGCAGGTGTTATTCTCTGCTCCGGAGTATCAATAGGCGAACATTCAATAATAAATACTAAAGTATCAGTTGATCATGATTCAAAGATAGGATCGTTTACTCATTTGGCTCCTGGTGTAACTCTTTGCGGAAATGTAACTGTTGGTGATTGTACATTAATAGGCGCACAGTCTGTTGTAAAGAATGGAGTGAAGATTGGAAATAATGTAACAATTGGATGCGGATCGAATGTGATATCTGATATACCAGATGGTGCTACAGCTTATGGAAATCCTGCTAAGATAATTAATTCTAGTTGCAGTGTGCCTCTGCTTCCCGGAGAGATAAATTGGCTTGGAAATCCGACTAAAGTTGCTGCTTCTATGCAGGATTCTCTTGGTCAAATCAATTGGTTGGCGAAGAAAACAATCAACTGGCTACAAGTTCAAGCAATTATGTCAGAATGTGAAGCGAAGAATCAATTTACCAATATTGGACCGATTATACCTAAACTGGAGGAGTTTATTCGACAGAAATTTGAGATAGAAGATAGTAAGGCTGTGATACTCACAAGTAATGGAACAACTGCTCTCCATGCTCTAGCTGGAGCTCTTCTGAAAGAGCGACCGGATATGAAATTCGCTACTCAATCTTTCACCTTCCCTTCAAGTGTTCAGGGTCCTCTGATGGGAGCTTATATTGTAGATATTGATAAAGATGGTGGTCCAGATCTAGCTGCTATTCCCAGAGAAACAAATGCACTAATTGTCACAAATGTGCATGGAAATGTAGTGAATATACAGAAGTATTTAGATTTTTGTGAAAAGAGAGAAATGATATGTTTATTTGATAACGCCGCGACTGGATTCACTATTTACAACAATAAAAATAGTTGCAATTATGGTACTGCTTCTATTGTATCATTCCATTTCACGAAACCATTTGGGTTCGGCGAGGGAGGAGTGATCATAGTCGACCGCAAATACGAGCACGAAATTCGTTGTCTATTAAATTTCGGTATAGATAATAAATTGGGAGAGAAGGCGAAACACTCGATGTACGGATCGAATTATCGGATGTGTGATATAAATGCGACATTCATTCTCTCGTATCTGATTGATAATTTTGAAAAGATTGTGAAGAGACATAGAGAGATCTATAGGAGATTCGCTTCTACAGAATTTAAGGGTTGGAGGCTCTTTCCTGGCTTCGGTACAGAGACACCAGTCTGTTCCAGTATCTGTCTGTTGAATGATAAGCCATTTGATAATTCTGTAATCCCCTTTATTACACGACGTTATTATCGCCCTCTAGATCCCTCGTGCAAGGTCTCTTCTGATCTCTACTCTCGAATTGTCTGCGTACCATGCAATATAGATCTGACGGAGCAACAGGTGAACTACATGATTGAGTGGTTCAAAAGTAATTAGAACAATTAGATTTTGATCTTAAGATCAAAAATAGAGAAATCGTTCTTGATTTCAATAAAATCAAGAACGATTTCTAAGAGAAATCTAAGGCACATACTCTTGGCCAAATTCAATCAGATAAAAAAATTCATCTACAGGGTTTGATCCATGCTCTAATAGATAAGGGACCAGATATTTCAATTCGGGTGTACGAGCTATATAAGCCATATCCTCTCCTGAAAAGATATGCCCAGTATCTGCATAATATTTAATAATTTTATCTGCTCCGTTTACCATTGCACCTCCTATTAAAGTGTCGCGAATCTCTGCAAGATAAAAATTTGGAAATCGAGTAGAGTAAACATCATTGATAATAGCCAAATACTGCTTCAAAAAGTCTATATCATTCCAGAAAGAGACTATTGATTCATTAATTCTTGAGAGAGTAGACATATTTGCTATTCTACTAGTTCTCAGTAGATGCAAGAAGGCTTTTCTGCTATTGTTCTGCGCTATTCTATCTATATATTCATAACTGATATCGGAAGAGTCATTGAAAGTAGAGGTGTCTAGAATTAAATTATAGAAAACTTCTATTATTCTTAGACCAATGAGATCATCATTGGAGAGTATCTTTTTGATCAGTAGATTCTCATTTTCTCTATCTCTTGATAACATAATCTCTGAAATATTATAAATCTTCGACCACGAAACATTCTCGTGATCATGTAGTCCCAACAATTTATTCAACTCCTCTTCATTCATACCGAGTCTTCTCAGACGAGTGATATACAATTGTCTCTGTAGAGCTGGTGAGAAAGCCTCTTTATAATCTGAATTTCGCGAAAGAATATCAATCTGATCTTGATCCATATCGACCATCAATCGATTGGCCAAATAAACATCTTTAAAAATTTCATCAAGCGACATTATTTATTGTAACGTAAAATATTTCTTCGAATAAATTCCATTTAGAATTTTAAGAAGAGGAATAAATTATTAAATGTTACTCAATATAACAGCTGTTATTATTCTGATAGCACTCGGAACTATTGCAATGCAGGCCGCAATTCGGGCGAAGAGATCTATAAACTCGGAATGGTCAGCCGAGAATCAGACCTGTGCACTTACTAAAACTCAACTAATAAACAGAAGTTTGGTATTCTATGCAAAGATTACAAGTTCTGATTCATGTTGTATCGGAGCCAATCTACTCTATTATAAGAAGTTGAATTTATCCGAGAGTAGAAATGTATCAGAGTTTGACTTTCTAGAGTCTCCCGAATTTCCTTGCCAAACAAACCTCTACTGCACTGTGTTCCGTGAGATCTAAATTAGATCTCTATTGTACAATATTTAGAGAGATCTAAATTAGATTTCTATTGTACAATATTTAGAGAGATATAACAATTTTATATTTTTGATCTGAAGATCAAAAATCACTCTTCCTCTTCATTCGGTGGATCTGATTCCAGAGCTATCAGTTCCTCTACAACATCTTCCTCTCCTTCTCGCGATAAAATTCCTACTGCAGCACCATTGAATCGAACTCCTTTTCTCGCCAGATATAAAATAGTCTCAGTTGCACTCGGAGAGACTCTCAGTGCTCCTTCAGCTAATATATTCATTACGTGTCTGACAATCTCTTGTCCATTACCATTTGGATCAGAGAGATAATAAGTCACTATAGCTGGTAGGAATTCATCTAAATAAATGGGGTCATTCCAAGTTCCAACATCTTCCATCATTGTATTCGGAGAGAAGACATACTTCAACCTTATTATCTCAAGGTAGATCCGTTTCGGTTTATATTTCTCTTCTTGCTTTTGATAAAAATTGTCATCGTGATTCTTTCGTATTATCTGATCGTATAACACTTTATCATTAACAAGAATATCTAAGATGTGAAAAGCAGGCAAGTCGTCGCGATCGAATATTCTATCTGCTAAATCCTTGAGATCATGTTGATATTCAGAATCAGAACAGATCAGAGAGATATTGTAGATTGTACTCCAACTGATTCTACTTTTATTTCTCTCTTCAACTATCTTATTGAACTGTTCAGTTGTGACTCCCAGTCTTACTAGTCGATCTCTATACAGATCTCTCTGAAGAGAAACAGTAAAGAGATCCGGATACTGACCGCTCTTCTCCAACGCGTCAATAACGTCCTGATCAAAATCTACCAGTACTCGATTTGCTAAGTAGACATTGCTCTTGTAGAGCTGGTTAAAGATCTCTCCCATTTTATAATAGGAGAATATTTGTTTTAGTTTTCAGGTTTTCAGGGTTTCAGTATCCAAAAAGGTCTTTTAACATTTTCACTTTTATCTTATCCCCAGAAGCATGAGCGTCAAATTTGGCGAACTCTGCATCTCTGCTTATAAGAGCCATAAGCTGATTGATCTTAATATAGAATTCCTTCCAAGAGATGTTATAGAGTATTTTGTAGATCAGAACCGACTCATCGAATTTGATTTTACATCGAGATTTGTAAACAGTCTCTTCAACCTCTTTCACAAGTTCATCTACTTGAAAAGTGAATTCTGATTCCGGCGCCTGCAATACATTTTCTAAATCGAACTCAATATCGGAGTTCATTTATAGTCTCTTTCTGGAATTTATTTCAACTGCAATTTTGCTCAGAGATTCAATTGAACAAGATACGTTTATTCCAAATCAAAATTGTGAGGAAAAGTAAAATTCATATCTAAAATCTCTCAATAAAATGAATCTGACGGAGCATGATCTGACAACAAAAGAGATACTGTTGTACCTTTCTGATAGTGAATTGGCGAATTATTGCAAGACAAACAGAGATACAGCGCGAATCTGTGCTGATGAAGGTTTCTGGATTCAGAAACTTCATCTTAAATTTCCGAATTTTGATACAAATGTGAAAGTGAATAAAAGGATCCTCTATATAATTCAATCTTTCTTATCAACTATTAATAGTTCACAGAAAGTCAGAATATTAGCTAAACTTCTATTTCCAATAATTACTCGATTAGATAATCACGAGACAGATTTAGTCTTTAAATATCTATACACTATTCTCCCTTCATCTTTTGCAATCACATTCAAGTTGACTATCATCTATCTGTATGCTCAACAGGGAGATTTGGATATCGCGACATACTATAATATACCTGACATGAGTCTTCTCCCTTATGTTTCGCTAGAGATAGCAAAGGAGATAATCGATGTGTTCTACGAACATTATCAAGTACAAGTTCAGAGAGCAAAAGATAATGATCACGATGAGGATTGGATAGATGAAAATATCAAGAGTCCTCTGAATGTTTATGTTGAATATGCAAACAATTGGCCAGCAGATAAGGCTCTTCTCTTCTTGACTACCTGTTTTAATGAAAAAATGTCAATATTGACACTTCTGATAAAGAAGAGATACTACGAGACTGCTGCAGGATACTATTTGGAGACCCCGCAGAGGTTACTTCGTTACCCTGCGGAATATAATATGCCATTATTTATTGCCGAGCTGGATGAGATATTGTCACCTGAACAGATAAACACCTTCTTGATTTGTCTATATAAATCCGGAATCGAAATCAAATTCTCTGATCTTGAGCCCTTTGGTAATATACAGATGAGAGAGTTATATGAATTAGAGAGAGCTGGAATACTTCCTACTGAGCAGGATCTATCAAATGGTAATTTTGATCGAGAGACATCGGAACGAATGCATGAAATTTATGTGAGACATGGAGGTATTTGAAAATTAAGATCAGAAATAAATTATATTAAAGTGAATCACAGTTACTAATGATTGTTTTAACGAGTTAAAAAATGACTTTGAAGCACGAAAGTATCTAGTTCATCTGATAAAAATTGATACATTAATAAAATTAAGATCTCTGATAAATGCAGAACTACATTGGTATTAATTCTCAATTATTCAGAGTATTGAATTCTACTCCGAATGAAATTATCCTATTTAATCCGATAACTAATACTTCATTTCAATGTTCTTTCAATGGCGAATGCTGGTTTATCGGATCTACTCAAGTCTCTCCTATTCCATTTTCAATAACAATTAAAGGAAGAGTGAGAGTAGGGAAATACAATTACAAAACTCAAAAGGAGCCTTCTACTGAAGGTTATACAAATGTATTGATTCATACTAGTGGTGAGCTCTCTCCTTATACAATGCGAGATTCGAATGGAACAATAATGGAGAACGCTTGGCAGTTTAGCAAATTATGGGAACAAGTTCCAGCACAGAGACAACCTGTAAGTATGTATCAATCTGATCAAATAAGATGGGAGCATCCCGCCGAGCTCCATTATCTTAATGGGCAGTTGACTGATGAATATTGGAACTGGAAAGCGAAAGGATTCGCTCATTCAAAATGGGTTCGCTATCCAGCGGGTTTTCACAATCATAAGAAGTGTTTAGGAAGTGTTTATGTAACAAACGGTAAATATTCTATTTTAGACTACATAACTGCAAGAAAGTTGATTTATGTACCGAAATATAAAGAGATTGCAATTACTACAAATCAATTTCAATTATTAAAACAGATGATTGAATCTGGTCAGAATATACAAATCAATGAAGTTGATGGTCCAACTTTTGAAGAGATATATCCGTATAATCAGGTTGTAAATGCTTCGATAGAAGTCAATCCAGAGACTTTATATTATCTATTAAATTCGGAAAAGCAAGCATTCGGACACGGTTATACTTTAGCCGGATGTCTATTGGGATTTTTATGAAATCACATTTTCAAGTTTAACTTGAAAATTACTGAATGAATGGTCCATCAAAGAAATAATCGAATTTCCGAAAACGAAGCAGAAGCTCTCGAAACAATCCTTTCTGTTTTATATCTAACTGACCAAATGCAGATCTGCTAGGAAAGATACCAGCTCGCGCAAGAATCAACAATCCCTCTTCACAATATTTATTTCTACTCCGCACTAGATTGAGTAGAAGAGAGAAAGAGAAGTCTCTCTTTGATTCTACTAAATACTCGCATAGATAATTGAAGAAGTTGATTCTCTGATTTTCTGTTCCATTCGATAAAGGTACGAACCCTCCGCCAGTTGTCTTTGAAAGATGTATCACTTCATACATTATCTCCATAATATTCCTATCCAATCTCTCTACAATAAATTCTACAACCTTATAATGTCTCGAAAGAAGCATTTGATATATCATGTTGATCTCGTTATATTCTATCACTTTCAAAAATTCAATATAGGTACCATCTGAGAAGATCTCGAACTCCTCTGTTCCAAGAATTATATTCTCGGGCTTAATATGTCGAATCCGAAATTTTGCATTCTCTTTAATAGCCTCAATTCTGAATTCTATTCTCTCACTGTATTGATCAGATTGATCTTCTTGATCAGTACTCATACTCAACTGAAGAGCATCGATCTCCTCTTTCAGTGCCTGATTGTATCTCTTTTGAAGAGCCTCCGCCAGCTCTCCGACTCTATTCAGAGGAACAAATGCTATAAAGTATTCTGGATCGGTATCTGGCCATTCAAGACACACTTTTAGATTTCCAGCAGCTGCATTCAATCGAAGTAGATAAGCCGAGAGTCTACTATAATTCTCAATTCTATCACCGAACTCTTCATCCCCAATAATCAGCTCCAATTGTCCATAGACTCGAACTTGATCCTCTTCAGAAGGGAGTTTCGCAACTATAGAGAAGATAAGTTTAGCTGCATCAGAGACTCGATTGATATCTGATTTGAGAGCAGCAATTATAGAATAGTAATCTTTGTAAGTGAGTCTGTCTGGTTTCTCCGATATATCGGGATACATAACCAGTAATCTCTGACGCCAAAACAGCTCGGTGTTACATAATTTAGAAGCTGTACGATTAGTCTTACAGAAATTGAATAGAGATTTATCATCTAATCTCATCATGATCTCTTTATCTGTAAGATCATGACCTGTCCATTCGTTTCTCTCAGTCATTTCAATTTCTTTCAGAAGAGAGAAATTATCTTTTATCATTTTTAGGAGTATTCGCAACCTGCTTCTTTGCCCTCTCTTTCTTTATCTCAAAAAGCTGTATGATAATCTGTCCGAAGTTCATTTTTAATATAGCGAAATTTAATCCTCTTCGTCTTCTCCGACCTTCACAAAATCTACAAGATGTCCGAATTGAGAATCGACAGCTTTATACAGTTTCAGCTCGTCAAGACTCCATTCACCCTGAAATAGAGAATCGTCTGAATCGCCGTTCTCATCAACAAGAAATTTGACCAGAATCACATCACCTTTAATATTGCTGTTCGGAAAATAGATCTGTAGAGCCCTGTTCACTGGAAGATCAGACTTCGCAAAATCCTCTGGAAAATCATTTTCACAATGTGCCAGAATAAAGATCTCGGGTGAGATAAATATAAGATGAAGTTCTCCGCGATAATGTCGCTTGTAACACTTGTTCAACTCTTTCAATTTGAAATCATCTAACTCTTTCCTTTCTGATTCAACCTTTGTTATTTTACCATCTGTAGCAAAATGGTGGTAGGTTGCCATTTCTTCTTCTAGTTTCGGTTTCCGAAACGAAGAAGTTTCTTCTTCTATCTCTATTTTAATTCTTTATCATTTTTCTCCAAGAGAAAATGACACTTCGACCTTACTCCAAAGTATCTGCTTTCGGTTACAATGGATATCTGGAGCTGATAATCATTCAGAAGATTCGCGAAGATGCATATATCTGTACTGAAGAGAAAGATACTCTGACACTGCTCATTCTCTTTAAGAAAGCAGAGAAAAACAAATGGTACATTGTCTGTAATCTAGGTAAATTCAAATGTACATCAGAATTCTATCAAGTGTTTATAAAGGAAACAGAGAATATGAAATCTACAAGACCAGATCTGAATCTAGCTATATTTAATAAAACTTTTGTTCATCCCTCTTTTGACTCTTATGAAAGATTGAAACGAGATCTTCTATCACCATATATTAATATAAAGACGAATAATCTCGTAGAGGTGTTCGATGAGATAATTGCAGTCTCTGGAGACTCAACAGATGGGGATAATCCTTTCGCTTACGATATGCTAAAGTATGCGAGTATGTCATTGAAGAGAATGCTCTATAACCGTAATCTCAATACACAATTCAATGTGATGGATGAGTTTTTACGAACCTATCCTGATGTAGAATATATTCGAGAGCAGCTAGTATTTTCACTCAACACGACTATGGAGGAAAGATACTACTTGCGAATCTATTCGTATAAAGGTGATAATGTAATCAACTCTTATATAAGAAACAATGAAGTTCTAACTCAAGGCACAATAGATTATATCAATCAGAACGATGAGGTGTTTCCTATTAATGTTCATAATGCAAATTATAAAACTATGGAGCTTTTCGTGAAGGAGTTTTATCGTATCTTGAAGAGTCTGTTTAGTAGAGCTCCACCAAATAATAGAGAGTTTATGGTATATAGAGGTTCAAAAACAAAAGATCATTTCGCAGGAACAGTAGATAATATCTATTCGGATAAGGGTTTTGTTTCGACAAGTATAGACCTGGACGTCGCGATGAAATTTTCTCAAGATAAGTATGTAAGTTTTATTCATATTCCTGTCGGAGCAAGAGTGATATTCAATTGTATCTATACTGTATTTCCAGAGGAGTTAGAGGTAGTTCTGAATGATTCAACTTATTATCTGGTGACAAAGGAGTTTCAGCCTCTGCAGTATATCAGTGAGAATATGTCATATGTTGAGAGTGATATTAATAAATATAAGTTTCTTATAGAAACGAATGAGCTGATTGTATTGAATAACTAATTTTCTTGTTAACAAGAAAATTTATGTCCAGGTAATAATAGTTTTATAAATGGTACAATCGTGTTCACCATAGCTATCTCGCCGAGGTTTATTCTCTGATCTATAATTAATGGTGCATCCTGCATCTTCCATCTCCTTCTGAATCTCAATTGGAATTGTATAGACAGTTTTGTCAGTAGACTCATACATTAGAGAATTCAATCCTTGTTGAGCTCTGTTTAAAATATCAGTCTTTATCTTCTCGCGAAAAGTTTCAATTCTTAACGCTTCTTCTCTTATATCAGAAGCGCGTTTCTGATCTATAAATTTTCTTGCTTTATCTAATGTGTCAGCGAAACTCATTTTCTCTTCTTATATTTCTTCTTAAGATTCGAGAGGCGAAATTAAGAAGTTTTATTCCTCTCCGACTTCATTTCCATATTGACTGCAGGAGCACCGTGTTGCAGAAGAGTAGGAATCAGATATTTAGTCTCTGGATTTTTGGCAATAAAAGTCATTTCTATTCCATTAAAATGAAATCCTATCTCTAATAGATAAAGAATAGCGGCAGCTGAATTACTAGCTCCAAAGATAGATCCTGTAACTCCTCTCATAACATCTTCTCTATTTTGAAGAATTTCATTTAGTCTGTTCTGAATTATAGGAACAAATTCTCGTAGAGATTCTAAATCGTTCCATTTAGAAATTGCGAATACTAATCTAAAAAGAGAATCTGTATCGATATTTTGATAATTTGTTAAAATATAAGAGATTATCTTCTTGCTCTTATTCTTTTCGAATAGATTTAAAAGAACTCTTGAACTATCATTAACGTAATAAGAAAGATTGATAAAATTTTCTAAAATTCGTAGTGCGTCAACATCATCTCTTTTAGCTATCTGATGAAGAGATTCGAAAATATAATTTAGAAGATCTTCATCAGATGCAATCTCTGTTATTCGATAGATCTTCGACCAAGGGATATTGTATCTTCTGTGCAGATCTGTTAATTTTTCAAGTGTTTCAAAATCAACAAGATTCGATAATCTTTTTCTATAGAGATCTGTTTGAAGTGATTCGGTGAATAGCTTTGAATACTTTCCACTTATCTCGAGCTGATCTATCACCTCCTGATCAAAATCAACCAGAGCCCGATTCGCCAAATAGATATCCGTATTGTAGAGCTGATCGAATAGTTCTCCAACTTCTGTCATTTTAAATCTATAGATTTAAAATTAAATTAATAAAATGTTGGCAAAGATGAATTGTTGTGTACCATTGATGCAATTTATATGATGCTAATAACAGTTATATTTGTTGTTAGTGCGACAATCTATTACAGGAACAATTAAATCGAATAGAATTCTACATCTCCTTCTTTAATCGACTTATGAAAGTTGAGATAAGGTGTCATAATCTTACGGAAGATCGGTCGCAATTGTATTTTCTGAGTAGTGATTCTTCCGTTCAGATCATAGACTTGTGCCTCAACTACACTCTCCTCTTTTCGAATCGTCTTCATTAAATTATCAAAAGAGACTATAGCTAAATCGTCTTTCTCTATTTTTCCAACTCCAGTAGAGCTCTGCTCTCTGGATCTACCTCTCGTTTTAGTATTGGCTGTGTTTCTAAACTTCTCTATCAATAGAAAGATCTGCCAAGGTTTAAAGAAAGTGATATAAAGCATATGACCTAAGGATCGACCATCATAAATACAGATCGGGATGGAGTTATTCTGAACGTAGATTTGAGTTTTAGCCAAACTTGTGCTATACTCTAAGAGAGACTCCTCCCAGAATTCTCTTGAGGCTGTCTCGAGAGGAGTCTCACCAGGATCACGTTTTCCTCCCCAGGAATCCCATCTACCTCTATCTGATCCTTTGGTCTCTCGTCCTAATAGACAATAGAATTCGCCTCCCATCTCAAAAACAGGTAGAACAAAGCCGGAGTTGTGTGCAAATTCTTCTATTGTAGCTCGGTGTATCTTAATACGATCGATCAGCTCTCCATTCGGAAAGATCCAACCTTTAACGAATCGGTTGTAGATTAGTATAATTTTAATATCAGGTTTCAGTAGTCGAATGATTAATCTTCTGCTAAAGAGTCCAGAGAGACGAGCTCTACTGGAAATAGATAGCAGTTCACCGATATATCTCTCTCCTTGATTATAAATCTCAACTATCCGTTTCATTTTGAAATTTGATCTCAGATTCATTTTAATCATCAGATTTATTTCCAACAGATAAAATGGACTCTGAAGTTTACGAACTCTTTACAAAACTCTACAATACAAATATCTATCTTGCGAATCGTTTACTTGTCGATTTTCCAGATGAGGTGATCGAAGAACTCGAGAAGTCGAGAAAGTATCCGGATCTCTTCACTCCTTCTCTACAGAATGATCTCTACATGTTGAAATTAGAAAAATTCGGCCTATTAGCAGAATTTATAAATCAATTCAGAGACAGAATTAGTAATAAAAATCTTTATAATATCTTCAAGATATTTTTATTTGATAAAGAATTGATTAGAAATTTATTTTTACAAGCATCACAAGCAGATGATCCTATGCCTTTTGAAATATTAGTAAGATTGTATAATGTAGGCGTATTACAGAATATATACAATAAGTTTCTTACTTTTTCTCATCTAGGATATCATATATTTTCTAAAGCACCCAGAATACTAAAATTTTTACTATCTCTAGATGATCCTTATTTCTCGGATCAAGTACTCTCTTACCTAGCAGGTTTCGATATGGTTACTATTGAAGAATTTCTTCCTTTTCTCGGCGATTTAGACCAACTGACAGATGATATTAAAAGAATTCTCTTCATAAGTTCAAGAAGTGCTTCTCCGGAAACAATTAAATATTTTGTTCAGAAATACGGAATAAAATTTAACGGAGAAATAATGGCAGAGATAGCTCATTCTTATCACGATCGAGAATTTATCTATTGGCTTATTCAACACGGATCTTCACCAATAGATAGAGTGTTTTACAATGTAGTATTTGGAAGAGGATTTGAACGTGGACGCGCGAATCCTGATTATTTGAATCAATGAGAAAAGTTGAGAAATTAATAATTCCATTATTAGAAATGGACTCTGAAGTCTACGAACTCTTTACAAACCTCTACAATACAAATATCTATCTTGCGAATCGTCTTCTTGTCGATTTTCCCGATGAGGTGATCGAAGAGCTTGAGAAGTCGAGAAAATATTCGAATCTCTTCACTCCTTCTCTACAGAATGATCTGTATAGAGAGAAATTACTTCGAGAGCTGCCAGCCGATCTGGTGAATAAGATATCTAAAAATTATAAACAGTACTACGATATGATTTATATTATCGAAGATGGAGATAAACACAATATAACTAATATACTTATACAAGCAGCCAAATTCGATGATCCTATACCTTTCGAATTGTTATTTGCACTTAAAGGGATAAAAGGGATAAAAGGGATGACGTCGATGTCCATATATATGGGAATGTATCCGCATAGATATCCTTTTTTCGCGAAGGCACCTAAAGTTCTTCGTTATCTTTTGACTCTGAATGACGATTATATTAAAAGAGATGTGATCTCTTATTTATCAGAAGCTTCAATACCGATAACTGAAGAGTTTCTCCCTCTTATCGGTCCCATCAATGATAATATAAAACGAGAGTTATTTATTTATCCATCAGAAGAGAATAAGGAGAAACTTCGATATTTTGTAGAGAAATACGGAATAACATTCAACGGTCAGTTGATGGCCTACATTGCACATTATCATCATGATAGAGAGCTAATAAATTGGCTGATTTCACACGGTTCATCTCCAGTCGACAGAGTGTTCTATAATTCCGAATTTGGACATGATAGGTATGATAGAAATCGCGGAAACTTAGATTATTTGAATCCTTGAAATTGAAAATTAAGAATTCATTTCGAAACTGCATTATCTTTAAATTCTATTATAAAATAAGAAATGACCACGACTCATTCTAAATCTCTAGATGAACCCTGGTTCACTTTTGTGAATACTGGAGAGAAGAAATACGAGATTCGTCTCGATACAGATAGAAATAAATCTATCAAAACTGGTGACCAGATCATCTTTGAAAATTATGAACTTGGATTCTATCGAGAGGTGACTGTAAAGGTTGTAGAGAACGATACCTTTAACTCGTTTGAAGAGTGTCTCTCCGCAAAAGGTACAAAGAATTGTGTACCAGGGGTACCTGTCATGAAAGAAGCATTGAAAATTTATAATAATCTTTATATAACTTCAATGAAACCTGATTTGAAGATTCTCTGTTGGAGAATCGAAGTAGTTAAATGAATTTTGTTCTTCTGAACAAAATTCAAACAAAGTGTAAGAGAAGATTGTATTTAAATTTCACTTCTCTCTTCAAGATAGGAAACTCGATCCGTCCATCCGAATAGATCTGTTTCAGAAATTCGAGATTAGGTATATTTGTTATCAGAAGTCCGCCCTCCTCTTTTAATAATTCTGAAAATAACTCTGCACAAATTTTAAGGAGATCTCTGCTGTAATTCTCTGCGATACAAATAAAATAGTCGTATCTCTTCACCTCAGGTTGAAACGAATAATGTATAATAGAATCACTCATATCATAAATATTAATCTCTGACATACATAAATATTTCTTGTATTCCAAGTACTCCTCATAAGAATAAGAATTTGTAAATATCAGAAGTCTGTGTTCAGCTCGGCAATTAAATCTAGTCATTTTAATATACTTTTTAAGATTAAAGCTTATTCATTTTCCACGACGAGAGACGAGAAAATAAAAGATTTTTAAATTCGTCTCTAAAAAGTAATGAAAGGTAACATCGCGTTCTATCCTGGAAAACTAAATGACTCGGTAGAAATTCAATATTACATCAATCATGATGTAGACTTTGTAATCGATATTGAATCGAATATCTATCGCACAAAATACGGTCGATTTAAAAAGATCAAAGGTGATGGTCTACTGAAATTCTCTGATAAGATAACGAGTAAGAAATATGTTGTCGACTTTGATCATTGTACAGTCGAAGAGGTGCAACCGAAAACTCTATTCAATGTGAATAATAAGCGGAGATATTCAGTTGGATGTGATGGAAATTTGACTATCTGGACAACTGGTGCCATGCAGTCTACAGCTACACCAGGATCAGCAAATGTTCAGATCGAACTTCACAATCAGATAATTGCCAATCGACCACCAGATCCTAATTTGGATTTTGTAAGTTACTATTCGACTGGTATCTTCTACGATCAGGTAGATCAAAGACTCTGGTTGTACGAGACGAATGGAGTGTTTGTTGAAGTGATACTTCCTGGCGGTCCGACTGGCTTCACTGGCCCTACCGGCTTCACTGGTGCAACTGGCTCTGGTATGACTGGCAATCCCGGCCCTCCCGGTCCCTCCTCCGGTATCACGGGCGCTACTGGCCCGAACGGTTATGTCGGCCCGACTGGCTCGCCAGGCAATGCAGGTTTCGTTACTCCTGGCACAGCTACTGGTCCGACAGGCGCCACTGGTGCTACTGGTGCCACTGGTTTTACTGGCGTCACTGGTCCGACTGGTTCGACTGGCTTCACTGGTGCAACCGGCACAACTGGTGCCACCGGCTTCACTGGGCCACCTGGCATCCCTGGTGTCACTGGCCCTACTGGAATCACTGGATCGACTGGCATCTCTCCTACTGGCCCGACTGGCGCAACTGGGCCTTTCGGAACCACTGGCTTCACAGGTGCAACTGGTCCGACTGGTCAATCTCCAACTGGACCGACAGGTGCGATGGGTGTGACAGGTAATACAGATGCTACTCTCTCATCTGCGGGAGGAGTCTCTCTAGTGAATCAAGGAACAGGGCCGAATCTAGTGACACAAGGATTAACAGGAGGAACAAATGTGACACTGAGTTCAAATGCGACACAAGTGATAATTGCGGATAGCGGGACAGATCTCTGGCAATATATTACAGATGCAGGATTTCAGACTCTGAACCCTAATCCATCCGCACCCGGAGCCGTCTCCCCAAGTAATTTTGTAGTTCCACTACCTGCACAGTCGACAGAGGGAGCAGGAACAAGACTGATGTTCGATGAAATCAAAGGAGCTTTTCGAGCCGGAAAAGTTACTTTGACATCTTGGAATAGTGTAAATAGAGGAACCGCGAGTGTCGCTTTTGGTTTAGACACAGCTGCACAAGGTATAAATTCAGCTGTAGGTGGAGGTCTCTCAAATGTCGCCTCAGTTACTAATTCATCTGTTGGTGGAGGAGGAAATGGACAAGCAATAGGATTATTTACAACCGTAAGAGGAGGGGGCGATATATCCTCTTCTGGCAGTAATACAGTTCAAGGGAATAATTCTACTATCACCGGAGGATATGGATCGTCATCTATATTGCAAGGTTGTACAATTACAGGAGGATCTTTTGGAAGTATGGTGAATTCAACTTTTGGAACAATTATAGGAGGAGGTTCGAGTGTAGTATTAAATAGAAATGTAGCAAATGGATCACAGAATCCAATGATAGGTGGAGGATCTATAAATACAACAAGTGCAAATTATGCGACTCTATTTGGCGGAACAGATAATACGGTCTCGGCTACGCAAGCAACAATATTCGGAGGATTATTTAATACAACTGATACTACAAATGAAGTATGTTTTGGAGGAATTTTCAATAGTGGAAATGTTCTGGGAGGAAATGGAAATACAGGTAGTTCAAGTTCTACATTATTTGGAGGATTAAATAATTCTACTGGAGCAAGTTTTGAGTTTTGTGGAGGAGGAAATCGTAATTTAATTTTAGGACAGAACGTTGTAGTTTTTGGAGGCAAGAATAATTCTACCAGTAATGTGTCTCCAGCTCAACAGGTAATTTGTGGAGGATCATCTAATATAACTAATAATACACAAATTTTTATTGGTTCTGGATTCAAAAATACAATAACGGGAGTTCTTTGTTCTATTGTAGGTGGAATAAGTAATTCGAATAGCGGCAGTTCGGTATGTACAATCTTTGGAGGGGCTACAAATACAATCAATAATTCAACTTCGTCTTGTATAGCCTCGGGACAAAGCAATTCAATAACTACCAATAGTCTTAATTCTAGTGGATCTTTTTGTTTTATTGGAGGAGGTGGAGGTACAACAGGATTAGGTAATTTTATTACAGGTGCAACAGGTTCAACTGGTGTAAGTCAAGTGATTTTGGGAGGCGAAAACAATAACACAAGAATGTTTTATACAACAGTTATGGGAGGACAAAACAACACATGTGGATTCACAGGTACAACAGGTTCGTTCTCTTGTGTACCAGGTGGCAGAAATAACCAAACAAATACTATCGGTTCATTTATATGTGGTGCACCGGGTGGAGCAAATACTAACGACGATGGCGGGCAAGGTCATTCATTTATATGGGGAGATTCGGGTGGTATGCCTCTCAGTCTCTATACTGGTGCTCCTGCTAAATCAACAGATGGTGTTTGGTTTGGCACCGGTAATCTCTCTGCTGCAGGTACAGCCCCTGTCTTCACAATCTTCACTTCTGCTACCCGAACAAGTGGAGCAGGTATAGCTGCAACTCTTATACAAGGCGCCTCCTCATGGACAACACTCTCAACAAGAGAGTCAAAAGAGAATCTTAAATCTATCAATCTTACAGAGACACTATCAAAAGTCTCAAAGATGACTATCTATGAGTACAACTACAAGGGGAATGAGAAGGGTGTAATCTGTAGAGGACCAATAGCAGAGGAGTGGCACGAGATGTTTCCAACGAACAAGCCGAAGACAGGGATAGAGACGATGGATATAGACGGAATTAAGCTCGCTGCATTGAAAGGCTTATACGAAACATATAAGAGACAAGCTGCTCTAATTAATGAAGAGGAGATGAAGATAAATCAATTGCGTGAGACCCTTGCTTAAAGATTCAAATTTGTTCAAAAGAACAAATTGTAAGAGACGTAATGAAATAATAATTATTTTTAATTCGGTTTAAATAAATATCAAGATGAAGAACGTCTGTTTTCATTCGAACAAAGAATTCACATCAAGTGATATCAAAAATATATAGAAAAAGGAGCAGAATTTCTTGTTGGACCCGATGTAAAAGTCTATTCAATCAACAAAGAGAGACGCGAATTGATTCGATTAAGAACATCAGAGAAATTTAAATTCACTGATCTTATAACCAATAAGAACTATACAGTCGATTGTAAAAATCGGACGATAGATTGCGAAGAGAATACAGAGACATTGAAAGCAGTATCTCAATGTCCTCCTTCATCTTCGTCTTCCTCTTCATCAAATACAGAAGGTGTTCTCTTCAATGTTCAGACATCTATCGGTTATCCCTCTCCTACAACTATCACTAGTGGTCCTGTTCCTGTCTATGAGGATGACAATTTGAATTTCTGGTCGACTGGCGCAATAATTGCAGACGTGACTCGAGGCTCAGCCAACGTTCAACTCGAACTTCGCAATCAAATCATCTCTAATCATTCACCTGTCCCTGGTAATGATTTCGCTGGCTGGGAGTCGAACGGTATCTTCTATGATGCCGTCGGCAAAACTCTCTGGCTCTACAATGGAGCCGGTGGTTTCACCGAAGTCTTCTTGGCTTCTGTCGGTGCAACAGGTGCAACTGGCCCTACGGGTTTCACCGGCCCGACTGGCCAACCGGGCACAACCGGTGTCACTGGCCCGACTGGACCTACCGGTTCTGGAACAACTGGCTTCACTGGCCCGACTGGTACAACTGGCAGCACCGGCCCAACTGGAAGCACAGCATTCGGCGCAACTGGTCCGACAGGTTTCACTGGTCCCACCGGCTTCACAGGCTACACTGGCACAACCGGTGCAGGTATGACTGGTGCAACTGGAGTCACTGGCTTCACCGGAAGCACTGGTCCGACTGGATTAGGACCGACTGGTGCAACTGGCGCAACTGGTGCGACTGGTGCCTCCGGTGTCACTGGTCCGACCGGCTTCACTGGAGCAACAGGCGGTGGTTCAACTGGTGTGACTGGAACGACAGGCGCACCAGGAACAACAGGTGCGACAGGTCCGACGGGACCGACTGGCTATACAGGAGTAACAAATGTGACTCTCTCGAGTGCAAGTACACCAGTCTCACTTGTCTTCAATGGAACAGGCCCGAATCTTGTTATCAAAGGTTTGACTGGTGGAGCTGGTGTAACTCTCACTTCAAATGCAACATCTGTTACTATTAGTGCACAGGATCTCTGGCACTATATTACTGATAACGGAGCGACAACTCTTACACCAGATCCTACTTATCCAACTGCGCCAGCGACAAGTAATTTTGTTGCACCACTCTCTGCACAATCGACAGAGGGGGCAGGTTCGAGATTGATGTTTGTGCAATCGGAGGGATCGGTTCGAGGAGGAACAGTGACAGGAAATGCATGGAATGTAGGGAATAGAGGAGCTCAATCGGTTGCTTTTGGTCTCGATACGATAGCGTCAGGTGCACAATCTGTGGTTGGAGGAGGATTATCAAATCAAGCTACTGCTCAGGGTGCTTCAGTTGGAGGAGGAGGATTTAATATAGCATCGAATAATTTTAGTACTGTCGGTGGAGGCGGTGGTTCGACAAGCACAGCAGGAAATACAGCGAGTGGAATAAGTTCGGCTATTGGAGGAGGATTTTCAAATATTGCTAGTGGCCAGGGATCTGTTGTCGGAGGAGGTGGTTTCAATACAGCCTCTGGTAATTTTTCGGCTATAGGTGGAGGAGGAGGACTACTAGCTGTAAACGGAAACAGTGCAACATCAACAAATGCAACTATAGGAGGAGGTATATCAAATACTGCCAGTGGAGCAAATTCGACAATTGGTGGTGGTAATTTTAATACAGCAGCTTCTCAAGCTAGTACAATCGGAGGAGGTGCAACTAATATAGTTGATGTTTTATCGAATTTTGGCACGATCGCCGGAGGAGTAACTAATTCTATAATTAATTCACTTGATGCTTTTATCGGATCTGGAACAATTAATACTATAACAAATTCGAATGACGCAGTGATAGGAGGAGGAGGTACCAATATTATTTCGAATGGTTCTCAGTCTTTTCTTGGCGGGGGTTCATTGAATTTGATCTCCGGATCGACCGGATCAGTGATAGGAGGAGGTACAATTAATTCACTTTTCAGTGGTTCGTTCTCTGTTATCTGTGGAGGGTCAGCAAACGGAGCAACAGGAAACTTTATCTTTATTGGTGGAGGTATATCAAATAAGGTGACCGCAGATTATGGTATTATTGTTGGTGGAGGTACAAACATTAATTCATGCAACTTTGGATTTATTGGTGGTGGCGGATTAAATAATCTAGGAGGAGGAGCCTACAACGCAATTTGTTGCGGACAGAATAATAATGTATTTGGAAATTTAAATTTTATTGGAGGTGGAGGTGGTGGAACTGTAGCATTAGGAAACGGTATCACTGGTAACAATAATGTTATTGGCGGAGGCGAGGCTAACAGGATAAATACTTGTAATTATGGCGTTATTGGTGGTGGTCAGACTAATGGTGTGAATGCATCTTTCGGTTGTATACCTGGAGGTCGTTTGAATCTCGTCGGTGGCACAGGCTCCTTCGTCTGTGGTGCTCCTGGAGGCACTGGAAATAACGATGGCAATTTGGCAAATCTATTCGTCTGGGGCGATACCAATGGCATGTCTGTCTCTGCTTACACTGGTTCACCAACAAAAGATCGCGATTCTGTCTGGTTCGGCTGTGGTGCCAATTCTGCAGCTGGTGCGCCAGTCTTCACAATTTTCTCTAGTAGCGCAAGAACAGCAACAGCTTCAGCTGGTGTCTCACTCATCAAAGGCGCATCAGCATGGACGACGATCTCTACTATAGAAGCAAAAGAGAATTTGAGGCCGATCGATACATTGTCAATGTTGGAGAAGGTGGCTAAACTTAATATTTATGAATACAACTATAAGAACAATGATCCGAGTATAGTGTGTCGCGGTCCAGTTGCGGAGGAGTGGCACGAACTCTTCCCGACGAATAAGCCGAAGACAGGGATAGAGACGATGGATATAGATGGAGTGACGCTAGCGGCACTACAGGGACTCTCGAAGCTGGTGAATGAACAGAACAGAAAGTTGGAGAGTCTGCAGAAACAAACAGCTGAATTGAAGCTCCGTATTGAAAAGTAATATATTTTACAATTTTGTTCGATCGAACAAAATTAAAATATGTAATTAATTTTAATATATAAAACAAATGGATCAATTGCACGGTAATACAATTTTCCTCGAGAGATTGAGTCTAAAGTCTTATGAGATACAAAAATATATCGACAAAAGTGTAGAATATATAGTAGCGAATTCGGCAAAATTATATCAGATTGAATCAGCCAAGAAATTGAAGGTTATCATTAAAGAGCACGATTATGAATTCACTGATTATTTGACAGGTGTTCAATATAAAGTTTCACCTCGCGATCGATGCGTAGAGGAAGTGAGTTGCAAGCCTTCTACCACCTCTTGTTCTCCCTCCTCGCCGAGTTCGTCGAGCTCGTCATCTTCTAGCGGAGGTTGTGTTACATGCCCGACTGGTCCGACGGGACCTTCAGGAAGCACAGGACCTTCAGGAAGCACAGGACCTTCAGGAGTCACTGGCCCTACCGGATCAAACACTGGATTCACTGGTTCAACAGGCCCTACCGGATCAAACACTGGATTCACTGGCGCGACTGGTCTACAGGGAGCCACTGGGCCGACAGGAGCTACTAGTGGATTCACTGGCTCAACTGGTGCCACAGGCTCAACTGGATTCACCGGAGCAACTGGTGCAGGAAGCACAGGATTCACCGGTGCAACTGGTGCCACAGGTTCAACTGGATTCACCGGTGCAGGAGGTACTGCAGGAGCAACAGGAGCAACAGGTTCGACAGGAGTAGCTGGGATAGGAGGTGTTCTCTCTTCAGCACAATATTCTCAAATCGGATCACAGCCTGCACCTGTTGCGGCTAGTCAACCTTTCACTTACACTACTCAAAATCTTGGTGGTGGTAATTATTCTTTTGCTACAGGAACATTCGGATCACCATTCGCAGGGAGTGGAACACTATTTACATTGGGCGCTGTAGGAAGATATGAAGTGAATTATCAGATGACATTTCCTACTGATGGTGGTGTTGTTCTTTTCACTGGAGCAACAATCTCTGCAATGCTTCCAGTGCCGTACACAATGATTGGCAAGACTCCTAATGGTGCTATTAGTGGAAGTGTTATTATTCAGACTGCAACTCCAAATTCGCTTGTCGCAGTTGTTGCAGCTCCGGGTAATTCCGCAGCTATTGCAATTCCTCCCAATTCAAGTACAACTAACGCGAGTTCAACAACTGTATCATTCAAACAGATTGCTTAATTCAAAGATTTTTGCTTATTTAAGCAAAAATCACAAAAATTTATTTATCATACTTAAAAGAAGAGAAATGACATCAACGAATATTCAAGATCAGATTCTTCTCAATCAATTGGTAACAAATGGTGTCTACACATCAGGCGGAATATTGATTCCTCAACCGAGTCCACTCACCTCCTCGTTTGCTGTTGCAGTCGCGAACGCGGCGATTCAGATCCCTCCAATTCTCAGCTACACGGGTAACGTCTCCGGTTATGATTTCGCGACAAATCAAGCCGCTCTTATCGAGAACTTGAACAAGTTGGTAAGTCTTACTATCACCGGCGAAGTCGCTTCAGCTTTCAATGATGTAGTTCTCTGTATTCCGAGTATAACTATTGTGGGTGGTCTCAATGATGCATTCAATCGTTCAAAGGTTGCAAGCAATATCACTATCACAGGTAATGTTCTCTCCAGTTTCGATAATTCTATTCTGAAGGGAGTCTCGACGAAGAGATGCCATCACGGATCTCTATCTGTAACTGGAAATGTCGGTATCGATGTCTCAAGTCAACTTGTTATCGATCTGGAGAATTTTGTCTACTCATTCACTCCTGGAGTAGCACCTGCAACTACACCGACTGTTGCTCAGTTTCAAACTGCTCTGACTACAGCATATAATGGTATAATTGCAGGGGTCGCTTCACAATTTACAGCAAGAATCACAATTATTTTCAATCAGATTGTTTTGAATCTTCCTACTCCATCATCTCAGTTGTACACTTCGACTATACAAGCGAGTGTTCTTATTAATTTCACTTATAATCTCAATAATGCACAGAGCTTCGTCTACACAACTTTGAAATACGATAATATCACTTTTGTAGGAACATACTCTTTCATGTCATTTGTTAGTATCAGAGTGGAAGTTAAGAATCTCTCTGTTACATTCAGCAATGCTGTTTCAATATTCACAAGTGTTTCTATTAATGGATTTGAAACTCAAGAGGCCCCTCAGAACAAATTCGGAATCTGCAAATGGAGACCTGCCTGCAAGGTTCTCTTCAATCTAACAAATTCTGCAAGTTTTACAATTTCAGTTGTTGGTACTATTCTTTTTAACTCGATAATTGAAGCTGATCATTTTACATTCACAGGAAACTATTTTGGTCAGCTTATATTTGGTAATAAGATTACAGCAAACAAAATCGATGTCAATTCAACTGTAGCTGTCGGTTCTGTTGGTATTCTAGGCAATAGTTATTTAACAGCTTTTAAATGTATTAATGTCTCATTTCCTCTCGGAGTTGTTTCAGGCCTTCTTGTCGATACAACAGTAAATTTTGGAGAGATGAATCTGAATGGTCAATTCACACTTATCAATCCCCGTAATCTGAATGGACATAAATTTACTCTACAGGGTGTGGCAGCATTTATCGGAAATTCTTTATTGGTCAATGATTTGAATGTAGATTATATAATTATTGGTGATTTGTATCAAGCTGGACTTATCTTCCCCAACACTCTGATTACAGCAAAGGAGGTAATATTCAAGAGTGATTTTTCATCTTCTACGAGTCTTCTTCATAATGCTATTGTGAAGGCAGATAAGGTGAAATTTGAGAATGGACTATTGTATCCTACTACAGTTCCACAAAGTATTAAGTTTGAAGTTGAAGAATTGATAGTTGAGAAATGTCCCGGACTCGTTTCAAACACAATTGCCAGTCCGACAATTCTGAGTCTGGCATTTAACGGTTCGATAATTGAAGCGAATAAAGTTATAATAAAAGGAGATATTTCACAATCTTTCAATGCTTCTACGCTGAATGTCAAAGAATTTGTGGCAGGAAACTCGACATTCTGTTTCGCCTCATCTCTTCTTGATGTTGAGAGTTTGAAGTTTGAAGTTGCTGCAGCGCAGGGTCCCTCTGCGATCTGCGGAAAGGTACCTGCTATCTTGAACTTAGACACAACAAATACAACTCAACTCACAACTGTTAAGTCAATTATTGTCAATGCTCTCTATCTCCTTCGACCGAGTCCAACTCAGATTCCACTCGATACAAATTTCGCAATCGAGCGTTTGAGCTCTTCGACTTTCGATCGATCCGCTCTAAGTCTTATCTTTCAACCTAAATTTATCAATTTGGATATTACTGTGAATCAGCTTGTTCCTTACGGTCTTCCGAGCTTGAGCTATCCCTCGACTCAATTCTTGTCTGATGCAATTATCGGTTATCTCGAAGCTACGATAGTGAATGGAAATACTGAATCGATTCCTGTTAATTTGCCTTTCTCAAAACTGCAATTCTTGAAGCTTGTTGGAACAGCTACCGTCTCGGGTATCCCGATTTCTGTTCTTCAATCTCTAAAAGAGATCTCCATCTGCACAACTACTCCTCCGACAGAAGATGACAAGAGACTGTTGAGAAAGTATGGACTCAGAATTTGAAAAGATTTAGTTAGATTTGGATCATTCGATCCAAATTTTTAGTCTGTTTTATCATTTTGTATTGTTTATAGTTTTTGTAACAAAAACGTTTCTGGAACAGAAACTAGTTTTGCTTCAGCGTTGAGGTGGAAAAGTTGGTGCAATCCAAGGCTGCTGAATTTGAGGAAATTGTTGTGGTTGTCGAAATTGAGGAAATTGTGGACCTTGGAACAGTTGTGGTTGCTGAAATTGTAGCGCTTGGAACTGTTGAGGTTGTTGCGCTGAATTCGTCACAAATGAGGGAGAGGAAGCAGGTTGTCGCAAAACTTTCCCGATCGGATAGTTTCGTTGGCACTCTTCGCATTGAGCTGTCCCCAGAGTCACGGGTCTTTCACACTTTTGACCCATGTATGTTCCACGTCCGAAGATCTGAGTGCACTGCGGTTTGCCGACGTCAGCTGAACCACGCGTGTTGAGATACAGCTGGTATCTCTCGTTCTCTTTCCCTCGCTGTTCATCACATACGCAACAATTATTGCACGAGCAGAGTTTCTCTTCATTCTCCTCGGCAGAATCGTTGTCATCATCATCTTCATCAGATTCGCAAAAGGATTGCTCCAAGCGAACACTAATGTAGTTGCTAATCTCCCCTTCTGACTTCTCCAGGAGATTCCAAGAATTCAGACGAGTCTCTTTGAGCATATCATAGAGATCATTCAGAAACTCGAGAGGATTTTTGTAATCCTCAAGAGCTCGCTTAGATGCTGAAAGGAGCTCTTGAACTTTATCATGAGTGATACGAGACATAACCTATAAAGGCGCAGGTGTTTCCTTATTTTTAAAAATTTATTTAAATATCAGTTTTTCCTAATAGAGCTTTTAATCGGATTTTACGGCTATTATGCTTGAAATCTCTTTAAAATTTCATACTATGAAATAAAATGACAGAAGTGAAAGAGACAGCAAAACGGCTCTTTTTCGATTATTATGTACCGAAATATTCGAATCTACCTGCTTCTCAATTGGAATTCCCGCAGAGTGAATTGTTCTCTTGGTTAGAGAAACAATGGGAGAATTATACAGGTAGAGAGTTTATATTCAATGATGATGAGACAGCTTTTATAAATTATGATGATCGAGAAGATGTAATAGTTATATTTCAAGCCGTTGTTATTGATCCTCCTGATTATCTACTTCTATTGAAGAGATTAAAAGAGGCTACAGGTGCTAAGAATATAATTACAACTGTTCGTAAGAGCAATAAGATATTATTGTCTGGATTATCTAAAGTCTATGGATTTGAAATTACAGAGACTTTAGTACAGGGCTATTCAAATCAACATTATATCGGGTTGAATCTCTCAGCAGAAAAATTCGATAAGTTGACGACTTAATTTTGTTCAGAAGAACAAAATTAGTGTTTTATTGTGATTAATGAGGAGATGAAAAAGGAAATCCTGCATTCGACAAGATCACAGGAGGTTGAAATTCGTGATTAGAATCTCCTTCAGAATCTAATTGTGCCTCTTTGATTTTGGACATTTTAGCAGCGAGTCTCTCCGGAGGAAGATCGAGAAGTGATTCGGAACTATCTCCAGTAGCAAGGATCAACATATTCTCTATCACTTCTATCCGTCCACGAATCGGGAAGATCGATTGATCGTTCAGCTTGTCGAGCACGAAACGATCAAGATCTGCAACCTCCTTTAGGAGGAGAACAAGAAGGGCTTGAACATTTTCTTTGGGATACGACATCAACTGAGAACCTGAAAAGGCGCTTTTATGATTAACTTTTAATAATTTTTTAATAGATCAGTTTTCCGAAGATAGCAAATTTAAGTAGATTTGAACCATGATAATACTGTCTCTCTAAAACTGATTTTTAATTAAATTCTTAAGTGTAACCATAAATACGAGCCTAACTTCATGCAATCAATTAGCAAAAAACTCGTTCTTGTGGGAGATGGTATGGTTGGCAAAACTCATTTCACCTATCGCGCTTGCGATATGGAAAGTCAATGCAAGATCTGCGCCACTTTAGGCGTGGAGGTCCATCCTTTCATCAATTCGGATGGAAAGATGGTTGCTATTTGGGATACAGCCGGACAAGAACGCTATGGAGGACTTCGTGATGGTTACTACATTGCGAAAGATGCTTTCATCGTTTTCTGCTCATTGAAAGATGAGAAGAGCATCGATCGCGTTGAGTTTTGGATCAATGAGGTGAATCGCACAGATGTTCATGAAACTTCTACTACACACACGAATGTGAAATTCGCGATCGTGTGCATGGGCAAAGATTTTGCATTCGATCATCCAGAGAATGTGCGTAAGTGGATGGAGAAACGAGATGCATATCAAGCGCGAGGAGTTGCTTGCTACACAATCTCGGCTCTCTCTTCGGAGAAGAATGAATTCGTTTCAATCGTCAATTCGTTGTTCTAATTATCGAAAGAAAACAAACTAAAAATCAAATCATGTATTTTGCACATTAAGTGCAAAATCGTTAAACTTTTACTTCAAAAATTCATGTATTTACATATTACATGCGTGTTTGTTTGAACAAAATCAAAAATTGCCATTTCTGTACCACTCGGGGCAATATTTATCTAAAACCCCTGCATCTTCGAGAGCTTTATAAATCTCTGTTTGAGAATGACAAGAGATATTAAGATGAGCAGGACCATAAGTGACTCTCTCTATTTCTCTCCATTCATTTGGAAATAATGGTTCTCGATCACAATACGAATCTCCAATATGAAAGTCTAGTTCTCTTAATTCAGCAATTAACTTTTGAATTTTGGCATCACGTTCTTTTTCATTCTGTTCAAATTTCTCAACCTCTTCTTTAAACTCATCCTTCACTCTGAAGGATATATGTGTAATCTCCCTGTTCTTATATTCAATATCCAAATTCTTATCTCCTTTAATTAAGTCATGAAGTTGTTCAATTATCTTTTCATTCTCTGAACTGATATCAACTCTGAGTGCAGTAGGAAGAACGTATTTCCAGACTGGAAGCTCTTTAGCTTCGCCAGAACAAGGACTAATTCTTCCTATCGGACCATAGATATACTTATTTGTAGAGACTTCGAAGCTACATGATGGAGACCAAGCTATCTTCGACTCCTTTTCGTTCTGAATTAGAAGATTTGCGAAATCCATTTGTTTTAAGTAGAGAGAATGCTTTTAAACAAATTGAGTTAAATTATAATTCTTTTATTCAAAGAGAAATGTGCGATATAACTATCTGTGGTCTACAGGAGCTCCCTATTCTGTTAGAGACGAAGAAGTTCGATGCTGTTATTTCAATCAACGATAATTATAAGAATCAAAAATATCACGAGCATAAACATAAAAGATGGATGACCAGACTGAAGAGACACTTCACTGAAGAGGATATTCTCTGTCTGTATTTTGAAGATGTTATGAATGATTTGGAGAGACATGCTCCTTCTAAACTTCATGTTGAGAGAATAATAGATTTTGGGCGCAGATACGCTGGGAAGAGACTACTTATACACTGCGTTATGGGCGCATCACGATCTCCTGCCGCTGGTATAATTGTATTGAGAGCTCTAGGCAAATCTTTAGATGAGGCCGTTGAACAAGTTCAACGGGTGAGATCGACATCCTGTCCCAATCCATATATGTTGCAGTTGTACGATGAGATATCTTCAAAAGAGGTGAATGAGATTTTATCAACTCTGCATAAAGAATCGGCGACTGAAGAGTATGAAGAGACCGATTCTGATTCTGATGAGGAGCCGCAAGAGGCAGACGAATGGATGATTAGAAGAATCACTTATGCTACATAATTCAGTAGTGAATTTTGTAGTGAATTTTGTTGAACCTCAACAAAATTCACTACAAAATTCGATGCATAAATATTTTCATTATAGAGTCGATTGAATATCTTTCCTGCCATTATTTTTGTTTCTAGAAACAAAAAGAAATTAAAGTGAAAACTCATCTTGATTTAGATCTTACCCAATCGACTATATCTTGATGACCGTTTATAGCTGCTAAATCAACAAAATTTCTCGGCGGTAACGTACCATTCTTCGAATAAACGAATTGTAAAATCCGTAAATGACCTTCTTCAGCTGCCAAATCAACACCTTCTTGATTCGGTAATAACCCGTTCTTCGAATAAACAAATTCTAAAACTGATAAACGATCTCTTAAAGCTGCCCAATTAACTCCTTGTTGATTTGGTAATAATCTGTTCTTCGAACAAACAAATTCTAAAACCAATAAATTACCATGATATGCTGCCCAATTAACTCCAGTTTGATCCGGCAATAAACGATTTTCCGAATAAACAAATTGCAAAACTGGTAACTGAGCACTTTCGGCTGCATAATTAACACCGTTTTGATCTGGCAAGACGCCGTTCTTGGAATAGACAAATTCTAAAATTGATAAACGACCATATTTAGATGCTATATTAACTCCAAGTTGCTGCGGTAATAAGTGGTTCTTGTAATAGACGAATTCTAAAATTGATAAATCTCCTTTTTCAGGTATCGAATCAACTCCTACTTGATCGGGTAATAATCTGTTCTTCGAATAAACAAATTCTAAAATTGATAGATGAGCATTCCTAGCTGCAGCATTAATTCCGTGTTGAGTAGGAAGCGTTCCATTCATTGAATACAGTATCTTTATTTCCATGAGTTTACCTTCTCGTGCTAAATTGTCCTCTTCTATATTAAATGGATTATCTAATTTTTCAATAAATTTACTTATTCTTTCATTAAATTCTCTCCATTTCATATCTTTTGGTTTAAATTGTAGTATATCCTTACTAAACCTTCTCTCAACTTGTATTTTAACTCTCTCTTCATATAAACGTTCAGAGAAGATTGAATTTGAAGAACAATAAGATCTGAACTCTGGCTGTGAACAGAGATTTCGAAATGTTTCGTCATCTGCTTCCACGAGAATCTGTATGATTAAATCGTTCGGAAGATCTGAAAAGACAGTGTTCGCGTATCTTTTCTGTAATGAAGATGGGTAATTCATTTCTTTTGTTTCTAGAAACAAAAATAAATTAAAATTACAGAGAGCCAGGAAACCTCAATAGATTAAGAGGATCGACCTGCTTTTTGATAGAGAGTAGTCTCTCTTTATTTCTGCCATAGTAGGCGCTCAGATGTTCTTTTAGATAAGGAATCGGAAATCCCAAATAGACATAGGGTCCGTTCTCTCTGTATATTCTTTCGAACGTTTCGTTATTCCATTTAAAATTCTCTTGCTGATACAGAATATTATCCCAGAAGCTAAATATATCAACAAAGAATTTAGCCTCCCGAGGATAATAGGCTGTCTCATTCGATGCTACAGCAGAGATCTCTCCGCCCATCAATTGAAGTCCTAAATACGCTCTACCTTTGATTCCTGCAGCTCTTTTAATCTGTTCAACAAGAATATAAGAAGGGATTGCGTATTTCGTTAAAATAGTTTTACCGACAGAATAATTATGATAGACTCTCTGTTCAACAAAAAGATTATAGACTGAAGCATATGAAGAGGCTTTATTGATAGTTATCTCTCCTTCCAAACTCTCTAACTCTCCTCTTATTACTCTTCGTGCCTCTCTCTCCTTCTGATTCTCAGGTATAACATATACACCCGTTATATTTATTCCAAACTCGCCATCTGAATAGAAGATAGCGAGATCCTCATTAAATTCTTTCGGTCTTCTCGGAGCTGTTCTCTGCCATTTAGTCAAAACTCTCTCAGCTGATTCAAAATCAAAATTCACTTCATATAGAATAACTTCTCCTACACTCTTCAAGTAATATTCGATCTCGATAACTACACCGAAATTTGAGCCGAGTCCTCCTCTTAAAGCCCAGAACAGATCGGGATTCTCTCGTTTCGAAGCTTTCACCAACTCTGCTCCTTCTTTTTCAGTTGATGGAATAACTATTTTGAATGAACGAATCGAATCGACAGCTAATCCTAAAGTTCTTCTTAAAGTTCCGATTCCACCAACAGTTGAGATTCCTGCCGCTCCTACTGAAGCAGCTGATCCGCCCGGAAAGGCGAGAGATGTAGGGTGATTTGGTTTAGCACCAAGAAATACATTATTAGATGAGAGATTGAATAGAAAATCGTTGATCTGACCTTGAGTTGCTCCAGAACCTGCTTTCAGATATTTATCTACTTTTATTGTATTGAAATTACTTATATCAAGAAAGAGATCGGGATCTTGTAGAAGAGTTGAATGGCGTCCTCCTACTATTCTCAAAGTTAACGAGTATCTTTTCAATATATTCAATGTCTCTACCACTTCATCAATCGATTGAGCTTTTATAATAAAGAGCGGTCTTTCTGAATTCTGACTCGAGAAGAGCACTCTCTGTTGATCATAAGTTTTATCCCAAGGGAAAAGAATATTTGAAAAGCTCTCTTTCAGCTTTTCAGGATCTACTCCTCTCTCTTTCAATATCTCAGCCGATTTTATTGGCCAGAGCTCTAATGTCGTGACGTTGAGTATCGACATTTTAATTAAGGGAAATTAATTTAGTTGTGAAACAACTAAATTTGCTACTGAATCTGTTACAGATTCAGATACTCTTACAGAAATAGAATGATGGACCACAGAATGGATGCAGAAATTCAGTCTCTGGATGTTGAGTAATATTATAATCTGGATCATATCTTCTCTCATCGCCTGATATCTCTGCAAACTCCATTCGTTTCAGTATCTTTATCATAGGTGGTAGAGGCCAAGGTACCAAAAGTTTTGTCTTGTTCTCTTTTCTCATCTGTGGAAAGACACCCTCCTCGAGTAATTTTGTAGCGACACCTAATTTTGCTTTTGATAAGATCACGCAGACAGAAGATTTCAACCCGTAGATCCCTGCAAAAGTTGGATACTTCGGATGAGTAAAATACCAAACGTCGCCAACACAAACTTCATCTATCATAAGAAGAATTGATCTTATCTGATAGTTTTTCAATTCGTACTTTTTCCAATCTTTTCTCTCAAGGAATATATCATCGAGACTCATACAATCTCCTAAAAAGTTAAGTGTATCAAGGGATACCTGAAAGCTTGTTATATGAAATTTAGAAAGAAACGGATATTCGAGTGTGAGATCTGCGAGTTTCTGCTGAATTATCTCTTCAGGCTCATCTGGTAACATTTGATCCACAACATAGTCATCTCCCTCCTCTTTCATTGTTCGATCTGGATTCAGATACAACTTCAGATACTTTTCATCTTCTGATCTCTGTATAATGAATCTCCTCTCATCTTTATCTCGAGGATTCAAGAGACGAATAGAGATCATTTTGATTTATACTATTAATCTTTTGATGATTCAATTTTGTTCTTTTGAACAAAATTATTTCAGAAGCTCCTCCTGCTCCTTTATCTTTCGAAGCCTCTCTTTCTCCGCCTCCCTCTGTTCCTGTTTCAACTTCTCCTTCTCTTCTTTCGCTGCCTTCTTGCTCAGTTTCTTAAATGAAGACGATTGAGAGTTGAGTAACTCCTCCAGCTCCTCCTCTTCAGTCAGTGGCAATTTTGTTGAAACAGATTCATCTTTCTTCTCTTCAACTTCCTCCTCTTTCTTCTCTTCAATTTTGACTATCTCCTTCTCTGTGGCCAAATACTCTTGCAGTCGTTTTCGAATATAAGATAGCGCATACCAGACTGCATCAACTTTTGAACATCCTTCTTCAATTTCGATTATCTCCCTCTTGTTCAATTTGAGAACCATACGACATCGATAAGATTTAACTTGAATGCTATATTGCTCCTCCTCAATCAACTTCTCAACATTGGAGATAATGAAACTCAATTGAACGGGAATTTTGTTCTCCTCCAGAAGTTTCACTAGAGGTTCATAAGCTACTTCAATTCGAAATTTATCAGAGGAGCTCAGTGTCCGTTTGAACTTTGCAATAGTATTCATCAACTTTCTTTTGAACTTCAAAGTTAATTAAATCTCAGTTTCTTCAAAATGAAATTATCTACTTCCAGAAGGACCAGTAACAACCTGATTTTGAATAGGAAAACGTTGAGGAGCAAATTGAGGTTGTGGTCGATTTCTTGAAGAGTTGCCTCCTCCTCCTCTATTTGGTGGAGGAAAGTGAGTTTCAAAAGATGGCGGAAAGTTATTCTGAACACCCAGAGATTGAGGCATAGCAAATATTGGAAGAGTTTCATTTTGAAAAGACGGATTCCCAGTGTTGAAGAGGATACCAGGAAAATCATTAGAATTAAAACCAGAAGAGAGTCTTGCGTAAAGCTCTCCTTGAGCTAAATAATTATCAAATACACTCTGTTCCTCCTCTTCCTCTTCAGAATCATTCTCTGCCATCTGTGAAGCTACATTCTCAGTGATGATCTCTTCATCTTGATGCATTAAAGTGTCCAAATTAATCTGAACCTCTTCGAGCATCGTTTCGTAGCGATCGATTTTCTCTCTCAATTGAAGATCCATATCGTTTTCAAAACATCCAGTATCTTCGATCCAAGTATTTATCAGTCTGAATTGAGCTCCGAGAGCAGCGATCAGAACAGCAACATTCCGTTTTGAATAGGCCATCTGATTTTGTTTGAAACAATTCAGATTTAATTAAATCTCAATTTCTTTAGTCTAAAATCTATCAAATGATAGATTTTTTGTTTTTTTTTAATAACCTCGACGAGAGGCAACAATTCGTCGCACCTCTCTGTAGTTGTTCAGCTCCTCTTCAATAATCAGAGCAATTCCCGGATTCGCACTCTGAGTAAAAAGTTGTTTCTGTTGTTCAAGTTCGCGAATCTTCACATCAATCAGTGGTACACTCGGCGCCATTCGGCGAATGTGTTCAATTGTTGTCATTAGCTTCTTTTATAGTAACTATTCTAAAATTTAATTAATTGTCAGTTTTATTGATTTGTTAGTGCACTAACATTTTTGTTCAGAGAGTATAAGTCGTCTAGCCTCCTTATGGTCTGAGATCACCTCTCCAAACTTTCTCTTAAGGACCTGAATGAACTCCTGGTCGTCCTTAAACTCTTCGATCTGCTCTCTTCTCTGCCTTTCAAAGCTCTGTATCTTCTCGTCTAGAGTAGCTAGGTTATTTCTATACTCTTTTATGAGACACGCAACGTTCTCCATCTTTTAATCCTTTGGGATTCTCTTAACAGATCGTATCTGAGATAATTTCTCAGTACTATTCTGTGATTGTTAATATACCACGATCACGAAACTGATTTGTGTAATAGTTGAATTAATACTCAAGTAGCCAATTTATCTAATATCAACTAGAACAAAACTCCGAGTTAATCTTAATTGAAAATTGGCGCTTAAACACGATTCTCACGAATATTTCACATTCACGATTACATTTGAGACGACTATTTGAGCGGGATTGTACTGGACCCTAGACACCATAATGTATTTCACGAATCTCAAAAGTGCTCATTTTAGTGTAATATATGGAATAGAGGTCAGATTTATAAAAGATGAATTTGTTTCTCAATCTATTGATTTTCAAATTCTGGCCGCTAATCCCTCCTGTCAAATTTTAGAATGTGTTAAGATAAATTACAGAGATTCGAGAATCTATTTCGAATCTTGTCACGAAACTCATTTCACATCTCGGAGATAGAATCTATCTGTTATCTGTGATATCACGAAGAAAGTTTCGTGATTGTTATCACTAAAACAACTCTATATCACAGATTAGATATAATCTGTGATTAATCAGCTGAGAGGAATCACTCTATTCTGTGGTAGAATAAGTATCTCGTATAAGAGATGAAGAGTATTATCTCTCCATCTCTCTCGAATGTCTTCAATTCGCTTAGAGAGAATAGGTACACAGCGATCTGATTTATAAATGAATCCGAGGATCAACTGCTTGTTATTCTTTACATGAGATACAATTATATCATAGAGAACCAGATTAATCTCGTCATCAGTCGCCTCTCTTCCCATTTTAATAGAGAGAATTCGTTTCATCTGCTCTCTTCACTAGTCAATCTTTCAAAACTCTCTGTCATCTTTCTACTTATATTTCTCTTCTTTAAAAATTTAGATAAATATATTTTTCTCTTTATAAAGATAAATGAATTATCCTTCGCAAAATCAATTGAGATACGTGCAGACTGTTCTTCCAACTCTTCCTCCAGATCTTATTGTTAAAGTTTTAGTAGAGACTGATCATCCAACGTTTAAAAATCTTTGTCAAGCTCCTGAATTTCAATCTTTCTGTTCTTCAAATTCTGTATTCTCTGAAAGAATCTATGAAGAGAGAAGTAAGAAAGTATTTCACGAATTTATCGATCTGAAATCGAATGAAATGAGTTGGAGACAATTTTATGATAAGTTATCTTATATATTTGATACAATTAAGGAAGTAGAAGTATTGGCAAGCGACGGAGATATGAATGCTGGAGATATCATTACAGATTTATCTAATCGCGGCGATTTAATGACTCTAAAGATATTGCATCGATTAAATTATTTTACTCCGGAAGATTTCGATGTTGATAGTGCAATTGCTGGAGAAGATTTGGATAGATTAAAATGGTTTGTTGAAGTGAACCCTTCACTGTTAAACTTTATTATTAACTATAATCTATATGGAACAAGTATAGAGAATCGAAGAAGAATTACAGAATGGTTAGATTCTATAGATAGATAATTAAACTGATAAATAATAAATAGATAGAATTAAAAGATAAAAGATGACCTTCAAAGGTAAGATATCTGAGAAGCAACTAGTACAAGATTTTATAGAGCATTATAAGACTTGTTCTGGAAAACCGACTATCATGAAATATCTTGATCGAAAAGAATTTAGCTAAAGGC
>Ga0206851_1002_pt1 | contig 76615 bp, 66 predicted proteins | sample Alteio_BWOrgCont_13_FD_152904 | JGI IMG/M metagenome (GOLD analysis project Ga0206851, IMG submission 152904) | Enriched cells from forest soil in Barre Woods Harvard Forest LTER site, Petersham, Massachusetts, United States -... | ecosystem: Environmental > Terrestrial > Soil > Temperate forest >... | reverse complement strand
CTTTCAAGGCGCACATTGTTAGTGAAGTAGAATGTGCGATGGCAGTGGCACATAGGGCCAGCTCTTCGGGCCAAATTACATTTTGTTTTGAGTGCAAACGGGATCGTGGGCGTCAGCCGGGACAGTTTCGGATTTCCGCAAGATAAGCGTAAAAGCCCGCAAGGTCCGGCAAGAACTGGGAAGCGGGGTCCGGTAAGGTGGTGGCAAGTTGGACGCGTATCAATGTGTTCGCGTCGCAGTCAAGAAACTGAACAAAAAGGGAGGCCATGAGTTCCTCGAATTCTTTGAAGGCTCGACGGCGGAGCGAATCGCTGGACACTGATGCTGTCAAAAGAGAGACACCGACTAAGGGTGACGGTCGGATTAGGAGAATCAGCGCCCGGGATATTCCATCGAAAAGAGGTGAAGGCAACTTGGATCTGGACGACGTCAAAGCAATCATCGACTTAACGAAACAAAACGATCTCGCCGTTTTCAAGTTCGAGCGAGAGGGATTCAAGCTTCAATTAGAAGCTCAACGTCCGATCGCTCCGGTGATGGCGGCAGTGCCGCCGGCAGCGATTGCGACCCAGACCTTACCGACGGACGTTACCGGATCGGGCGGGCGGGCAGCCGAAGAAGAGAAATCAGAGCTCAAAGAAATCGTTTCGCCGATGGTGGGCACTTTTTATCGAGCTCATTCGCCAGATTCGGCGCCGTATGTTGCGCCGAATCAAGAGATCAATGAGGAATCGGTAGTTTGCATCATCAAAGCACTGAAGGTGATGAACGAAATTAATGCGGGGCTGCGCGGTATCATTGTGGAGGTGTTGGTGGAGAACGGTACCCCTGTCCAGTTCGGCCAACCGCTTTTCCGAGTGAAGTAGTGTGTTCAACAAAATTCTGATCGCTAACCGGGGCGAAATCGCGTTACGGATTATTCGGGCCTGCAAGGAACTTGGCATAGCCACCGTTGCTATCTACTCCGAGGCAGATGTCGATTCATTGCACGTCCAACTGGCCAACGAATCGGTTTGCGTGGGGCAGGCGTCCAGCGCTGAAAGTTATCTAAAGATCGATCGTATTATGAGCGCCGCGGAAATCACCGATGTGGATGCAATTCATCCAGGATACGGATTTCTAGCAGAGAATGCGCATTTCGCGGAGGTGTGCGCCAGTTGCAATATTAAATTCATTGGGCCTTCGGCGCGAGCCATCCGGGCTATGGGAGACAAGAACTCCGCTCGCGAACAAGCGCGAAAAGCCGGCATTCCGGTAACACCCGGCAGCGATGGGACCATAGACACTGAGCAGGAGGCGCTGAAAATCGCGAAGAAAATTGGGTACCCGGTGATGATCAAGGCAGTAGCGGGCGGAGGGGGGCGTGGTATGCGTCCGGCTCACAACGTCGAAAGCCTGATTCAGGGCTTTCACGCTGCCCGAACTGAGGCTGAGAAGGCTTTTGGGAATAGCGGCGTCTATATGGAGAAGCTGATCGTTTGTCCCCACCATATTGAGTTTCAAGTCCTTGGCGATAGTCACGGCCGCATCATTCATCTCGGAGAACGCGATTGCTCGATCCAGCGGCGCAACCAGAAAATCGTCGAGGAATGCCCTTCGCCGCTGATTGATGACGATCTCCGAGAGAAAATGGGTAACTGCTCCGTAAATCTGGCAACGGCGGTTGGCTATGAAAACGCGGGCACGATGGAATATCTCGTCGATCGAGACGGCAATTTCTACTTCATGGAAATGAATACGCGGATTCAGGTAGAACACCCGGTTACCGAGGAGGTTTTCGGGTGCGACCTGGTGCGCGAACAAATCAGAGTCGCTTCCGGAGAACATCTTTCCGAACATGTCGTGAACGCCCGGCCGCGGAGTCACGCAGTCGAATGTCGAATCAACGCCGAAGATCCCGACGCCAATTTTCAGCCGTCACCAGGTAGAATCGGCCTCTATTATGCCCCAGGCGGACGCGGCGTACGGGTCGACTCGCATGTTTATTCCGGGTACACGGTTCCTCCGTACTATGATTCTATGATTTCGAAGCTAATTTGCGTGAGCTCCACTCGCACCGGGGCGATTCGTCGAATGGCTCGAGCGCTCAGTGAATACCTGATCACCGGCATTAAAACGACAATTCCGTTTCAGGCAAAAATCATGGAAAACACGGACTTCCTGCGAGGAGATTTTGATACTGGTTTCGTCGAAAGAATAATTGGGATGAAGCAGTTAGAGATAAAACGTTAGTATCCCCGCCGGACCTACAATTGAGCGGTGTCGGCGAGCTAATCGTTTCGACCGCGCTAATCGACAAGCCTTTTTTACCTGTTCGCCTTGGCCCAAGGCGCTCTAGATATTTTCGATGAGGGCGAGGGCGATATGGCTGCGGATCGAATCGTTGGCTACTAACTCTAACCGATAGGTCGGCTATTAGCCTTGCCTGTATTGAGATTCTGCAAGACTGTGGATTTGATTGGTTCACCGAGAAACGGTTGTCCTCTGATCCCTAAGACCAGACCCGTCACAAAGACGACCAGGATTCTGCGTAACGTTGGATCAGATTGAATCCGAGAACGCAATTTAGCCAAGGCGATCTTCTGAAGCTGACGGACTCGCTTTCGCGTAAATCCGAATTTATGAGCCACTTCTTCGAGAGTCTTCGATTTGCCACCATTTAGTGCAAATCGCTGGAAGATGATTTTGCGCTCTCGATCGTCCAGGACTTCAAGCAAGTTGCTCACTTCATCGCTGAGGTTTTTACCTCTGAGCAACGCGAACGGCGGGTGAGTGTACTCATAACTAACGTGCTTACTGACTTCGGTCGAATCGTCAGTCAAGACCTCTAAGAGCAATCGCAGATAGGAATTTGTTTCATAGAGATTGCTCCTGCCACAGAATTGAAGCGGTGATTCCAGAGTTCGGCAAGAGAGATCAAAGGCCTCCCAGGACGTCGAAAGCGAATTGATAGATATGTTGATATTCATTCGAACTAATAGTTGTGGTTGCTTAAGCGTTCGAAAGCCCTTTAGGAAGTGAGTATCGCCAGAAAGCGGCAAATGCACCTGGTCAACCAGAGTGACACCATCCTTGGTCAGAACTACCGTCCCTTCTCGGAGGTGCAGCGCGAAAGAAAGTTCGTTGATGAGCGGCTATTCTTGCGACACAGCCGGTCGAAAGTACTTACCGGGGTGGCTCCTGGCGGGACACCGTCGGCAAGCGACCCTAGAGCGCGGCTGGATCGAGCATGGGTAATAGAGATCGACGGCTGTTTCTACAGTGCCAGCTAGGCGAACGGTTAATAACGACCGCAGTTTTCGGCAGGAAACAGAAACGCCGGTTCGGAAAATTGCTTGTTGATGAAGGTACATTTGCTTTCGACTTTTCAACTACGCAATCAAGTCAATACGTCTTGATGCGTGTTGTGCATACTAATGGGACTTAGCGTCCGAATCTTGCCGGGTATTGCGCTGTTTTAGGCGATTCTTGCTGAAATCCGAAGTCGGCCGGTGGACGCGAAGATCGTTTGAAACAGAAATAAAAATCGCTAGCGCAAAAGGACGGAATGCGATCTACCGTTAACCACGAATGGGCACGAACTTACGCGAATTACGCGTAGCACTACCGAGCGGTCAGTATCGGACGAGGGCGAGGTTTGTCCTGGGGGTGTTCTTTGATCATCGGGAGAGGAGGCAACCGGCAATGCGGGCTCGAGCTTTGGTTTTCATCCCGATCGTCATGCTGCTTATGCGGAGGGCATAGCGATACTGAAATTCCTGGCTAGCAGAGTCACTCTGCACCCTGCCAGGGTGCTGCTTTCGCTCCGAGTGAAACGTCGGCGTCACGAGGGAGGCCGTTTTCGATTTCCGCAAGAATAGCGTAAAAGTCCGCAAGCCTCGGCAAGAACTCGGACGTCGAGTCCGTTAGTATGTGCCACAAGCAGGACGCGTATCAACGCGATGGCGTCGCTGTCAGAGACTGAACAAACAAGGAGTTGGAACCGGGAGTCGGGCCGGCATCGGTGATATTTTGCAAGTCGCCGAAGCTACAGCAGGAACGGATGCGGATTTATCGCCGCTATTGAGACGCTTAATAGGCGAATTCGCGGCTATCTAAAGGTTATGATTTTCCAGCATGGAAGAATTGCCGGTGTCGCTAGTGTCGTGGGATCGGATCGGAAAACAGTGGTGGAAAATTCTGCCTTATACGGGACTGATTCAAAAAATCTGGCCAAGTTGAAAGGGTTAATGGGGCTTGACCAGAGATACGTCGCTGCGCAATCGACCACAGCGGGTGATCTCTGTTGCCGAGCAGCTGAACAGTTGCTTGGGGCTAATTTTTCAAGGCCCGAGGAGATCGAGGCAGTCATCATGGTAACCCAGACGCCGGATTATATTATACCGGCGACTGCAGCCGTCATCCACGGGAAGCTGGGTCTTCCTACCGAGTGTGCTGCCTTTGACGTAAACCTTGGCTCTTCCGGGTATGTATATGGCCTTTGGCTCGCGTTTCAGATGGTCGAAAGCGGGGGTGCGAAAAGCGTTCTCTTGTTGGCTGGCGACACACTAGACCGATTAGCCAGTCCCAGAGACAAGGCGACCGCAGCGTTGTTCGGTGATGCAGGATCCGCGACCATCATCGAGCGTAGCGAACGTGCCGGCCAGAGCGTTTTTCGCGTAGGCACAGACGGCAAGGCATATCAGCACCTGATGGTGCCCGCGGGAGGATTTCGCCAACCGAAAACCGACGCCACGCGGACCGAACAACAGGCCGATCAAGGTAACCAACGAAGTCTGGAGCATCTGTATATGGATGGCGGCGCCATCTTCGCGTTCTCAACCATCAAGGCACCTGCCGAGGTGAAGCGGGTGTTAGCTGCTGCTAACGAGGAGATCGCGAATGTGGACTACATCCTTTTTCACCAAGCCAACAAGTACATTATCTCCACGATTATGAGGAGCCTTCAGCTCCCCTTGAGCAAGACTCCTTACGAAGTAATCGAAAAGTATGGCAATCTCAGTGCCGCTTCCATCCCGGTATCCGTTTGTGAAGTTTTGCGTGATGAAATTAGTCGAGAGCGCAAACGAGTCATTCTCTGCGGATTCGGTCCTGGGCTGTCTTGGGCGACCTGCCTGCTCGATCTAGAAAATGTGTTCTGCAGTGGGGTAACAATATTTGAAGCGAATAGAGCGTAATTCAAAAGATGAAAATCAATGAGCCGATCGCGATCGTCGGAATGGGAGGGGTTTTCCCAAAGGCTTCAACCGTCCGCGAGTTTTGGAAAAATATCCTCGAACGTGTCGATTGCATCGAGGATATCACGACGAGAGATGAAGTGAATTATTGGAGACCGGAGGATCACTTAGATCCACAACCGCTCAAGAATAACAAAACCTATGCACGAAAGGCGGGTTTTGTGCCGAAGATAGAGTTTGATGCAGCTCGGTTCGGCATTCCGCCCAAAAGCCTGGAAGCATTGAGTACCACTCAGCTCTATGCGCTTTATGTGGCGGAGCAGACGCTTACTGACGCTCGTCTTACCATCGAAGAGACGACGCCGGAACAGCGTGCGCGCGTCAGCGTGATCCTTGGAGTGGGCGGAATGGGGAACACCGGAGTGGAGATTGCGCATCGATCGTCTATTTCTAATTGGACGCGAGTGCTGAGGCAATTCTCCCTTCCGGAAGAAGCTGTGCAGGCGATTATCAGCGAATTGAGCGCCCTTCAGGCGCAGTGGCAGGAGAGCACTTTTCCTGGCTACCTTTCCAATGTCGTGGCAGGGCGCATCGCCAGCCGCTTCGATTTGGGAGGTTCTAATTTCACAGTGGACGCTGCCTGTGCTGCCAGCCTCGCGGCGATAAAAATTAGCGTCGGCGAACTGCTTGACGGGAGCTGCGACGCCGTCCTCACGGGTGGTGTCAACATAGAGAACTCGATTCTCTCGTTCTTGTCATTCGCCCGACTAGGAGCGCTCTCCAGACAGGAAGAGTGCCATCCGTTTGGTGTGAAAGCAGACGGCCTGGTGATCGGCGATTGTGGTGGAATGCTCTTGCTCAAGCGGTTGCGCGACGCGGAACGGGATGGCGACCGCATTTACGCTCTAATTCGGGGGTTCGGATCGTCCAGCGACGGGCGAGCAAAAAGTATTTATTCCCCCCGCTTTGAAACCCAAGTCTGGGCACTCGAGCGCGCCTACGCCGATTCTGGCATTTCTCCGGCGGAAATTTCCTACGTCGAAGCCCACGGTACCGGCACGCCAGTTGGGGATCCTGTGGAACTGCAAACTTTGTCAGCCGTATTCGACCGTTATGAGATCCGCCGTCAGTCGGTTGCCTTGAGTAGCGTGAAATCACAGATCGGTCATGCACGCATTGCCGCCGGCGCTGCGAGTGCGATCAAAGTCGCGTTGGCGCTGCACCACAAGGTGTTGCCGCCGATGATTCACGCCGATTCACCAATTCCCCAGGTCAAAGATTCGGCTTTCTATCTGAATCCAACTTCACGCCCATGGATCCGAGGAAGTGAATCGACCAGCCGTAAAGCAGCCATCAACGCCTTTGGATTTGGCGGTGCGAACTTTCATATGATTTTCGAGGAGTACGATCGGGAGAATGGACCCTATCGACTAGGGCCGGCCCCGATTTCGCTCTTCCTGCATGCTCCGACGTGTGAGGCGCTTATTCAGGAGGCAAGGCGCCTACATGCGGAAGCCGGCGGCCCTGAAGGTGAGAACGTTGTTCGCGCTTATGTTGCGACTATCGAGCAACAAGAGATCGTGCCGGATCACCCGCGACTTGCTTGTGTGGCTCCCGATTCGGCTGCTCTTCGCGACAACCTTTTCGAAGCGATCGAATATCTAACTTCTCATACCGATATCGACCAATGGGAGAGCCCCCGCGGGACCTACTTCCGGGCCCGAGGCTTAGAAAAAGGCGGGAAGACGGTAGCCCTTTTTTCCGGGCAAGGAGCTCAGTATCCAAACATGGGCTTGGAGCTGGCTCTAAATTTTCCTGAGTTCCAGGAAGTGCTCGCGCAGTTTGATGACGAACGCCAACGCCAAGGGCTAAACGCAATTTCGGATGTGCTTTATCCAGTATCCGTTTCAACCCCGGAGCAAGTCGCGCTCCAGCGAGAGGCTCTCACCGCCACGGTCAATGCCCAACCGGCGCTGGGCGCAGTGAGTTGGGGGATATATCAATTGCTAACCCGAGCCGGATTCAAGGCCGATTTTGCAGTAGGACACAGCTATGGCGAGCTGCCCGCGTTATGCTGCGGCGGAGCTTTCAGCCAACCGGATTTTATCCGACTCTCCGTTGCCCGTGGTAAGTTAATGTCGCGACAGCTGGAGAGCGGTGCACGAGCTGCCGGCAAGATGTTAGCTGTCAAAGCGCCGAGCAGTGAGGTGGACCGCATCCTAGCTGAAGCCGGACACGAAGGCCTTTATCTGACCAATCACAATTCTCTGCTACAAACCGTAGTAGCGGGGAGATCGGAGCTAGTTGATCGATTTCAGAGCGAGCTTCAGTCTCGCGGCATCGCAGCGGTTGCGATTCCGGTTGCCGGTGCATTTCATACCCCTGACTTCGAAGCTGCCCGAACTGAATTTCAGGAAGAGATCGAGAAGACGACGTTTCAGCCCCTTAAGTTGCCGGTTCTCTCCAATGCAACTGGACAGCCGTACGCCGACGCGTCATCGACTAACCAGAGCTTACTGGGCCAGCAGATGACCGCCCCGGTCTTATTTCGTCAATGCATTGAAAGAGCCTATGAAGAAGGGGCTAGACTCTTCGTCGAGATTGGATGCGGGTCGATTTTGAGCGACTTCGTCCGGGACACTCTGGCTGGGAAAGAATACTTCTCAGTCACGCTTCACCCGAAAAAGGGGCAGCCTGCCGATCTCCAATATTGGAACGCGTTGGCCAAGCTAAAGGTGTTTGGGATTCCCGTTTCGATGGTGGATCCTTATTTTCAACCTTCGCGAGCGCCACGAGTCGCGAACGGTAGGAGCCTTAATTTCACTATGGATGGAGGTACTTACCTATCTCCCGAAAGCCGCCGGGCGAAAGAGCGTGCACTCAATGAGCCGAAACCGCTCCCGCCTGGTCTGTTCACCAACTCATCAGGCGTTCAGGTTCAGTCGCCCAACGATGACTTGGCGGCAGCTTTTGATCCCAATCCAGCAGTCCTATCTGATTCCAGCCTAGTTCCTATGTCAACAAGCCCTACAAGTGAATTCAGCCACTTGCACAGCGAGTTTATTGGATGCCAATCCGAGTTCATTAAATTAGTCGCTAGCAAACTCGACGCATACGCAGCTGCTTCCCAGCGAAGCAATGGCCACCAAGCCCCAGACTTGGCGGCGATCAGCTATCAGGAAACCCTGGCAATGCTGGATAGAGCCCAAACTGCGTTCCACCAGACCCATCGTGAATACCTGAACTCTCAGAACGAAATTGAGAGACTCATTGACCCCGAACAACCGGTCCGACGTGTGGACTGGCAAAATCGGGCTTCCATCTTGCCGGTTCGACAGCTAACTCGAGGCGAATCGGGCGGCAATGACCGTCCGAACGGTAATGGTCATCCGAGCGGCAACGGTCATCCGAGCGGCAATGGCGATCCGTTTAGAACTCTTCGGACTAGCAGGGTCGACCAAAGCGCCGGCCGGTCCGGCGCCCCGGTTCAGGCGGAGGATTCGAAGCCCGTGGTGTCGAGTAAATCCCTGGTCAAATTTGATCGGGAAACAATTGCCGCAAAGCTGATCCAAGTGGTCAGCGAGACAACGGGTTATCCGAAAGAGTCTATCAATCTCACGATGAACGTAGAGTCGGATCTGGGAATCGACTCGATCATGAAGATCGAAATCTTGTCGGCTCTGAGTAAGGACTTTCCGGAGATCAAGTTGGAGCAAATCGACGTCTCGATGCCGATCCAAACGTTGGACGACATCATCAATGCGCTGAGTTCTCTGATTCAGCAGGGACCTGTTGCGTCGCCAACTCGGTCCAACGAACTAACCTCCTCCGACGAACTGCCATCCTCCAACCAACTAACATCCAAGTCTTCTACGGTCGAACAACGTACTTCTCTTGACTTGGAACAACTTAAAGAAGCGATCCTCGCGGTAGTTGTCGAAACTGGTTACCCGAAAGAAATGATCGGTTTGGACCTGGATCTCGAGGCTGATCTTGGACTAGATTCCATTCAAAAGCTCGAGATCCTCGCAAAGATCCAGCAATTTATCACGGTTCCGGACGTCAACTACACGGCGGTTACCAACATTCGCACGATCAATCAGATCCTGGAATTTGCAAAGAGCCTTGAACCTGGAGCCGCTCCCGCCGCTGTTCAGGAGCCTAAGAGCAACCCAATTACAAGGTCTCGGGTTACGCTGAAACGAGCCCCTGAGATTGAAAGGGCTTCTAGAAACATCATCGGCAAATGGGCGATTTTCTGCCAGGATCGCGATGATGCTCTCGCTGAGCAGATTTCGCAACAGCTCACCGACCGCGGTCAAACTGCTATTCGACTATCCTTGGGCGAATTGAACAACGGCCTGGACGAAGCTGGGCAGATCGGCGGTATCGTAATCCTCGCGCCGAAACCGAGCGTGCTAACGGCCCCAATCGACGGTTTCCGAGAAGAAGACTATGCCTTTTTCAAAGCGGTGTTCGCGCTCGCTGCCAAGTGGAACAAACCGGAAGGCGGCTTGTTTATTTCGGTTTCGCGCTTAGGCGGTACTTTGGGTTTATCACATGAAAATTCACTGAGTTTTATGCCCGCTGGTCTCTCTGGTCTGACCAAGTCTTTAAGCCGAGAGTGGCCAGGGGTCTATTGCCGACACATTGACTTGGATCCCGGGATGTCTGAATCGGAGGCTGCGTCGGCCGTTCTGGAAGAGGCCTTTGATGCCGACCCGAATCTTGCGGAGATCGGACGCACGCGACGCGGCCAGCGTTGGAGAATCGATCTGCAACCCGAACCGTTAGCTGACGTGGGCACTCTCAAATCAGAAGACTCGAAGGACGAACTGGTAGTTGTGACCGGCGGCGCCCGAGGTATTACGGCAGAATGCATGGTTGGGTTGTCTTCGAAGTTCGCTGGAAAAGTGGTGCTCTTAGGGCGCACTGCGCTGGACACGAAGGAACCCGCATGGGCAAACGGCGAGCAAAGCTCAGAGCAGCTTCATGAACGGGCATTAGGCTTTTTAAAACAGAATCAGCCGAATCCGACCCCAAAGCAGGCAAAACGTCTGGTTGCAGAGGTGCTATCCAGGCGCCATGCCAAAGAAACGCTGGAGCGAATTCGAATGAACGGAGTGGAGTGTGCGTACTACGCCGTGGACGTTACCGACGGTAACAGTATGGCTGAGGTTCTGCACAACGTGCAGCAAAAATATGGCCCTGTCACTTCGATTGTTCATGGGGCAGGTAACATTGCTGATAAACGGATCGAGCAAAAAGTCGACAAAGACTTCGCTTCTGTCGTCGATACGAAAGTGAAAGGTCTCGAGAATCTGCTTCGGCATGTAGACCTGACGAAGCTGCGTCGCATGCTCCTGTTTTCTTCCATCTCGTCCGTCTTTGGCAATGCAGGGCAGACAGACTATGCCCTCGCCAACGAGGTGCTGAACAAGTTCGCCGTCTCATTTTCTATGCTTCATCCAGAAATTAGAACCGTAGCCATCTGTTGGGGCCCTTGGGACTTCGGGATGATGAATGAAACCCTGAAACGATTCTACGAAGCCCGACAGATCAAATTGATTTCACAAAGTGTAGGAACAGAATTTTTCACTCGCGAGTTCCTCGACAAAAACAGTGAGGCGGGACAGATCGTCATCTCCGGGCAAATACCACTGGATCTAGGAAGAGCAAACCACTCTTAGGCGTAGCGTCCTCATCATTTTCACAAGCAACGGAGGGCATATAACAAGCAATGGAAAGTATATCGTTAACCAGCACTGGTGCCGAATCGTTAGAAGCGTTGAAACAGGAGTTTTTGCGCAATGAGTTAGCCCGAAACAACGAGACCCATGGCGCGTATTTGCGGGCAATCCAGCATCTTTTCCGCGGTTGGATGCCGGAGGGCTCGGCGGTGGCGATCCCGGACAGCCAGCCGGTGGCTGCGCTGCCGTCCAGCCGAAACTCGATCTGGGAACAAGCTGACCTGCTCGAACTTTGTGGGGGGAGTGTTTCACGTATCCTGGGAAGTGACTATTCCGCAATTGATGGACTTCCCGTCAGGTGTCGCCCTCCATTGCCCCCGTTCATGTTTATTTCTCGAGTGACCAAAATGACGGCACAAGCGGACCGCCTCGAACCTTGTGAGATCGAGTGGGAGTATGATATCCCCAACGATGCTTTTTACGCTAACCAGGGAGCTGTTCCCTGGGCGATTCTGCTCGAGTCGGGTCATGCCACCACACTACTGCTGTGTGTTATCCGGTGCGACCTCATGTTCGGAGGCAATTCTCGCTTCCGAGTATTAGGCAGCGATACGGTCTCTTCAGAATCAAATTTCAAAACCGGCGACCGACTTACGGGTAACGTGAAGATTCGTTCGTTTGTGCGTATTCAAGATCGGCTGCTGATCTATGCGGACTACCGAGGGTTGAAAAATGGCGACCCCGCGTTTCATTCGCAGCTTCAATTATGTTTAATTCCAGCGAACGAGGCGAACCCGAGTACGGGCTCAAAGCGAAGGATTAAACTTCGCACTCAGGAAAAGAAGTCGCAGGGCACCAATTCCAAGCCAAGACCTATATCCTCGAAAAGATCTTTCTCGAGAGACGAAATCGCGTCGCTAAAACAAGGAGATCTTGCAGCCTGTTTTGCCCTCGTCTCTGAGAAATCTCGTCCCGGAGCGCTATCGGCTCCCCCAATGTCGATGATCGACGAAGTATTGAGGGTTGAGCCAGAGGGTGGAGCGGATGGCTTAGGAGAAATTCTGGCGGAAAAGGAGATCGATGCTAGCCATTGGGTTTTCCCTCTTCATTTCAAAAACGATCCTGTACTTCCCGGTGTGCTTTACTGCGAAGGATGTTATCAGGTTCTCAAATTCTACGCCTACTTTTGCGGACTACATCGGCTCTTTGCCGATGTCGACTTTGTTTGCTTGGCCAATGAGTCCACCAAAACTCGGTTTCTCGGTGAGGTACATCCGAAACGGGGTGCTCTGCAGTTTTCAGTTTCGATTACTTCATATACTGAAGGGAGTGAGGCAGCCTTGCGGGCTAACGCCGAAGTTATTTGGGAAAACTGCACTGTTTGCACGATCGAGAATCTAACTCTTGGCCTTATTCCGCGGGGTCCAGCAGCCCCGACTCGCCATGATTCTGTCGCCCTCAGCCAGTCTCACCGTGATGGGCTAACAGCACCGTCACGCGAGCTAACAACATCGTCACGCGAGCTAACAACACCGTCACGTGAACTAACAACACCGTCACGTGAACTGACGACGCCGTCACCGGAGCAATTGGGCAGTCCTGGGTTCAAGAAGACGTTTGGCACTCGTTACGCTTATATGGCTGGATCGATGGCCAACGGGATCGCTTCGGAGGAACTCGTGATCGCAATGGGCCAACGAGGATTTCTCAGCTCTTTCGGTGCGGCTGGGCTGCCGGTAGAGCGCATCCGGGAGTCGATTAGGAGAATTCAAGCTGCCCTTCCTCAGGGGCCTTACCTTTCCAATCTTATTTACAATCCGGCAGATCCTGCCTCGGAAATGGCCTGCGTACAGCTATATCTAGAAACCGGGGTCCAAGCCATTGAGGCATCAGCTTACGTGGAGTTAAGCTCGGCTCTGGTCTACTATCGATTGGCAGGCTTATGGGAAGACGCAAGCGGCAGACCGATCGCCACCAATCGGATCATTGCGAAGGTATCGCGGGTCGAAGTTGCCAGGCGATTTTTGGAACCCGCCGCCCAGCGAATCGTTCAAGGTCTCGTTGAGCAAGGCTTGATTTCTAAAAAGCAGGCGCTCCTCGCCGAACAGTTGCCGGTGGCAGACGCTATCACCGTGGAAGCCGATTCCGCCGGTCACACGGACAATCAAGCTCTGGTTTGCGCGTTTCCACTCATCCGAAGAGCCGTTGAGGAGGCGAGACGCAAGTATGGCCATCTAATTTATGTTGGAGCAGGCGGCGGGATCGGCACAGCGGACGCAGCTGCCGCCACTTTTCTCCTTGGTGCCGATTATGTGGTGACTGGGTCCGTCAACCAATCGTGTGTAGAATCTGGTGCTTCAACTCTCGTCAAGGAAATGTTGAGCAAAGCTGGACTCGGGGACGTGGCCATGGCGCCGGCTGGTGACATGTTCGAAATGGGCGCAAAGGTTCAGGTTCTGCGCAAAGGGGTGCTGTTTTCAGTTCGGGCACAGAAGCTCTACGATCTATACACGCGGTATTCGTCTCTCGAGGCTATTCCCGCGCCCGAAAAAGAGCAGTTGGAACAGCAAATTCTGGCAAAGCCAATTGCCCAGGTTTGGGAGGAGACCAGAGCGTTTTTTTCCAAGCGTAATCCTAGCCGGCTGGAGAAGGCTGAGCAGGATGCGAAACTGAAGATGGCGCTCGTTTTCCGATGGTATCTGGGACTCTCTTCAGACTGGGCAAAAACAGGAAGAGAGGACCGAAAGCAAGATTTTCAAATCTGGTGCGGTCCGGCCATGGGAGCGTTCAATGATTGGGTAAAAGGATCGTATCTTGAACACCCCGGCAATCGGCGGATCGCAGAAGTTGCCCATCATATCATGAGCGGTGCCGCTCATTGTTACCGCGTCGGCTTGCAGCGACATCTGGCGCCAGAAGAGGCAAAATATAGAATCGTTCGAACGGAGGATACTACCTCAACAGAGGCTGCCATCACGGGAGTCGCACAATGAACTCATCATCTAATTTCCGCATAAACTCATCACTTCATTCCCTATTCTTGACCGGTGCCACCGGCGTTCTCGGTGGCCGCGTTTTATACGAATTGCTTCGTTCGACGGATGCGACGATTCACTGTCTCGTCAGAGCTGAGAACGACGAACAAGCTAAGGAACGGCTTGCCCATGCTCTCCAGATCTATGATGTGGAGGGCGAGTCTTTCGCCGACTTTAACGACCGAGTTAAGCCCGTGATAGGCGACGTGTCGCTGCCGCGCCTGGGCCTGGATATCCGGACATATCACAAGGTTCTAACCGGCCTCGACTGTGTGGTTCATATCGCCGCCAACGTTAACCTGGTTGACACTGCGTCCTCTTTAGAACGGATCAACACGGGCGGCACTGCTCACATAATCGAACTCTGCCTTGAAGCCGACCTGCCCCTTATTTACACATCAACTTATGGGGTGGCAGGAATGTTGGCATTCCAGCCAGGGTTAGTTTTTCGGGAATCGGATTTGGATGTTGGACAGGATTTTGCGACGCACCACTATGCCCGATCCAAGTTCGAAGCAGAAAAGTTAATTCACGCTGCCGGCAATAGGGGACTTCGGTGGATCATCACTCGGCCCGGGAACATTTTCGGTGACAGTGTAACAGGGGCTTATCCGTTAATAAGCCTCACGGTGACGGGCATCTATTACGACATCATTAGAACCGTTACTACGACCGGACTGGCCATGTTTAAGTCGGATCGTTTGGACATCACACCGGTCGATTACGTAGCGGAGGCAATCGTCGCGCTGATGTTTGAACCTGAGGCCTTTGGTAAGACCTTCCACTTAGTCAACCCGGATGTAAAAGCGTTCTACGAAGTAGTCAACCTACTGATTGACTATGGATATCGGATTCGGTTCCTGCCGCTCAGGGAATACGTCGATCTGTTCAGCAAACGCAGGGTACTTCATCAAGGAAAGGCTTACTCCTCCTTTTTTACCGCAATGGCGAGGCACTTCGAAGAGTATTTTGTCGATAACCGGTTTCGCTTCGGTGCGACGTTCGATATTGCGAACGTCCAATCGATTCTTGAGCCCAAGGGAATTAAGTGCCCCAAAATCAACTTGGACCTATTGTCTAGCTATCTGGAGTATTGCATCGCGACGGGTTACCTCCCCTCACCTGCTAAACAGGGCAATCTGGCGGAAGTTCTTCCAGCTAACCAGGGCAGTCTGCCGGCTAATCAGGGTGATCTGGTGGAGGTTCTGAATTGAAGTTCTCACTCTGGAACGAACAGCACTACGGTCATCGATATGGAACAAACAGCTACGGTCGTCGAAATTGAAGCACGAGTTCGTGCTGCCATCTTTATAGGGCTCCTCATCATCCTGGTGCAAGCGATTCGCTCGCTTCGCCAGGCATGGGTTCAAGGGCTACTTAGTGTGCAACGGCAAGATGATGATGCCGATTTGCCGAAACGTCAAAGGTGAAGCAGTGATGGCGCTTAGTCCGCAAACCTCACACCCTTGGGCTAGCGGAGCCTTTGATTGTGGACTTAAGGGCCGGTTCAAAAGCGAGTTTTGGTCAAGAGTTCCAAAACCGTCTGTACCAAATTTGTTTTTCAAAATTAGCAGCCGCGAAAGCTTCTAGGCTGCCGGAGCCTGCATTCCACAGATATCGGGCGCCTGGGAACTTCTCGGGCCGCTAATCTGTGAGAAACGCGGGCTAACTGCTAGGAGGATTTACAATGACTAGCGTAGGTCTTGTCTGGTCAAATCTGGGAAGGCGAAAGTTACGCACCGCGTTGACCGCGATGTCCATTCTGGTGGCTTTTCTTCTTTACGGTTATCTCTCGGCCATAAAAGTGGCTCTTGATGGAGGGAGCTTTGGTGCTGGGGCCGAAGATCGCCTCGTAGTCCGGAACCGGGTCTCGATCACCCAACCGATCCCAGGTACCTATCGTCAAAGGATTGCCATGATTCCCGGGGTTACTGCGGTGGCAGGTGCAAACTGGTTCGGCGGTATTTATCAGGATCCTCAGAACTTCTTCGGTCAACTCGCGGTTGTGCCTGAAGATTATCTGCGGGTCTATCCGGATTATCTCATATCAGAGACCGAAAAGAAGGCTTGGTTTTCCACTAAGAATGGTGCCATCGCTGGCAGACCTCTGGCCGAAAAGTATGGCTGGAAAGTCGGCGATCACATTCCATTAAAAGCGACGATTTGGGTAAAAGCAGATGGAAGTCTAACTTGGGATTTCACGCTCGTGGGCATTTACGACGGCGCCAAACGAGGCAGCGATACCAATGAGTTTCTATTCCGTGATGACTATTTTGATGATGCTCGCCTCTGGGACAAAGGAAAAGTGCTCTGGTACGGCGTCCAAGTTAATTCGGCTAACGCCACCCAGGTTGCTCGCCGCATCGATAACGAATTCGCGGATTCGTCCGTCGAAACCAAGACGGAGAGCGAAGGGGCGTTTAACCAAGGATTCGCCAAGCAAGTGGGTGACATTGGCGCCGTTATGCTCGGGATTCTTGGTCCGGTCTTCCTAACTATTCTGCTCATTGCGGCCAACACCATGAGGCAATCGGTCCGGGAACGAACAGCCGAGTTAGGTACTTTGAAGGCCATGGGATTTAGCGATCGTCGGATCATAACGCTGGTGCTTGGTGAATCGTGTTTTCTCGCCGGCCTTGGTGGTGGTCTTGGCCTCGCCATAGCTTGGCTACTGATCTCTGCCGGTGATCCAACCGGAGGCGCCTTGCCTGCTTTTCAATTTCCTACCCTCGATCTTCTGAAGGGCGCCGGGCTGGTGGTAGTGCTCGGGGCCGCGACTGGCATCGTTCCAGCGGTGCAGGCAATGCGAATCCAGGTGGCCGAGGCGCTAAGGAGGACCTGAAGAATGACGAATTCGTTGAACTGGATCTTACAAGCCGCCTCCATTACCGCGGTTAACTTGGGGACTATCCCGGCGAGAAAAGGTTCTGTCGCCGAGGCGGTCTTCGGCATTGCCGGGGTTGTCGCGGTCTTCGTCGGTGTACTGTCGATCGCGGTGGGTTTCCGGCGAGTGATGACCAATTCAACGTCCCCGGACGTCGCGATGGTTTTGCGGAGTGGAGCCGACACAGAAATGATGAGCGTGATGCTTCGCGATCAGGCACGCGTTATTGAGGATGCTCCAGGCATCTTGCGCGACCGGCAGAGAGAAGCCGTTTCCATGGAATCGCTCGTAGTAATGGAACTGACTAAGCGCGGCACAGGCATCGATGCCAACGTGCCGCTTCGCGGCGTCGACCAGAATGCCATGATGGTACATGAAAAGGTGCGGATTGTGCGGGGTCGCAATTTTGAAAGCGGCCGAAATGAGATGATTGTCGGCCAGGCCGCAGCCAGTGAATTTGCTGGTCTAGACTTGGGAGCGACTCTGCAGATAGGCAAAGATCGCTGGAAAATCGTTGGTATCTTTACTGCGGCAGGCGGAATCGAAGAATCAGAAATCTGGACTGATTCGACGGCACTGCAGTTCGCCTTCGATCGTGGCACGACGCTTCAGTCGGTAATTGCTCGCCTGACCACGCCGGCTGCTTTTCGAGAATTCAAAGAGTCGTTGATGAACGATCCGCGGGTAAACGTACGCATAGTCCGGCAGAGTGACTACTATGCGGACCAATCCGCCATGGTCTACAATCTCGTCACCGGGCTGGGAATCTTGATCACCAGTCTCATGGCCGTCGGCGCCATCTTTGGCGCGCTCAACACCATGTACAACGCCGTCGCGTCTCGCACCCAAGAGATAGCCACGTTGCGTGCTCTTGGATTTAGCAATGGTCCAGTCGTTATTTCGATTATGGTAGAATCGCTTTGTTTAGCTCTGGCCGGAGGAATTGTTGGAGCTGCCATAGCCTACTTCCTTTTTAACGGATTCCACGCTTCTACGCTCAATTGGGAAAGCTATAGCCAAGTGGCGTTCACTTTTACCGTTACCCCAGCGCTCATATTCCAAGGCATATTATGTGCCGCATTCATCGGCTTCATTGGTGGGTTTTTTCCTGCGATGCGCGCCGCGCATCTGCCGATTGTAAGTGGTCTGCGTGATAACTAACCATAGAGATCCCTCCGCTAGTCAATTTACCTATTTACTACCTCGCCTGAAAATGAACGAGTTACCCGAAAACATAATCAGCAACCGTAAACATGACAGGGTGGGGCGGCTATGCGCTAGGCCGACAACTTTAATAGCTTAAGGATTGATGATGAACTCAACGAAAAACTTGCTAAGCGATCTGCGGATCGAGGGGAAGGCTCGACGCACAAAGAGAAGTTTCCCGATTCGGTTCTTTCTCGTCCTTTTTCTGGTCGTAGCAGGCGCCTTTGTTTGGTGGCGCACCCAGATTTGGGCCCCAGAGGTTAGGACCGTGATTGCGACGGCATCAGATACGGGCCCAAAAACTCTCTTGAACGCATCAGGCTATATTGTGGCCCGGCGGGCAGCGAGTTGCGGGTCAAAAGCGACTGGACTAGTGACGCATCTATCAATCGAGGAAGGAATGAGGGTAAAGGCGGGAGATGTTTTGGCGCGTCTAGACGATTCAGATACCCTGGCAAGCCTCAACTTGGCAAAGGCCCAGCTGGATGCTGCGCGTGCCGCCATAGAACAAATCGAAGTCCAGTCGGACTTAGCGGAAAAGAATCTGGTCAGGGAAACGTTACTTTCAAAAACGAGGGTCGACGCAGATAATACCTTTGACGGGGTGAAGGCTGCTGCGGATGGCTTTAGGGCGCAGCTAAAACTGCAACAGGCCCAAATTGTTGCCGCCGAACGTCAAGTAGCGGTTATGCAGGCGACGCAGGATGATATGACCATCCGGGCACCGTTTTCTGGCGTGGTCACTACCAAAAATGCACAGCCGGGTGAAATGATTTCCCCATTCGCAACCGCGGGAGAAACGCGTACGGCTCTCTGCACGATTGTGGACGCTGACTCGTTAGAGATCGAAGTCGAGGTCAATGAGGATCATCTAAACAAGGTCACGCCCGGTCAGCCGGTGATCGCGACCTTAGATGCCTATCCAGACTGGCCGATTCAGGCCTCGGTTTTCACGATAATCCCGACGGCGGACCGCAACAAAGGGACCGTGAAGGTCCGCATCAAATTCAAGACTGGAGATCCACGCATTCTTAACCAAATGGAAGTAAGAGTAGCTTTTCTGGAGCCACCCCAAAATACCCCACGTCGTCCGGGTGTCCTGGTTCCTCGGCTCGCGCTTCGGGATAAAGCTGGAGACCAGTTCGTGTGGATTGTTAAGGATGGACACGCTCATCGACAGACGATCACGGTTGCCGATTATGCCGGCGATCAGGTTTTGGTGTCGGCGGGACTCAAGGCGGGAGAAGCGGTGGTGGTCGATAACCAGGCCGACCTGTCGGAAGGCGCCCGGATTAAGCAGGTAACACTGTGAATGTTGTTTCGTATAGTTCAAGCGAACCGCTCGTGATAGTGGAACGGTTAGAGCGATTCTATCGTCGCGGCTCAGAAGAGGTCCGTGTCCTCGAGGAAGTGGATCTTGAAGTGGGACATGCTGAGTTTCTGGCGTTGATGGGACCGTCCGGATCTGGGAAAAGCACTCTTCTGAATATTTTAGGCGGCTTGGACCAGGCAAGCGCAGGTTCGGTGAGCATCGCCGGAGAACGGATTGATCAACTCTCAACGCAGGAATTGGCGGCCTGGCGGGCGGAACACGTAGGATATGTCTTTCAGTTTTACAATCTTTTTCAGGCGCTCAGCGCGGTGGCGAACGTGGAACTTCCCCTCTTGCTGACAAGCCTCTCGCGGCGGGAGCGAAAACAGCGAGCCGAGCTAGCCTTGTCGATGGTCGGCCTTTCACACCGGTTGCGGCATTATCCGAAGCAGCTTTCCGGAGGAGAGCAGCAGCGTGTCGGTATCGCCCGCGCCATCGTCACCGATCCGACCTTGTTGCTTTGTGACGAGCCAACCGGCGATCTTGACCGCAAATCTGGGGACGAAGTTTTAAACTTACTCGAACATCTTCGCGCGGAACACGGCAAGACGATCATTATGGTGACACACGATTCCCACGCTTCTGCCCGCGCCGGGCGGACAATTTACCTGAACAAGGGGAGACTCAGTCCCGATCTGCAAGATTGAGGTTCCACACGGCCTTAGCATTGCCACCACGCTTCCTATCCATTTGGAGACATTCCATAACTAAATTATGAAGGCTAAACTATGAAGACGATCAAGCGGTTCGGAGAGCGTGTCAGTGTCGGAACGAAAAGATAAGCATGAGTCACATAGGGGTTTTAACTTTTCCGGGGACCGGCCACCTCAATCCGATAGGCGCGCTGGGCCGGCGGCTCCGGCAACGCGGTCATGGGGTGACCGTTTTTCAGATCGTCGATGTCGAACCGATGATACGTGAAGCTGGCCTTAACTTCGTTCAGCTGGGTCAACGCGAATTTCCAAAAGGGACATTGCCGATGCTAGATAGAAGGCTCAGCCGACTAAGTGGGCTGTCGGCGCACTACAATATCTCCGAACGAATACGTGCTACCTCGGCGATGATTCTGCGCGAGGCTCCGAGCGCAATTTCCCAGGCGAAGATAGACGCTCTCATAGTTGACCAAGCCGAACTCGCCGGAGGAACGGTTGCCGACCACTTGAATGTCCCTTTCGTTAGCGTTGCAGCGACGCTTCCTGTTCATTTAGAGGCCGAAACTCCGTACTTCGCGTTCAATTGGGGGCATGGAGACAGTTTCATGCACAGGCTGCGGAACCGGCTCGGAATGGAGCTTATTGAAAATGGGGCGCGTCCAATTAAGGCAACTATCAATCGTTACCGCGCTCAATGGTGTTTGCCGAAGGTTCATCATATAGGGGACCTCTATTCAAAAGTGGCCCAGATTAGCCAGATTCCTGCGGAGTTTGATTTCCCCGGCCGGAAGTTACCATCCTCCTTCCATTATACAGGTCCGTTCGTTGATCCGCAGGGCCGAACACCTGTTGATTTTCCATGGGAGCGAATCTCTTCAGACCGACCGCTGATTTATGTTTCTATGGGAACGTTGCAGAACGGTCTTAAACATGTTTTTCACGCAATTGCGGAAGCTTGTGCAGGACTCGGCGCGCAACTGGTCGTTTCGCTTGGTGGCGGTCTGGAACCTGAAGATCTAGAGCGAATGGCCGGAGACCCGATTCTCGTCAGGTACGCTCCCCAATTGGAGTTAGTGCGTCGTTCGGCCCTCGTCGTAACCCATGGCGGACTAAACACGGTCCTGGAGGCGCTTAGTAATGGTGTGCCGATGCTTGTCATTCCTATAGCAAACGATCAGCCAGGCGTTGGCGCTCGCATCCAATGGACGGGGGCAGGCGAAGTTATCCCGGTGAAACAGATTAGTAAAGAGAAGCTGCGGCGTGCGGTATGCGCCGTACTTCGAGACCCTGGTTATCGCAGAGCCGCGCGCCGGTTGCAGGCTTCCATCGCAGATACGAACGGCCTAGAGCGAGCTGCAGATATCGTGGAACAAGCGCTCGGCATCCGGCAATCCCTAAAGGGTTTCTAACCATAAATAGCCTTAGTAGTTGTCACTTCCAAGCGCGGAACACGGCAAGACGATCATTATGCCCGCGCCGGGCGGACAATTTTCCTGAACAAGGGGAGACTCAGTCCGGATCTGCAAGATGGAGGTTCAGCATGGCCTTCTCTGAAACCTATCCGCGTCTCCATTGAACGAGCAGGAATAGTCTCAAAAAACACCACCCTCTCACAGTTGCGATAAAACCAACAACGATACCTCGGCTGCTCTCGGCGAAAATGACGATGTGACTCATCGTGTCATGCTCGAGCGGCCTCGTAGTTAATTATGATAGTAACCATAAATGAATCTGATGAAAATTTCGAACAGCGCGATGGACCTACACAGGGGGATGGACCTATTTTGTTCGCCTGCACCGGGCACACGGGTCAAATAAACTCTCTTTTGCTCATCGCAGGTGAACTGTCACGCAGAAGGGTTTCCGGCCTTTGGTTTGCTGCCGCCGACGACCGACGCACAAACATCGACGGAGCGATGAATTGCAGCCCGATTCACGCTATCTCCTATGGCACTCACGATCTAATCGAAGGGCTTTTCAAAGACCCTGCCTTTTACGCGGCATTTGCAAACCATCGTCCAATGACAGCCAAAAGTACTCTCACGATCGTACGCCGGTTGTTAGATCCGGCAAAATTGACTGCCGAATATCAACAGATGCTGGCGCATATCGACCGGGTGCAACCTCGTCTCATGGTTATCGACGGGACAACCCTAGGCGCGATTGATGCAGCGATGAAGCGGCGCATTCCCTTTGTTATCAGCGTGCCGTCAGCATTAAGCACGTTTTTCGAAAGTCAGTTACCATGGGATTATCCCGTTAGCGGCTCAGGACTACCTGGAAATATGAGTGCGGCACAAAAACTCGCGAACCTCTGGTATCGGTCCAAGCTGCGAAGCGGCGTGCTCGCGCAATTTGGATTTTCCCTACTGATCAACCCTCGTAAGGCGATGGCAGCCGGCCACCCGATTGGCCGCCTTGACCGGTACATCAACAATGCGACTGCCATCTTTTGCTACTCTGTCTTTGGTTTAGAATATCCGTTCCCGGCTCCGAAGCATTTGCTTATGCTTGGAACGATGGTGCCAGATTTGTGGATAAAGCGGGATGATTCGAACGAATTATTGCAATGGCTCGATAGACATCCTTCGGTGATCTACGTCGGTCTCGGAACGCTGGTGCAATTATCAAAAGAGCAGATAGCTGCCCTGGTCAACGCCTTTGAGCGTCTGGGGCCAGATCACTCTATTTTATGGAAACTATCTGAATCCCAACAAGCTCTTTTGCCGCGAAAGGAGTTGCCTAAAAACGTAAGGATTGAGCGCTGGGTTCCGTCCCAACTCGAGGTGCTTGCCCACGCAAATGTGCGTGTATTTCTTACGCACGGCGGCGGGAACGGATTCCATGAGGGCATCTATTTCGGGAAACCGCTTATGGTAATGCCTTTCTGGCTCGATTGCTTCGATTTTGCTGTGCGCGCCATCGACAGCGGCGTAGGCCTCGCGTTGGACCACCCGCCTGATTTCACTGCTGACGAAGTGACAAAAAAATTAGAACAATTGCTCCGTGACAGTCGGTTCCGTGAACGAGCTCAACATTGGGGAAAGCAGTTGCAAAAGGCCGGAGGCGTGAACCGCGCAGCCGATCTGATCCTGTCTGCAACCAGCACGGTCGCGGTTCCGCGCTTGGCGGAGTCCCACGATTAGCAGGGCCTTCCCTGAAACCTATTTCGCACTTTACTAAACCTCACAACTACTAAACCTGATAACCAATAGTGCTGCCTCAAGGATGATGCTGAACTATCTCCAAGCGCGATCTTTCGGGCGGGGATAGACGCACTCATAATCGATCAGTCCAGACTCTAACATTTCTATGAATATTACCTCTATTGAAGACCAAGGAACGTATACGAATTATGTCAATCCGATTTGGGTAAAGCTGCTTGACCTGGCCGGAATGAACGTGTGTTACACACATTGCAGTGGATCGGAGCTCTACACGGCAGATGGCCGGGCGATTCTGGATTGCCTGTCAGGACACTGTGTCCACAACGTGGGCCACAACCATCCGTTCGTGGTCGCTGAACTGGTGGCTAAACTGCAAAGTCAGAGTCCCTCGATGCTGCAAAGCAATGTAGTCAAAGAGGCTGGGACCCTTGCGCAAATGCTTTGCGAGAATGCCGGCGGTAAGGTCTCGAAGGTATTTTTTTGCAATTCGGGCAGCGAGGGAGTTGAGACTGTCATCAAGTTTGCTCGCGCGCACACTGGAAGGACGGATCTGGTGTATGCCAGCGGCGCATTCCACGGATTAACCTGTGGCGCGCTTTCTCTAGTGGGAAGCGACTTCTGGCGCGAGAGCTTCGGGCCGATGTTAGGCGGAACCCACGAAGTTCCTTTCGGAGATTTGGCGGCCATGGAAAAACGGCTGGAGACCAAAACGGTCGCAGCCGTGATCCTCGAGCCTATTCAGGGTGAAGGTGGCGTTGTTTTGCCGCCGGCGGATTATCTCGCTGGTGTTCAGAAACTCTGCCAAAGCTACGGAACTTTGTTCATTCTGGACGAGGTACAGACAGGGATGGGTCGGACCGGCAAGTTCCTGGCCGGACAACGATATAAAGTAGAGCCGGACATGATCGTGATGGCTAAGGCGCTTAGCGGTGGACTGGTCCCGTGCGCCGCTGTCCTGATGACAGATGAGATACATAAATCTGTATTTCATTCGCTGCACAGGGCGTTCATCCATAGCTCTACTTTCAGTGAAAATGCATTGGCCATGCGTGCTGGTCTTGCCACCATGCGCGTCCTGCAAGAGGAAGGGCTAGTGGCACGCGCGGAATTCTTGGGAAACGAGTTCCGCATGCAATTGCGGGCCGCACTTACCCCCTACGAGATGGTCGAAGAGGTACGCGGCGAAGGGATGTTGACAGGAATTGAGTTCCAGGCGCCGGACAACTTGCCGATGCGGATGGCCTTCGAGGCATTCAAAGCGATGCATCCGGGATTATTCGGACAAGTCCTGGTGATGCGCCTGTTTAATCAGAGGAACATTCTAACGCAGATCTGTGGAAACGACTTCATGGTCCTGAAGGTGGCGCCTCCACTCACCACCAGCGAACAACAGCTACAGTCTTGCATCGAGTCGATTCGCAGCGAGATCGAGACTATACATTCCTCCAAAGCTTTCTGGAACGATGCGCTCAGTCTTGGACGGCGGGCGCTTTCCCGCCAAAGCGGGGTGCGTCAGTCACGTATGTCTCATAGGGATCGGAAGCAAACGGCGGACGTTGTGAATGCGCATTGAAAGCCGATCATAAGTTCTACCTCTTTTTCTCGGTCAGAGACGCTGCGCCGCTGTCGTGAGGCCGCGGGTTTTTACCATGAAATGGTCGCACAGAATAGCCCAGGGCTTTAGCCCTGGGTGGACAAGTCCGAAGACCGCCCTGAAAGTGGCGACCGAGCGGGGCCGTTTCTTCCAGCACGACCATCCCAGACTGTCACACCGTTCATAACATCCAGCCTTGAATCACACTTCACATTTCTGTCGCCACTTTCAGGGCGATGTTGGGGTGTCGCCCAACCCCGGGGCTAAAGCCCTGGGCTATTCTGTTAGACCATTTCATGGTCAAGAACTGGCAAAAAGACAATCCGAATCGTGAAGTCCAAGAACTCTCTACGCTGGTTTGGCGCTGATGAATCTCAGCGCTGCACGTTGTAAAGGCGGAAATAACCGACTCATAGTATCAATCATGGTACCGGTGAAGGTGGGACTCCAATGTACTCTGGTTCCATGTGCCGTTTTCCAAACTACCTTGGCAACCTGAGCAGCGGTCAGCCTGGTACCGAAAAGACGCATGCTTCCCGGGCGATACGCTTGATTAGCGACCATCGGAGTATCGACATACAACGGCATAATATCGCTCACTGAAATTCCATGGCGTTGACACTCAATGTTGAGAGCTTCGGTTAGACCACGAATAGCGAATTTGGAGGCTGAATAAACCGCTAGATCAGGAGTTCCATAAAATGCCGAAGCCGACGACATGTTGATGATGCGAGCACCTGGGGTATTCCGCAGCAGCTCCATGCTGAGGTATATGCCAATTATCGTGCCATTGACATTGATGTTGATAATTTTCTGAAGATGGTCCAAGGCAACCGTCTCGAATGGCCCGTGGGATGTGATTCCTGCGCAGTTAAAAAGCACATCCATGGTTCGGCCTGTATGCTCGCCGAAATATCTTATTGCCTGTTCGTAATTGATAGGATCTGTTACATCCAGCACTTGATAGCGACAGGAAGATTCACCGATGGTCTCGGCAACCACACGGAGTTCCTTTTCGTCCACATCGAATAATCCCACGAACCACCCTTGTTCAGCGAACAACAAAGCCGTTGCCCGACCGATCCCCGACGCGGCGCCGGTGACGAAAATTGATTTCTGTTGATTGGCGTTTCGCATTTTCAGTTGCGCCTTTATGGTCGATGCCATCGACTACCGCAGCCGGAAAAACTTCGCCATACAATAATCGACGAGCTCGGCCGGTAGCCGGCGGGGTATGCTCCATTCGACCAGTCGAGGAGGCGCCATCATGTAACGAGCTCGTGGCCTTGGGGTGGTCAAAACACGGCAAATGAGTTCGCCTAGTTTTTCCGACGGAAGGCCGGTCTTCGCTTCTCTAATTAATTCATTAGCGAAGACGCCGAGCGAACGGTCATAGGGCGTATTGGGAAACTGTTGGACGACTGCTGCTTCGTTCTTGTCCCAGATTGGCGTGGCCACGGACCCGGGTTCGATCAGAATGACCTTGATTCCAAAAAGCATCAATTCGCGTCGCAGGCTATCAGAATATCCCTCCAAGGCAAATTTGGAAGCGGCATAAGCGCCGGCGAATGGCATAGCCAGTCTTCCGTGGATTGAACTGATGTTAACGACTCGCCCCGGTTCGGCAACGCGATTCGATTCAGTTCCGAGCAAAGGCAAAAAGGCTTGCGTAACGGTATGAACGCCCAAAAGATTGACCTCAATTTGCTGGCGAAAACGCTCCAGTGGAAGACAGGCCAGGGGCCCAAGGACCGCTATCCCAGCATTGTTGACCAACCCGAAAAGCCGCTGCTCTCCTACCATTTTTTTGACAGCCGCTGCGACCTGATTCACCGAATCCGCATCGGTCACATCAAAAATGAGCGGGACATACTGCCGACCCAGTTGCTCTGTTAGGCGGTCCGCATCGGCTTTTGTGCGCACGCTACCAAAGACGCGAAATCCGCGCCGAATAAGCGCCTGGCAAGCTGCAAATCCGATACCGCTGGATGCGCCGGTAATAACTACGTCTGGCATAGAGCAGACGACACTGTTGCTGTTAAGGTTAGACAACGCTGACAAACGCCTTTTAGTTTAGTCACTTTGACAGCAGCACGATCAGGTTGATCTGCGTTCTCCTTGAGGACGATAATAACAGGACTCGGCGTCTGAGATCTTGCCGGAGCTTGCGGACTTTTAGGCAATTCTTGCGGAAGTGTTGAAGACACAACGAGACACAACGCTGAAGCGAGCAGCAGTCGGCCGGGGCAGGCGGAGTGACCTGACAAAAAGCGCTCGTGACGAAGACGCGTGGCAGTTGAGACAGCGATTCCGGCGACCGGGGAAAAAAGACCCGATCCTGCAAATCTTTGTGTCTACTACTCCTGTCAAAACTGGCAAGTTTCTCAATGGTTTAAAGCAGAGGGTTCGCAACGCAGACGACAAATAGCAAGTGAGCGAGTTTACCAGACGGCGATCGCCGGGGCGCTGTATACAACTGTCAAAACAATAGGGCAACTGGGCCGGAGCCAGATTCTTAATCCAACAGGAGCAGATCTGTTAACAAATAACCTCAAATAATTGTCACTTCTGCGCGGAAGCGCAAGTCAATACAATGAACTGTTATCTAACAAGAAAGAGGAGAAAGAGCTAACTTGATGAATTTAAATGTAGTTAAAGCAAAAGAAAAGAAAGCCTTCCGCAAGATTGCTTATCCGCCATTCGGTGAAATCTATTGTCGCAATGAAATGGATACCCGTCTGATTCTGGATGAGATTTTGGTAGATAAACTTTATTTCCAGGAAGGCGTTTCTATCTCACCCGGCGATACCGTTCTTGATGTTGGAGCCAACATTGGTGTTTTTGCGCTCTGTGCAGCGAAGCAAGGAGCGCAGGTGTATGCATATGAACCCATCCCAGCTACCTTCGAATTACTAAAACAGAACATCCAGTTACACGGCTTAGATAACATGGTTCACCCGAGGAATATCGGGCTTTCAGATCAATCGGAAGAAAAAACAATGTTCCACCATCCATCGATGTCAATCTGGGATGCATGGAACAGCCGCGAGGATGAAGTTGAGCTCGTAACTGAAAATCTTGAGGATGTTCTTGAGGGACTGAAGACCGCAGCTCCCGTCCGGTACAAAGCTCTTAAGCTCTTGGGATTTAAATCTCTGCAGCAAGCCGTGGTGCGTGACGCCATAAAAAAGATTGTGGCATCCGCAGTGAAGGTGAAGTGTCAATTTGATACACTTTCAGGAGTCATTTCGCAAGAGAATATCCAATCGATTGCTTTGTTGAAGCTAGACGCGGAGCTGGCTGATTGGCAAATTCTCAATGGTGTCAAAGCACAGGATTGGCAACGAATCAGACAAGTCGCAATGGAAGTCCATGTGGAGTCCGACTTAACGCTACTTTCCCAATTCTTTAGCGAACGAGACTTCAGGCAAGTTAGCGTGAAGAAATTGAAGGGAGGGACCAGCTTTATTTGGGCCACCCAAAAATCATAGGCCTTGATTCTGCCGAAAGCCAAGATTTCTGATGTTGGGAGCAGCACACCACGGTATCACAGTTGACAGCATGGCCTTCTCTGAATCCTATTTCGCACTTTACTAAACCTCACAACCAATATGTCCTACCTTGCGGAAGTCCAAAATCGGTTTGACTTCCTGCCCACGACCGCGTTCGGACCGAAAACGAGTTTGGCATGCACTTCGGATACAGATCACGGCAATTGGGACAAAAAACGAGCAGCCTGTGAATCGTGGCATCTATTGCCTCGTGATTCAGTCATCAATATTCCCCGCAAAATATGTTCAAGGTGCTGATGCCATCGCAGAGCTAGCTCCGCTATGTGCCAACCTGGGAAAGAACGCTCTTCTGATCGGGGACATCATCGGGGCGAAAAACCTTCTCCCTAGAATCAGGGATTCGTTTGAGGCAGCAAAGATAGGATTGGTGGCAGAAGAGTTCAGAGGTGAGTGTTGTGATCAGGAAATTGATCGTTTGAAAACGATCGTGCGCGATCATCGTTGCGATGTTGTCATTGGTTTGGGGGGTGGGAAGGCCATGGATACCGGAAAATCGGTTGGGCACGGAATGAGTACTCGGGTTGTTACCGTCCCAACTGTAGCGAGCACGGACGCGGCAACGAGTTCCCTCGCGGTGATCTACACTGCCGAAGGAGCATTCGATCGGTATCAGTTCTTCAAAAAGAATCCAGATCTGGTTCTGGTCGATACGGCAATCATCGCGAAAGCTCCTGTTCGGTTCTTGATTGCCGGTATCGGAGATGCTCTCTCAACCTGGTTTGAAGCTGATACGTGTCGCCAGAGTTACTCCAATAATGTTGCCGGAGGCATTGGTACCCTCGCGGCCTACTCTCTGGCCAGGCTCTGTTATGATACGATTCTTGAGTTTGGCGTTTCAGCCTGTCGATCGTGTGAAGCGGGCGTTGTCACGCCGGCTCTCGAGCATGTCGTTGAGGCCAACACCCTCCTCAGTGGGCTCGGTTTCGAGAACGCTGGTGTCGCCAGCGCGCATTCAATCCATAACGGATTGACTGTGCTTGAAGAAACACATGGCTACTATCACGGAGAAAAGGTGGCAATTGGAGTGCAAGCCGGGCTCTTTTTGGGTGACAAACCGCAAGCCCTCATCAACGATGTTTACAGTTTTTGCGAATCGGTGGGATTGCCGACCACTTTGGCTGCGATTGGTTTAGCGGATGTCACGCCTGCCCAGTTGAACCAAGTGGCGACCGCCGCCTGCTCGGAAGGGGAAACCATCCACAACGAGCCCTCGACGGTCACGCCAGAACGCGTTTATGCGTCCATTGTTGCTGCGGACGCTTTCGGGCGAGCCCGTCTTGAGTCCAACACTCAGCTTCGCAAAATCAAGGAGTTCAGGGTTGGGCGCGATAGCGTAGTCGTCCACTGAGACAAAGAGTACGACACTTCGTCCAATAATCGCCCGTCTCCAAAATCCAGGAGTCTATTGACGCATTGAAACCAGGCAGCAAGACTGGCCGGAGAAGTAACTGGAGGAAGCAAAAAAATGGAGCCTTATAACATCGCGTACTACTTAGAATTGCAAAGACAATTGTCTGGCGGCAAGGGGTCCTGGCGAGGGGCTTTGGTCGGGGACCCAAAGGAGATGAACTTCCAGGGGGCTCATGCCAACCCGAGCAAGAAAATCAAGGTAGAGTCTACCGATATTGTCTTGGCGATTCTCTCGTTTGCGGCACTGGTGACATTAGGGTTAGCCTGCTTTCTGTCCTCAACGTTTCTGACTTAACATTGATGCAAAAAACACGACTAGTCTTAGCCATCATGACGCTGTTCGCCGGAAATATGAATGCTGGAACTGAGGAGCAGCAGGTCGTAGACACAGTGAGTACGATCTTCACGGCCGCCTTCGCCGACGATACCGCGAAGTTCGATTCCGTCATTGCTTCAAACTTTTACATTTTCGATGGCGGTGCCCGATTTAACGGAGACTCCATCATGGCCTTCATCAAGGCCCAACATGCTGCGGGCAAGCATTACGAGTGGAATGTAACCGAACCCGACGTACACATCAGCGGCGACACCGCCTGGATCGCGTATGTCAATAAAGGCAGCATCTCGGACGCTTCTGGTACCACGAAGCAGAATTGGCTGGAATCGGCCTTCCTCGAAAAACGGGCAGGCAACTGGAAGATCATGTTCATGCACAGCACCCGCGTTCCGCCGCCGCCTAAAGAAAACCACGGTAAATGAGAGCAAAACAAGTCTCCAAAACTAACTCTTCCAACAAGATCGCGGTGGTAACCGGAGGGGCCGGGTTTCTCGGGTCTCACTTGAGTGATCGCCTGTTAAGTGAGGGCTTTCAGGTCATTGCGATCGACAATCTCATAACTGGTTCGACCGATAATATCGCGCACTTAGCCGGAAATCAGGACTTCACGTTCATTCGGCACAATGTCAGCGAATTCATCTTTGTTCCAGGTAGGGTTGATTACGTATTCCACTTTGCATCACCGGCCAGCCCAATCGATTACCTAGAGCTCCCGATCCCAACCTTAAAAGTGGGTGCACTGGGAACGCACAACGCTTTGGGGTTAGCCAAGGAAAAGAAGGCTACCTTCGTGCTGGCTTCGACCTCAGAATGCTATGGTGATCCGCTGGTTCATCCGCAGACTGAGGAATATTGGGGCAACGTAAATCCGATCGGTCCGCGCGGAGTGTACGATGAAGCCAAACGCTTCGCTGAAGCGATGACCATGGCCTACCATCGGTTTCACGGGCTCGATACCAAGATCGTCCGGATCTTTAATACCTACGGACCGCGTATGCGTCTGAACGATGGCCGCGTGGTACCGGCATTCATTAGCCAAGCCCTAAACCAAGAAGAACTAACCGTATTTGGCGACGGCGGGCAGACCCGTAGTTTTTGCTACGTCTCCGATCTGATTGACGGCATTTTCCGGCTGGCGCTGAGCGATTATCACGAACCGGTAAATATTGGTAACCCGCGGGAAATGACGATTCTCGATTTTGCGAATAAGATCTTAGAGATTACCGGAGCGAAGTCGCCAATCGTCACCAAGCCGCTACCAGAGGATGACCCGAAGGTTCGGCAGCCCGATATTACCCGAGCTAGAAAGCTGCTTGGTTGGGAGCCTAAAGTAGATTTTGAATCCGGAATTGGCGAGACGCTCTCGTATTTCAGAGAAAGATTGGGGACTTAGCGGGCTCAGTTGTAGATTATAGGTTATAGGGTTTTAAGTTAAAAGTTATACGTTTCAGGTTTCACGTTTTTCTGCGACCCGCTTTGACCTTAAACCTAAAACTTATAACTTCTAACCTACAACTACGGTGCTCTGCTAATCGCCTCACAGGTAACGCGCATAAGTTGTGGTCCGGGACAGGAATTACGGCAGCTAGATCAAAGCTCGGCGGGCAATCACGGGTGTGAGTTCTAGTAGCTCCTAACAAAACTGTTCAACTGTCTATGAAAATTGCAATTATTGGGTCCGGTTACGTTGGGTTAGTCACGGGCGCTTGTTTCGCGCAAGTGGGCCATGAAGTAATCTGCGTTGATAACGACGAGCGAAAAGTGAAGGCGCTTAACAACGGCAGGATCCCGATCTATGAGCCAGGCTTGGAACAGATGGTTCTGCGGAATGTGGCGGCGCGTCGCCTGCAATTTAGCGGCAGCATCGAATACGGAGTCGATAACTCCGAGGTCGTATTCATCGCTGTTCCAACTCCACCGCGAGGCGATGGCAGCGTCGATTTGACTTACATCGAGCAAGTCGCTCGTGAGATTGCGACAGTGCTCAAAGAGTATCGGGTAATCGTCGATAAGAGCACTGTCCCAGTGAAGACTGGAGAAAAGGTTGCCGATACGATACGGCGATACAACAAAGTGAATGTCGACTTCGATGTGGTTAGCAATCCTGAATTTCTTCGGGAGGGCTGCGCGGTCATCGATCTCATGGAGCCCGATCGCATTGTGATTGGATCAAACAGCGAGCGCGCTTTAGCGATTATGGCAAAGGTTTACGAGCCGTTTTTGGCGCCGATCATGGTCACCGACGTCAATAGCGCCGAGTTGATCAAGCACGCAGCGAATTCCTTTCTTGCGCTCAAAATCTCTTATATCAACGCGCTGTCCGGTATTTGCGAAGCGACCGGCGCGGATATTGAAAAGGTTGCAGAAGGGATCGGAGCAGACAGACGCATCGGGCGCAGCTTTCTGAACGCGGGTCTAGGGTACGGAGGATCTTGCTTTCCAAAAGACATTGCCGCCTTCATTGCCATTAGCGAACAAATTGGCGAGCCTTTCCATCTCCTGCGAGAGGTCCAGAGAATAAACCAGCGTCAGCGCGAACGCTTTGTAAAGAGGTTACGCGACACTTTATGGGTGTTAAAAGATAAGCGAATCGCCGTTTGGGGTCTCACCTTCAAACCGCATACCGACGATGTGCGGAGCTCGGTGGCCGTTGAGCTGGTAAATGATCTTATCCAAGAAGGTGCCGACGTGAGCGCGTACGATCCGAAGGGTAACCAAAGGGTTCAAGAACTGGATCTTTGTCCCGGAGTTCATCTAACCAACTCTGCGCTCGAGGCAGTACAGGATGCGGAAGCGTTAGTTTTGGCAACGGAATGGCCCGAGTTCAGTGAGGTGGACCTCACCGAGGTACGTCACCGGATGCATACGCCCATCGTTTTCGACGGCAGGAATCTATTCGATCCGGCCACAATGCGAGATCTCGGTTTCCAATATTTCGGAATCGGGCGTCCTCTGGCTAACTCCAGTTATCGGAATAGTAACGGTACAAGCACTCATGGCGGCCTCCTAGCCGTCCGCTCTGAATAACCTACTTCGGCAGTCCGGACAAATAGGGCCGGTCCGGGACTTCTGCACCTCAGCATTGCGTATGAAGCAAGGCGTTGCGCCTCGAGGGGATGGTTCTCGAATGAGTAATGGAGCACTATGAAAATTGGCTTTCTCAGTCTTCCGCTGACCGGACATCTAAATCCGATGACCGCACTTGCGCGCAAGCTGCAGTCGCGAGGCCACGAACCTGTCTTTATTGGAGTTCCGGATATTGAGCCGGTTGTTCGCGCAGCCGATCTCGACTTCGTACCGTTTTGCGAAAATGAGTACCCACCAGGTTCAATAGCGAAAAGCTGGGGCCCGGTAGCGAGCCTGCAGGGTCTGGATGTGGTGCGCTACACTTACCGGGAATTGACGCCTAGCCTGATTAAAGCGGCATTGGAACATTTGCCTGGAAAGACAGTAGAAACCGGAGTGAACGCGCTGATTCTCGATACGGCTTACCGGCTCGTCGAGATGGTTCCCATCCATCTGCATCTGCCTTATGTTCAGGTTTGGAATGTACTTCACTTCGACTTTTCTGGTTCCACGCCACTCGCTCTTTACAGTTGGCCTCATGAAACCAGCCCGGCAGCTCTCGCTAGGAATGTTGAGGGATTGCAGCTAGTTCGCGAGTATCGCGAGGTGGTAAGACCGATCGCTCAGTCCTATGCCGACCGGAGCGGACTCGAGATCGATTGGAGTAACCCCGCCGCCACGGTTTCCAAACTGGCCGTCATTACCCAGACACCAAAAGAGTTTGATTTCCCCATTCCTCATCTGCCTCCGCAATTTCACTACGCGGGTCCCTTTCACGATGATGGAGGGCGCGAGCCGGTTCCTTTTCCCTGGGCCAAGTTAACCGGCAAGCCCTTGATCTATGCTTCCATGGGAACACTGGTGAACGGCCTCAATAATGTGTACGGCGCCATTCTCGAAGCGGTTAGCCAATTTCAGGAAATGCAGGTGGTCCTTTCGGTAGGCAAGAACGTCAACCCGGGCGATCTGGGATCAATCCCGTCGAATACAATCGTCGTCCCCATGGCTCCACAAATCGATTTACTGAAGCGTGCGGCGCTTTGCATAACCCATGCGGGGCTAAATACCGCTTTGGAGGCTTTGGCAGAGGGAGTTCCGATAGTGGCAATCCCCATCGGGTATGATCAACCGGGTGTTGCCGCTAGGATTGCCTATCACGGGGTTGGTGAATTTGTAGAAGTTAGTAATTTGACCGCGCGACATTTATCCGAGTTGATCGGAAAGGTAACAACGAATCCGAGCTATCGCGAAAAAGCCCGCTGGTTCCAAGAGGTCATTGCAAAGACTCGCGGACTGGACCTAGCCGCCGACATAATTGAACGCGTATTCGGAGAACGCGTCGAAGACAAACTATTAAAAGACGCACTTATTTAAGACTGGTCCGGAGGGCATTTTGCGCACGAAGATTCTCCGACGGCAGACCGATCGTGATCCGAGCCCAGTTGGTGTACGGTGGATGCGCGCGTCCGATATCGACCCCTTGCTCGCGCATCGCCGCCGCCACTGTCGGTTGCGGCCGTCCTGCATCAAAAAACACGAAGTTCGCCTGACTATCTGTATGGGGCAGATTCAGTTCGCGTAACACAGAGAGCCAAAGCGACCGTTCCTTGGCAACGGCTTCGCGGGTAGACACAACCTGTGCCGGGTCAGCCAGTGCGGCAGACGCCGCCACCAGATTGAGACGGCCCAGCCCTTCCGCACCACCCGCGCCTCGCTTGCGTAGCGCATCGGCCAGGGAGCGGGGGGCCAGCACATAACCGATCGGCATACCAGCAAGACCGTGTATCTTGTCAAAGGTGCGGAAAACAACCACGTTGGCTCCTTCGCGAACTAGCGAAGCCGCCGAGCGGGTGTCGAAATCAGAGGTGTATTCAAGGTAGGCTTCATCGACCACTACCACTGCGCTCTTTGAGGTTTCTCGAAGAAAGCTCTTAAACGCCTCACCGTCGTTAATCGTCCCCGTGGGGTTATGTGGATTTACGAGATAAATGGCACGCGTCTTAGCATTTACCTTTGATTTGAGCGCTACCAGGTCGTTCTGGTACTGCGCATTTAGAGAGACGGGAACGCCGACGCCGCCCACGCGCGCAGCGGTATCGATAAGAGCTAGATAACCAGGGGTAGAGTAGAGGAACTCGCCGCCCGGACCGCCTGCGCTCCCGAGAAATAGTCCCAGCAGGTCAAGGATTTCTCCAAGCACAACCTGTTCGACCGGAATATGTTCATATTCAGCAATCTGCTCGGCGAGCTGACCAGCCAGACGTACATCTGCATAGCGGCTTAATCGGCCGAACTCCAGTTGGAGTGCGTGCGCGACTTTGGGCGAGGGGCCGTACGGATTCTCGTTTAGAGAAAGTCGTACGAGTGGCTCCGTCTTCGATGATGGCGTGGGTTTAGAGACCTCCGCGAAGACAAGTTGCGGCGCGACCACGCCGGCGCCAACAATGAGGCCCGAACTTTTTAACAGCTCTCGTCGGGTAAAGTCATTCGACATAGAAGTCAATCTTACATCGGGACCCTGCGGACATTGCCGGTTTGTCCCAATTGCCGCAAATGTTATCCGGACGATCGGTTTCGAAGGACAAGCGAAAAAGACAGGAGAAGCATTTGGCTACGAAATCAGGCGGCGCGCACGGTCTGAAACTTCAATCCCAGGAAATCATAGAGGTTCTTTTGCCACTACCTCTGGTCAATGGAAAAGCTGAACGCCGAACGCCGAACGCCAAACGCCTGCACCAAGTCCGGATAGACTGAAATCAACTGGCTAACCGTCCTATCCAAGCTGTTCCGCAGCCAGCTGAGTTCCTTCGACGCGAGCACGAATCTTGGCAAAGGCGGTTTCACGGGCCGTGGAGAGATCATCGCCAAAGGGCGAGAAACCGCAGTCGTCAGTCGTTCCGAGTTGGATCAGTGGTATGAAGTCAGACGCTTCTAACAGGCCGTCTCTCACCTGTTGGGCCGTTTCGACTTTTGGATTGATCGGGTCGATAACCCCGACAAACACACGTCGCGATGGGTGCAAATTGTCGCGCACAATCTGCAGGACATGCCTTTTATCGGGTTCGCTGGCGAGCTGCATGTAGAAGCTTCCAACATCTAGGCTAAAAAGGGAGGGCAATAATCCCGAGTAATCAATGTCAGCGCTGTGCGTCGAATCGCGATCGCCTCCTGGGCAAGTATGGACCCCGATACGCTTCCGCTCCTCCTCATTGAATTGGTCGAGAACCCGGTTAATCAATGCGATAAAAGAAGACAGCAGCTTTCCTGAGGGGTCCAGTTTGACCGCCAGTCGACCCTCGGTGAAGTCGATCTGCACGCAGTGCGCTCCCTGGTCCAGGCAGCCGCGAATATCAGTGGCTGATTCATTAACTAAATCTTCCAGAAATTTCTCCTGTGGATAGTTAGAAATACCCTCCGACGGATACAGTAAGCTAAGCGCTGAGGGAGAGATGACCGCTTGCTTAATCGGAGTATGGGTAAATTTCTTCGCCGCCTGAAGGTAGCTTGACGCGTAAGTCTTATATCGAAAAGGCCCTGAGGTGAGTTTAGGAAGTTGGCGAACGTGCCCGTCCGCAAACTCAATTTTGACGCCGCCGGGATTCAGGTTGGACAAACCGTGGATCGGATAAGTGGCGAAACTGGGTTTTGTTTGCTCACCATCAGTGATAACCGGTGATCCGGTAGCTTCGAATTTCGCGATGGTCTCTCGAACCGCCTCGCTACCAATCGATTCGAACTCTTCCCGAGATAGGCTTCCTCGTTCGTATTGCCTGAAGGCCGTGATGACCTTTTGCGGGCGCGGGATACTCCCAATCGGCTCGGTGGGGATGGTCATATCTAAGCCTAGGAGAGACTCAGCCGCTAGGCAAACTTTACCGCTGGGTTCTCGAGTAGAAATATCCGCAGATTACACGGATTACACAGATTTCTTCATGGGGTTGATCGTGCCGGGGAGCAGAAGGAAACTGTTCTTCGATAGGAAGGGTTGAGCGAAGATATCCATCGCCAGCCGTACGCTGGAAATTATCGTCGCGCGATCTTCCGCTGTCGCCAGACAGTTGTCATAAATGCGCGGTTTGGCGTCGGGACGGGCCGATCTCAACGCCACTTTGTCACGGCTTGTCGGCTTCAGCAGGGTTGTCGTCATACAGAAAGCGTGATCGAAGGGCGCCGACAATCCTTCACCGGAAAACAGGAAGTCCTCGCAACTCATAAGATATCGCGGGAGGCAAACAACGAGTTGTTCATCTTCCGCCGTGAACAGGGTCAATGGAAAATTCATGACTACATGTTTGCCGCCTCCAACCCGCCCGCGGCGAACTGATGTTGCCACTCCTCGACCAATGCGAATACGAATGCTGTCACGCACAGAGCGCATTGACCAATTTCACCTCGCATTCCGGACTCGGACTGCATTTACGGCAGTTGAGACAGAAACGAGCCGTTCTCTGGAAAACACAGATTCTATTGCGACTGCAAACGCGGTAAAACTTATGTCAGCAACTTCTTCCGTTTACCTTCTTCTTGAGCCGTATTAGCGTTCCGGCATTGAGTACGCGATTTAAAGATGACGTTCGACTACGGTTCTGAAACCCCTCCACGCGAGTTCGTCTCCCCACCTTCCTTGTTGAGCTCCGTCCGACTCCGCAGCGGCCAGGTTAAACTATTCAATTTTCGGGCGAAACTCTCCGATCTGTGGCAAATCGCGGACGCCATACCACAACACCGTCCAAAGCAGCATGTCGTTTGCCTCCATCATTTCGACCAACCGATGAAATTCGACCGAAATTTGGACGGGCGCACCAGACGGGAGACCACGGCAAAAGGTGATATTGCTTTCCTACCCGCCGACGCGCCGACCAGGCTGCGTCCCGCAAAGGACGACCCGCACCGGTTCTTGTCGTACAGTTACCTCGTTTTGGAGCCTGACTATTTGGCAGAGCTTGCGGCGTCGAATGGAATCGGCCGTCCGCTCCACTTTCTGCCGAGATTCGCTACACCAGACCCTTTGCTGCACGAAATCGCCGCCGCTCTTACCTCCGCGCCGCAAATCAAGGATCCTGCAGCGAACCTCTTTACCGAGACCTTGGTCAACGCGGCGTGCGCGCGAATTCTGCGCAACTACGCCGAAGTTAGATACCCGCTTTCCGGTTCACCGCGACTCAACGACGATCGACTGCGTGCGGTGATCGATTACATCCATGACCATATCGGAGAATCTCTCGAGCTGGGTTCGATTTCTCGAGCTGCCGGCTTAAGCGAATTTCACTTTGCCCGCTTATTCAAGGCGGCAACCGGGGCTACCCCTTTCCAGTTTGTGACTCGTACGCGGATGGAATTGGCAAAGCAGCTTCTCCGCAAAACCCGACTACCGATCTTCGAGATCGCCGAGCGCGTCGGTTACCAGAAGCCCAGCCACTTCAGTGCCCGATTTCGCGCCGTTTCGGGATGTGGTCCGGATGCTTACCGCAAGTCCGCTAGACGTTGATCGGTAGTCGTGATGCGTCTTCGGTGACATTCCGATTCCTCGCGTTGGCCTCCTGAAGCAGACGAGCCTGAATTACCCGGATAGATCTGTCCGCCTGGATCGTTGCGAAAACGACCATTACAGCAAGAATCAGAAGCTATTTAGCAAGATCTCGGCCCAGACGGTCGGGCACCAGTGGATTATAGAGATCGTATGAAAGCAAGCCAAATTCATTCACATGGCGCCACAGAACCCCTCAAGGTGATTGCTGCCAGCAATGGTGTAAAGAAGCTTGGGCCCAAGGAAGGCCGGACAAAGCAGGTCGGCGATGTTCGACTGACTTGGAAGGCAACGGGCGAGGATACCGGATATACCACCAGTTTCTACGAAATGGATCTGCCGCCCGGCAGAGGCATTGCATTACATAGTCACCCGTACGCGGAAGTCTTTTATGTAGTTATGGGGCACACGGACTTCCTGCGGGTCGATGAGCAGGGACAAGAAGAGTGGGTGCGCTGCGGTCCAGGCGACACCCTGGTCGCTCCGATGAACGCGCTACACGCGTTCCACAATCGCACAGACAAGCCATGCCGTTTTATCAGTTCGTCCGTTTACTACCACGAGGTCTTCTTTGAGTTATACGCCCCGACGGTTGACGTCAACGATCCGCTTCCACCCAAGAAAGAGCCCACCGAAGCGGACGGGGAGGTGTACCTCCAATTGCTAAAGAACGCGATGAGGGTTCATATGTACGCCCCTCAAGTGAACGCCAGCACCGGGCTTGAAGTGTTGCGTGAATTAGAGAATCGGAACAGCAACACCGACGCTCAGGGCTAACTCAGGTAGGTCAGTCTCGCCCAAAGTTTCTTCGGAACTCGCGATGGCAGAACGTCCGCATCATGTGTGAGTGTTCTCAATTGTAGCTTCAAAAGAAGCGGGCGTCATTTCATGACGCCCCCCTTGGGCCCGACCTTCCCTCCGCTTCCTTCATAGCCAGGGCGGTTGCTCGCTGGGAGCATGATGCCCGCCAAGCTCCCGCCGCGCTTTCTCCACGTCAGATGATGCCGGTCTCTTAGTTTGCCGAGTCCCGAGTTTGTCTCTGAGATGCTCTACGGGCATCTGGTAAAGATCGACGCCTGCCCAACAGACCAAGAATTTGGGCATCACTCCGTTCAATCTTCCGTTTAGCCGCTCGATGCGGGTAATCCAATAGTTCTAGACAGCTGATCTTGCGTTCGCGTATCAACGCCGCAAGATGGGATGCAGAAGCGAAAGTCATTTCTTTCATAGTTCGATCCTCAGAACGCTCTCTGAATTGTAATGAGAATGTTATAGACAGGGAATTTGATGATCGGCCGATGTTTGTCTCAACGTCCGCAATCGCTGTCCGAACTGTCGCGTACCGTTCAGCTGCGACCTCAAGGCGTTCCTCAAGTCGCCATCCCGGTTAGCCTTGATCAGCCGGGTGTTGCCGCCAAGATCGCCGAAAAGAAAACCGGATTGTTTGTGCCGGTGAAAGACCTGACCGTATCCCGCGTTTCACTTGTACTTGATCAGGTGCTCAACGACTCCACTTACCGCGATAATGCACGTCATTACCAGAAAGTGATTGCCGAAATCAATGGAGTTTCTAAAGCAGCCGATCTGGTAGAACAGTCGTTGGGAGCCGCAGCGTTGTAGAACCTCGAGCAAATCGCGAACTATTCTATAAACCGCCTTGTAGGTGGGGAATTCTCACCTCTTGTATGCGGAATCTTCTAAATCTGCGGTTGACCGATTCTCGTTGAACGCCTGTTCAATCACATCGGCAGCTATGTCCAGCGCGTGCGTCTCTGCGATCACCTTTTGGAAGTAACGGGCTTTGTCCCTGTAGCCACGATTCTTCAATACTTTCTGAATCAGCTTCGAGAGACGTTCCTGCGTCAGTTCCTCTACTTCTATGAACTCACCTACGCCGTGATAAGCAATCCTTGCGGCGATGCCAGGCTGATCGAAGCCAATTGGGATTGCCACCATGGGTACACCCTGGGACAGCGACTCAAGGGTAGTATTTACTCCTGCGTGAGTGATGCAAAGCGCTGCCCGCTTTAGTACTTCAATTTGAGGTACTCGGTGGAGAACGATTGCATTCGACGGAATCAAACCCAGATCGGCAATGTTGAGGTTATTGCCAACCGAAAGCACAAGCTGCGACTCTGGAATGGCTCTAACCGCGTCAAGAATGGTCCGGAACATCTGATCCAGACCATTGACCAGTGTTCCCATGGAGGCGTAGATCAGAGGCTCACCCGTCAGCTTTTCCCATGGGAAAGGGATAGGTGCCCGCGCGGTATCATCCTGAAAAGGGCCCGTATAGTGAAACTGGACCGGCCAGGGAACGCCAGGAAAGTCAAATTCCTTCGGCGTCTGTGTGATCACGGCTAATTTGGAGACAGTCGCGATTGGATTATTCCAGTCGATCTGTAGTCCGTTCCGCTCTGCATAGGACTGTGCCACCGCCAATATCGAACCATAATGACTTCCGATCTGCTTCAACCCCTCGACGTTCCTGGCCCGAGCTTTCGGAGTAGTCTCGTGTGGCCAACTGAAGAAACAGGGTGGAGTTGTTCCCGAACCATCTATGTGAAGCACGTTCCAAATGTGCACGAAAGGCATACCCATGCTCATGGGTACAAGTTCGACGAAGAAATGGATGGTATCGATGACCAACGCCTCAACGCCTGTCTCCACCAGCTTTTCTGGAAGCTGCTCCAATGCTACCTGGCAGCGCTTGGGATGTATTTCATGAGCTGAATACTTTACTACCTCTTCTCCGTGCAGCATCGCCAAAGCAGCATATTCTTTGGCGATGCTGCCCACTGGATACTCTTTTTCGCCCAATGGCACGAAGTCTAGGTTGGCCGCCCGAACAATGGGCTCGGCGTCCGGAACCCCAAAAAATGCCACTTCATGTTTGCGCGCTTGCAGCTTGCGTGCGAGCGCAGTCATGGGATTCAAATGTCCGGTCAGGGGCAAACTTATAAAGCCGATTTTCATAGATATTTAAGCGATGCAATGACGTCTCAAAGAGCTAAGGAACGATTCTGACCCAGGGCCTTGCTCATTAAATGGTACTAACGCTCAAATCTTAGATGCAGACCGACGGTTATCTTATCTGCCGTAATCCTTGTTCGAATGATCGACTATCATTCGCGCACGCATAGCAGACTTGACGATTCCTTCGCCCAGCCATTTGCCGAACGGTTCCCGGCGGAGAGCCAGAGCGGCCGAGTCCCACGGTCCAACCAACGTGGATCGCCTTATACTTGACAGACATGTCCACAATAGTAATCTGTGAGCCATGTCCCGTCCTAAAGAATTTGATCGTGCGGAGGCACTGACGGCGGCAAAGGCTGTTTTCCGGAAGAAAGGCTATGACGCCACTACGACCGATGACCTGCGTCATGCGATGAGCATTGGCCGGCAGAGTCTTTATGACAGTTTCGGCGGTAAGAGACCACTCTATCTTGAAATTTTACAGCGGTACAATACGGAGCGGGTGGTCGCGCAAATCACGCGCCTGCGTGCGGCCAAGTCGCCGTTGGCCGGTATTCGGAATCTCCTGCTCGGCTTGGCCAATGAGTCAGAAGAAGAAAGGAAATTAGGATGCATGGGGGTCGCGGCTGTCTGCACATTCGGCGACGAGGATCTTGAGATTACGGCGATTGGCCATGCTAGTAGCGCGGTGCTGGGATCCGCCCTGGAGGAAGTTCTGCGCAAAGCGAAGAAAATGGGCGAAGCAAAGGCATCTTTGGACGAGCGTGCCGTTGCCCATTTCCTTCAATCCACCATGGTGGGCATGAAGGTCACGGCGAAGGCCGGGGCCAGTTCGGAAGTTTTGCGCGCTATTGCTGCAACTGCATTGAAAGTTTTAACGGTTTGATCAGATAATTTTTTTGTGCAATTATGGACACGAATGTCCAGAAAAAACGCTTCGCTAGTTCATCAAGATAAATATGGAAACTAACTCATCACCAATGCGAGTGGCCCTGGTCACCGGAGGTTCTCGGGGGATCGGGGCCGCAATCGTCCGAAGGCTGATACGAGAGAAAATGGCAGTTGCATTCACGTATTCCAGCGCCCCGGAGAAAGCCGTCGCTTTAGCGGCCGAAATCGAAAGGGGGGCTGGCAAGGTGCTTGCCATCAAGGCGGACAGCGCCAACGCCACAGAAGTGCGTGATGCAATTACAAAGACCATAGAAGCCTTTGGTCGTTTGGATATCCTGGTCAACAATGCCGGCATTCTTCTCAGAGGCACGATCGACACTTTCTCGCTTGAGGACTTCGACCGAATGGTTGCGGTTAACGTGCGTCCAGTCTTTGTCGGCGTCCAAGCCGCTTCCCGGCATATGGAGGAAGGCAGTCGCATTATTGTGATCGGAAGCGTCACAGCAGATCGGACCAGATTTCCGGGCAGCAGTGTTTATTCGATGACCAAGGCGGCAGTGGCGGTTCTGGCAAGAGGTTTGGCCATCGACCTCGCGCCACGGGGAATCACCGTCAACACCATTCAACCAGGTCCTACGGAAACCGATATGAACCCCGCAGATGGTCCCCATTCCGCCGTGGTTAAAGATCTTGTACCGCTCAAGCGATTGGGGCAGGCCGATGAGGTCGCCGCAATGGTCGCTTTCCTTGCCGGTCCGGAGGCAAGCTTCGTTACCGGAGCCGCCTTGAACGTGGACGGCGGATACCTGGCATGACTCCCAATGGAACGGTCTACGACTTAAGTGCAGTTCCGGTGTGGTTCGCGCTATGAACCCAACCCAACCACAGCTTGCCCCTTGATCTCCTTATTTAGTGGTCGCCCAGGAAGTGTAGGACCGCGCAGTTAAAAAGCTCAGGGTCCTGTAAGAAGGCGAAATGGCTGGCGTTGGGTAGGATTAATAGTCCGGCGTGTGGGATGATTGAAGCGATGTATTCTGTGTGCTCACGCTTGATCGCTTCGTCGTGGTCACCGTCTACCACCAAAACGGATGCGGTGATAGCCTTGAGTTGCGCATCTGTCCAGTTCGGCTGGCTCGCCCACATCTTACTGATTTGCGCGACAAAAGCATCGTATTCCTTTGGTGTGGCCGAGTACGCCGCGTACTCATGGCCCGCGCGCTCAATAAAGGCGCCGAAGGTCGGGTTCTTCTCAACGCCGTCCTTGACGCCCGAGGTCACGGTGTTAGCCGCAAAAGCGAAGACCTTGCCAATTCGGTCCGGGTGGCGCATCGCGAGGTCCAGGCCCAGGATGGCTCCGTCGCTCCACCCGACGATGTCAGCTTTTGGGACTTTCAGCACATCCATTAGCGCGACCACGTCGTCCGCCATCAGATCATAGCCATACGGCCGAGAGTCGCGGGTGCTGCGGCCATGGCCTCGACTGTCCATCACGATGACGGTGTGGTGCGGCTCCAGCGCCTTTACCTGGTTGCCCCAGTAGTCTGCGTTTGCCAGGCCGCCATGCAGCAGGATCACCGGCGAGCCCTGTCCGTAGACCGCATAGTAGATACTGATCCCGTTGGTTTTGGCTTGGCCGCTATGTTCGGAGCGGATTGGTTTAGGTGTGGGCGGCAGCACCTCCCAGCGTTCGATGGCTTCGGCACGCAGCGTCGACAACGCAAGAACTAGCAACAGTAGGTGCGCGAAGTTCCCGGCTAATACGTATGGAAACCCAATTTTCATAGTTGCCCCATCACTCATTTAGTAAACCGTCCTCTCGATCCGCGAAGCCTGCCTTATTCGCAATAATCAAGTGGGGATTCCAGAACCTGTCGAATTTGTCTGGACTGCCGTAATGGTTGTTCCAAGTGCCGTGCCATAAAAGCATGGCAAACAGCTGCGCAGCCGTAAGATTCGGCTGCGTAGCTGCTCTGCGCGGATCTGATCAGCGACCGGCTTGAATGGTATCCGTCACTCCCAAGGACTCTTCTACCAGATCGGCGGCGACAGCGAGTCCGTTGGCTTCGGCAATCGCGTTTTGCAGTTTCCTGGCATTCTGCCGATAGCTGGAGTTCGTTAGTACCTCATTTAACAGGTCCGAGAGGTGGTCAGGAGTTAACTTATCCAACGAAGTGACGACACCGGTTTGCTTGTCCATGATTCTGGCGGCGACGCCCGGTTGATCAAGGCCAACAGGGATGGCGACTTGCGGGACACCTTGAGCCAGACACTCCAATACTGTGTTCAAACCCGCGTGAGTGATACAGACCGAGGTCTGCTTGAGTAAATCCAATTGGGGCGCTCGCTTTACGATGATGGTATTGCTCGGAACCGATCCGATCTGCTTCGGATCAATCTGATCCCCGATCGAAAGCACGAGTTGAACATCTTTATGCTTGGCCAGAGCAGCAACAATGGTACGGAAGACATCCACCCGGCCATTCAAGATTGTCCCCATCGAAGCATAGACTAGCGGCTCGCCGGTTAGTCGTTCCCAGGGGAAATCCAGGTGCTCCCGGCCATTCCCATCGTGAAATGGACCAGTTAGGTGGAACTGGGAAGGCCAATGAGAACTTTCATAGTCGAAGGCTCTCGGAACCTGGCTAATTGACGCCAACGGCGAGATGGTGGAGGAGGGATCGTCCCAGTCGATTTCTAATTTGGCTTTCTCCGCATGTGCTTTGATGCCCGCGCTGGCGTTGCCCAGGATCTTAGCAAACCTCGCAACATCCTCTCGGTTTCTGGCTAAAGCTTCAGGAGTAGTCTGGTGAGGCCGGCCATAGAGACAGAAGGGAGTGTAACCGGAATAGTCGAAGTGAAGGGCGGTGGCCACGTTTACATATGGCATACCTAACTGCATCGCCCCCAGTTCCGCATAGAACTGAACGGTATCGATTAGAAGGGCATCGACGCCGTTTTTGTGGACAACGGCCGGCAATGATTTCAGTATCGACTCTGTCTGGGCTATCATCGCGCTAGCACCCATCTGAAAAGCCTCATCCCCCTGCAGTCTGCTGATTTCTGGAATGCTTTCGTTAACCTGATCCTTCTCGTCAGCCGGAACACACGGTAGGCCGGCAGCCTCAGACGAATAAAGGAAGACCACGTCATGGTTGCGGGCCTGAAGTTGACGCGCCAACGCCGTCATCGGATTGATGTGACCCGGTACGTTAGGACAAATAAAACCTAGTTTCATAGATAGTTACTCCCGTCGTAATTCTGGCAGCGTTAACCGGATGGTCTGGCTGCTTATTTAGATAGGAGCTATTAGAACTCACTGCTTGGAACACCGACCGTTTTTCTTCCGTCTGCCGGTGTCCTTGTCTAAATGGCGGTCCCGCGGATCCGCAGATCGAAATCCGCACGCGAGAGGAGGCTTTCTCACAGAAGCTAACGAAGGTAACGAAGGAATGCCGGCTTTAGCCATGCCTGACCGCGGCTTGACCGCCTTCACCTTCGTTTACCGTTCGGCTGAGCTCAGGTCGAAGCCTTCTGTAAAAAAACTTCTGTGGAGCTGGTGCCGCCGATTCATTAAGAGCCGGCCCGTTCGGACGGCAATAGCGGCAGTTCGGACAAAGATCGCCACGGCTGTCATCAGCTCAGCTTTATTACGCGAGTGGCACTTTAGTAACTTTGGGCTGCTGCCCGTCATGCATTCAGCTGTTGGCAGGCTTGATGGGGTCATCCGCACTGATTCAGAGTGGAACTGCGTTATCTTCTTTACTTCGAGACTGTTGCCGAACTGCAGAGCTTTACCCGAGCGGCGGAAAAGCTGCGCATCGCTCAACCCGCTATCAGCCAGCAAATCAGAACGCTCGAGGAAGAGCTGGAAGTAAAACTGCTCGTCCGCACCAAACGCTCGGTTCGGCTTACGGCCGCAGGACAGGTTTTTCTTCGGGAGGCCAAAGACATTCTCAACCGCGTTGAACGAGCGAGAACGGATGCGCGCCGGGCAGCCCAGGGAGCAACGGGCACATTGTCCATCGGATGCTTCGGCTGGACAGCAGCCCTCTTTCTGCCGGAGTTGATTCAAGCCTACCGTATCCGGTACCCGGCCGTGCGCATTACTCTTGATGAACACTTACCCTGGGAGCAGCTGGACGCCCTGGAGGCCGGACGCATCGACGTGGGGTTCACGCGTTCGTTACCGAAAACAAAAGCCAGCCGCTTCCTGCAGGAGCGGGTTTACCGCGATCGCGTGGTGGCTGCATTGCCAGATCGCCATGCGCTCGTTGGATGTCGGGAAATCAGCCTCGAGCAACTAGCTGATGAGGATTGGGTGTTTTTAAGCCGCCGCTCATCGCCCGAAGTAGTGGATGAATTTACGCTCCTCTGCACAAATGCCGGCTTTTCGCCGCGCATTATCAATGAAGCAGCCAGGATCCAGACTGTGTTCACCATGATAGCGGCCGGAATCGGTGTTTCCCTGACGCCGAGTTACATACGCCGCTTTAACCCGCCTGGCGTGACTTTCGTTCCTATTCACCCCGAGCCGCCTCCGATTGACCTAGTGGTTGCCCGTCCTCTAGGTCAGCCGCCGCCGACAGTGGCCGCTTTTCTCGAAATGCTCCGGCAACAGCTTCCCCGGATTCGGCGCCAATACGCTTATCGTCGCAGACGGACTGGGTAGGACCGGGCCGGCTCGGACAACGATTACGGCAACCTGGACAAAAAACGGGCACGGGTTCGAAACAGCGATGTCTAGTCTTATCGATGGGAAAGGAGTCCCGTTTCGAAGAGCTTTTTCTGCCTTACTTAGACGCGGCTTATAACCTTGCCCGTTGGATGGTAGGTCGAGATCAAGATGCAGCCGACATTGTCCAGGAAGCCTATGCTCGCGCTCTTCAACGGTTCTCCCAGTTCCGCGGAGACAACCCGCGAGCTTGGCTGCTGGCCATCGTCCGCCACACTGCCTATCGTTGGCTTACAAAACCTCGCCAGGTAAAGGAGCTAGATCGATTGGACGAAGAGCCTGCTCCTCCGCCTCGGAAAATCGTGCTCTCGGGATTGTCCCAAGAAAGACAACGACAGTTATTAGAGGAGGCCTTGACCCGGCTCCCCGCAGAGCTTCGTGAGGTGTTGCTCCTGGTTGAAATCGAGAGATGGTCTTATCAAGCAATAGCAGCGGCGCTGGACGAACCAGTGGAAGTCGTGATTGCTCGCTCAGGTAGCGCCCGTCGCCGCTTGCAAAAAGAGCTCACTTCACTGCATCAAGTCAGCGACTCGCGCAGTGACGGTCCGAGGCGGACCGGAGGTGATCAAAACGGGCTGCGGGCAATGCAGTGCGAGCCGCACCGGCACTCCGGATCCGAACACTTTCATTATGACATTGGTGACCCCTGACGGATTCGCAGTCTCATTTTCCTTAAGTGGTCAGCAACTGCGTGCGTTGAGCGAAGCAGGCATGAATGTTTAGGCTGCAGGTTCATGGATCCCGATTGATCTTTCGTCCGGTGCGGCGATGCCTGAAAGGGCGATTGTAATCTTCAGTTCCGGGCGGCTTTGCGAGGGACTAATCAGGCAGTCTGGCGCTCATCGGCCGCCCTGATATCAGCACCTCCAATCCCGCGGACGCGGGGTGCAATTCGGACTTGGCGCAGTACTCCAACACTCCAATACTCCCGCCCGCAACGCTTCGCGTAGCGATGCGGGCGGGCCATCACTCCGTGTGGCCGGATTCGAGGACGAGGACGACGACGAGGACGAGTACGAAGCGCCCTCTCATCACTAATCACTAATCACAAATCACCTTTCTCAGCCTCTCGGTGTGAGAATCGATAATCGCTTCGACTTATTACTCAGAGAAGAAAGCGATATTTCACAAATAGCCAGAAACCAGCTTTGGTTGGCGCGTTGTTTACAATACAGAGCGACCCCCGGAGGGCGGAGCGCCCAAAGCTCTAGGTTTGAGCTGTTGTGGGCGAGATTTTCGCAATTGCTTAGTTTTTGCGCGTCAAAACACTGGTAATGATTATTTCAAGGAAAAGGCCTGCTTGTCCCGTTTTTGTAGTAAAACTACCGCTTGACTGTTCGGTAAAGCTGCGGTTGCTTCCAGACTGGACTAGGAAAATGCCACGTAGTCGAGCCAGTTTTCACGGCGTTGAGTTGGCGCGCGGGCGTTCGCTGAGCTTATGAATCTGGTTTTTCTGCTACCTATCGGACCCCCAGGACGCACCTTTTTCCTATCGTTATCCCCCCGGATGCACTTTTTTTAATGACCGATTCCTGGGGTCTTCGCGATGGATACTATTTTTACTGAAGTTTGTGCGTTGGTTACAGCAGCATTTGTGCTCACGCTCGTGCCTGGCTTCAGGCGATCAGAGCGGTCTTTGCTGTCGATGCGCGATCAAGGAACCGCATTGCTCGTGTTCCTGATTCTCGGTTTAGTCGAAGAAGTCACCAGCTCAGAGGTCGGCTGGCTCAACGAACGCATTGTGGCAGTGTGTGCCGCCGGTCTGGTGGCGGGCCCTTTCGTTGGGGTGGCTGTCAGCGTCTTTGTCACCTGGTTGGCGGTGAGGTTCGACGGTCTGCCTCTCGAATGGATCGGTATTTCGATGTTATGCGGCGGTCTCGTCGGAGGATGTTTGTTTCGGTGGCGTCCTCAATTAGCGCAACGCCCGCTGACCGGATTCTGTCTGACTTTAGCTGTATCGTTGCTCAGGAATTGCCTTGTGTTTGTTCATGCTCCACCCCCCCGAGGGATGTCACCTACGTTCGAGCAGGTTTGGATAGCGCCGGTTTTACAGGGTTTGGGCGCGGCCCTGATTCTGGCAATAGTTGAGCAGGTACGTGACCACGATGAACAAACTCGAGTCGCAGCCGCCGCTGAAGTTCGTGCTCTTCAAGCACGCATGAATCCCCATTTCCTCGGCAACGCGCTGAACGCTATCGCTGCGCTGGCTGTGGTAGCTCCGGGCGAGGTGCCTTCCGCGGCGGGGCGGTTGAGACAATTTCTACGTGCCAGTTTCGACCAACACGAGCGAGCGCTAATTCCGCTAGAGGAAGAGTTGGCTTTGGTCTCCGCTTATCTCCATATCGAGTCGCTGCGATTAGGTAACCGATTGAAGGTGAAGCGGGTGATTGATCCGCACCTGTCCAAGGTTTTAGTGCCTCCTTTCGCTTTACAGCCGTTGGTGGAGAATGCAGTGCTGCACGGAATCCATTCCTGCGCGCGAGCGGGACGCTTAGGTCTTCGGGTACATGCGGCCGGATCTTGGTTAGAGATGAGCGTCAGCGACGACGGCCAGGGAGTTCCGCCGGAAGACGTCGAGCAAATCTTCTTTACCGAGGGCCCGGATGTCCATGCCTTGGCCCTCTTACGCAGGCGGCTGCAAGGCCTGTACGGGCGCTCTTTTCAGCTGGTAGTGTGCAGCGAGGTCGGACAGGGCACCACCGTGACTTTACGTGTCCCGCTGCGGAAATGTTTCGGGGGTCTCTCAGAGTCGCCTAGAACTATCCCGCCGGGCTTCCGAGGACTGGCATTGCAATAATACTTAATATGTGGATCCGGATTCGCGCGCTGATTATCGAAGACGAACCTTTGGCTGCCGAGTACTTGGCTGCACTGTTGGACGATACCTACCAGGTAGAGGTAGTCGGTATCGCGACTGAAAGCGAAGAGGGGTTGCGTCTTTGCGCTGATCTCCGCCCAGATGCTGTCTTTCTCGATATCAATTTGCCTGGTAAAGACGGGGTTTCACTCGCCACCCAGTTCGCCATGCTGCCTCAACCGCCTCATCTGGTTTTCACCACGGGAAATGCAGGTCGCGCCACGGATGCCTTTCGTTTGGACGCGGTGGACTACCTCTTGAAGCCACTGGATCCGGATCAGATCGCCGAAGCAGTTAATCGCCTTCTAGCACACCTCCGTCCTTTTGAGTCTTCTTCGTTGCCCGCTCGCCGTATTGATTCGCCAGCGACGCCAGACAAAACGCCTTTTACGGGTGGAGCCGGCGAACTGCTGCCGGTTAAAGATGTAGACCGTGACCAGATCCGATTACTCGCCCGTCGCGAGGTTGCGGCCGTGCTACGACGGGATCGTCGCACCTGGGTGCACACGGTGCGGGAGGAATTTGCCACTTATTATCCTTTGGCCGACCTCATACGGTGGCTCGGCGACGATCCGTTTATCCAGATTGGAAGGCATGCCGTAGTGAACCTACAGGCAATCGAACATGTGATTCATTACGGCGACCGCCTTTATCGCGTCCGGCTGCGTGACCGGGCTGGGACTGAAATCACTGCCTCGCGTACCGGCGCAGCGCGTTTGGCTGCGGTGTTGAAGATGCAGCGGACGTAGGGGCGGATAGAAGGAGTTCAGGAGTTGCAGGAGTTCAGGAGTTGCAGGAGGCGGAGCCCAGGATTGGAATAGTCGACCTTGAGGCAGGGAGCTGCGAAGTATTGAAAAGATCGTAGCCTAAGTTGAGCTTGTGAGGCCTAGGATAGGAGTTCTCCGTTATTTCCGCTACTCCACTACTCCCGTCTCTCCTGAACTCCTGCAACTCCTGAACTCCTGAACTCCTTTTTTCCCCCCCCCCGCCCGTTCGAACAAGCATCGCGGCAATTCGGACAAGAATGCCTTTCTCCGAAACCTTATGTCTATTGTTTATGATGCAGCCATCTGCTCTGGCAAGTGCAAGAGTTAGAGCGGGCAGCATGAAGAATTTAATGAAGACACGGCAATTAATTTTAGCCCTTATGACGCTGTTTGCTGCACATACAAATGCTGGCACTCAGGAGCAGCTAGCCGCGTACCGCCAACAAATCGATTCGATTGACCAACGTATTGTTGACCTATTACAAGAACGCGCTCGAGTAGTTGCGGAAGTAGGCAACGTCAAGCGCGAAGCGCATCTACCGGTCACCGTTCCTGGCCGAGAACAGCAGGTCATAGCGAAGGCTCAAGATCTGGCCAAAGGCGGTCCGCTGCCGGCCGACGCCGTCGGACGTATTTATCAGAAGCTCGTAGAAGAGATGCGCAATTGGGAGTCCAATCTCGATGCGACAGCGCAGCAAGCATCTGGTCAAGCGCCCAAAGGCGACGGTAAATAAGGTTTCTCGACGACGTCAGAATCGCAAATGCAGGCTCTGGCGATAGTCCAGCGAATGCTGGCGCGTTGCTAGATTTTTTTTATGACCGCTACCGGGATGCCCGCGCTGAGTAGTATCTTCAACGCACTTTGTGTGTTGGTGACGGCAGCATTCGTGTTGACCTTCGTGCCGGGCTTGAGATTACGGGAGCGTTCTCTGCTCTCGGTGCGCGATCGAGGAACTGCATTGTGCGTGTTCCTGATTCTTGGGTTAATCGAAGAACTGAGCGATTCGCACAGCGGCTGGCTCAACGAAAGGATTGTGACCGTGTGTGCGGCTGGTCTGGTGGCCGGGCCCTGGGTAGGAGTGGTGGTCAGCGTTTTTGCGACTTGGCTGGCGGTTTCGTACGACGGCCTACCTTTACAGTCTATTGGCATTTCGATGTTATGTGGCGGTTTAGCGGGTGGATGGCTTAACCGGCGACGCCCTAGATTGGCGGAACATCCCATCACCGGATTTTGCCTGACGGTCATCGTGTCGTGGTTGCGCGGCGGGTTGACGATGTTGTGCGTTTCCGGCACACCGGCTGTTCCGCAGATATTCGAGCAGATGGGAATCGCGCCGGTGCTACAAGGGTTTGGCACAGCATTAATCTTGGCGATCGTGGCGCATGTGCGCGACCGCGACGAGCAATCAAAGGCCGCGGTTTCGGCCGAAGTGCGCGCGCTCCAAGCCCGTATGAATCCGCATTTCCTGTTCAACGCTTTGAACGCTCTCGCGGCCCTGGCCACGGTCGCACCGCGGGAGATTCCACGCGCCGCAGGCCGGTTGCGGCATTTTCTGCGGGCCAGTTTCGATCAGCACGAAAGAGTCTTGGTGCCGCTCAGTGAAGAGTTGGCTGTTGTCCATGCGTACCTTGATATCGAGTCACTCCGGCTCGGCACTCGATTGAAGGTGGAAGAGATGATCGATCCAGGGTTAGTGGAAGTCTTAATACCTCCTTTTTCGTTCCAACCGTTAGTTGAGAATGCCGTACAACACGGATTACAATCCTCGGCCAAAGCAGGACGACTGCGCCTCGCAGTTCACCAAGACGGACAATCACTCGAGATGAGTGTCACTGACGACGGGCGAGGGGTGCTCTCGGCCGATGTGGAGAAGGTTTTCTTCTCTGGAAATTCGCAGGTGCACTCGTTGGAGATATTGCGCCGGCGGCTGCATGGACTATTCGGTCGCTCATTTCGTTTGGAGGTGTCTAGCCACGTCGGACACGGCACGACCGTGACCCTGAGTATCCCCCTGCGCATGCAGTTCGAAGTCTCGGGACGGTCGTTCGAAACCGATGCTGCGACCCCAGGTCACCTGGCGTCAGGTTAGAAGGGGCTGGTTTTCGTCCCGGAGGGGCGTGTCGGCGTAACGGCGTAACGCGAACACGCATGGGCTCCGCGATCAGATGGGACTTATGCGACTCATGGGACCAATGGGTCTGTCACATTAGTCCGATGTGTCTCATAGGTCCCATTGGGTAGCAGGGCCATAAGTCTTCGCGTTACGCCGCTACGCCGACACGCCGACACGCATTCCTACTAGCCTGATCGTGTTAAATTTTCACATCTTGGCGCTTGATTCTGTGACTAAATCACATTAACCGTCACGCCTTGTCTTCTCTTAAACGCATAGAGAGCCGGGCTTCTCTCATCCTTGACTTGGTCGATCGTCAAGGAAGCGCCACCTACGTTGCCTTGGCCGAATTGTTGCGGGTCTCATCCATGACCATTCGGCGCGACTGTGACGAGTTGATGCGGCTCGGGAAGGTCATTAAGACAGTCGGCGGAATACAACAGGCAAGCGCGGCGCCGTATCTTTACGAGAACAGCGTTCGAGAGCGCCTCGCCAGTAACCAGACGGAAAAGCGAGCCATTGCCGCAAAAGCGCTCGAGCTAATCGAAGAGCAGAAGACCATCTTTCTCGATGGCGGTACCACCAATCTGACTTTAGCCAAGCTGATCGCCACTCGGCGATCAGGACTAACCATCCTGACCAATTCAGCCTTAACCTGCCTGGAGCTCAGCAAGGGTAACAACACCATCATTGGCATCGGGGGTGAATACGATCCTGTCACTCTTTCTTTTGCCGGCCCGCAAGCGGACGAAATGGCGAAGTCCTTCTTCATTGATCAAGCTTTTATTACTACGAAAGGCGTTCTTCCGGAGGAAGGCACTTACGAATCTGCCGTGGCGACCTCGCGCGTAAAGCAGGTAATTGCCGGACGCGCTGCGGAGACGGTTCTCCTAGTCGATCACACGAAGTTCGGTGTCCGCGCGCTCAGTAAGGTGCTCGACATTTCGCAGATTCACCAAGTGGTTACCGATGAAGGGACCGAGAAAACTGATCTCGCCGCTCTCAGACGAGCGGGGATAACCGTTCACATCGCCGCGCCGATCAGCCTGGAAACAGACTATGTCTCTTTGGCCCATTAGCGAACTGATCCGGCACGCGCGCGAACATCACTACGCGCTGGGCTATTTCGAGAGTTGGAACCTGGAATCACTGCAAGGTGTGCTGGATGCCGCGGAACTGAGCGGGTCACCAATCATCATTGGCTTCAACGGTGAGTTCCTCAGTGCCCCTAACCGCTTGTTACGGGAACGCATTCGCTGTTATGCCGAGTTAGGAAAAGCGGGAGCTGCGGACGCCAGTGTACCGTGCGGATTAATCTTTAATGAGTGTCCGGACGATGATTGGGTCAGGAGCGCAGTTCTAGCCGGATTCAATCTGGTCATGCCGGCGGATCCAACCGCGTCTTATGAGGACTATCGCGACAGAGTCGCAGCGATCACTCAATTTGCTCACCGCAACGGCGTGGCGGTAGAAGCTGAGATTGGTCACTTACCGTTTGGGATTTCCGACCGTAAGAACGGGCATTCTCTAACTGATCCAGAGCTGGCTGCCCGCTTTGTGGCGGAGACCGAGATCGACCTGTTGGCAGTCAGTGTTGGTAATGTTCATGTTCTGACCAGAGGCGAGAAAGACCTTGACCTACAGCGATTGTCCGAGATCGGCGACCGCGTTAAAAATCCCCTGGTTTTACATGGCGGTACTGGTATCAAAGCCAGTTCGCTCCGCGAAGCGATCAGGTTAGGAGTAACCAAAGTTAATTACGGTACCTACCTGAAGCAACGCTACCTTAAGGCCCTGCGTTCAAGTCTTACCGCGGATATAGAAAACCCCCACGAACTGTTAGGTATGGGCGGTAAATACGATGTGATGATAGCGTGTCGGGCAGCCGTGCGGGATGCGGTTTTGGAACGCATCGAATTGCTCGGTTGTTGTGGAAAGGCGAATTAGGATATGAAACGGATAGGTTGTAGTGGCATTTTGGTGAAGGATACGTTTTGTGGACCGTTCCCGGCGTTGCCGCGTCCAGGGGAATTAGTAGCGGTCGATAACATCAAAACGAAAGCGGGCGGATGTGCCGCTAACGTGGCGATTGATCTGGGCAAACAAAATCTCTCGGTTGATTTGGTTGGGTGCCTGGGCCAGGATGCCGCCGGCGAAACCTTAGTGAAAGCCTTGCAGGCAGCCGGAGTAAATTGCGACCGGCTGATCTACACCCCGGATTATCCTACCAGCGAAACTATCATTCTGTTAGTCGAAGGGGAAGACCGCCGCTATATACACACCTTCGGCGCTAACCAGGCGTTTTCCGTTTATCACATTGATGGCGACTGGCTTGCCGGACTGGACCTATTCTACCTGGGTGGCCTGTTTGCAATGCCCGATATCCAACTGGACGAATTGTTGACCCTGCTTCATTTCTGTCGAGAGCACAATGTGGTCACCGTAGTCGACGTGGTTCTACCGGCCGGCTTTATCTATGCGCCGGAAGTCCAAAAGCTGCTCCCCTATATAGACTGGTTCTTGCCCAATGACACCGAAGCAGCCGCCTTGACCGGTCGGAACGATCCCTGGGAGGCAATGCAGGTGTTAAGAGACTGGGGTGCAACAGGGTTAGTCATAACGTTGGGCGAACGAGGTGCGCTGGGGTTTCATGGTGATGAATGCTGGCATTGCGGTGCTTACTCGGGGCCGGCGGTCGATCCTTCCGGCGCCGGTGACGCGTTCGCCAGCGGCTTAATCACCGGCATCGTCCAGGGATGGGACTTTCGCCGCTGTCTCCGGTACGCGAGCGCGCTGGGAGCGTCAGCGACCCGGGCGATCGGCACCACCGATGGGGTGCTCAACGCAGCGGAAGCCGAGCGGCTGATTGGCGAACAACCCGTTGCGATAAGCGCGGAACATCTGGCTAACACGGTGGTCTCATGAATCTGCGAATGCCGGATCTGTCGACTACCGGTTCCCCAATCAAAGTAGTTCGCTGGTTGGTGGCGGTAGGAGACCCCGTCGAGCGTGGTCAGGCTGTTCTTGAAGTGGAGACGGACAAAGCCACCATGGAAGTGGAAGCGTTCAGCTCCGGCACGCTGGTGCAACAGTTGGTAGCCGTGGGCATGGAAGCGTCTGCTGGTGACGTTCTCGCCGTTATCGGTGAAGCCAAACTGGACTCTGCTCCCACCATTCCTCGCTCCGATCAGCCAATACTGAATCGCGACTTCGTGCTGAGTCTTTACGAGCGGATGTTACTGATTCGCCAGTTTGAAGACCGGGTGAAAGTGCTTTTTCTGGAAGGGATCATGCCGGGCACTATTCATCAGTGTCAGGGGCAAGAGGCCACCGCCGTCGGTATTTGTGCCGCGCTTAGTCCAAGTGATTTTATTACCTCTACCTTTCGCGGGCATGGGCACGCATTGGCTAAGGGATTGAGCGTCCAGGAAATGTTAGATGAGCTATTCGGCGCGGTTACCGGCTGCTGTAAAGGGAAAGGCGGCTCCATGCATATGGGTAATTTGGACAAGGGAATGGTTCCCGGTATCGCGATCGTGGCGGGCGGAATCCCGGTGGCAACGGGAATGGCGCTCGCGTTCAAGTTGCAGAAAACTCAACAGGTCGTTGCCTGCTTCTTTGGAGATGGCGCCGTTGCCGAGGGCGCGTTTCATGAAGCGCTCAATATGGCCGCTCTCTGGAAGTTGCCGGTGTTGTTTGTCTGCGAGAACAATCTGTATGGCGCTTCTACACGTATCGATCAGGTCATGAAGAATACCCGAGTTTCTGATCGGGCCGCCAGTTACGGTTTCCGCGGTGAAACCGTCGACGGCAACGATGTGCTTGCCGTCTACGAAGCAGCGGTAAGGGCGACTCAGGAATGTCGCACCGGTCAGGGACCAGTCTTACTTGAGCTCCTGACCTATCGCCGGACGGGACATTCGCGGCGCGACCCCTGCCATTATCAACCTAAAGAAGAACGCTCGGCCTGGTCGCAGAATGATCCTGTAATCCGTTTTGCCGAAGCTTTGTTAGCGGACGGTAACATCGATCAGGCGGATCTTGATCAGATTCAAGTAAGAGTTGATGGGGAAATAGAGTGTGCGGTGGAGAAAGCCAAGGCGGCTCCGCAACCGGTAATTGATGATCTCGTGACCGATGTGTATGCAAGCTGAGCGTTTAGCACGAAGAGAGGAGACGCGGATAGCCGCGGCGACTGTCGGCTTTTACCCGCCGTGGCGGGTTATACACCATAGCCCAGGGCTTCAGCCCTGGGTTAATTTTACCAAAGGACACGCCCTGAAAGCACTCCCAACCCCGCGGACGCGGGGTGCAATTCCAAATTGGCGCAGTACTCCAACACTCCAATACTCCATCACTCCGCGTGGCCGGATTCGAAGACGAGGACGACGACGAGGACGAGAACGAAGCGTCTCACGAGTGGCGTCCGAAGTCGTGCGTTCGGCGTTCGGTGTTGGCTTGGTCGACGGTGCCCGATGTTGGTACGACTGTTGGAATCAATACGCTAAGGTGTTGAACCCAGCGCTCGGTCGCCACTTTCAGGGCGCATCTTCCAAACCACGTCACGCAGGGCTAAAGCCCTGGGCTGTGCTTTTCTCCCCCTTCGGGGGAACCTGCCACCCATGAAACGACAAGCGATCGCTGAAGCTCTGCGTGATGCTATCGCCGAGGAGATGGAACGGGATCCGTCGGTCTTCTGTATCGGCGAAGATATTGCTGTGCCGGGTGGTTGGGGCGGCGCGTTTACCGTTACTCTTGGGCTCGAAAAAAAATTTCCTGATCGGATGATTAACACCCCGATCGCCGAGCTCGGATTTTTCGGAGTTGCGGTCGGGGCCGCCATGATGGGGATGCGACCGATTGCCGACGTTCAATATGGCGATTTTCTTTTTTTGGCGAGTGATCAGATCATCAATAACGCCGCCAAGATGCGGTACATGTCTGGTGGTGTCTGCCAAGTCCCGCTGGTAATGCGGGCGCCGGTTGGTGCGACGGGTCGCGGTTCCCAGCATGCTCAAAACATGGAGCGCTATTTCACTGGAGTCCCCGGGTTGAAAGTTGTCGCCGTGTCCAACGCTTACGATGCCAAAGGGATTCTCAAATCGGCGATCCGCGACGATGACCCCGTCTTGATTTTCGAACATAAACTCCTCTACGGCTCAAAAGGCGCCCGCACGGAATCGAGGGCCGTCGACGCCACCAGTGAAATTCCGGATCACGATTATCTCGTGCCGCTTGATCGAGCTGCCGTTCGCCGGCGCGGCTCGCAGGTCACAATTTTATCCTGGTTATTGATGCTGCATTTCAGCCTGGAAGCAGCTCAAAGGCTCGCCGGCGAGGGCTTGGATATCGAGGTCATTGATGTGCGCAGCCTTGCCCCAATCGACTTTGAGACCATCGGGAATTCGGTTCGAAAAACCGGTCGGGTGGTAATCGTAGAGGAAGGCCCTAAGACCGGCGGAGTTAGCGCCGAAATCGCCGCCGGCATCCATGAACGATTCAGTGAATATCTCAAGGCACCCGTAGCCAGAGTTGCTTCCCCAGATGTCCCGGTGCCGTTTTCACCGATCCTGGAAAACGCTTATCGGCCCAGTATCGCGCAGATCATAGAAGTGACCCGGGCAGTAGCTATCTGACCGGAGAAAGAACGCAAAGTAATCAGTGATCAGGGTCACAGTAATCAGTATTTACCTTCCCCCCAAGGGTAATGTTCCCCCCAGGCAAACTGATTACTGACTTACTGTTTACTGATTACTGCGTTCGCCCTGCCTATCGCTTGATTTCGTACTGCTAATTCGGAAATGGCGTTCCTAGCAAACGCCGATGCTCTGATTATTGATGAACGGGACGGGCACGGAGGAGACCCGGAAATGGTCGATCTCTTATGCACCTATCATCTCCTGTCTCCACGGTTTAGGATCTACCAATTGCTGTCAGGATTAATAGAACCACTCATAACCTGGGTCGGAATCCGAATCAGCTGGCTGGGCTTCTTGGCTCTGAGTCATATAGGTGGCTACCCTGTTGTTGGTCGGGTTATGATTATCGGTGGTTCCATCGAAGCTTGCACATCCAGTAAACGCCAGCAGACCGAGTAACGGCAGGCCCAACGCTGTTTTCAGATAGCACTTCTTATTGAATAGTCGCAGCTGCTCGTGATTCGGTCTAAATAGGCCGTTAGGTTGGTTTTCTTCTTGTATCTTCATATCACTGTTTTTCAATCAGGGCTTGATTAGTTCTATACGCCGCCGCTTGTCATGGCGTAGCGTCGCCAGGAATGTGGTACCGGCTCTAAAGCTAGCTTTGCCGTTAAACTATTTATTTGCTAACAGTCCAATTACCGGCCTAGCGTTGCATAATTGAAATTGTTTGTTTTGCGTCCTGTAATAAAGAATTCAAATGAAATAAATTGCTGGATGCCTGATGACCCAGCAGAAGGGAACGAAGGCAGCAAAGTGATTTTGGCGAGGATACTTCTCGTTCTCGAACTCGTCGTCGGCCTCGTCCTCGAAGGTTTTGACTTAACGAAGTCCTGGAGTGCCTTTGCAAAACTTGATTTCTGGCTAGTCGGGAAATCCTGGGAAGAAGCCCGTTTTCGAGGACGAGGACGATCGGTTGCGGCTCTGCCGCTTTGTTACCTTCTGTTAAAAATCCGTCTGCGCTTTTCCGGCAAATCCCGTTCGACATAAACCAGATCAGCCAACCCCGATATCTGCAATATATCGTGGGCCCTCATTTCATTTGCGAAGTCAGCAGAATCGCTGCCGTCAACGTAATGAGACTGACCAGATAACTGAGGGTCAGCGTGGAGCCTATCGTCTGGGACCTCACTCCATAGTTTAACCCAAAGAGAATGCCGAAAAACCCGGCGGGTATGGCCGTAAGAAGAATCGCTTCCCGTGCCATCTCACGCGACATCCCCAGCGCGAGAGCGATAGCATACGCGACTAACGGGAGAATGATGTTTTTCAGGACGACGCCAACGCCAACATTCGCATTCAGCCGCAAGGGCTGTGCTGAGAGAACCAAGCCGGTCACAAAACACGCGAGACCAGCGGCCGTTGCCCCGATGAGGTTAAGCGCATGACTTACCACTTCGTTGAGGTGGATCCCCAGGAGTGCCACGACCAACCCGGCCATGGGAGCAATCACGACCGGCTTGGAAACCGAATGAGAGAGCGCGGTCGCAATCCGATCAGGTGAAGAGCCGGCCGCCTTTCCGCGCGCTTCCAAAACGGCCAGTGTGAGCGGGGAGATAAAGATCGAGCCTGCAGCAACCGAAACTGCTACGCTAACCGCGCTTCCGGGGCCCACGACACTACCCAGCAAGGGCAAGCCCACCGCGGCAAAATTGGGGAAGCCGACACTGAATGACTGAACGGCGTTCTCACCCGGACTCAAACGGAAGACGTAATGGTTAAGAGCGAACGTGATCCCGAAGATCACCGACATGGAAATAACAAGTACAAGGAAAAGCTTTCCGTTCTCTTCCAGTCCACTGCGTGATGTTTGGGCTACACCATCAAAGAGCGCGACCGGCAACGCAAAGGTCACTAGCAACACGTTCAGGCTTGCGAGGTGCTGATTATCGATAATGCGCCTCGCACCAGCGAGGTAGCCAAGAAATATAACAAAAAAGACCGGCACCAAAGCTTCAGCAATCATGCAATGACGAATTGGGTTGGTGCATTCAAGTTTACCACAAAGACCGGAGCTGCGGGCTGATTGATTTCACTCACTATTTGAGAACGGTGCGTTCTGCTTAATCCGACAACCGCCATTGGATTGATTTTGCCCGGTTAGGTTTCATTTTTAGGTTTCGCTAAACAGCTTACCAAAGCATTAGCGGCTGACTGTTCGTCGATGCTCTTTCTTTGGCGGCCGATCCGCCGAGCTGACGCCAATGATTAGGCCGAGGCCTTCACAACTAACGTCGTAGGAGACTGAGTGTGCCCGCTCAATCCCCAGAAGCCTCCAACCATTCGTTCAACTGATTGCTTGGCGGCGGTCAGACTAGCCTCTGATTGAGCACGGTCCTGATTCCAGGCGTTATCCACGACCACGCTGCAAACCTCCTGCACTCCTATGAGACGAAGCCAAAAATCAATGTAAGGCGCCTGGTGATCGAACGATGGTGGTATAGGCGAATCCTCCCGAAATGCAGATCCGCGGGTATAGACGACGAGTGCCTTGGGAATATTGAGGCGTGGTCCATATACTTTGCCGTCGTACGTGAACAAGTAGTTGCGCTGAGCGGTCAGATCGATCAGCTGTTTGAGCTTGTAGGGGATCGAGAAGTTCCACATGGGTAGACCCAAGACAATTCGGTTCGCTCGTTGGAAGCGGCCGATCAATTCTTGAATGCGGTTCCATGTTTGCGATTCTGCGTCCGTCAGTGGCTGGTGCTTGATCGCCTTGTACTTCGCCCCGATGGATGCGGCATCAAACTCGGGGAGGTTTTCGTCCCAGACATTCAGGACATCTTCATTAATCACGGGGAGCACTTTCCTGGATGCCGAAAGAAATGCGTTTGTCAGGGTGATCGAGTTCGATTTGTCACCTCGCGGTGATGACTGGATATGTAGAACGTTCATAGCGGATTTTCCGTGTATCTGGAATTAACCGCCTGGCTTCTGATAAGTTAAATTGTTTCTTTTGTGTCCTGTGATAAACATTTCAAATACATTCAAATCATGGAGCTTCGTCAGATTCGGTCATTTCTCTCGGTGGCAGAGACTCTGCACTTCGGTCGCACCGCGGAGATGATTCACCTCAGTCAACCTGCGCTAAGTCTACAAATACGAGCTCTGGAGGATGAGATTGGAGTAAGACTCTTCGAGCGCAACCGGCGCAAAACGGCGCTGACCGCGGCTGGTGTCGCTTTTCGCGAGTATGCCGCAGAAGTCCTCTTAGGCCTAGATCAAGCTGTTCAGAAGGCAAAGCTGGCGGCCAACGGAAAGCTGGGGATTTTGCGGATCGGATTCATATCGACGGCTGGCAATCAGATTGTGCCCACCATCATCCGTCAGTTTCGGGAGCTGAATGCAGAAGTAGAATTCTCCCTTCGCAATATTCTCACCACAGATCAAATCCAGATGCTGGAGGCCGGATCTCTCGATATTGGATTTTTGCGCCTTCCCATCGGTGGGCACTCTGAACTCGAGGTGGTCGCCGTGCATCGCGAACCAATCGTGCTCGTCGTGCCCTCGTCCCATAAACTCGCAAAGAGAAAAAGGGTACGCCTGCGGGAAGTGTCGGGCCAAGACTTTGTAATGTATGAACGCACCTATGCCCCTGGATTTCACGATCTAATCTTCGGGGTGCTTCGCGATGCGGGCATTATCCCCAACGTTCGCCAGACCGCAGGAGAGATGCCGACGCTGATCTCACTCGTCGATTCGGGCATAGGTGTCGCCATTCTACCAGCATCGGCAGTCAAAGTTAGCGCTGCCGCGGTAGTCGCCTGTGAGATTGCGGACAAGATACCAATGTCTGAAATCGCTATAGCTGTCCGGAAAGAAAATCGAACACCCGTTGTAGACAACTTCAGATCTTTCGCCTTAGAGAAATTACGTACATTTCCGCAGAAATGCTGAAGCTCAGAGATCGGAATCTCTTTGTAATAGCGCGGAAAAACTATGCCCCTTAGTGGATCGCTTCCGCTAAGACATATCGTAATAACAAGCGACCCGGGCTAAACGGGCAAGAGCCGACACATATTCATCGTGGCGTTCGTATCGGCTTCCGTTGGTTGGCGGTTGAACCTATACTGGTGGATAGATATCGATTGCTAGATACTCCACCGCTTAGATCGCCGAAGTAACGTGCGAACAAGGTCGGATTCGAATGGCCCTTGTAAGGTAGGGTTAGGGGTGGATTGCCTGGCATGCTTGTACTAGAAATAAAAGCCACCGGATTGCGACTTAAGAATTCCTTAAGAACATGCACTTAGCCGCTGTTTCCTACTTAAATGTTTCTTAAGAGTCTGGATTTCTTTCACTGCGCATTCCGACATTTCTGGCCAGATCGGTGCGCACCACACGGTCTGTTCGCGTTAACTCCATAGCGTCGAGCAATGTCACGAAACAAATATAACTATCATTGTTACACTGGTTTGAAATTACTCTCTTGGGGCCTTGACAGACGTGGGCTAAGCGTCCCATATCTTGCCCGTGTGAAAGCGTTGTCAGGTCGAAAGAATCCGCTTACGGACTACGAAGGAGCCTCGGCTGGTAGTCGTTCAACCAAAGGAGTTGGTTATGGGAGCTGTCGTTCGCATCGGACGATGGGGAGGATTATCTGGCGCCACACACACAAACTCCAGATCAGCGTCTCGTGGTTCCTGACATTATTGCTGAGCTTGGGGTATATGCCATCGTCCCGGGCTGGCTCTACCTTGGACGCATTTGCCAACAACCTGGATTCAGGTTCTGCCTTCGGAGATTATTTCGGTGATTGGTTTAATCGGGTTGATGAGACACAGGCGGTACAACCGCACTGGATCGCGCCTCTCTTCACGACCACGCCGCTCCTCACCGAGCTATACCGATACGATCAATTTTTCGAGCATCTTAATGGTGGCGGAAATCTGAAGGTCTTCGACGGTGGAAAGGGATTGGAATTGATTCCGGCAAAGACGGTCGAGCTGATTTTTGGGCTTCCGCCTTATGAACAACGAAGCGGAAGAAATTCCGCCCAGGGTTTGGGCGACCAACCCTTTCTGCTGATCAAAAATCGTTTTTTGAGCGGTAACGAAGAAAATGGAGACTACGTCTTGACCGGCTTCCTCGCCTTTAGCGCGCCAACCGGATCCAACGCGTTTAGTACCAAGAATTTCGCCATAACGCCAACCATTGCTGCCGGCAAAGGCTGGGGTAACTTCGACGTGCAGTTGACTTTCGGCGATATCCTCCCGACTGGAGATTTCCATAAACTGGGCACACCGCTCGTAACGAACCTCGTTTTCCAATATCACCTGTCCAAACTGTTATGGCCCGAACTCGAAGTGAATCACACGTATTGGCCAAACGGCCCAAATAAAGGGAAGAACCAGGTCTTCCTTACACCGGGAGTCGTGCTCGGGCGTATCCCGCTGTATTGGCGTCTAACACTGACCTTGGGAGCGGGCTACCAATTTGCCGTCAGCCCAGATCACCCACAATACCAGCACAACTGGATCTTATCCGCTCGCATTAATTTTTGAGCCCCAATGCTGTGAATGAACGAAGGGCCTGGATATTGAGGTCATCGACGTGCGCAGTCTTGCCCCGATCGACTTTGAAACGATCGGAAACTCCGTTCGAAAAACGGGTCGGGTGGTAATCGTTGAGGAAGGCCCAAAGACCGGTGGAGTAAGCCCAGAAATCGCTGCCGGAATCCACGAACGATTCAGTGAATACCTGAAGGCGCCGGTGGCAAGAGTTGGTTCCCCAGACGTCCCCGTGCCGTTTTCACCAATCCTGGAAAACGCTTATTGCCCCGGCGTCGCCAAGATCCTGGATACCGTCCACGCAGTGGCAAGAAAGTAATCACTAATCAGTTCGCTATAGGAACATCAGTACTGATTACTGTCACACTGCTTGCCACGCCGTAAGCTTCGCGGAGGCGGGATTACTGATTACACCGCTCTCCGTGCCTATCGCATACTCCGGCCTTTTACTTTCGAGCTCAAACCGCCACGTCCCCCAGAGCCGCGCTCTTCGGGACAGAAGTGCGTTTCAATATCAGCACGACCGGTAACATCAGGAGCGGCGCTAGCGCTGAAACGGCTAACCCCCAGTGCAGACTAACCAGATCACCGATCCAGCCGACAATCCAAGGCATCAGAATTCCACCTGCATTCCCCATGGCGGCCAACGCCGCGAACATGGTTGCTCCTCCGGCCGGATAGCGATCGGCGGAAACACCGAGGACCGTAGGCCAGAGTGCGCTCCCGGTGAAACCAACCACGATACAGGCGGTTAGCGCCCAGCCTGATACCGGCAAGAATGAACCTAATAGAAACAGGAGCACCGATGAGCCGCAGCACCAAGCCAATACTACGAAAGGGTCGACGCGCTGGCCCATCGACCCAACCACCATCCGGCCGGCCGCCATCAATACCGAAAAGGAGAGCAAAGCCGCGCCGCCCGTCCATTTGGGAAAGCCTAACGACGTTTCGGCGTAAGCAGGCAACCATTGCGCCATTCCGAGTTCGGTGGCGCCGCCCAAAAAAATCGCTAACAGGCAGCCCCAGAGCCATGGTTCCTTTACTAACTGAGTCAGCGGCGCTCGCCCGGCCTGTTCTGACTCATGGACCAGCTCCGGAAAATGCAAAAACCCAAAGACAACGAGCAAGGCGAGCGGAAGCGGCAATAGTAAAAGAGAGGCGTGCCGCCATCCCAAACCCACTTGTAATGCCACCGTACTCGCCAGAATAGTCACCACTGCGCCGACGCAATAGAAGGAATGTAACCAATTCATTGCTGCCGATCTGCGTTCAGGGTTCAGTACTGAGACGATCGGGCTAAGGACCATGTCCAGAATACCGGCGCCGCACCCGAGCCAGAAAACGGCGATGCTCAACGCCCAATAGTCCGGCGCGATCGACATACTGATGAGACTGGCTGCCATCACCGCATTACCGCCTATCGCAAACGGCTTTGCACCCCATCGATCCGCTAGCGGCCCCGCCAGTAAAATACCAAACACCAGACCGGCAAACGAAAACGCGCCCAGTCTCCCCAGCTGCTCTTGGCTCAGACCATTCGCGCCCCCAAGACTAGTGCTGAGGCTGGTCAAAAAAATCGGTAATAGATTCACGCCGATCGCCAAGCTCATCATTGCGCCGTAACAGAGGATGGTTAGGAGGCGAGGGCGGACCATGGTGAAGGTGAAAGGTTATTGGTTGTTCGCAAGAAGTGGCCGGCGGGTCGAAATAAAGAGTAATCGGTTCGCTATACGAAACATCAATACTGATTACTGTCACACTGATTACTCCGCTTGCCGTGCCCACGGCCTACGCCCGGCTTTTGCGTGCGCTTCGCTTCCATAGTAACATTGGCCCCGATGAGCAACGTCAAAGATTTTCCATACGAGACGCGACTGGACATTTTGCACGGAGCATTAGAGACCATCGACGAGAAGAAGCTCACTGATGCACATGTCCCTTGGTTCAACCAAACCCTTTGCCAGGTCAATGCGTCAGTGGTGCGGGTTGGTGTGATCCAAGGCGAATATCACTGGCACAAACATGATAACGAGGATGAATTCTTCTATGTAGTGGATGGCCGGCTGATCATCGATCTGGAAGGCCAGACCGTAGAACTTGAACCCAGGCAGGGATTCGTCGTTCCCAAAGGCGTATTGCATCGGACCCGTTCCCCTGAACGCACCGTTATCCTGATGGTAGAAAACGCCGGAATTGTGCCCACGGGAGATTAGCGCCGAGCGGTGGAGGTGCCGCGAAGTAATCAGTAATCAGTGGTCAGCGGTCAGCGGTCAGCGGTCAAGAACTGGCACCAGCATCGAAAGCTTTGCATTAGAACATGACTCTTTTTTGTGAATCCCACGCCTAACTCGGAAGAACGATCAGTAATCAGTAAGACAGTAGTCAGTGCTAAAGCTCGGCGGCCGACGTTTACGAATTCTCCGAACTGATAACTGACACACTGATTACTGATTCGCTGCTTTCTGCCGCTCCCGTTTCACTTCCCGGAGCCAAGACTGACTCCCTCCAGGAAGAATCGTTGAAAGCAAAGAAACACCAGGATGACGGGTAAGACCACCAGACACGATGCCGCCATCATCAGGTTGAATTGAATTCTATGCATCGTCTTGAAGAAGGTGAGCCCGAGGGACAGAGTATAAAGCTTGTCGTTCTGTAGATAGATCAGAGGACCCAGGAAATCGTTCCAGGCATTAACACCGGCTAGCAAGGCGACCACCACCAGCGCGGGTCGAGTCAATGGCAGAATGACGCGACCCATGATTTGAAATTCGTTAGCTCCATCCAGTCTCGCTGCTTCCGACAGACTCGCTGGGATCTGCAACATGAATTGGCGCAGCAGGAAGATAAAAAACGGGTTGCCCACGAATGTGGGTAAGACTAACGGCAGAAACGAATTGACCAGTCCTAAGCCGGAAAACAAAGAGAACATTGGCACCATGGTAATCGGGTTCACCGGGAACTGAACGAAGATAAAGATGGAAGCAATGACCGGATAAAATAGCAGATCCCGGCCCGGCCATTTGATGCGGGAGAATCCGTAAGCAATCACAAAATTGGAGAGAACGCTGCCTAACACCGTTAACGCTGCATAAAAGACGGTATTTCCCAGATAAGCAAGAAAGGGGAACGTCTTGGTTGCCTGATCAAAGTTCTGCCAGACCAGTTCTTGCGGCCAGAGCGTCGGCGGGAATTCGGCCAGTTCCTGGTCCGACTTGAAAGCTGTCACCACCATCCAATACATCGGGGACAGATAAAATAAGGAGGCTGCAATCAAAAGCAGGCGCGACCCAAGTTGCTGTCGGGCTTCAAACCAAGACCGCGTGCCCAATGGCTTGTCCTTCGTAGCTTTAGCGAAGGAGGAACGGATGAAAGCTTCCATCATTCGAGGTGATAATTAACCCAGTACCGGGAGGACCAGAAAATGACAATCGCGAGAGTCGCGTTGATGATGAAAAGGATTCCAGAGACGGCCGCCGCCAACCCGACCTGATTGTACTCAAAAGCGTTTTTGTAGATGTAGAGAGCGGTGAACATGGTCGAGTTGAGTGGACCGCCTTCGGTCATGATGTAGGCGGGGGCAAACACTTGGAGGCCTAGGCCGAGACCGATGATGATATCGTACAAGATAGTGGGGGTGAGTAAGGGGAGAGTAATATGACAAAACTTCCGCCATTGGTTGGCGCCATCCAATGAAGCGGCATCGTATAGACTCGGGGGAATGGCCCGCAAGGCGGCTAAGAAAATGAGGGCGATGTGACCGGCTCCAAACTGAGCTACCAAGACAATAGCCAGTTTTGACCAGTGCGGATCACCGAGCCAATTAATGGCGGGAATGTGGGCCCAACTCAGCAGATAGTTGAACAATCCAAACCGGGGATTGAGCAACCAGATCATCATCATGGACAACGCAAAAACCGGCGCCACGCTCGGGAGATAAAGAATGGCCCGGTACCAAGCGACTTCGCGCACTTTCTGGTTCATGGCGATGGCCAAACCGATCGCCACGATTACACCCAGAGGAACCGCCAGGATGACATAGTAAAAGGTGTTATACAGCGAGGTCCAGAACAACGGATCTTTGAACAGCGTTACGTAGTTAGCGAATCCGGTCCATTCGGGCGTACCAAGCCCGGAGTATTGGGTCATCCCGAGATGGAAATTTGAGAGTACTGGATAAACCAAAAATAGGAAAAAGCCGATGATCCAGGGACTGATAAATAGAAGACCGTACAGAAGGTTGCGTCGTTGTCCGCGGATAAGCTTCTTGCGCGTCCTGGGCATTGGGTGTTCGTATGTCGTAATCGTCCTCGTCGTCGTCCTCGTCCTCGATTCAACGCGTTCGAACGGCCGAATAACTAATACCGTTCCAACCTGTCGACCCCGAAACACTCATCCGTAACTCATCACCGCTTCGAGGACGAGGACAGCCTGCCCGACGAAGCTTTTGCTCGATGGGCCGTTGTTTCCATTCGTAAGCGAAGTCGGGACGACGAAGGACGAGGACGATTTAATCACTTACAGAACCGATCCATCTGCGGTTGCACCTCATCCACCACCGCCTTCAAGGCGGCCTCCGGCGCTTGGCTGTTGGTGATCGCTGCCTCTTCCGCCTCTTTTAACTGATCCCAATACAATGCGCCAACCGGCACCGGCGGACGAGACTTGGAAACCGGGAGCAGACTCAGAAAAAGGTCGTACTCCGGCGGGAACAGATCCTTGCGTTGCTGCAGACTCTTTAAGGTGGGCAAAGCGGCCGCCTCCTTTATCAGCAGGGTTTGACCTTCTTCGCCCGTCCCGTAACGGAGGAATTGGTAAGCCGCCTCGGCGTTCTTTGAGCCTTTCGGTATTACCATGCACCAACCTCCGGACCACGAGGTTTTCAAGCCGTCCGGAGCTGGAATGTAGGTCACCCCGTACTCAAGATTAGGGGCCACCTCTTTCATGATGGCGAAGACCCAATTGCCGTCTATGATGAAAGCAACTTTTCCAGTGTAGAACGGCATTTGCGCATCTGGCAGCGTCCCGTTCGACGGCCATTGCCAATAGGTATCCACAAACGTTCGCGCCTTTTGCGAATCCAAGGCTTTCGCCCAGTCGTACAAGAACTGATATCCCTTAATGACGCCCGGATCTTCGGCTGTCACCTTGCAGTCCTTGAAATCGAAGAAACTGCCGCCAAACGCAAATCCCCAAGTATAACCCCAGCCTTGTTCCAGCCAGGGGACAAATCCGATCCGGGTGTAAGCCCCGGATGCATCGGTTTGGTTTAGCTTGAAAGCGATCTCTTTAAAACGATCCGGTGAAATTGGACCCCGAGCTGGATCGAATTCATTTAAGTCGATACCGGCATCCCTCAGGATCTTCTTATTGTAAAATAGGACGCGGGCGTCAGTTTGTGTGGGAAGGGCATAGACTTTCGCTTGATAAGTGACCTCTTGCCAGGCTGCCTCCGAATATTCCTGGCTTAGATCTTTCCCTTCTTTCTTGATGAGCGCCGTTAGATCAGTCAGTAGACCCGCCGCTGCGCGTTGGGCCACGGTGAAACGGTCGATTACGGCCAGGTCCGGCCCTGCACCGCCGCGGACGGCTGTCATCAGCTTGGCTACATCCGTTTCCGAACCCGGTATTGTCTCAATGTTTACTTTTATCGAAGGATTCTTTTTGCTGAATGCCTCCGCTGCCTCTTGATAAGCCGCCTTTTCGGGAGGGCTAACCGAGGAAGGCAGCCAAAATTTAAGCTGCGTCTGTCCATAAACTCCTGGCGAAATGAACAGGGAACTAATCGCTACTAATATCTGGGTTTTCGTCTTCATGAGGGAGGAACCACTGGTGCACAACCTCCGTGATTGGCACCCTTTATCACTAGAACGAATCCTTGCGGTATCAACGAGCGGGAGCGTCGTGAACGAGCGAGAACGAGCGTGACCGAGCGAGAACGTGCGTGGACGGAGATCATTCTCGGCGTTCCCGCTCGCTCCCGCTCGTTCTCGCTCGTTACTCTTTGCGGTTGCGTCTTTGGGTGGTGGCGTGAAATCTTGCGCGGTCGTGATTAGTTCTGACCCCATTCAACAATCGTTAAAGCGGCTCTCGAACCGTTTATTGGAGCTCGGCGCCTGGCGTGATCGAGATTGGCAATTAATTCCAAGTGGAGAATTTCGGGTTCGACCCGACGCGTCTTGGGAACCAATTCGGCGCGGAGATTCTTGGCCGATCCAAGACGCTCCCATCGAATTTCGGTTTAACGCCGTTATCCCCAAGCATTGGACTGGACTTCCGGTCTACTGCCGTTTCCGCCTGGGCGGTGAAGCATTGCTGTTGCTCAATGAACAACCCTTGGCCGGACTGAACAGTTTTCATGAGGACCATCCCGTATTGGCCGAGGCTGCCGGAGGAGAAACGCTCCGATTTAGCGCTCAGGCGGTTTCGCACGGATTGTTTGGGACTCCGGCTAACCGGCCTACTCTCGATTTGGCGGCGGTGCTGGTTCCGGAGTTCGCTGTTCGTTCGCTGTATGATGATCTGGTTGCGGCTTTGGACGCTGCTCGTTATCACTATCTTAAGGGGCGTCATTCGCTGGCTGAATTGCTGGCGGATCTTATCCATCGTACGTTTGTCCGGATTCCGCTGCCCCGGGGCGACACGGATAACTACTTGGCTCGTTTTGCCGCGATCTCGCAAAGCCAATCGGCTGGCAGCTTTTATGACAACGCAGAAAGCTTGGCTTCGCTTTGGGAACGGTGGGAGTTTCCTTCCGCCCCGCAGCCCTTAACGACCGAACAGCTGCAACGAATACGCGAGGTTAGCGAACAGTTTCGGAAAGAGCTAGCGGAGACCCGGACCCGGTTCCCGGCAGAAGGCTCCGTCTGGTTAACGGGCCATGCGCATATCGACTTGGCCTGGCTTTGGCCTTTGGAAGAGACGCGGAGGAAGGCACGCCGTACTTTCTATACGGTAACCGGCCTGATGGATCGTTACCCGGATTTTCGTTTCAATCAGTCCAGCGCGCAGGTCTATTCTTGGATCGAAAAAGATGATCCCGCTTTGTTCGAAAGAATCCGCACCCAGGTGCAGGCCGGTCGTTGGGAGCTGATCGGTGGCATGTGGGTCGAACCGGATGGTAACTTGCCGGCAGGCGAATCCTGGGTCCGCCAGTTACTTTTCGGACAACGATATTTTCAGAGCCGATTCGGTCGCCGGGCGACGGTAGCATGGTTGCCCGATTCATTCGGTTTTACCGGGAGTCTCCCTCAGCTTTTGGTCTCCGCAGGTATCCCGTTCTTTTTCACTCATAAGCTAAGCTGGAACGAACGAAACCCGTTTCCTTACAATCTATATTGGTGGGAAGGGATCGATGGAACCCGTGTGTTGGCTCATAGCTTCACTAACCCGGATACCGGTTATAACGCTCGCGTAACCGCGGGCGAGTTGGGCGAAACCTGGCAAAATTTTATCGGCAAACAGATCCATGACACCACGCTTCTAGCTTTTGGATACGGCGATGGCGGCGGGGGTCCAAGCGAAGAAATGCTGGAGCGTTATTCTCGGTTGCGCGCTTGTCCAGGGCTCCCCGATGTCAAGATGGGGTTAGTGGCCGATTTCTATCAGCAAATTCCGGCCGCTCGCGGCGTTCCCGGCGTTCCCGGCGTTCCCGGCGTTCCGTTACCTGTATGGGTAGGGGAACAGTATCTCGAGTATCACCGCGCAACTTTTACCACTCAAGGCAAAGTTAAATCTCTCCATCGGCGCTTGGAGCAGGCGTTAATCGAAGCGGAGACAGCAGCCACGCTTGCCTTTGTCTGGCATCAGCAAAACTATCCGGCCGAACAGCTAAGTGCTCTTTGGCAAACCCTACTTCTCCATGAGTTTCATGACATCTTGCCGGGATCAAGTATTCACTCGGTGTATGAAGCAGCTCACCAATCTTTAGCTGCAGCTCTGGACGAAACCGGGCAACTGCGAGACCGGGTGTTGCTGTCTTCTGGACCAACCGGTGGCTCAGAGTACCGGATCTTAAACCTCCAACTTTATGACCGGATGTTGCAGGCTGAGCTTCGAGACGTGGGGGCTAACGATAAGGTTACATTTAGTGTGGAGGGACGCCCACTCTTAACCCAACGGTTGGAAGACGGGGGCTTGCTGGTAGCCAACTACGACCTAACCGTTCCCGCTCTCGGCGTGGTTCAGCTTCAATCTCATCCCGGCGCCTCCGCGCACTTGTCCGGTGATAGGGCCGAACCGTTTCTTAAGGTTAGTTCGCAGCAGATCGAGAACCAGGAACTGAGGATACGAGTTGGCAGCGACGGTACCCTGGAATCAATCTACGATAAAACTTCTGGTCGCGAGACGTTGGCGGATAGAGGCAATCAACTCTGGCTGTTCACCGATGTCCCCCGACAATTCGACGCCTGGGATATCGACGCGACTTACATCGACGAGGGGACCGAGCTTCTGGCCGTCGCTGAACCCGAACTAATCGACCCGGGCCCGATTCGCGGCGCGCTGAGAGTAGTTCGTCGTTACGAAAATATCGAGGTGGTTCAGGATTACCGTCTCCAAGCGCATTCGCGCCGGCTCGAGATTGCCACTAAAGTGAGATGGCGCGGCCGGCGACAATTGTTGCGTGCCATCTTTCCATTCGCGCTTCATACGCATGAAGTATGGTCAGAAACCGCTTTTGGAGCGGTTGCTCGGCCGAACCATCAAAATACTCCGTGGGATCAAGCTCGTTTCGAAATCCCGGTTCATCGTTGGGCAGACCTCAGTGAACCCGGGTATGGGGTTAGTCTCCTGAATAACGGAAAATACGGATATAGCGCCCATGGCAATGTGCTAGGCATTAGTTTGCTCCGTGGCCCGATCTATCCTGATCCATATGCCGACGAAGGAGACCATGAGTTTCTGTACGCGATCTATTCGCATGCGGGCGATTGGCGTAACGGTACGGTGAGACAAGCGGAAGATATGCATTCTCCGTTGAGGGTTATATCAGGTTCCGGGCCCGGCGTTCAGCCGGCGGTAGTTCGTTTAGTCGAAGAATCGTTGAGACTTGCGTGCTTAAAAAAATCCGAGGATTCAGACGCCATTATTCTTCGCCTTTACGAACCTAACGGCGCCCGGGGTCGCGCCGCGCTCGAAACGGCGATCCCTCTCCAAAAAGCGTTTTTGGTAAATATCCTGGAAGAAGAAAATGAGGAATTAGCCATCGACGGTGAGCGACGAATCACTATCCCGTTCAAACCGTTCCAGGTCATTTCGTTGAAGTTAACTCTAAAGAGGAGCTAGGAGTTCCTGTCTGACGAGCGTGCCTCGGTGAATTTCTTCAGCGCTTCCTGTGTGGCCGCGGTCGGCACCATCCTGGCGAACGCTTCGGCCTCGATGGCTAATCCTTCGTCGATCGTCGTATTCAAGCCGCGGTGGACCGCGTGCAGGCAAACTGCTACCGCTTCCGGCGCAAACCGGGCCACCTTCAGACCGAGGTCGACCGCCGCCTCAAGGAGTCGCTCTTTTTCCACAACTTCGTTAATCAATCCTGCCTGCTTGGCTTCGTCTGCGCTGATCGGTTCGCCTGTCAAAATCATTCTGAGTGCGCGCTTGCGCCCAATTAGTCTCGGCAGCCGCTGAGTCCCGCCGAAGCACGGAGGTATTCCAATCGCGATTTCCGCCTTGGAAAACCGAGCTTCGGGTACTGCAATAGATAAATGCGTAGCCTCCACGATCTCGCATCCGCCGCCGTAAGCGAGTCCGTTCACAGCCGCGATCACGGGTTTAGAGAAATTCTCGATGCGCTTAGTCATGTTTTGACCTCGGCGGACGAATTTCCGATGCACGATTTGAACTCCTCGTTTCACATCCTCAGAAAATTCATGGATGTCTGCTCCAGCGCTGAAAGCGCGGCCAGAACCTGTCAGAACCACCGCCCGGATCTGGTCTTCTACTTCGATCTGGTCCAATGCCTGAACGATCGAATCGACCAGCTCGTAGCTGAGAGCATTCAACTTAGCCGGACGTTCAAACGTGAGAATGGCCACCGATTCACGATCGCTGCGGGAGAGAACATTGGTATTCATAACGACCCAAATTGGAGATCCGTACAATTACCGGTGGACTCAGGACCCTTCAACCCCTGAACGAACCTCAACCGCGAATGGACGCGAATGAACGCGAATAAACGAGGGGGCGAGTTTTTACAGTAGCCGAAAAACTGATAGCCGCCGGCATGGCAACTCCGATGGCTCATCAAGTTGCCGAGACCTATGGCCGGCGACCCCTAACCTTCGGAACGCTCTATTGGCCCGATGAAATGATCAAGGCGTGTGACAGCGCGACCGCTTTCCTCAATATACTTTCCAAAAACCCTTCCAAGTGGACAAAGAGCGATGAGACACATTGGTTGTTCACCTCCCAGACTTTGAGTGATGAATTTAATGCTGCAATCCGGGATTTTAATGCCGCTATCAAAGCGATCAATGATCGGTACCGATTTATGTAGTTGCCTTGGCAATCATTGGCTCAACCAGCGCCTGCGGTGAGAGTCCCATCACTTTGCTATCTGTTATTTGCGATTCTTTCGACGTCAGTCTGTCTGGCAACAAAATCCCAAATCGTTTCCACGACCCGCTCCTCGACGTGACCCTGAGTCTCGCCGTTCGCTTTAAGTTGGCCCTTCGTAACCGTTAAAGAATGATCTCCGCCTTCAACTGCATAAAGCTGGTTGGGAGCTTTCATTTTTTGTCGAACGCTTTCCAATAGATCCAGAGGGCAAAGCGAGTCGCGAGTCCCTTGTACGAACAAAATCGGCTGCGTTGATTCCAACAGCACTGCGTCTCGCATTTTTCCAGGATTGCCTTGACCGCAAAGTGGGTATCCTAGGCAAATGACGGCCGTCACTTCTTCCTCCAGCGCCAGATGGCATCCGACTCTTCCCCCCATACTCTTGCCGATCAGGACTACCGGTCCAGCGTGCGCCTTTTTAGCCTCCATCAGGGCCGCCCGATGAGCCGCAATCAGCACAGGTAACGGATCGGGACGTTTCCTGCGTTCGTCAATGTACGGGTAATCAAACGGGAAAACCTGGCCAAGCGTGCCGAGCCTCTTGGCCCAGCGTTGCATCCATGGATGCGAGGAAGGTGCGCCCGCTCCGTGAGCAAAAAGAAAAACTGGCGTTCTCATCTAACCCTAAACTCTTTGCACACCGAGATCTCAAAGGTCACGAAGTCTTTGTGACTTTGTGGTAAATCATTTTGTCTGGGCAGTTCGGATCGGTTGGCCAGCTAAACTGCCGCGGTGCGCCGCAATCGGCGAGCTGGGTTGGATCGGTCTTAGCCAGCGGTGCGCCGGCGTATTCGATGTTGCCGGCTCCAAATGCCAGACGTGCGCTATATCTCGCATCACGAGCGCATGATCGAATTCGATGGAGCCAGCCGGGAAGCGTTGTCTATCATCACAAAAACTGCAGAAAACCTGGCTGATTTGAAGCGGCCGGATCTTCCATTCCTTAGTTTCGAGCGCAATACCGTTAAGAATCTGCGGATCGTCGAGCAGCGAACACCCCGAATTCCCGGCCAAAAAAAAGTCTTCTTGAAGACTTTTGAAACAGGATGAGGCGGGCAGATTTGGAGAGCTATCGCCCGAAAACCTCAGCTCCGCGCTCTTATCTAAAGACCGATAGGCGACTTCGGCGTGGCTCACGGATTCCTTCACCGTAAATCGAGCTTGATGATATCCTCTGGAAAATAGTCTTCCTTCCAAGACAGCGCTCAACCAAAGATCGGTGTCCCGTCGAGCCACGAAGCTGCCTTCGTGAGATTGACCATTCCGATCGACCCATTCTGACGCGACTAGGTGCATCGCGTTTTCGCTGCTAACGCCTAGCCACTCCGGTAATCCACGCGGACGGATCGATTCTACGCGCACCAGGCAAACACCAACGATGGCGTATCCATGGTACAGTTTAGGAGTGAACGGTGCTGGTAGCAGTCGCGCAACCACTTCAGGATCAACGCGATAGTTCAGGACAAATCGGCGCTTGATGACACCGCGGAAAATCGGAGTCGTCATACCTTCCTTTATTCAAGGCCTTATCGGGTCTCTGCGCAAGCGGTCAGAAAATCTCACGCAAAGCCGCAAAGACCCAAAGGCAAGAGAACGAACCGCAGATGAACGCAGATTTACGCAGATAGAGGACGTGTGAATGGTAATATAGGTAACAGGTCCGTTTTCGTCTTTGTGCCTTTTTGCGGCTATTCGTTTCCCCTGTGAATCCGCAATCTCACAAAGCGTTGGCGTATGGTATGTTTCGTTTCGCCCTTGGAATCGCTGAATTGATGCATGGGCTGGTTCGACTTCCGATCTTGGCCGGTTTCGCCGGTAACATGGCAAA
>Ga0206851_1008_pt1 | contig 81267 bp, 61 predicted proteins | sample Alteio_BWOrgCont_13_FD_152904 | JGI IMG/M metagenome (GOLD analysis project Ga0206851, IMG submission 152904) | Enriched cells from forest soil in Barre Woods Harvard Forest LTER site, Petersham, Massachusetts, United States -... | ecosystem: Environmental > Terrestrial > Soil > Temperate forest >... | reverse complement strand
TAAACATGTCGGGAAGCTTGGGGAACATGTCGGGAAGCTTAGTAAACATGTCGGGAAGCTTTGGGAACATGTCGGGAAGCTTAGCAAACATGTCGGGAAGCTTTGGGAACATGTCGGGAAGCTTAGCAAACATGTCGGGAAGCTTATCAAACATGTCGGGAAGCTTAGTAAACATGTCGGGAAGCTTAGTAAACGTGTCGGGAAGCTTAGCAAACATGTCGGGAAGCTTAGGGAACATGTTGGGAAGCTTAGTAAACATGTCGGGAACCTTAGTGAACGTGTCGGGAAACTAAGGGAACATGCCGGGAACCTTAGGGAACGTGTAAGGAACCTTGGGGGACATGTCGGGAACCTTCGGGAATGTGCCGGGAGCCTTAGGGAAACGTGTCTCTGGCTGAACCAACATGCAGCAGTCATTCGATCTCTGCTCCCCAGCTTTTGATATTGACCCCGTAGAAGCTCTTTTCAGGTAGGAAGAAATCAGGCTTGATCCAGGGTAAGCGGAGTATGCTACTTATCTCCTACCTTTACGGCTTATGAAAATCACCCGATCGCTGCTCCCGCTTGATGCTGTTCAAGGATTCTCATCGCTGCTCAAAGCCTATATGGCGGGGGATGAAGGGTTGAGCCATTTGTATGGATTCCCGCCTACCGACGAGGGTTTTACACAGTTACTCGCCCAGAATCCGTTCGAAAACACAGATCGGGTGCTTTTGGCCGAAGCTATCCGTTCGCAATATGCCGCCGGGAAAACGCTGCCCCCCTCCTCTGTTTCAGCCAATATCAAGCTGTTGGAAGAAAAAAATACGTATACCATCTGTTCAGGGCACCAGTTATGTTTGTTTACAGGCCCGCTTTATTTTATCTATAAGCTTATCAGCGCGGTTAATCTTGCCGAAGCGCTCAAAAAGAAACACCCGGCATTAAATTTTGTCCCGGTCTATTGGCTGGCTTCCGAAGATCATGATTTTGAAGAAGTAAACCACGTCAATCTGTTTGGCAAAAAACTGAGCTGGACAAAGGAAACAGCCTTAGGTGAGACAGCCGCTATGCCGGCAGGAAAAATAGCTACTGCATCGCTCAAATTGGTGCTGGATGAACTCCGGGCCGTGCTCGGTACCACTGCAAATGCGCAGGAACTTTATAGCCTGATTGAACAAGCCTATCTCGGCCATTCAAACCTGGCTGATGCCACACGCAATCTGGTCAACAGCCTGCTGGGCGAATATGGGCTGGTGATCCTCGATGCCAATGATGCGAGACTCAAGACGCGGTTCAGCAAAGTGATGGAGGAAGAACTGCTTCTGTCGCCAAATTTTGAACGGGTGCAGCAGGGAATTAAAGACCTGGCAGCGCTTGGCTTTGAGGCTCAGGTAAATCCGCGCGAAATAAACCTTTTTTACATGAGGGATGATCTGCGCGGCAGGATTGAAAAGACTCCGGGTGCAGATGAATATACCGTTGTGAACACCAGGCTGCGTTTTACGAAAGAATCGGCGCTCAAAGAACTGAGCGCCCATCCCGAACGGTTCAGCCCAAACGTGGTGCTCCGGCCGCTTTATCAGCAAGTCATTCTTCCGAACATTGCCTATGTAGGCGGCCCCGGCGAACTGGCTTACTGGCTCGAGTACAAAGCCATGTTTGATGCACAGGGCGTATCATTCCCGGTTCTTGTGCCGCGCAATTTTGTACTATGGGTGGATGCCAATGCGGCAGTAAAAATGGATAAGCTTCAACAAAATGCCGGCAACCTCTCGCGCAGCATGGTTGATCTCGAAAAGGAATTCATGCAAGCCAACCACGCTTCTGAAATAAAACTGGATACAGAAGCCGAAAGGATTCAAGCGGTTTATACGAGTATTGTGGCAAAGGCTTCGGCGGTAGATGTTACACTCAAGGCCGCTGCCGAAGGCGAGCTTCAGAAAACCCTCAACGGACTGAAAAGCATGGAAGCAAAGATGATGAAGGCCGAAAAACAAAAACATGAGACTACCCTCAATCAGATAAAGGCACTGAAAGAAAAATTATACCCAGGTGGTGTCTTGCAGGAACGTGTGGAGAATTTCATGCCGCTCTACCTCAAACACGGTCGTTCATTTCTCGACACCCTCAAAGCCGGTCTTGATCCGTTCAATCATCAACTTGTTGTCTTTCGTGAAGAAATGGAATAGCTATGTACAAATCCTTTATTAAACCCCTTCTGTTTCTTTTTAAACCCGAAACCATACACCATCTGGTGTTTAAAACCATTCGTGTTTTTTTTGTCATACCTGGCGTTTCGGCCTTGGTCAGGAAGGTGTATGCCGTGAATGACCCTGCTCTGGAACGTATGGTATTTGGCATCCGTTTTTCAAACCCGGTGGGGCTGGCTGCCGGCTTTGATAAAGATGCCCTGCTCTTTGATGAACTGGGTTGTTTTGGTTTCGGGCATATTGAAGTTGGAACGCTTACCCCAAAGGCCCAACCGGGGAATGATCAGCCAAGGATGTTCAGATTACCAGCCGACAACGCGCTGATCAACCGTATGGGGTTCAACAATAAAGGCGCCCAGGCGGCATCCCGGCGTTTGAAGAAAAGAAAAACACGCGTCATCATCGGCGGTAATATTGGAAAGAACAAGGTTACCCCAAACGAAGAGGCGATGAATGATTACCTGAGTTGTTTTGAAACCCTGTTCGACTCGGTCGATTATTTTGTGCTGAATGTCAGTTCGCCCAATACCCCTGGGTTAAGGGCTCTGCAAGACAAAGAACCCCTCCAGGCATTGCTCGCGCGGGTGATGCAGCTCAACAGCAGCAAAGCAAAACCAAAACCGGTCTTGCTGAAGATTGCACCCGATCTGACCAACGAACAACTGGACGATATCATTCAGATCGTAAAAGAAACCCATATTGACGGGGTCATTGCAACCAACACAACGATTGATCGTACAGGCTTGCGCATGTCAAAAACGGAGCTCGAAAACATAGGCATGGGAGGTCTGAGCGGGAAACCGCTCACCGCACGGAGCACAGAGGTGATCCGTTATTTGTGTCAGAAATCGGGAAACGCATTCCCCGTAATCGGGGTAGGGGGGATTCATTCGGCCGAGGATGCCCTCGCAAAACTGGATGCAGGCGCCGCGCTGGTGCAGGTATATACCGGGTTTATCTACGAGGGGCCGGGAATCGCAAGACGTATCAATAAAGCTATTTTGAAAAGGGAACAGACTATCCAACGCAGAAAGTAAGCAGATCAACACGCAACCGTTATGAAATTAATCGAATGCCCCCGCGATGCCATGCAAGGCATACATGAGTTTATACCTACTCCTAAAAAGATTGCCTATATCAATTCCATCCTGCGTTGTGGTTTTGATACGGTCGACTTCGGGAGCTTTGTCTCTCCCAAAGCCATACCACAGCTGCGCGATACGGCCGAAGTGCTCGAGGCGCTCGATTTGGGGGCCGGCAATTCAAAACTCCTGGCAATCATCGCCAATTTGCGCGGAGCGGAGGATGCCTGCGAATTTGATGAGATCAGCTATCTGGGTTTTCCGTTTTCCATTTCAGAAACCTTTCAGCAGCGCAATACCAATTCATCCATTGCCGAATCGCTCATTCGTGTTCAGGAAATCCAGCGCAAATGCCGAAAGCATAAAAAAGAGCTGGTTGTCTATCTCAGCATGGCCTTCGGAAATCCATACGGAGATGCCTGGGACGAGGATGTTGTCATGAACTGGACCAAACGCCTGGTTGATCTGGGTGTGAAAACCATTGCGCTGGCTGATACTACCGGAGTATCTACTCCCGAAACCATTACCCGTTTGTTCAGCTCTATCATCCCTGAGTTTCCAAAAGTCGAAATCGGGGCACATCTGCATTCCACGCCCGATGCCTGGAGGGAGAAGGCCGAAGCAGCCCTGAAAAGCGGTTGCACCCGTTTTGATACAGCCATACATGGTTTCGGAGGCTGCCCTATGGCTGCTGATACCCTTACCGGAAACATGTCAACCGAAAATCTGTTGGGCCTGCTGGAAGCTTCTGGAATTGAAACAGGGATTGAGAAAAAAGCCTTTACCCAGGCCATGGAGTTTGCAACCCGGATTTTTCCGGAATAATTTGATTCGTTCAGGAGGGGGAATCAAAACAAAACGATCTACGTTTAAACAGTTATTCGGTTTGTGCCAAAACGAACTGCAAAAAAAAAATCCTCACCCGATGAATTGGGAGAGGAGGAGTTCTGAATCCTAAATGGGAGGGTTATTTCCCTAAATCATCAAAATTTACATCCGAAAAACTGGGAGCCGTTTCAGTAGCCTCGGTCTGAACCGAATGGTTGCCGGAATGATCGTGGTGTACAATGGGTGGAGCGATGGTCTTGATATGTGCTACGGCTTCGGCCAGACCCTCGGCGAATTTATCAAAGTCTTCTTTGTATAGAAACAACTTGTGTTTTTCGTAGAAAAATTTACCATCGTCACCAAAACGTTTCTTGCTCTCTGTAATGGTCAGGTAGTAATCGTTTCCCTTGGTGGCTTTTACATCAAAAAAATAGGTTCGCTTCCCGGCACGGACAGATTTCGAAAAAATTTCTTCTTTACCGTGTTCTCCATTTTTTTCAATTCCGTCTTCCATTGTGTTCGAGTGTAGGTTGTGTTTGGCTGATACGCTAAACAAATGTAGGAAATAAATGGTCGCTCCGACCAACAATCCCCGATTATTTGAAGATAGATGCCCAGAATAAGACCTTGAAAGCACTAAAAACGACGATTAATGGCTTAGTCGGTAAAAGTGATGGAGGAGATCAGAAATTTGCGGTAGTGATGACAGATTCTGGCGGGAAAGAATGGGGATTTGGGAAAAAAATAGTGCTTTTACCTAAACTGAGTATACCTTCTGTATTGATTTTCAATCGAATGCCAAAGCCGTCAGTCTGTTTGTCCAGGTAATGGAAGTGAGGGCGGCTTTGTGATTAAAGTAAGGTCTATCACAGGAGCGTGTATTTAAGAAGAAGAGGGTATTTACCAGGGAGAAGCGTGTATTGCAAAGGAAAAAGACTCGATGCGAACATAGATTGCTACATGAGAAGAAGCGCTTTTTGTGAAGTTTATAAATATCTTTGTTCCTGGGCAACAGTCCCTGGCCGTTCATCGAAAGCGAATGGCAAAACCAATGAGCATCAATGGGTTAAATTTATACTGAGTGAGAAAATTTGTGATTCGAATCGTTGGTGAACTCAGCATCTGGAAACTGGGGTATTATAAAAACCAGGTTGTTCCAGGCAAGGTATACCGGCAAACGAATGCCGAAATTACCCGTTTAACCGATTTCTACACTCAATTCCTGCTCCCGGGCAATCTGTGTTTCGATGTTGGAGCCAACCGGGGTGATTTTACCCGGGCTTTTTTGAATTGCGGAGCCAGAGTAGTAGCCATCGAGCCTCAGCCGAATTGTTTCGGATACCTCAAATTCCTGTTTGGCAATTCGGTTATACTCGTCAACAAAGGGTTGGGTGAAAAAGAGGAAGAAAAAGAAATGCATCTCAGCAGCGATCATACCATTTCATCCTTTTCGGCCGAGTGGATTGCTTCGGTAAAGGCTACCCGGTTTAGCGCTTTCAGCTGGAACAGAACCCAGCAAATGCAGCTGACCACGCTCGACCTGCTGATCGCGCAATATGGGATCCCGGCGTTTGTTAAGATTGATGTAGAAGGGTATGAGCCCGAAGTATTGAAAGGATTGTCGAAATCCATCAAACTGATTTCGTTCGAATATACAGTACCCGAACAAACGGCAAAAGCCCTTTTTTGTCTGGAAAAGATTGCCTCTCTTTCTCCTCGGGTTGAATGTAATTATACCCTGGCAGATACCTATGCATGGGCGCTCGAAACCTGGATAACGCCTGCAGAAATGAACAGGCATATAAACTCCTCCGCTTTTCTGGAAAGCGGTTCGGGAGATATCTATGTGAGACAACAGGCATAATCCTGACAGCCTGCTCAATTTGTCGGGTGGAAATAGCCTGATGGACACTCAACACTGTTTTTCCTGCATGATCCGCTGTCTGTATAAGAAAACCCGCCTGATCGATTGGATTTGTTCGGGCATATCAGCTGGGGTACATACCAAACGGCGCACTTTCGTATACGTTGTTTTATATATTATTTTGCTTTTAGGCCCGGTCTGAAAAGGATCGCTTGGGTAGGTTAGACAGGCCACAGCCCGTTCCAGGGCCACGGTAAAACCCGGGTTTATGGTCTCGCCGGGCATTTTCTCCCCATCGGCAGTACTTTTTCAGTCTTCGCCGATTTCTTTTGGGGCATTTCCGGATTCTGAATATTTTTACACCGTATTTAATATATAGATAAAATGAACAGCCAAATGAAAACCTTTTCAACTGCCCTCGGGATCACAATCCTCCTGTTAACCGTTAATACCTCGGCCTGCAAGGCCCAATCCTTTCAGAAGGGACAACTGGATATCGACCTGGGCCTAAGTCTTGATAATACGTACATCGGCCCGGGAAGTACGGGTTTCTTTCCTCCTCTTTGCGCTTCTGTCGAGTACGGCATTACCCGTGATATCAGCCTGGGTGGTTATCTGGGCATTGCAGGGGCTACCTACAATTATTACGGGTATGATGGCAATCCTCATTATGCTCAGCAGTCGTATACCGATACGTATTCCTGGATCTACCTCATCGCTGGTGTCCGGGGAGCCTATCATTTTGCACGATTAATCCCTATTCCAAAGCTGGATGTTTATGCCGGTTTGATGCTGGGGAACGATTTTGCGCACTCCTCCTACAGCACCACCTCTGCTGATCCTGCTCATGTACCCTCTCAGGAGCAAGCATACGGAGGTTTTGTGGCCTCGGTCTTTGGCGGGGCCAGATACCGGTTTACAGATCATTTTGGGGTATTTGCTGAACTGGGCTTTGGCTGTACCGTGTTCAATACCGGGGTGAACTTTAAATTCTGAGTTTACAGAATGCGATCCCCGGCATTGCCCGGAGCGTAGCCATCCATTTGTTTGTTTTAACAAGCTGTCCAGCTCTCAATTACGAATTCCCGCAACAGCGGGAATTCGTGTTTTGGGGCAGAATCGCTTACCCGGTCGGTTGTTTACCATTGATTTCATCCAGTCGGGCTATGCCCTGCATCAGTTGATCTAAAAAATGAAATCTTAATTTCTGATCACGTTAAATTAGCTGAGGCATTGGATCAGAAAAGTCAGTAGACGGACAGCAATTGTCTGTAGTGATCAACAGATTTTACCGGTTCCGTTCCGGATCAACTAAATGCTTAAATGTAAACAAGCTCCTACACCGATGAAAACAATCCTGGTTCCAACAGATTATTCTGCCGCTTCAGCCAATGCGGTAGAATATGCCAGCACACTGGCCCGTTTGATTGAGGCTCGCATTATTCTTTATCATACCTATCATATCACCCTGTCATCGGTTGATTATTTTTCAGGTATGATGCCTCCTTTTCCCGACATCAGCCAGATCGAACAAAGCAGTCTGGAAGAATATGCTCAACGGTTCCGGACAGATTCAGGAGAACTTGTTATTTCCAAATGTTTGACCAGCCCGGGTTTTGCCGCCGATGAAATCCCGGATTATGCAGGGATCGTAAACGCAGATATGGTTGTCATGGGTATTTCTGGCCCTGGAAAAACAGGACATCCCTTGTTTGGAAGCATCACAACGAGTGTGATCGAAAAAACCAAAAGGGCGCTCCTCCTGGTACCCGAAAAAGTAAAGTTTGAGACACCAAAACGCATCGCGTATGCCTGTGATCTCGAGCAAAATATCTGTACCGAAGTGGTTGAGCGGGTAAAAGCATTTGCCCGTCTCTTCAACGCCGAGTTGTTTGTCATCAATGTTGAACAACCCGGTCAGGAAATTTCCGATCAGAAAGCATTTGTCAGCAGACAGTTGGTTTCCGAATTACAAGGGGTAACCCACAGCCTGCATTTCCCATCCCACCAGGATGTGGTTACCGGTCTGGTTTCGTTCGAAGACCGATATGGATTGGATATGTTGGTGATGGTGGCCCGGAAACATACCTTGTTTCAGCAGCTTTTTCACGCTAGCAAGACACGGAAAATGATAGGCAACACGCATGTGCCAATTCTTGTCTTACATGGTGGTGTCTGTTAAAGGTAAAGGATAGGTTCAGATTGGATTGTGCGAAAGAGAGCGACCGTGTTTCTCAAGTCTTCAGTTGGGTGAATCTATCCTCAGAAAAAAGAAAGTTGTAGGTCTATAAAGATCAAAGATCCAGAAAAAAAATTCTTCCTGGATCTTTGATGAGGGTGAATAAATATGGTTATTATCCGTTGTTACCCTGTTTTTGTCCCTCTTTTTTCGGCTGTTTGGCTGGAGGGGTGTTTTTGGCCGGTTTGGGTTTAGGAGCAGGTTGCTGGCGGTTAGGTTGAGCAGGTGGAGGTGATGTCCGTTGGGGAGCCGGTGCTGATGTTTCTTTTCTTTCTCCTTCGTTTCTTCTTTCCCCTTCGTTATGCTGTTGTTGTGGCTGAGGAGTTTCTTCCCTTTGTCTCTCCCTGCCTTGATTCTGATCGCTGTTCATTGGGCGGGTATTGCCATTCGAAGGGTCGCTGGTGGTGGGGCGGGTATTCCCATTGCCCGGGTTACTGTTTGTCGGACGTGTGTTTCCTTCGTTCGCAGGGTTGCTGTTCGTAGGACGCGTATTGCCGTTGCCAGAATTGCCGTTGGTAGGCGCTGCGTAACCATTGCCGGGGTTGCTGTTCGTAGGTCGGGTATTGCCGTTGCCCGGATTGCTGTTTGTAGGGCGGGTATTTCCGTTGTTATAGATCGGAGCATTGCCGTTCTCATTATAGCCCCGGCGGGGCTGATTTACATTATAGGCTACACCACTGGCCCCATTGTTTACATTATTATACGAACCGGCAGGGTAATTCGTCACGTATGTATTGTTGTTTACCCAGGGATTGGTGGTATTGTAGTTCAGAACCACGACATAACCCGTATTCATATTGTAGTTGCTGTATGCTGGGGGTGGAAAGCTATTGTGTACCCATGCATACCCATCGAAATAGACATATTGTGAGTTATACACATCATAGTAGCATTGCATGTCGGGGATGTAATAGTAACGTACCCGGTCCTGATATTCATAGGGAGGAGCCCAGGCTGGGGGAGGAGGCATAACCATGGCCTGAGGTGGAGGTGGAGCGCTTTGCACTGTTCCGCGGTAATAGCAAGAACTGCCGCTGATCATTCCTGTCAGGAGCAGAATAAACAACAATTGGTGTAAGGCTTGAGTCTTCATCAGGATCGTTTTTTTACCGGTGATATGCCAGAGCACATTGGACTGGAGAAACAAAGATATCTAATCTTCATGAACAGCGCATGAAGCAGGTTTTGGATCCGGTAAATGGCGTGTTTTCCCCTTTTCGTGAATATCTGACTGATTGACTGTGGCAAACGATTTATAAACATTCGAGAAGCGGCTTTTTTTCTGAACTAAGTTTGTTGCATACAGAGATATTTTCAGGGTGTCTCCGCGCATAGGTAAAACAGCAATAAGTTCTATGAAAACAGGTATTTCGCACCAAAGCTTTGAGTCGTACATAACCGAAGACTCCGAGGTCATCCGGGTGCGTGAAGCCTTGTATTCCGGAAATCTCTGTATGGTGCCTTCCTGCATTACCGGAGCCCCCGGGTCTGGAATCACGCATTTAATGTCGGCTATCTTTCAGGAATTAACACGCTTGAATACACCTGGAAACGTTCGTTTTGTGTCTGCCCATTTTCTGGATCATTATTGGGGAAGTGGAAAAAAACGATTCAGTCCTTGTTCTTTTCCTGAATTTATCAAGACCGCCAAGACACTGCTGGTGGATGATGTGCAGGCGCTATTCGAAAACCAGGCTGGAGCAGACCTGTTGGATGTCCTCCATCAACACTTTGGTAAGGAGCAGAAAAAACTGATCATCGGCTGTTCAGATCAGGCCTTTGAACAATTCAGTCCACAACGCTTCTCTGTTAAAGGTCTTACCCGTCTGCAACTTCCGTTGCTGAGCAGCCGGTCTATCCATCTTATTTTGCAGGAAGCCTGCCGCTATGACCGGCATGTACCCCGGCAGTTGTTGCGCTTGCTTGCTTCCTATAGCGCCCCGGTAAAAAAACACCTGCATTGCCTCATCCGCATTCGTTTTATGAGCAGGGCCCAGCACATCAATCTGTTCCAGCTCGATGAACCTCAGCTGAATCATGTTTTCGGGGTCGAATCCTGGTTTAACCAGGTTGACCCAGCCTCAATCCACTAGCTGCCTGTTGTCAGAACGGGGGTGATTTTGTTTCATCCCGGATCTGTTCAGATGCCCTTCATTCTTTCCGATGCCAGCCGGAACCAGATTTAGACGCCGGATCTCACCTTTTTTGTACCTAAAATATTTCGTTGAATGCAGGAGGACCAAAATGGCAAGGTTTGACAAGAGTATAAGTAAATCAGGTAATGTCCAACGAATTACTGTTTATTATTATCTTGGATGAGTAAGAGATCTGGGAAATGAAGTTGTGTGCCAGGCCATGCTGCTTTACTTTTGTTTCAGAAGCAAGAAAAGTAACACGACAAAAACAAATAACCATGAACATCAAAACATTTAAAATGCTCTGTCTGTTGACAGTCATTTTCATCCTTGGCAGTTTTTCGGCCGGGAAGGCACAATCAACCTGTGCGGCCAATTTCAACTGGAACGGAGGGGAAATGGATTCAGTCTACATGGGTAGCACCTCGACCGGGACAGACACCACCACGCTCTACAGCTGGAGTTTTGGTGACGGACAAACCGCTACCGGTTTGTGGCAACAGCACCATTACGGTGCTCCGGGAAAATACGTGGTCTGCCTGAATATTTCGGTGAATCCGAACACGTCTTCCGCGTGTACGAGTTCGTTTTGCGATACGGTTGTCGCCAAGGACACGATCATGTGTCATGTCTATGTGGGTTTGCAGGCCGTTTATGCAAGTTGTATGACATGTACCAATGGTAAGGCATTCGTAAACTATTCATACGGAAACCAGGGGGCAATGACTTACTCCTGGTCGGGTGCCGGTATTACAGGGAATCAGTCTTCGGTTTCCGGTCTAAGCCCCGGTAACACGTATACTCTGAATGTTATCGATTCGCTTGGATGTCAGGCTTCGGCTACGGTTTACATCTTATCTACCGATACCAATTGCCATGCAAGCTTTACAAAGACACAGGTAAGCCCGAACACTGTTCAGTTCACAAACACCTCGATGAACACCAGCCAGAATACAACCGTTTACTGGAACTTTGGGGATGGCTCGGGTTTAAACCCAGCAGGCTCAAACCCTCAACATACCTATAATATCCCAGGCACCTATACGGTCTGTATGTCTATTACCGATAGCTCCTATATTACTTCCTTTTGCAATACATCGTTTTGCGATACGGTGAAAGTAACAGGCACGGTTATTTGTAACCTGAATGTCTTTCCATCCACATCCTCCCCATCCTGTCCTTCCTGTGCGGATGGAATCGCCCGTGTGTTTTCAAACGGAGGCACAGCCCCGTTCACGTATTCATGGGCCGGATCCTCATCTGTTGTTGATTCTATCTATGGACTTGCTGCCGGCACCTACCATTGCTGTGTCACCGATGCGAATGGATGTACTGCCTGCGATTCGGCTGTAATTGCTTTTTCGTGTAATCTGGGCGTCTATACCTCTGATGTCTTGCCTTCCTGTACTACATGCACGGATGGTACGGCTACGGTTTTTGTATACGGCGGGAATGCTCCTTACACCTACGCCTGGTCTGTCAACAATCAGGTCTATCCGGGTAATGGCGCCACAATTACAGGTCTGGCATCCAATCCATATACTGCCTGTGTTACCGATGCAAACGGATGCCAGGCATGTGCCACGGCAACGGTTATACCTCCACACTGCAATGCTTTGTTTACACTTCAGGCCGATACATCGAGCGCAGGCGATTATATTGCCGTGAATCATTCTTACGGTGTCGGGGCCCTGTCATATATCTGGAACTGGGGCGATGGCACCATAGACAGCGCAATGGCCACCCCTACACATACCTACAGCGCCCCGGGCCTGTATACCATCTGTCTGTATCTAGGTGATGCTTCTGTTTCCTGCTCTTCGCAGTACTGCGACACCCTCAATGCCATGAGGCTTCCGGCCTGGATTGCATCACATCATACCCGTGTAAATGTGGTGAATCCATCTGTTCTTGGAATTGCAGAGCTGAAACTTCTCGACAACTGGAAGGTCTATCCAAACCCTGCCCGGGGCCAGGTTACTGTCAACTACACCTTGCTTCAGAATTCAGGTATCGAACTGGGTGTCTATGATCAGCTGGGACGGGAAGTGCTTCCCCTCGAAAATAGTTCTCTTCAGCAATCGGGTAGTCACCAGGTAACTTTTAATGCGGCCGAACTGCAACCCGGTTCATACCTGGTGCGTATCCGGAGCAATGATAAGGCCGAAACGCAACACATCATCATCCTGAGGTAATTTTGAACAACACGTGCAAAGCGGTGAGTATCCCAGACCAGGGTGCTCACCGCTTTTTTGTGTTACAAAATTCTGACGTACTCCGGAAACTATCTTTGGGGTGCATCGTTTGTAAATGGATCGTTGAATCTCTTTTCAGAGTGCATCCAATCTACGCTTCTCAAAGGGAATATTCTTTCCCTGGGTTCCTTGCCTCCTGAAATGCGGTGTCTGGGTTTCGACAATCGATTTCCAGTTCTCGACATGGGCCAGTTGGGCGTCTATGCGGGGGTTCACCGAATTCATGGTTTTGATGGTATCGAACAGGATGGGAACAGGAGTAATCATGGTCCCGAAACGTTTTTTTGTAAAACGGTAAAGCATAGATGCCTGGAACGGATCGGTGGCCAGACCGAGCGATTTAAACCCAAGAGTATGTGCCAGCAGATACGAAAAATAAACATTCTCGGTACTGTGCAGGGCCTGGGGTTCAATAACGATATGTTCGCGGGGGATGCCCAGGGCCACGGCATACAGGGCCATGGCTTCGGCCTCGATATAAGGAGAATAAACCGAATTGCCCGAATAGATAATGTTTTTTGTCATCCCGTGTTTGTACAGATAAACCGACCAGAGCACCCGTGCTTTCATGATCGAATCCCAGGTGCCGTTCTGGCTAAGGGGTACACCCGGAACAATGATGGCATCAAAAGGTTCATGCTTTTTGGCCCGTTCGAAAAGCTTGTGCGGGGCGGGTCTGAAAAGGGCGCATCCTGTAAATACGGCAACTACGGTACAGCTGAAAATTGTTTGACTAAATCTGGTCATACCGAAGAAAGTTTGGATTGAGTGGCTAATGTACGGATTCTCTTTTGGTTCTGCGTTTTTGAGCATGAACACCGGAGATGATACATAGAAAGGGTCAAGAGAACAGCATTTTTCGTTGATGGAAATATTCTTAGTAACTCTTCATAAATCAATGACTTAGAGACTAATTCTGCTTGCTCAGCTCAATATAGGTGACTACGTAGCCTGATGCTGCAGAGAAAGTGTACCAGGCAACCCGTAAATGGTCTTTCTCAAGATGGAATTACCATCAAATCACCCTGCATGGTGCAGTCTTGTCTTTTCCTTCCTTGTTTCTTCCAAAACCAGGGTGTGTCGGCTAAATTTAGAAAAACCGTATCTTCGTATTATGCATTTAATCCGCCTTCCCTTACCTGTTTTCCTGTTCCTGGCTTTTTCATTCGTTGGTTCTGCCGGCTTTTTCGCCCAAAGCGAATTTGGTACGACACATGATTCAATTAACTGGGTGGATGTAAAGGGACTGAAACAGGGTAAATTCCGAAAAGTGGATAAAGAAGGGAAGGCTATTTACGAAGGTGTATTCAAGAATGATAAACCTACAGGTACTTTCCGGTATTTTGATGAAGATGGAAAAGTTACGGCGGTAAGTGTATTTTCGAAAGATGGAAAATCTTGTCACACCACCACCTATCACCGGAATGGCAACAAATGGGCGTTTGGAAAATACATCAACCAGCAACGCGATAGTGTCTGGACCTTTTTTGCACCCGATACCTTTCTGGTGGCACGCGAAACGTATCTGGGCGGTAAAAGGAACGGAGCCAGTTTCATCTACCTGCCAGATGGGGGCATCATTGAACAAAGTATATGGAAGAACGGGATTGAAGACGGGCCCTGGAAAGAGTTTTATGAAGACGGTAAAGTGAAGAGCGAGGGAACCTATGTAAACGGTTGTCTGGAAGGTATCGTAAGTCATTATTGCCCTGAAGGGGGTATGCGTATTCAATGTGCCTATCACAATTGTCTCTCGCACGGACAATGGCTTTTTTATACGTGCGGAAAATCAAAACCCGATCATATTGTGATCTACAAAAATGGCAAACAGATCGGTGAGCCTTATCCCAATATGGATAAGATGGTAAAAGACGGATTGGAAGAATTTAAAGAACGAAATGAAAAGGAACACGAAGGTGATCCGGCAAAAGAGGAAAATGATGGAGGCAATTAAAAAAGGCAAGGTACTGGTGGCCATGAGCGGAGGGATCGACAGCTCTGTTACTGCCATGATGCTGCATAACGAAGGCTATGAAGTAATCGGGATTACCATGAAAACATGGGATTATGCCGGATCGGGTGGTTCGAAAAAAGAGACCGGTTGCTGTAGCCTCGATTCGATCAATGATGCACGCATCCTGGCCGTAAACCATGGCTTTCCGCACTTTATACTCGATATCAGGGCCGAATTTACCGGCTCGATCATCGATAATTTTGTGGAAGAATACCTTGCAGGACGCACTCCCAACCCCTGTGTGCTCTGCAATACGCACATCAAATGGGATGCATTGCTTAAACGGGCCGATCAGCTCGGCTGCGAATTTATTGCCACCGGTCATTATGCCCAGGTACGGGAGGAGAACGGCCGTTATGTTGTTTCCAAAGGCCTTGATGAAAGCAAGGACCAAAGCTATGTGCTGTGGGGGCTTTCTCAGGAAAGCCTGAAACGCACCATCTTTCCGCTTGGCAAATACCGGAAAACGGCCATTAAACAGATGGCTATCGACAGCGGATACGAAGAGCTTGCGAAGAAAAGCGAGAGCTACGAAATATGTTTTGTGCCCGACAACGATTACCGGGCCTTCCTCAAACGCAAAGTAGGAGATCTTGAAGAACGTGTAGATGGAGGCAATTTTGTACTGACCGATGGAACCGTGGTCGGAAAACACAAAGGCTATCCGTTTTATACCGTTGGTCAGCGCAAAGGACTCGATATTGCCTTTGGAGAACCCATGTTTGTGACTGAAATCAACCCTGCTTCGAATACCGTCGTACTTGGCAAGAAGGAAGAACTGGATAAACAGCAGATGAGGGTACGGAATTTCAACCTCATTAAATACCCTGCCCTTCCCGAAGGATTCAGGGCGCTGACACGTATCCGTTACAAGGATCAGGGTATGATGGCCAGCTTGCAGGAAGCCGGTAACGAGATTCATGTGCTTTTTGAGGAAAAAGTAAGCGCCATTGCACCCGGTCAAAGCGCCGTTTTTTACGAAGGCAATGACCTGGTTGGGGGCGGATTTATAATGTGATTTTGAGTTTACGAAAATAGTGCTATGTTTAGCCAACCATTTTTTTTAGCACATGAAACAGGTTCGAACGCTTTCTTTCTTGCTCTTGCTCGCTTCCGCAGTGTGGAGTTCGTGTAACAAAGACAATAATCTGCATCTCGACCTGGGTTATGGATATGCCCCCAGTGCAGGGGATGTCGGGCGTTATGTTATTTACGACGTCGATTCGACCATTTATAACGCATTTAACCGCGACACCCTTCATTATAAATATCAGCTAAAAGAATACCTGCAGTCGGTATTCCCCGATAATGAAGGAAGACCCTCCCTGCGCATTGAACGGTGGGTAAGAAATTACAGACCGGGAGTATCTTACGATTCGGTACCCTGGGTCCTGAAAAATGTATGGTATTCAACACGTACTTTGCACGATTATGAACGGGTGGAGGACAACATCCGTTTCGTAAAGCTCATATTCCCAGATCAGACCCAACAAACCTGGAATGGCAATGCTCAAAACACCCTGGGCGATTGGGAGTATGCTTATAACGGTATCGATTTCAAGTTTAATGCAAACGGTTTGCGTTTCGATTCAACGCTCACTGTCACCGAGCTCGTAGACACAAACCTGCTCAATTACCAGTATTACTCAGAGCAGTATGCAAAAAATATCGGATTGGTTTCCCGTCAGGTTATTGACGTAGGCGATACCGGGATTGTTTTTGGGGTTTCGGTGCTCAACAGGATCAATCATGGGGTGACTTGCTTCATGACCATAAACTCCTACGGCAAACAATAGACCGGTGAACGCATCTTCATTCATTTGTTTCTAATGCCAGGCTAATTACCGGATGAAGTAAATTTCCTAATTTTCATCCTCATCCGTCAGGCAGCTATTTTTAAACGAGCCATAAACCATCCGCTATGAAAAAGATCATCCTGTTGTTGTATATCCTGGGTGGAACGGTCCATACCCTGCAGAGTCAAGTTTCAACAACGGTTCCACCGACCCAGTATTGGGTACAGTTTACCGATAAAAAGAATTCGCCCTATACCACCACAAATCCCTTAGCATATTTAGGCCCTAGAGCGCTACAACGCAGGTTAAACCAATCAATCCCGATTGTAGAAAGCGATCTGCCCGTGAATCCGGCTTATGTTGATAGCGTAGTTGCCAAAGGCGCACATATACACCTGCGCAGCCGTTGGTTGAATGGTGTATCGGTAAAAGTTACCAGCACGGCCCAGCTTACGGCCATCCTGAGCCTGCCTTTTGTAGTTGGGATAACCGAGGTAGGAGCGGTGGTACAGGCTCCCAATACGGGTGGAAACCAAAAATTCAAACCGATGCCGTCAGCCACGGTTCAAAATAAAACGGTCTCGTCTTCACCAGGTACGCAAAGTCTTAATTACGGAGCTTCCTTTGCCCAGATAAATCTGCTGAACGGAGTCTGCATGCACAACAAAGGATATCAGGGCCAGGGCATGGTCATCTCCATCCTGGATGCAGGTTTTGTGAGCATTGACACCTTACCTGTATTCGACAGTCTTTGGGCCGGTCACCAGATCCTCGGTGGCTATAATTTTGTGGATGAAAAAGATTCTATCTATTACGGTCATTTTCACGGTACCTGTGTCCTTTCCTGTATGGGAGGAAACATGCCCGGTCAGCTAATCGGTACTGCTCCCAAAGCTTCCTTCTGGTTGCTGCGTTCAGAAGATGCCGCTACCGAGAAGCTGGTGGAAGAATACAACTGGGTGGCTGCGGCCGAGTTTTCTGACAGCGTAGGCGCCGATGTTATCAATACTTCGCTCGGCTATACCGTTTTCGACGATTCGCTCGAAAACAATACCTATGCCAGTATGAACGGGCATACCACACCTTGCGCCAGGGCTGTAAATTTTGCCTCCAACAAGGGTATTGCTGTGATGTGTGCGGCTGGTAATATGGGTGGCACTGCATGGAAATACATCGGTACCCCTGCCGACGCCGACAGCGCCCTGGCGGTAGGCTCTGTGAATACCTCCGGGGTGTATTCCTCATTCAGCTCCCAGGGGCCGGGATCAGGCGGGGATATCAAACCCGATGTGGCATCCTGCGGTGAAGGAGCGGTAGTGGCCGACTGGAACACCGATGGCATTACCTATCAAAATGGCACCTCCTTTGCATCCCCCATTCTCTGCGGTCTGGTTGCCTGTCTCTGGCAGGCAAACCCCCAGATGACCAATATGGAAATTCTGCATGCCGTCGAAAAGAGCGCCAGCAAGTTTGCTCAACCCGATTCGTTTGTTGGTTATGGAATCCCTGATTTCTGTGCAGCCAATTCCATTCTTGGAATACGTGAAAACGCATCTCTCGAAAATGATTATCTCAGCGGTCTGCATCCAAACCCGTTTACCAATTCAATGGATTTTGTTTTCTGGTCGAAAAGTGCACAGACGGTTAGTGTCAACCTGATTGATATGCAGGGCAAATTAATCCGGACTGAGAGCCGCATGCTCAATGCTGAAAGCTATAACACCTGGAACCTTTCTGATCTGGCTTCGATACCAGCTGGTATTTATATGCTCAGTGTAAAGACAGATGAGGCGGTGCTGGTGAGAAAGGTGGTGAAAGAGTGAGCAGGAAGCAGCCTTTGTTTGTTCACCACAGATGTATAGAAAAGAGGATATGAGAAAATACATGGTCACCGAACGCTACAAGGCAGGCTGTTTTGATAAAGTGTATGAACGATTTAATTCCTCCGGACGGTTTCTGCCCGAAGGTCTTTTCTACCTGAATTCCTGGGTCAACAAAGAGCGGAACGTTTGCTATCAGCTCATGGAAACAACAAATGTGTGCCTTTTCGAAGCATGGACAAAGCACTGGGCCGATCTGGTTGAGTTTGAGATTTGCCCCATCGACTGAGCCTAATACTGGAATTGTTTTCTGAATGATTTTAGGGAAGATGGAGGAGAGCCTTTTCCCATTTGAAGGCTCATTCCGGGAGCCATCGGGTCTTTAAAATGACTAAGAAAGGGTCTAAAACGGGTTACTCCCCGGAAAATGACTTTGACCCGTTATTTTACATTAAAAGCAAGTAATTTCTCTTCTCCAATAAATGCTTCTAACCGGTCGTCTGTTTGCACCTGACCCACACCTTCGGGAGTGCCGGTATAGATCAGGTCACCTTTTTTGAGTGTGATAAATTGGGACACGTAGGCAATGATTTTATCAAACGAAAAAATCAAATCCTTACTGTTTCCGGTTTGTACCGTCTTGCCGTTTATCTCGAGATGAAAAAGGATGCCTGTTTTGGGCAATGATTCTTTTTGAAGAAAGCCGCCGAGCGGAGCGGAACCGTCGAATGCTTTTGCCTTCTCCCAGGGCAGGCCTTTCTCTTTGCATTTGGTTTGCAGGTCGCGGGCGGTGAAATCAATGCCGATGCCGATCTCGCTGTAATACTTGTGTGCAAAACGTTCTTCGATGTTTTTTCCGACCCGGTTTATCTTGATCACCAGTTCCACTTCGTGGTGGATGTCGGTCGAGAAATCAGGCAGGAAGAAAGGCTGGTTCCGGATGATGAGTGCCGTGTCGGGCTTCATAAAGAATACCGGTTCTTTGGGAACCTCATTCTTCAATTCTTTTGCATGTTCGGCATAGTTACGGCCAATACAAATGATCTTCATCGCAGATATAGATTATGCTCCCGGGAATCAAACGGAATCGAGCGCGTTTTATTTGGTAGAGAGGTTGCGGAGTTTGATACGGGTCAGGACCTTCTTTGTATAGAGCGGAAAATCGCCGTTCTGCATCCAGGCATAATACGAGGGCTCTTGCTTCAATACATCGACTACCGGTTTGCCTGTATGCTTTCCGAAATTGAATACTTCAACGCCTTTATCGTTGTAAATAATCCTTCCGGCCAGATCCACATTCTTAGTGACACCGCTGAAATCGCTCAGAGCTTTCATGTCATTCACAACGGGTTTTGATGTATTGCCTTTCTTGTCGGTAAATTCGGTGTCTTTGTAACGTTCGATCTGAGACAGAAATACCTCAAACGTAGCTTCAATATCGGCCAATGCCGCATGTGCATTCACCAGTTCTTTTCCGCAATAAAATTTATAGGCTGCCTTGAGTGTACGTTGCTCCATCTGATGAAAAATGTTTTGTACGTCCACACAGTTTCGTCCTTCGAGGCTGAAGTCGATCTCGGCACGGAGGAACTCTTCCATCAGCACCGGAATGTCGAATTTGTTTGAGTTGTAACCGCCCAGGTCGCAGTCTTTCAGAAAATCGGCCAGGCTTTTTCCGATGGCTTTAAAGGTAGGCGCATCGGAAATATCCTTATCGTAGATACCATGTACCAGGGATGACTCAAGCGGGATGGGGATGGTGGGGTTGATCCGTTTTTCTTTTAGTTCCTTTGTTCCATCGGGCATGATTTTAACGATGGCAATTTCCACGATCCGGTCGCTTGCCACATTGACTCCGGTTGTTTCGAGGTCAAAAAAAGCGATTGGGCGGGTGAGATTAAGTTTCATAGTGTCGTGTGTATTTGTTCTGTCAATAGGAGATGGCGTGCCGCTGGTGAAGAAAAATGGCCAAAGGTCCCAATTCTTATTAATGCTATTGTGGACTCAATACAATGTTCAAGTTCATTTCAGGTTGCCAGGATCCCAGGTCTAAGATCGTGAGTGGATAGTTGTAGGGAGCGCAACCAGGCGCTTCAATGGTCATGGTATATTTACCAGGGGCGATGGCCATTACATAATTTCCTGAATTTGGAATAGGAGTGTAGGAGCCTACCCGTTTCGATGATTTTACATCCTTGAGTGTGATGAGCGCATGCATGCTTTTATGGCTCAGACTATCTGCGAATTGAATTTTACCCATCACCACGGTATAACGAGGGTTCAGTTCATCGAAGGCAATACGGTAAATATCCAGATCGCCCATTCCGCCTTCGCGGCAGGAAGAAATATAACCAAATTTGTTGTCCTTAGAAAAAGAAATGGTACGGTTGTCCTGACTGTCGTTAATTGGATAGCCCAGGTTTTTGGGTGGAGACCAGGTGCCCGTTTCTTCACTGTAAACGGTCTTGAAAAGATCGAACCCCCCCATGCTGCTATGTCCTTCGGAAGAGAAATAAAGTGTTTTTCCATCCGAAGCCATGAAGGGTGAATCTTCGCGATACTTGGTATTGATGGCGGTGATAGCCTGAGGCACTGCCCAATCGCCCGTAGGCAGTTTTTTGACCATGTAGATATCGGTAAGTCCCTTTCCCCCGGGGCGGTCGCTCGCAAAGAAGAAGATACTTCCATCGGGCGAAAATGAGCCCGAAGTTTCAAAACCTTCGTTAATAACATCGGCCAATTTTACAGGCTTTGTGAAATTCTCCTTCGTCTGTTTGCTCTGGTATAAGTTTCCGACATCGCTTATATTGTCGATATAAACAATCATACTGGATCCGTCGGGAGCAAGCCCAACGCATTGTTCGTCAAATGCACCATTCACCGCGGTACCTGCATTTTTGGGTTTTGAAAATATTCCATTCTTGACAGAAGCGATATAAATATCGGATGAGTAGTATCCGTCTACTTCTGGGGTAGCAGCACCCGTATTGCCTTTTCGACGGGATGTGAAAATCAGAAACGATTCATTGCTCGTGGTGAAGGGATAATAATCAGGGTATTCAGAATTCAAGTCACGTAGATTTTCGAAACTTACCTTAACCGGAAATTTGACGAGTTCCTTGCCATTGTTGCACATTTCAATTTCCCTTTCCACTTTTTCAACAGACTTGCTGCTGGCTTTGGCTTTGTATTTATTGAATGTGTTAATTGCATCATCAAAGCGGTTGGCATAATGGTACGCCCGGCCCAGATCAAAGAGCGCTTCCGGGTCATATTTTTCTTGTTTGATGACAAATTCGAGGTAGGCAATAGCTTCCTTTTTGTTGATATTGGTATTGAGGTAGCACTGGGCAATCTTGTAGTTGTAATCGATGTTTGTTTTGTCGCCCCGGTAAAGCTCCTTGTACACCTTCAGCGCCATTAAAAAATTGTTGTGTCTGAAATGTTCTTCGGCATCTTCGGGTTCGAATCCCGGGTGAGATTTGGGTTTGGTCTGCTGTGCAACCAGATTGTCTGTGGTGATGAGCAACAGCATCAAAAAAGGAAATGCGTAAACGAATATTTTTTTCACTGAATAGTTGATTCCTGAGTCTGTACTATTTGGAGCGCCAAGGTACAAAATAGTTTGCTGTAAAGCGCGGTGATAGGGCCTTTATATCAAAAAACCTCATGCAATTTGCATGCATGAGGTTTTCCTGTTATTGGTACCAATTTACTTAGAGACAAATTTTACGCTCACATACTGGTACTTCTCGTAAGTTGCCTTGTTCTTTTCAGCATCACGTTTGTAGGCTGGGCCCTGAACAAGCGATATCGTCTTTGCAAACGATACCTTGCTGCTGTCAATATCTCGTTGTTTCATGGCCTCCAGGATGATGACTCTGGTGTCATCGGCCCTGTGTTTAGACAGGCCCGTGTTTCCACCAAAGGCGGGGGTAGGAACGGTTGAGGATGAGCCGGTCAGCAACAACTTCACATTGCCTTTTGTTTGAACAATGGCGGCAAGAGAATCCATGAACTTTGTGAAATCAGGGTTGGTCAACTCAATATTGTGTTGGTTGTAACTGAAATAGATCCGGAATTCTGTTCCGCTGTTATAGGTAATCTGGTTTTTAGGTTCTCCAACATGTTCTTTGTCGGTATGTTTGATGTTTTTTCCAGCTACAGAATCTATTGGTTCTTTAACAGGGGTCTTGTTTTTGTCAACATCGGACACACTCAGCACCATTCCATTTAGAAGCAAAGGTCTGTCATACTGCGAATAATTGGCCCCTGCAGGGACACGGATGGTATCTGTTGCGGTTACTTTTCCGTTGACCACATAACTCAGGAAATAGGTTTTGCCGGTTTCCAGAATCATTGAATAGCTTCCGGTACGGTGTATGGGTTTGGTACTGGATACCTGCTCCATAGACGAGGAGTCTACAGCGTTTATCATAATGTCGGTTGGGATTTCGGATCCATCGGCAGAAGTAATGATACCCTTGATGAGTGCAACAGGTTTCTCCTTTACGCCATTTTCCTGAAACTTGATCATGTAAATGTCTTTTTCTCCTTTTCCACCGGTACGGGCAGAAGAGTAGTAGGCTCGTTTACCATCCGGAGTTCCAAAATAGAAGATATCGTCATCGGTGGTATTGATGGGGTAGCCCATATTCTGTGGCTCAGACCATTTGTTTGAATCGGGGTTGAGGGTTGAAAAGAAAATATCGAAGCCTCCCATGGTTTTATGACCACGTGAGCTAAAGAAAAGGTCTACTTTGTTCGGGTGGATCCAAGGGCTGTCTTCATCGTATTCGGTATTGATGGTTGGGCCCAGGTTGGTAGCTTTTGACCATTTACCATTTGGAAGTTTTACGCATTTGTAGATGTCACGACCACCAAATCCTCCGGCCCGGTCACTTACAAAATAAAGCGTATTCAGATCGGAAGTGATACAGGCATGTGTTTCCCAGTTCTTTGAATTGACATCGCCCCCAACGGGTTCGGGGTAACTCCAATTGTCTCCATCCAGATGGCTGGTATAAATATCGCCTCCGTTATCATCCTTGTAAATAAAGAGCTCCTGGCCATCGGGTGTAAGTGAAATGGAGGCTTCATTTCCGGAAGTGTTGATATTCGGGCCAATGCTCCGGGCTGAAGTCCAGGTTCCATCTGGTTTCTTATAGCACACATAAATATCTTCGGGGTATTGCCCGTCAGGGCCAATCTCTCCACCGGTGCTCCCGGGTCGTTTGGAGGTAAAGATGAGCATGTTTTCATCGGCAGTGATCACAGGAGCATATTCTGGATAGGCGGTATTGACAGAATCCCCGAGGTTGATGATATCCACCGGGATCGGAGTACTCATATATTCCTTTCCATACTGACACACCTGGATTCGGTGATCAATGTCGCGGTTCATGTCCTTGTTCTTGGGGCCGATGATCGCTTTAAATTTGTTAAAGTACTCGATTGCTTCGTCGAAGCGGTAGTTAAGATGATAGGCTTGTGCCAGGAAGTAATAGGCATTCTCGGGAGCCCTTTTTTCGTGAGGTTCAAGATCGGTATAGTTGTGAGCCACATTTTGGCAGGCCTTTTCAAGATAGCGCATGGCCTTGTTCTTCTCCGATACAGATTTCATATAACAGAAGCCTAATTTGTAATTTACATTGGCGCTGCTTGAATCGATGTCATAGACTTCCAGAAAGACCTTGAGGGCCTGCGTGTAATTCTCTTCAATGATCAGATAGTTACCTTCGGTGAATTTCTCACGGTATGATCCTTTATCCTGAGCAGAAACCAGTTGGATAGAAAAACAGAAGAAAACAATACAAATTCGTAAAAATTTAAAGGGCATAGTTTTGACGTTAACTGTCTTTGATGAAAACCAGACAAAAATATCGATTCAGCGATGATTTTGTGTAATTCGTAGAATAAAGCGAATAAAATTGATGAACAAAAGTAGTGTTTTTTGTGAGACCGGCTAAAATCTTTTTAGGGTAGAATTTTATTCGGGTTTCGACTCAAAAGGATGATTCACCGTTGAAAATTAAGCTCAACTCTACCCTTCTGTGCCCTACTTATCCTTCCCATTATTCAATTTCAGCGGATCGGGAACTTCGATTTCGTCGGTTTTTCCTGCTACTTTACCATCCAGACTCAGGATTTCATACTCAATCCTTCGGTTAAGCGCCATACCTGCATGGTTCCAGGTTCCATCTTTGTTTTTGTTAATGGCAATCGGAACCGAAGGGCCAAAACCAACGGCTTTCATTCGGTCTTCGGTAATGCCCCCTTCTTTCACTAAATACTCAACCACTGCTTCAGCCCGGGCTTGCGAAAGTTTCCGGTTCAGTTCGTCCGAACCCGCAGCATCGGTATGTCCGTTGATCTGGACCGTTATCTTGGGGTGTTTTTTCATCAGGGCAACCAATTTGTCTAATTCCACCTTCGATTCGGGTTTCAGGACTGATGAATTGGTGGAGAAGAAAACGTTCTTCAATGCTATCTTTTCGCCGACACGCAATGGGCTCAGTTGTACAGCATGATTGATGAGCTTGTAAGACGCACTGTCGGTTACATCGAGGTTTTCGGACTGAAACAGATACCCTTCCGCTTCATAGGCAATGTTATAGTTTTTGCCGGGAGGGAGGATAAACAAATACTTTCCGGTGGAGGTGTTTGGCGTATAAACCCCGACCACCTCTCCGGTTGCGTTATCCTTGACCGTGATGGTCGACCCTTCGGGAACTCCACCCAGCAAACTGGTAATTTCGCCGGTATAAACGGCAAGTGGAGCTTCTGTTTTTTCGGGGAGGGTAAGCATATAGATGTCTTTTTCGCCATAACCATCCTTGCGGAAGGAAGAATAATAAGCTCTTTTATTATCGGCTGTGGGGAAGTAATAGATATCGTCGTCGGTCGTGTTTACAGGGTAGCCCATATTGACGGGTTTTGACCATTTGTTACTGTCGGCATTGAATGTACAATAGAAAATGTCATAGCCTCCCATACTCGAATGGCCTTGAGAACTGAAATAAAGCGTTACTCCATCGGGGTGGATAAATGGTGCATCCTCATCGTAAGGCGTATTTACGTTTGGCCCCATATTAATGGCTTTTCCCCACTGCCCATTTGGCAATTTTCTGCTGTAATAGATATCCTTCCCTCCCAGCCCTCCTTCACGCTCACTCGAATAGAAAAGCAGGGTTCCGTCAGCGCTTTCGCAGACCGATCCTTCCCATTTGGAGGAATTGATAAAGTCGTTCATTTTAACCGGGGCCGACCATTTGTCTCCCGAAAGAATACTTTCATAAATATTTCCATCACCATTATCATCGCGATAAAGGAAGAGTTTTTGACCGTCAACAGAGATCCCGATCGTAGCATCATGGCCATTGGTATTGATCGGAACACCGGCATTCTTGACATTGCCCCATCCGCTGTCAGTCTTTGTAGCGGAGTAGACATCTTCGAAATACATATTGTCGCGTGAATCTATCTTGCCACCGGTGGTGTTTGGACGACGCGACGTGAAGAACATCTGCGATTCATCGGCAGTAACCACGGGTGAGTATTCAGGGTATTGAGTGTTTACCTGAGGCCCGATGTTTTCAACTTTCATTTTTACCGGAACAGCAACCAGATCCTTTGCATTTTTACACCAGGCGGTTGTCTGATCGGTAAGCTTTAGCAGTTCTACATCGGTAGGCGCAAGAAAAGTCCTGAATTTATCGAGAGAGGCCAGCGCTTCGTCAAACTTTGAATTAAAATGCTGTGCTTTTCCCAGGTAGAACCAGGTGATGACAGGGGCATTTTTTTCCTTAAACAACCCTTCGTTACAGTTGGCCGAAACACGTTTGCTCGCTTTTTCCAGAAAGCCCTGGGCCAGGTCTTTTTCATTGGGCGAATTGAGGTAACATACGCCCAGCTTGTAACATACGTTATAGTTACCCGTATCGGCTTCCATTACGGCCTTGTAGCCGGGGATGGCTTTAACGAACAAATCGTTGTTGAAGGATGATTCAGACTCTTCGAATCTTTTTTTCAGGCTGCCTTCGCTTTCTTTTTGCTGTGAATAGAAGCTGGTGGAAAGAGCGGAAAGGAGAAGGAACGTAAGGATTCTTTTCATCAGTTGTTTTAATTGAGTTTAGCGTCTGAAAAAACAGAGGATGGTGATTGCTGGATCATTCCTTAATATACCCGGTTGATGTCAAATTGTTCGAGATAATCGGCTACCCTTCTTACAAACTGCCCTCCTAATGAACCATCTACCACACGGTGATCGTATGAATGAGAAAGGAACATGAAATGCCGGATAGCGATTACATCGCCCGATGGTGTTTCAAGAACAGCCGGTTTTTTCTTGATCACGCCCACTGCCATGATGGCTACCTGTGGCTGATTGATGATGGGTGTTCCCATCACATTGCCAAAAGAGCCTACATTCGAAATGGTATAGGTGCCTCCCGAGATATCATCGGGCACGAGTTTGTTGTTTCTTGCCCTGAAAGCCAGGTCGTTTACCGATTTTGTAAGACCGGTAAGATTTAAAAGATCCGCATTTTTTATAACAGGTACGATCAGATTCCCGCTGGGAAGGGCTGTGGCCATCCCGATATTGATTTGTTTGCGTTTGATAATGCGGGTGCCATCGAGCGAAATATTGATCATCGGAAAATCACGGATGGCTTTAACCAGCGCTTCAATGAGTATGGGGGTGTAGGTGAGCTTTTCGCCTTCGCGTTTTTCGAACGCAGCTTTGTTCTTTTCTCTCCAAAGTACCATGTTGGTTACATCGGCTTCAACAAAAGAGGTGACGTGCGGAGACGTGTGTTTGCTCATGACCATGTGATCCGCTATGAGTTTGCGCATGCGGTCCATCTCAATGATCTCATCACCGGCATTTACGGCAATGGCCGGGCGTGTATGCGATGCCCCATTCTGGCTTGGTGTTGTAACGGCCGGTTTTTCTGCAACTTCCGTTTTCTTCGCTTCCACCGCCTTGCCCTTGATCGGCAGATAGGCCAGCAAATCGTTTTTGGTAACTCTTCCATGCAGACCTGAACCGGCAATGCTTTCGAGCTCTGATACACTGATGCCTTCCTGACGCGCAATGCTGCGTACAAGCGGAGAATAAAATCTGCCCGAAGCGCTCGTCTTAAAAGTCTCGGTATTCAGAGCCGTTCCGCTTTTGGGGGCCGCCTGGAGTACAGGAGAAGTTGCAGTATGAGCATGCACCGGGGCAACCGTAGGTTTGTCTGAACCGCCTGCACCGGCTTCGCTGCTGATCAGGGCTACGGCTTTACCAACTTGAACCACATCGCCTTCTTTAAACAATATTTTTGAAAGAAACCCGGCATGAGGAGATGGGATTTCGGAATCAACCTTATCGGTTGCTATTTCGAGAACAGCCTCGTCCATGGCTATTTTATCACCTTCTTTTTTTAACCATTTGATGATGGTTGCTTCCGCAACGCTTTCACCCATTTTTGGCATGATCAGTTCTACCTGCGACATTCGGCTTTGTTTTTTTGCTTGAGCTCTGGCTGCTTATCAGGGCAGATGGATTTTGAAAAAAGGTATCGGTATTCGACTCGTTTTCTTGCTTCCAATTTTCAAGGTGTAAAAATAGGGGATTATTTCTGAAAAACAACCCCTGTTGGGTCTGCGTTCTCGATGATTTTTACTGCTATTTTGATGCTTTTCCTGCTTTATACCAGAAAATGACCCCGATTCATGAGTACTTTTGACAAACAACGATACCGTGACCTATGATGAAACCCCGGTTGATCCTCTTTTTTGTGATGCTGACACTCACTGCCCTCGGTCAAAATCTGGTTCCAAATCCAAGTTTTGAAGAATACTCCGAATGCCCCCGTATCATTACCCAAACAAAACTCGAAGGACTGAACGATTGGTTTCAACCTGGGGTTGGCAGCGCCGATTATTACAACCGGTGCGGACGAAAAGTGTGCGGCGTTCCGTCGAACATGCTCGGGGTACATGAACCACGCACCGGAAATGGGTATGCAGGCATCATCTGTTTTCTGCACGAACATAAAATGGGCGATTACCGCGAATACCTCGAAGTGCCGCTTAAAGAACGGCTCAGCAAAGGTCATCGGTATTGTGTACAGCTGCACGTTAGCCTTGCACAGACTTCTCTCTATGCAGTTTCTAATATAGATGTGCTTTTCAGCCGTTTTGTGGTGAAGAGCGATGTGGATAAATGCATGGAACAAACACCCCAGCTCAGTTATCAAAGTGAAACACCCATTACCAACGAGCTGGGTTGGCAGGAAATAAGCTGGATCTTTGTAGCCGAGGGCGGCGAGCGGTTTATGACCATCGGTAATTTTCATACCGACAAGCATACGCATACTACACCCATTAAACGAGCGGAGTATGAACCGGGTAATGCGCTTATGCCCTTGCCAGAGGCATATTACTACCTCGATGATGTTGGCGTTTCAGACATTACCGGTCAGGCCGAACGTGATGATACCGGGGTTTCAAACACTACCGGTCAGGCCGGCAATACTGCGTGTATCCTTGATTTTGGCCCTTTGGCTGTTGCACCTGTCGGTTCTCCGTTACCCGATACAAGCTTATCCAGATCACACTCCGACACGAGTTATGATGTAGACAAGCCTCTGGTACTGAAAAATATTTATTTCGATACCGACAAATCCATTCTTTTACCTGAGTCGGATACGGAGCTTGATAAGTTGTATGCATTTCTTTCGACACGACAACTCCGGATCCGGATCAACGGACATACCGATAATCAAGGCACCGAAGAACATAACCGTATGCTCTCGGCAGCCCGTGCCAAAGCGGTTCGTGATTACCTCCTATCAAAAGGCATTGGTGCAGAGCGGATTGTTTACACGGGCCTGGGTCAAAGCCAACCGATTGCTCCCAATATTACCGAAGAAGGCCGACAACTGAACCGCCGGGTGGAGGTGGAGTTTTTGAAATAGGTGATCCATGCTGAATACGGTAGCGGAGTGTTTTCAATCTCCCAGATGCCTGATGTTCTTCCAGATGATCAGCAGATCATTCCTGGCCCGGTAATCTTTGGCATAAACCATATTCAGCCGGCTTAGTGTCTCGGCATCGGGTTCGCGCTGGCGGAAGATAGAGGCCGGGTTCAGTACTCCTTTGCGTATGGAAGGCACTTTCCGGTCGGTTTTCTTTGCCTGAATGGCATATCCCACCCATGATTTACTTCCAAAAAAAACACTGAAACTGTTTCGGATCCATCCCAGGGGATGTTTTTGTATAAACACCAGAAGAGGGGACAGACCGAGCATGGCAAAACAAAGCATCAGATCGAGCACTCGTTTTTTGCGCCTGTTCACAGCCTTCGTTACAGAATTGATATCGATCACGTACAGATCGCCTGCGGTATCAATAGAGTTACTACCGATGATCGAAAAACTTTCGGGGGGAGCAATCTTGAAATCGGTTTCGCCCGGGCCGAGGTCGAGCATCTGATCGATAATTTTTTGTGAACTCAGATCCCTGGCGCAAAAAATCACCTCATCGATCTTATAAATGGCAATGACTTCGCGGAGCTGTTCGAAACGGCCTACGTAGTTGGTGTCATCATCTACATGTCCGTTCGTGCCTACATAGCCAACAAAACCAGTATTGACAGAGGTTTGCTGGAGAAGTTGGTTCACCCGATTGCATTCGGCCGGCTCGCCGATAATGACGATCCGGCGAAGCGTTGAATTTTCGAAGGAAAGACGTTTGTGTACAACCAGGTTGTATAGCAAACGGATCACAGAGAGCATGACCAGTGTCCATACAGCTCCCAGCAAGATAAGCGCCCTCGAAAAACGATAGATCTCGGGCAGGAGCGAGTAAATAATCAGGATAATGCCGGTGCCTACCACGATGCCCCGGATAAGCTTCCACAGGTTTACAGGTTTGTCATACCCTCCGCTCAGAAAAATGCTCGACAACCAGATAAAGACATACGCCGGAATGGCTACCACCACAAGGCGGAACTGATAGTAATTGCCTTCCCCGTATTTGATGTGGACACTGTAATAATCTTTGAGGATAAACAACCCGATGAGCACACATACGGTATCAACCAGGGGAAAGGCGATTTTTCGTGCAAAGCGGCTTACCAATGCCGTGGCGGCACGCAGGTAAATGGCCATGGTAATGAGCAGGGTTACCGTTTTTGCATTCTGGTTGCTGAAATGTTTGCGTGCAAAGATGATCATGGCATTGTAAAACACAAACACGTAGTTGACGCTCGATTTCTTGGTGCTTTCTCCTTTATAATGGATGATGCGTGTTTCCGGAAAATAATAATTCTTGTACCCTCCTTTGAGGATGCGGTAGCTCAGGTCTATGTCTTCGCCGTACATAAAAAAGCTTTCATCCAGCAAACCTACTTTATCGAGGGCTTCCTTGCGCATGAGCATGAAGGCCCCCGAAAGGATTTCTACCTCATTGATTTTGTTCTTGTCCAGAAACCCCAGATGATAACGTCCGAAAAGCGTTGAACGTGGAAACAAACGGGCCAACCCGAAGATCTTGCAGAACGCTACGAGTGGGGTAGGGAGGCCTCGTTTGGATTCGGGCAGGAAATTGCCTTTCCCGTCGAGCATCTGTACGCCAAGCCCTCCTGCCTGGGGGTGGCTGTCCATAAAGGCAATGATTTTATCGAAGGTGTCTTCTTCAACAAGCGTATCGGGGTTGAGCAGGAGCACATAGTTGCCCGTTGCAAGCCTCATGGCCTGGTTGTTTGCAAACGAGAAACCGGTATTCTTTTTGTTTTCGATGAGCTTTACCTGCTTGAACTTTTCGCGGATCATGTGCAGAGACCCATCCACCGAGTTGTTGTCGACCACAAACACCTCGGCACGGGTTTCTTTCAATGCCTTGAATACCGAATGCAGGCATTGTTCCAGAAAATGCTCAACGTTGTAATTGACGATGATTATGCTAAGGGTCATCGGCTAAAAACGGCAAATCGGGAGGTGAGAACGGTCATTTAACGCTGAGCGAATTTTCGTAAGGAGTCCGGTTGATGATAGAACGGCCCAGGGTCACTTCATCGGCATATTCTAGCTCATCGCCAATGGCAATACCCCGGGCAATGGTAGAGATGCGCAGGACCTGGTCTTTGAGCCGTTTGTAAATGTAGAAATTCGTGGTGTCGCCTTCCATGGTGGTGCTCAGGGCCATGATCACTTCTTTCACAGCGCCTTCTTTGGTCTTGTGTACCAGACTTTCGATTTGCAGATCAGTAGGGCCGATGCCATCCATGGGCGAAATGATCCCTCCCAGGACATGATACACCCCCCTGAACTGACCGGTACTCTCTATGGCCATCACATCCCGGATGTCTTCGACTACACACAGGGTAGAATGATCACGGTTGGGGTTGGCACAGATTTCGCAGACTTCGGTATCCGAAACGTTGTGACAGTGGGCACAAAATTTAAGTTCGTTTCTGAGCTTGATGAAGGCCATCCCAAAGGCCTCGACTTCGTGTTTGTCTTTTTTTAAAAGATGCAGCACAAAACGCAACGCAGTTTTGCGGCCTACACCCGGCAGCGCTGAAAACTCAGAAACTGCTTCCTCTATGAGTTTAGATGAAAAGTTCATGGCTTCTTGTTTTTTTTAGTGATTGAACTAATTTAGCTGTTTTGCAGCCTTCGTAAGTTGTATCCATTAATCAACGCTGCCTGCTTTATTTTATTGTCCCAAAAGTACGAATTTTGAAAGAAGAGATTCGTTCCCATCATTTCGATGTTTTTTTTGGCGTATTTCAGGCTATTTCCCCTTTTTTTTACTTCAAATGGCCCCTCACACGTTCGATTTTAATCTCCTGCCAAACGGTTTGAAATCAGACCCAATCAACTCAACCTGAGGGTAAATCGGTTCGAATTGAAGTTAAATCAACCCGAAAATGAAGGTAAAGCGGTTTGAGGCAAGTCAAGAGCAAATCGATGTGCAAGCAACATGATTCAACAATTTGCCAATCTCAACCCAGACTTGTCCAATCTTAATTAAGAAAGGATAAGTCTTGGTTATGAATGGACTAATTTTAACCAGGAAAGGAAAAGCCTTGTTTGGGGATGGATTCATCTTAAGAAAGAATGGACAATTCTTGTTTAAGAATGAAGCATTCTGAAACAAGAAAGGATAATTCTGGAGTACGCTTGGTGCAATCTTAAGTAAGACCGGTCAAGTCTTAACTCAGAATGGTGTTTTCTTTCTTAAGAATTGTCCTTTCTTAATTAAGAAAGACCAAATCTGGATTAAGAAAGGACAAATCGTGTTTAAGAAGGAATAAATCGGGAATAAGATCTGTAAATTCATCCAGATTGTTTGAATAGTTGTCTGTATAACAGCCCTTTGCGTGAAAACAAGAGTACTGCAGGCGCCAGGGGAAAAGGCGGAAAGCTGACGTGACAGACCTGACAAAACAGCGTATTTGACTGAAAATAGTGGCGCACCTTGATTTCCTCTTGGGAATAAGTGCCGAACCCATGAAATTCACGAATCAACCCCTTTGAAACGGGTATCCTGAACCCCCAATTTCCACCTTCCAATTCCCAACTCTTTTTTTCTGCTTAGTTTTACAAAAAAAAACATGCGTCAGGTTCTTTCTTCCCTGCTGTTTATCAGCTGTTTCTGTATCCTTTCCTGTGGCAATGCCTCCAAACAAACCAATGCCGAAACTCCAGGCCAGGCTTCATCTGTTGCGCAGACCCCGAGTCTGCCAAAGGATAGTTTCCCGCATGGGGTGATCATCAAAAGTGTAAACTGCATTTCAGACCCAACACAAAGCTATGCCCTCTATCTGCCCGCAAAGATGAAGGCAAAACACGTGTATCCCGCCTTGTTTTTGTTCGATTCACAAGCCCGCGGAACGCTTCCGTTGGAAAAATACAAGGACCTGGCCGAGAGGTATGGGTTTATCCTTGTCTGTTCAAACAATTCGCGCAATAAACTTGATGTAAATACCATTTTGAGCATCACCACCAATTTTTTTAAGGATGTAATAGGCCGGCTTCCGGTGGATGAACAAAACTTGTTTACCGGTGGTTTCTCGGGTGGCGCCAGGGTAGCTATTGGCATTGCGTTGCAGGATACCCGCGTAAAAGGTGTGATTGCCAACTCTGCAGGTTTCGACCCCAGCCAGGAACCTCTCCGAAAAGATGTTTGTTTTGTGGGCCTGGTTGGGGATGAAGATTTTAACCTTTCTGAATTAAAGACGACTCAGCTTTCGCTCAATAATTTAGGGAATACGAACGATCTGCTCATCTTCCATGGAAAACACGACTGGGCCCCTGTAAACGATATGGACAAAGCTTTTTTGCTCCTCACCCTCGAAGGCATACGCGCCAAACGCATGGAGCCTAATGACAGCATCGTAAATGCATCCTTTGCTGCCGATGAACACGAAGCCCGCAAGATCATGAACAGCAAAAGCGATATACTTACACGCATTGCAGCTGCGCACCTCATGACGCTTTATTACGCGGGCATCAAACCGGTTGATAAATATAAATTGGATGAGGGCACCTACAGTCTGCCCGAATACAATGCAGCCCGTGCAAAAGAAAAAGAGGATGCCCGAAAGGAACAGGACCGCCAGAATGAGTATGCCCGGTATTTTCAGCAGAAGGATGTGAAGTGGTGGAGGGGAGAGATCGCCCGTTTACTGGGCGAAGTCTCATCTTCTAAAAACAAAGAAACAGTAAGCGGCGATAAACGTTTGATTGCCTTCCTGAGTCTGGCCGCTTTTATGAACGTGAATGCTGCTATGGAACAGGATGCCCGCCCCCAGGCCCAGGATCTATTGACCATTTATCGGCTGGTTGATCCTGCCAATGCCGAATGGGCCTATGTCTCCGCTTGTCTTGAAATGCGAAACAGCAATACTGCCGGAGCGCTTGCCCTGCTGGAACAAGCCGTCAACCTCGGGTTCAATGAGCTTGACCGGGTGAGGGCACAGAAAGAGTTTCAGCCGATCGTGAATGATGCCAGGTTTAATGAGATTCTGGGGAAGATCAAGGTGGAGTGATCGTTCTGTGTGGTGGTTCTGAAAGCCACCCCATCCTGGTTACATGAGCTGAAGAAAATGAGACGAAGGAATCGGTATGCTTTATTTGGCGGATGGTAGCATGTCTCTACGCTTTTTTATCTCCGATTCTTTTCTCCAACCCCTTCACTTTCTCTTTCAGGATTTTCAACAACAAATCAACCGTCTTCAGATGTGTCCGGAAGGATAAACAGGCAAACCGAAGCGTGAATACGTTGTCCAGGGTAGTTGAAGAAATAAATACACGCCCATCCATCTGTACTTCGTGGACAAGTGCAGCATTGAATTTGTTAATCTCTTCAGCGCTCAATGCTTTTTTTGTTTTTGGCAGATAGCGATACGTAACAACCGAAAGCTCGGGCTCACCGCCGGTCTCAAAACCCAGTTTTCTGACTTCCTGTTCAAAATATTTGGCGAGCAGGAGTTTTTCTTCGAGCGCTGCGCGAAAAGGTTTTAATCCATGCAGTTTTAATGGAAGCCACATGCGTAAGCCCCTGAAATGTTTGGTAAGCTCCGGGCTTAGATTGGCAGGCGAAAGCTCATCTTCGTAATCGGTTTTTCCATCCTGCATATAGCTGGCGGTATACTGATGTGCGTTTTGTAAATCGCCGGCTTGTTTTACGATCAGCATTCCCAGGCCATAGGGCAGGAACAGGCCTTTGTGAGGATCTAATACGATCGAATCGCTGAGTTCTGCGCCTTTCAGTTTTTGTTTTCCTTCCTGCGTGAGCATAAAGAAACCACCGTATGCAGCATCGATGTGGTACCAGAGTTCATGTTTTTTTGCAATCACGCTGATGGCCTCGAACGGATCAATGGCGCCTGTATCGGTTGTTCCGGCCGAAGCAACAACAAGCCAGGGGTTTAAACCGGCTTGTTTATCGGCTTCGATCTGTGTTTCGAGCGCAGCCGGGTCTATCCTTCGTTTCGCATCCAAGGCAACATGTCTTAAAACGCTTTCGCCAAGCCCGGCCAGACGTATGGCCTTCGCTATGCAATGATGCGTATGCGCCGACAAATAGATGACACCCTTCTCTACCTCCCGGGCGCGGATGCCCTTTGTTTCGCGTGCCGTAACAATTGCGCTCAAGCTGGCAATGCTTCCGCCTGATGAAAGATATCCGGCCGCAGAAGCAGGATAACCTACCAATGCTGCAGCCCAGCGTACAAGCATATTCTCCATCCGTACTGCTCCGGGCGAACAAAAAAAGAAACCGGCATAACGGTTGGTTATATCGCTCATGTAATCGCCCAGGGCAGAGAAATAAAGACCGCCTCCGGGAATATAACCCAAATGCCCGCCCGAAGCAGGATTGAGACCGGGAGTATCAACATGGGCACGGAGCAGCTCAAGCGCTGTGCGTATCGAAACAGGTTCCTCGCTTACCGGCGAGTCGAGCAAGGCTACGCCTTTATCCGCGGTGTGGACATAAGCCATGCTCTTGTCTATATCCTTTAAAAAGCTTTCGGTGTAAGTCACTACTTCCTTGCGGGTTTCTTTGCGTTCATGAGCCGATGGTTCAAGGAGAAGCGCGGTCTGTTCCAATTCTTTGATACGGTGAATCATGCGTCTAAATTGTGAAAAACTTTGTTGATAGCCTAATTCCGTTGTGATGGGAAGAAGACCTTGTTTTTGCGTTCTTTGTTTGCCGCATATCATAAGGCCTTATCACCGGATTTCCGATGTCGCCCACATTTATTATTGCCTGCGTTATCCTCTATTCAATCGTGCTGTTCGGAGTCACGTTTCTGACAACCCGTAAGACCGACAATGCCAGTTATTTTGTCGGAAACCGTTCTTCACGCTGGTATCTGGTTGCCTATGGAATGATCGGGGCCTCGCTTTCGGGAGTAACCTTTATGTCGGTTCCGGGTGATGTGGGGAAAGGGTCGTTTTCCTACTTTCAGATGATCCTGGGTTATTTGTTCGGATATGCATTCATTGCATTGGTCCTCCTTCCGCTTTATTACCGGCTGAACCTGACCTCCATTTATACCTTTTTGAAACAACGCTTAGGGCTTTATTCATACCGTACCGGCGCTTTTTTCTTTATCCTTTCGCGTGTCATTGGTGCATCATTCAGGCTTTATATCGTGGTGAATGCTCTCCAGATCTTTGTATTTGATGCCTGGGGCGTGCCTTTTTGGTTAACTGTGCTGGGATTCATCACCATGATCATGGCCTATACCTATAAGGGAGGGGTAAAAACAATTGTGTGGACCGATTCGCTGCAAACAACATTTATGCTTTTATCTCTTGTCGTATCGGTTGTGCTGATCAGCCGGGAGTTGCATCTTGATCTGGGTTCATTGCTGGGTTTGGTTCGTAAGAGCCCGATGTCAGACATTTTTGTCGGAAACTGGCAATCGAAGGCCTTTTTCCCAAAACAGTTTTTCGGAGGTATGTTCATCGCCATTGCCATGACCGGTCTGGATCAGGAGATGATGCAGAAAAACATCAGCTGCCGATCTGTAGGCGAGGCACAAAAGAACATGTTTACATTTAGTTTGATTTTGCTGGTCGTTAATTTTGTCTTTCTCTGTCTGGGAATACTCCTGTATCAATACGTGCAGTCGAAAGGATTGACAATACCCCAGCGGACTACCGACGACCTCTTTCCCACCATCGCGCTTAAACAACTCGGGCCTGTATCTGCCTTGTTGTTCATCATTGGTTTGATATCCGCGGCGTATCCAAGCGCCGATGGTGCGCTTACTGCATTGACGGCCTCGTTCTGTATCGATTTTCTGAATTTTGAACAGCGCGAAGCCTGGGATGAAAAGAAAAAGACAAAGATCCGTTATGCGGTGCATGTAGGCTTTGCCCTGTTGCTGCTTATGGTGATCGTGATTTTCAGGATGATCAACAACGAAGCTGTAGTTAAACAGTTATTCCGTGTGGCCAACTATACATACGGGCCGCTGCTCGGTTTATTCATGTTTGGGATCGCAACAAAAAGAAGCGTGCAAGACAAACTTGTCCCCATCATCTGTTTGCTTGCCCCAGTTATTTGTTATCTCCTGGATTCTAACTCGAAACAATGGTTTGGCGGGTATTTGTTCGGGAATGAATTACTCATACTCAATGGTTTGCTCACATTTACCGGGATCTGGATGCTTAGTAAACGTGCTTTCTGATACATGGGCTGATTGAACGCAGATTGTTCTGGTGATTATGATTTTTTAAGATTAAGGGGGTCTCTAATAACCCCTTCCAAACATTCCCTCTCCGCCGCAGGCGGAGAGGGTCAGGGAGAGGTCAAGAAAACGGGGTTATTAGTTATGCCCTCAAATCATTTTTATCTTAACCATCCTAACAATCTGCGTTCAATCACACAAGGCATCTCGTGCGTTATTTCTTCCTAACCACCATCAACCCATCCCGGATCGGGAATAACACATTCTCCACCCGGTCATCCTTCATCACTTTGTCATTAAATTTAATGATAGCAAGCGTGTCATCATCCGTATCGACATTGTTCACCAGCACCTTTCCGCTCCAGAGAACATTGTCGGCAATGATAAAACCTCCTTTTTTGACCTTACTGAATACCAAATCATAGTAGTTTGAATAATTTGTTTTGTCGGCATCGATGAAGACGAGGTCGAACATTTCGTTGAGTGTGGGGATGATCTGCAGTGCATCGCCAATATGATAACAGATTGATTTCTCCAGGCCTGTTTCAGCAATGTATTTGCGGACCATGGTTTCGAGCTCTTCGTTGATGTCTATGGTGTGAAGGATTCCCCCGGGTTGCAATCCTTCGGCCAGGCACAGCGCCGAATAACCGGTAAAGGTGCCTATTTCAAGAATGCGGTCGGGTCTGATCATGTGTGTGAGCATGCTCAGTACCCTGCCCTGCAGATGCCCGCTGAGCATGCGGGGCATCAGCACCTTTGAATAGGTTTCGCGGTTCAGTTTTTGAAGTGCCGCGTTTTCGGCTTTGGAATGATTGCAGACGTAGGCGTCTAGTTGTGGGTCGAGGAAATCCATTTTATGTCTTTGATTACAGGGGTTATTATTTCTTTGAAAATGCGAGCATACTCAGTTCCTTCTCTTCAAAGACCTCATTGGCAATTTCGAGCACCTGTGAAGCAGAAACCTTTCTGACCTTGTTGATCCAGGTGGAAAAAGAATCGACATTGCCGAACAGGAAAATGTTTTTTGCATTGTTGAGCACTGCCCCGATACGGCTTTCCTGCGACAATGCAACCTGACCGATGAGCTGTTCCTTTGCGCTCTGTATTTGGAGTTCGGTAAGCTTCCGGCTGCGCAATTTTTTTAACTCCCGGTGAATAAGCAGGAGTGTCTGATCCATGTTGGAAGGGTCAGTGCCAAAGTAGATATTGAAAATACCTGTATCGGCATACGATACATAACTTGAATCCAGGTTGTAGGTGATCCCGAACTTTTCACGGATAGCCAGGTTAAGTCTGGAATTCATTGCTGGTCCCCCCAACAGATTATTCAGCAGGATCATCGGGATGCGATGTTTGTGCTGGGAGTCGTAGGCTACGGTACCTAGCAGACAATGCGTCTGGAACGTATCTTTTTTTACGATGGCATGAATCTTCTTGTACGACGAGAATGGTTTGCGATCCATTCCGTCTGTCTGGTTGCCGAACGGAGAAAGATATTTTGCCGATAGTTGTTTCAGTTTCAGGGGTGAAATATTTCCTGAACTGCTGAAAACAATTTTGCGTCCTCCGTAATGTTTGCTTACAAATTTGGTCAGTGCATTTCGCTTCACGGCTTTCAACCGTTTTTCGTCTCCCAGGATATTTCGTCCAAGGGGATGATCTTTGAAGACGAGGGCCTCAAAATCATCGTGTATCTGTTCGGCGGGAGAATCAAGATAAGAATGGATCTCGTCGCAGATCACTTCTTTTTCTTTAATGATTTCTTTTTCGGGAAAAGTGGAGTTCAGGACGATGTCTGTCAGTAACTCCAGGGCCCGTTCGAAATATTCCAATCCACAAGAGACATACACACAGGTTTCTTCCTTGGTGGTATAGGCATTCAATTCACCTCCTACAGAGTCGATTCGGTTGAGTATAGCCAGACTTGATTTCGTGCGGGTACCCTTAAAAATACAATGTTCAATGAGGTGGGCGATGCCGGTGTTTTCTTCTTCTTCGTCCCGGGTACCAGCGTTGATCATCAAAGCGCAGTGAACAATCTTTCCTTTGGCTGGGGAATGAATGACACGTACCCCATTATTCAGCTCGAAGTGTATCAGTTCTTTATCCATATCAGGCGTTCGTTCAGTTCGTTTAGGCAGCTAAAGGTATAGATATATTGTTTTACAAATAGACTCTTTTGTAGAGGATGTCTTTGGATAATTGCGGACAGGAGAATTTGATGAAGGATCAGGTTTAAACGGATAAAATGGGGTTTTGCTGAAATCAATTTATTTTCATCCGATGTGCTGACAAATTCAGGGCTTAATATGTTCATAATCATTATTTTGTATTTAACTCTGCTGAAAGATGTCACCCTCCGCCAGGGTACAACCAAGGCTTTTTCATTTAGATTTTTGTCTTAGCTTTGTGTTCATTCCGTAAATCCTGTTTTTTTTATTCGTAAACTGAAAGAACATGTTCGATCAGTCAATAAATCACTCCCAACATATCCTGGTTTCATGACTAAAAATATAATCTTCAGCTTGGTTCTGTTTGCATCTTTTGTGTGGAGTACATCCTCCAATGCACAAACCGCTCCACCCCAGGGATTCAATTATCAAGCCGTGGCGCGTGATCTGAGTGGAACGGAGCTCTCCAACCATTCATTTACGGCCGTAAAAGCCGAAATTCTCAATGGGGCAGGAGCAGTTGTGTATACAGAGGTGTTCTCGACAGTAACTACCAATGCCTTTGGATTGTTTAATCTGGTGATCGGAACGGGTACGCCCCTGGTTACCAGTCCTGCATTTAATGGCATTACCTGGGGAGCTTCCGTTCATTCGCTTCGTATTTCGGTAAATGATGGTAATGGGTATGTAGTGATGGGTACACCCCAGCTCTGGTCTGTACCCTATGCGCTTTATGCAACAAATAGTCCTGTTGGTCCGGCAGGGCCTGCAGGAACAACAGGCGTAACAGGGCCAACCGGTGCAACGGGTGTAAATGGCCCGACCGGAACTACCGGGGTCACAGGAACAGCTGGTGTCAATGGAACAAATGGCACGAATGGAGCAACCGGCCCCACGGGTCTGGCAGGTTCGAATGGAACTAACGGAACCACCGGGGTGACGGGAGCCACCGGGGCAACCGGTCTGACAGGAAACAATGGTGCGAATGGCTTGACGGGAGCCACCGGTCCTACCGGAGTCAACGGTACTGCTGGAAGTAATGGAACCAATGGATCGAACGGTGTTACGGGCCCGACAGGACTAACCGGTTCAACTGGGGCCACCGGGCCGACAGGAACAGTAGGGCTGGCTGGTCCGACTGGTCCTCAGGGTGCGCCTGGTTTACCTCCCGGAAGCGCAGCCGGGAATACCACCTACTGGAATGGTACAAACTGGGTGGTTAACAGCAGCAATATTTTTAATAATGGCGCAAACGTGGGTATTAACCAACCAACTCCTTTAGCCCTGTTGCATATAACCCGAGGAGCCGCGCTGTTTGATGGTGTAGCCGGTCAAACGCCTACCTCGGGAGGAGGCACACGCTTGATGTGGTGCCCTACCAAGGCGGCCATCAGAGCAGGGAGTGTAACTACAACGGCCTGGGATAGTGCAAACATAGGGATGAACAGTACCGCTTTTGGACGTGATGCCATAGCCTCCGGCCCGAATGCATCTGCACTGGGCATAAGCCCAAATGCAAGCGGAAATGGCGCATTTGCCGAAGGATACAACAGCATTGCCAGCGGCGATTATTCGGTTGCCATGGGCTACATCACCACCGCATCGGGTACAGGTTCGGTTGCGCTTGGATCGAATGCAACGACCGGAGGCAATGTAGGTTCGTTTGTGTTTGGCGACCAATCAACCACCGCGAGTTTGTCGATCGGGGCATCGAATCAGTTTATGACGAGGGCTGTTGGCGGGTATTATCTTTATGGGGATGCATCGCTTTCGGTAACCAACTCGCTTTCTTTTTTTCAGGGAAAGCTCGGAATAGGTATCGGAACGGTAAGTGTTCCTGCCGTTGCTAATCTTCAGGTAGCTAATGGTTCTGTTCTTTTTGACGGAACATCGGGTGTTACCCCCATTGCAGGAGCAGGAACGCGGATGATGTGGTGCCCGGCCAAAGCAGCATTTAGAGCGGGAAGCGTTGCCGGAACACAATGGGATGATGCAAGCATTGGGGCCAACAGTGTTGCCATGGGTTTGAATACCACTGCTCAGGGTGCCGGTTCTGTTGCCCTGGGAACCAATGCTACCGCAAGCATGGCTGGCTGTTTTATTTTTCAGGATGGGGCTGGGGCCTTGCCTGTTACGTCTACAGCGGCAAATCAATTTATGGTCTGCGCATCGGGAGGGGCCGGTTTTATGACCAATTCATTACACACTACGGGTGTTACGCTTGCCGCAGGAGCAGGCGCCTGGGCTGCGGTTTCAGACCGGAGGCTGAAAGAAAATTTTAAAGTAGTGAGCGGAGAATATGTGCTCTCTCAGATCAAGGCCATGCCGATTCCTGAGTGGAACTATATAAGTCAGGATAAGTCTGTACGCCACCTGGGCCCGATGGCGCAGGATTTTTATGCTGCATTTAAATTGGCAGGCATTGGCAACGATACCACCATTACTACTTCTGATATCTCGGGTATCAACATGCTGGCCATACAAGCCCTCGAAAAAAGAACCGCTGAACTTAAGTTAAGTGTAGAGGCTATCAATACGCTCAAAGCCGAAGTAGATCAGCTCAAGAAAGAAAATGCAGAATCGGTTTCAGACCGAAAGGCTATACTCGAACGCATGGTTCAACTGGAAACATTGATCAAGAGCAATGCTCCGTCAAAGGAGACAAAGGTTTCGGCTGAAAAGCAGTAGGGACTTGTTTTTTCAATACGAACCTCCCCCGTATCTCCTCCCTCGGGCAGTCGGGCAGAGAAGAGGCTCGAAGGATTGAAGGGAATAGATTCTTCAGATGGATTCTAAATAACCGTCATTTATGCCAGTCATCGATTTTGCAGGATGTAATTACTGAATCACGGGTGTAGGTGAACCTTAGATACACCCCATAATCAGGGTCTATTCCGGCATAATGGATGGACACCTGGTAGGAGACTATACCGCCCTCGTCACCGGGTGGTGTCGGTCCGAGAAGGGTGATTAATTCTGAATAGGTTAGTCCAACTAATCTGTGATTCATCACGAGGTCGGATAACATGTCCTGGCGGTAAGGCGTAAAGCCATCTCCTTCGAATTTCCACTCTTCTTCGTTAAATTTTGTTCGATAATCACAACCCGAAAGAGTAAGCATCGAGACGAAAAGAATAGTAGTCCTACATGCATTCATGCGATCACGCTGTTTGAACGAATACGGATTTTTTATAATCCCAAATTTTTCAGGAACGCCTTGTCATCCGGTTCTCTCCCTAAAAAGTTTTTTACCAGGTTGATTGCATCATCGCTTCCTCCTTTGGCCAGTACGGTACGTCTGAACCTGTTTCCTGTTTCGGCCGAAAGCGGATCGCCGGCAAATACCGAAAACATGTCCTGGGCGTAGACAAGCGACCAGAGGTATCCATAATACTGAGAGCCATAACCTGTCAGGTGACCGAAATTACATTCGAAATGGGCTCCATCCACATAGGGGTATAGCGTAGTACTGTTCTGGATTTGTTTTACGAGGTTTGAAACACTCTGTTCATCACTGATCTTGAATCCATCATTCAAGGTGAAATCAAAGCTTCCATAAAATATCTGTTGCAAGGTGAGAAGACCCGACGTTGCGTTTTTTGAAGCGATCATTTTGTCCAACAGCTCGGAAGGGATCATTTCACCGGTTTTGTAATGTTTGGCAAACAAGGAGAGCACTTGTTTGTTCCATACCCAGTTTTCCATAATCTGTGAGGGGGCTTCTACAAAATCGGTGACTACATTGGTGCCCGAAAGTTGTCCGAGTTCGGTTTCACTCACCATGGCGTGCATCAGGTGCCCAAACTCGTGGAAGAGGGTCTGCACTTCTGAATGTGGCATGAGCGAAGGCTGATCGGCCGTAGGCTTGGGGAAGTTACAGATCAAGGTAGCAGAGGCAAGGTGTCTTCCCGCTGCAGTTGTGCGGGCAGCTGTAATGGGGAAACAAGCAGCGTGTTTGTACTTGTTGTCGCGCGGGTATAAATCGAGATAGAAATAACCGATCAGTTTCTGCGTAGCATTGTCTGTCACGCTGAAAGCCTGCACATCCGGGTGCCATACGCTGGGGTGTTTGTCTTCTGTAAAAGTGAGGTTGTAGATGCGCTGATACACGGCAAACAGTCCCTTGATCACATTTTGGAGCTCAAAATATTCTTTTACCTTATCCTCATCAACCTTGTACTTTTCGTCGAGCAGTTTTGTGGTGTAATAGGAAACATCATACGGGAAGATTACGAATTCTTTTTTCCCGGTTTCCGCGCTTTTTAAATCGAGCAGTTCTTTGTATTCGGAGAGGATTTTTGGACGAAGCTCTGTTTTTAGATTGTTTTCAAAATCCCATACGGCTTTCTTGTTTTTAGACATGATGCTTGCGGTGGCATAGTCGGCGTAAGTCTCATGTCCTAAGAGGGTAGCTTTCTTTGCACGGAGCCTGAGTATCTCAGCGAGCAGCGTCTCGTTTTGGGGGGCTGCCACATTCATCTTGAGTAAATAGACGCGTTTGCGTGCCTCGGCATTCTTTGCATAACTCATGAAGGGGATATAAATGGGGTTGCTGACATTGATCTTGTAAGATCCATCGGTTTGTTGTGTGGCTTTACGGATATCAGCAGGCACTCCATTCATTTCAGATTCTGTTAACGTAAGCGTGGGATTGTCCTGAGCGATGTTCCTTCCAAAGTGTATGCTCAGTTCCTGGATCTGGTTGTTTATTTTTTTGAGTGTATCACGTTTGTCAGGAGTCAGGGCAAACCCGTTACGCTCGTATTCCGTGATTATTTTTTTGAGATAGTAGTTGCGTTCTCCGATAAGGTTCTTGGCCGCCGGGCTTTGTGCATAGGCTTTTACTGCCTTGTATAATGATTCATCGAGGTTCTGTTGGGTTTGAAAATCAGAAATATCCTGTGAGGCTGCAGTGGCCGCATCGCGTATTGCTTTGTCGGGTGAAGCGCTTGAAATAACTTCGTAGACGGAGGCTGCCTGATCAAGCAGTGTACGTGCCTGTTCAAGATCTGCTATGGTGTTCTCAAAGGTGCGTTTTGAATCGTTCAGTGAATTGATCCGCTTGTCTGATGCTTTTGCTTCCTCAATATACCAGGTTGATGCCTCCTTTATATTGCGGGCCGACAGTCTGGCAAAATCAACCACTTCGTTGTAGTTAACGACGATTGGATTGGCGCTTGTCAACTTAATTTCCTGTGCCTTTAGCGCAATGTTACCGTTTAGAACGAGGAATGTGAATGGGAGAAAAAGGGGCAAACGATAGTTCATGAGAAGGGGTTGTTAAGGATCAGCAAGTTAGGTGGATATTCTGTTGATGAGGGCAACATTTCTCAAAAGATTTCAACGGAAAGCTTGATCTCGCGGCTATGAAGCCCGAAGTGTGTGATTGGATAAAATATCAGTTCCTGGCCGCTCAGAAACGATAACCAATGCTGATACTGATGTTGGTGTTTTTAAAGAGAATGTAATTACTATTGTCATACCCTGTATACACATAACGAGATAGCCCATACCGGTAGGTGAGATCAAAGACTACTGAATGTTTTCCGGGAAGGAAATTGTGGTTGTAGCCTATTCCTCCAACCACATAGTTTCCGATTTCGGATGAAATAAAATAATTTTCGTACGGAAGGTCTATTTTGCCGTCGTAGAGCAGGCTTCCGTCGGCATCCTTGGTAATGGTGGTATGGGCATTGAGGTTGTATTTGGGTTCCCAGCCAACGGTGAAGTAGATGTTGTTTGCCAAAACCTCCTCCTTGAGGAGCATGTTGATTTTAAACAGCAGGGGAAGACCCAGTTCAGAAGTCCGGATCTCATGGTGATAGCTATAATTCCCATCGAACACTTGAGAATACCCGGGAGAGAAATAATAAGAATCGAAGCTGACGCCTTGCGCAAGGGCTTCTATGCCGGGCATAAACTTGATGCCTTTGACCAGCGGAATTTCGGCTTTGAAGTTGGCGCCAATACCTGGCCCAGAGGAGGTGTTGGTAGTAACCCTGTAATCGTTTATATAGGCGCTCACCACACCCAGTACCGAGAGCTGATACTTAATCTTGTGTAGCACCCCGGGTTTGTCGAACTGGGCAAAGCTTGTGCTACTCAGAAGCACAAAGAGAAACTGAAGGACCAGGTTACGTGAATAAGTTCGGAGCATATTGATCACTTGCACGAATGTCGTGAAAAAGAACATACGTTGTGTGTTTTGGGAGGAGAATGCCGGATAATCTGGCTATCCCTTTAAGGTTCAAGACCCCTGATCACCTCATTTCCCGAAAACCTTTTCGCCATTGATATAGGTGGCCATTGCAGAGATTGCAGGCAGACCGGCGGCGTTTGTTTTCATGAGGTCTGCACTCAGTATCACAAAATCAGCGTATTTTCCGGGTTCGAGGCTGCCTTTTTCTTTTTCCTCAAAATTGGCATAGGCAGCCCAGATGGTCATTCCGCGGAGGGCATCTTCACGGCTCAGGGCATTCTCGGGTTGAAACCCTCCGGCTGGCGAACCTGTGCTGTCGGTACGGTTCACCGCTGCATAAAATGTTTTGAAAGGGCTGATGTTTTCAACCGGGAAATCTGTTCCCAGTGCAACCATCCCGGCGGCATCTTTCAGGTCTTTATAGGCATAGGCATATTTCAGTCTTTCTTTGCCCAGTCTTGATCCTGCCCACGACATATCTGAGGTGGCATGGGTAGGTTGTACCGAAGGAATGGGCGAAATCTGCTGTCTGCCGTAGCTTCTCAGGAGGGCGATGTCTGCTGCGGTAGTCACCTGAAAATGTTCTATCCTCCAGCGTGGGTTCAGGTGCAGATGTCCGCCTTTTTGCACATAATCTTTAAAGATCTCGTCGTACACATGGAGGAGGAGGCGTACAGCCGAATCGCCGATACAATGGGTGTTCATCTGAAATCCTTTGCGGAACATTTCAACGGCCATCTTCCGGTAATACTCGGGTTTGTTTAACAGAAAGCCCTGTTGATCGGGTTTGTCGGTATAGGGTTTGAGCAGACAGGCCCCTCTGGAGCCCAGGGCCCCATCGGCATAAAACTTGAATGAGCGTATGTTCATCCGTTCTGTTTTATAAAGCCCGTGGGTCAGGTAATACCCCAGATTTTCGGCGTTTGGGGTGAGCATGGCATAGACCCGCATCTTTAATTCCCCATCTTTTTGGAGCTGGTCCATCAGGTCGACCACTTCTTTCTCCAGACCGGCATCATCAACTGTTGTCAAACCTACGGCAAGACAGTTACGCTGGGCATCAAGCAATGCCTTTTTCATATCTGTTTTTGAAGGATGTAGCAGTACCTTGTTTACCAGGTTCATTGCATTGTCAACCAGCACTCCCGATAAAAATTCAAACTCCACTTTTGCGGGTTGTATTAAATCCTCACACCGTACATCTTTCCACCGGCCACGTAGCTTTATGCTTCCTCCTTCAACAATTTTCCACTCGTTTACTCCCGCCTGTCTGAATGCTTCGCCATTGACCAGTGCGGCATGCCCATCAATGCGGCTGAGATAAACAGGTGTGTGTGGGAAGAGCGAATCGAGCGCTTTACGTTCGGGGAATTCCTTGCTCGGCCAATTGTTTTGATCCCAGCCATGGCCCATGATCCAGTTGCTTTTTCCGTTTTTATCGGTAAGCAGATCGGGATGGTCTTTTACAAAACCCCGAATACGGGTTATGACTTCATTAAACGAATGCGTACCGACCAGATCTACTTCTTCCAGGCTTCTTCCATACTCATAAAAATGACAATGTGCATCAATAAAGCCCGGTACGATGGCGCTTCCGTTTGCATCCACAACCTGGGTGGCATCAAACCGGGAGAGAATGGAATCATCTTTCCCTACGGCCATAATTTTTCCATCTTTTACAACCAGACACTGAGCCGTGTTGAATTTCTGATCGACGGTATAAATCACTGCATTGTGAACGATCAGATCAGCCTTTGTCTTCTGGCGGGTAGAACAGGAATAAATCAGCAGAGGCAAACAGAAAAGTAAAATATGTTTCATGGTTAAAGGGTGTTTCTGACATCAACCGGCCGGGGTTGAATCCTGAACGGGCGTATTCATAAACGCTGCAATCAGCCGGTGAAAATGATGTGTGCCCGTTTCGCGGGTGGGCGAGTACCGGCCATTTTCATACAGCCGGGAGCGGATCCCGCGTTGAACATTTTCGACCACTGCCTCATCTTCACGCTCTACCTTGTCAAGCATATCGCCCGATCCGGAGTCGAATTTGGCCTGGTCCCAGATATAGGTCATGAACGAAACCTTGGTAAGAGCGGGCCCGATCGGGCGGATGATATTTAGTGATAAACCCCAGGGATAAAAATTGAACATCATATTTGGGAAAACCCAATAGTAATACGCAATCACCTCTTTGCCATAATCGGGCGAATTTTTCGGGAGCTCAAACACGGGTTCACCTCCTTTTGAAAGGGCAAGCTGCAGGCTTGAATAGCGGTATAATTCAGTTGTATAGGTATTGTAATCGATGATGTTGTTGAGCGATTCGTGCACAAAAGGGATGTGAAACCCTTCGAGGTAATTCTCGCAGTAAAGCGCCCAGTTTGCCTTTACCAGATAGTCGCGGGAGTGTTCGGGGGTATGTTTGAATTCATTTAACGGAAGAAACGAGAGCCGCTTTTTCATTTCTCCGATCAGTTCATCGAGCGGGCAGGCAGGGTTGATGGATGCAAACAAAAAGCGGTCCCAGGCCCCCGTGGCAACTTTGGGCAGGTTGTCTTTTTTTGTTGGAAAACATTCGGCCTGATCAAATTCGGGCATGTGTTTAAAGGTGCCATCCAGCTCAAACCTGCGCCCGTGATACCTGCATCTGATCTGGGTATCGGTGCAGGGGTGTTCAATCAACAGGTTTCCGCGGTGTGTACATACGTTCGAGAGGCAGCGGATGTTGTCTTGTTTGTCGCGCGTAAAGACGAGGGGTTCGTCTACAAAACCTGGCAGCATTGTTTTGGGTACGAGGGCTCCTGCAAGCTTAAGCTCATCGGTATCAGCAAGGATCTGCCAGGTCCTGGCGAAGATCAGATCGGCTGATGTCTTGAAGGAATCAACAGAAAGATAGAACTCAGAAGGCAGGGTAGAGGCTTTACGGATATCGGGATCGATGAATAGTTTCATGAGCAGCTGATCAAAATTCGTTCTTGCAAGTGCATCCGCCTAGGCATTCTTTCGGATGAACGTTGTTGTATTTGCCTGAGCCCCGGCGGTCATCACAATATCGAGGATGTTTACATGGGCAGGGCGTGTTGCAGCCCAGTAGATGGCATCGGCAATATCCACAGCCGTAAGCGGGTCAATTCCTTTATACACATTTTTTGCCCGCTCTGCATCTCCCTTAAAACGCACGATCGAAAACTCTGTTTCGGCCAGACCCGGACTGATGGAGGTAACCCGTATTCCATAAGGCAACAAATCAATGCGCATGCTTTTGTTCAGTGCATCGACGGCATATTTGCTGGCACAGTATACATTGCCGTTGGCGTAAACTTCCTTGCCGGCAATAGACCCGATATTGATGATATGTCCTTTGCCGTTACCTATCATCAGGGGGGCAATGTTGCGGGTCATATAGAGCAGTCCTTTTACATTGGTGTCAATCATGCGGTCCCAATCGTCGATAACACCCTCCTGAATGGGGTTGACGCCAACGGCAAGACCTGCGTTGTTAACCAGTATATCAATGGCTCTCCATTTTTCGGGTATGGAATCAATGGCCTTTTTTACTTCATCCGAATGTCTGACATCAAAGCAAAGCGTAAGGACTTCGATCTGATGGTTTGCATGGAGTTCAGCAGCCAATGCCTCCAGACGTTCACGGCGCCGGCCGGTAATGATGACATTGTATTTGTTGCGGGCAAAGAGTTGGGCTGTGGCTTTCCCGAATCCTGCTGTGGCCCCTGTGATGAATACAATCATGGTTTTGTTTGTTTTGTCAAAATGCACCCAGGCCGGGATTGGCTCTTTGCAGATCAATCCAGATTATTCAGCCTGTATCCTCAGTTTGCTGTTTTTGATGCTGTAGGTAAAATAAATAACCAGGCCCAGGATCAGCCAGATTCCAAACCCGATCCAGTTTTTGAGTTCGATCTCCGCCATCATATACAAACAGCTGATCAGGCCCAGGGCAGGGATGAGCGACAGGCTGCACCGGTAACACCAGACGGCAAGCGCAATGGAGATGAAGATAAAAATCCACATCGGTATGTTTTCAGTAGTGGCATCCCAGAAGCCTTTGTACTTGGCGGCATCCGAGTATGCCGATTCTTTGAGCAATGCCTTGAACTGATCGGGCTGCAAGGTCTCGAGCTGGGCCTGGGTAGAGTCCTTGCTTTGCGAAATCGGGAAGGTGGGCAGGATCTTTGTTTTGGCTGCCTCCTGTATGCCTTTTAATTCATCGGGCGAAGCAACGGTTACAAAACCCTGGGGCGTGTTTAGTGTACGGCCTTTGAAAAAATCAACCATATCATCGTGGTTCCAGTGCCAAAGCGAGATGACGCTGGCAATGACAAGCACAGGGGCTATGTATTTGGCATTGATATAGGGGGTCTTGAATTTGCCCCTGGGCGCTGTAGGGTCGTTCTGAAGTTTGAGCACACCGGCACAAACAAGTACAAAGGCAAACAGGGTGCCGATGCTGCACAGATTGGTCACCATCACCAGGTTCATGAACAAACAGGGAATGGCCACCACAAAACCGGTAACAACGGTGGCAAACGAAGGGGTATGAAACTTGGGGTGGATGCGCGAAAAGATCTTTGGCAGCAACCCGTCACGGCTCATGCTCATCCAGATACGGGGCTGCCCAAGCTGGAATACAAGCAGTACGCTGGCCATGGCCACTACGGCGCTCACGGCAATGATGCCCGAAAGCCATTTCATGTTCAGACTTTGGAAGACAAAAGAAAGCGGATCGCCTACGCCAAGCTTGTCATACTTCACCATACCGGTGAGCACCAATGCAATGATTATATAAAGCACCGTACAGATGATGATGGCCCACATCATGCCTCTTGGCAAATCGCGTTGAGGGTCCTTGCATTCTTCGGCCGTGGTAGAGATGGCATCAAACCCGATATAGGCAAAAAATACGGCTGATACCCCTTTCAGGATCCCGGCTATGCCGTGGGGGGCAAAGGGGTGCCAGTTTTTGGTATCGACATAAAAAATACCGATGGCAATGATGAGCAGCACCACCGAAAGTTTGATGACAACCATGAGGTTGGCCGCATTCCGGCTTTCCTTCATGCCTCTGTACACCAGCCAGGTGATAAAGATGATGATGCCCAGGGCCGGCAGATTGGCCACAAAATGAAACCCGCCCAGGGTAGGGGCGCTCATCCAGGCAGTATAAGCAGCCTGCAGGCCATCGTTCAGTTTGGCAAACGGAATGCCTTTGTGGATCAAGGCTTGCGCATCGCTAAAGCCTGTGCTGGCCGTGAGATAATCCATGGTCATCCAGGCAGGCACATGGCCTCCGCTGCTGTTGATGAGCCCGGTAAAATAATCAGACCAGCTGATGGCTACGGTAATGTTACCGATGCCATATTCCATAATCAGGGCCCAGCCAATGATCCAGGCTATCAATTCACCAAAAGCCACATACGAATAAGTATAAGCGCTACCCGATACAGGCACCATGCTCGAAAATTCGGCATAGGCAAAGGCGGCAAAACCGCAGGCAATGGCAGTAAACAGAAAAAGGAAGATAACGGCCGGGCCTCCGTCGAAACTGGCCTGACCAATGGTACTAAAGATACCGGCCCCGATAATGGCGGCTATACCAAATGCAGTAAGATCTTTCACCCCCAGGGTCTTGGTCAGACCTGCGGCATGATGATCGGCTCCGTCTTTGGCAACCTGTTTTAAGATGTTTTCTACTGTTTTTTTACGGAACAGGGTGTTAAAATTCATTTCAGGTTATTTAAAGGGTCAAAAACAAGCCGTTGCATTCCTCCAACCGGGGTTGGTTTTGTCTTCAGGGGATCAAATGTAGAAAAATAATCAGCAGGGAAGATAAAAAGAATGACTGTTGTAATCGGCTAAAAAACAGATGTTTATGACCCATAGTACGGGTTTGATGTGGAGAGAATGAAAATCAGTTTTCTGGTTTTCGGGGCGATCCGCGGAGTTTTCGAATTCATCGTCTGAGTTTCAGCTGGCCTCTTCGAAAGTTTCGCGGGCGACGTTGGACTTTTCGCCGGCACTCCCGGAGTTTTCTCTGACGCCAGAGTAAGTTTCGAGGGTGTCGTCAGAACTTTCGTGGGCGCCTTCGAAAGTTTAGTTGGCGCCGTATGACTTTTCGTGGGCACCCACGAAAGTTTAGTGGGCGCCAACGAACATTTCGTGGGTGCCCTCGAAAGTTTCTCGGGCGACAGAGGACTTTCCTGCGACGTAGTACTAAGTTTCGCGGGTGACCTCTGACTTTCAGGCCTCAGCAACTGACTTTTAATGGGCAAAGGCTTTATTTGTTGGAAGGATGTAAAAGTTATGCAACTTCTATTCGTGTTTTAAAGGGGGAGCTCAATCTTCTCTCACTCCTTCATCCTCTTTAAAACCCGAAACCGCTTCATCAGCTTCTCCTCATCCAGCAAAAACAAAAAAACCAGCAGTAAAAAGGGAATACCCGCGACTTTGAAGCGTTTAATTGTCTCTGGTAAATGAAATGATGAGCGTGTGTTGTAATCTTTTGAATTTTGTATTCAGTTGTATTACATCCAGCTTAATGCCTCGGGAGCAGCATCTAATAGCGAATTTGTTCTTGGTAGTTTTAACCGTTGTCTGATCAATTCTTTCCACACGGTTCGGTGTGTATTACTTAAAAGGTCTTTTTTTATTGCCTCCATAATCCGGTGCTTCTCAACCATAAAGCTCAGCGTTTGATCAATATGGCCCCAGTTGTCTGGATCCAAAAGAATTAATTCCCTGAAATTTGTGGAAGACTTAGCCTTACAATATTTTTCAAGCCGGGATATGAAAAAGTGCGCGGCATTTTTTCTGTTTGCAACCAATGAACCTCTGGTATTCAGTCCTAACAAATCTTTCGTGTATGCTGCCTTTTTATACTCCCGGGTACCAGGCGGATATTTTTCAGTAAAGACAAAGAGGTTTAAAACGAGATCAAGTTCTAATAGCTCCATCGGATCCTCCGTACGCTGATTGATGAACAAGGCATCATCATTCGGTGGTTTGACGTATATTCCTCTTGGAGGAGTAATATCTACTTCAGAAGTTGAGTTGGCAGGATGAAAGATGGAAAACTTGTCAGATTTGTGGTGTGTATTACACTTGCCACATGCCAGTACATAATTTTCCCACGAAAAGGCCTTTTCAGGATAAAGTTTTTTTGGATAAATGTGCTCGATATCTGTTGCTTCATTTTGTTCACAATAGACACAAATTTCAATGCCAATACACATGTTTTTGAGCGTGCTCTTGATGTCAACAAAAGGGGCTCTTCCTCTTCCGGAGTTCTTGTTCTTCCACGTTGATTCTGCCTTCTTGACTTGTAGCTCAAATGTAGCCTCATTGACAATTTTATTCTGAACAGAACGCAGATGAGTTACAGAAGCGTCCTGAATAGTATCAGAGGGAAGTTGGAGCATCTGTTGAAAAAATAAGTCTGAGTTGCTTTAATTCGTTCATTTCTGAGTCAGGGAGCGGATTTAGTTCATTTTTGTTGTTTAGCGCAACCAGTTTTTCTTTCATTTCCACAGATTCTTTACTGATCGTTACTTCTGTTCCAAAAATTTCAGTTCCATATGCATCCAAAACGTTTCCAAAAATTAATTGATTCCTTTCAATCCCTTTTACTTCACCCGATACATTTTCAGTGCCAGGTGCAGCTAAACGCCAAATCGATCCTTTTTCACACGCACGACAGATTAAAGGGCTGTGGGTTGTCACAATGAATTGGATTTGAGGAAAATACTTAGTAAACCATTGCCCGATACGGGTTTGCCAGGTAGGGTGCAGGTGCGCATCAATTTCATCAATGAGTACCACACCAGGCATGTCAATTTTCATGACACCGCTTCGGATAGCTTTAAATACCTCATCCGGACTGTATACCCTGACTAATTGTCGGATGAGCTCAAAAGTCATACTTAATATGGAACGATATCCATCACTTAACTGATTTACATGAATGAACGACCCGTTGCCGTCTTTAAACATAACACCTTCTGAGCTTATGCTTTCAATTTCAGCCTTGTGCGGAAGAAAGTCAGCTGAATTGACTAGTTTTTGAATATCCTGAATGATGATCCCTGCCGATGTATCACCTTCTAATTGCTGATAATTAAGTTTGACCAACCATTCGATTGCCTCGGTTAGCGCGACATCCTCCCCGAATGCGGAAAGATGTGCACCCAGTTTGGGCTGGGTATAATATACCTTTGTCCATTCTTGATTCCCTCCGGCAAATCTTCTATACGGTCCATACGCAACGGAAAACCATCCCTTTCCATGCCCCCAGTTAAATCTCATGGGATCAGGCACGCCGTTTGCTGCTTTTTGCGTGCCGTTTTCCGTTTTTTTTGTTTTATTGGTTGTGAATGAAACTGCTTCTTTGTTTTTTTTAAATGAAATGATATTGGGTATGAACTTGTTTTTTAGTTTCGCGCTTTGGCCTGAATGCTGATCCATATCTCCCGATTCAATCGAGAGGATAATTTCTCCTTCTTCCGATTGCCGATTTAGCCAGTCCTTCCAATCTGCACGCAACCCCAATGCTTCTTCCGGCCCTACAAGAGCCAGTGCAATTGAACGAATGATCGTTGATTTCCCGGCTCCGTTATCTCCGATTAATACATGCCATCCGGCCGGATTACTGAATTCAATCTTGAACTTTTCGACCGAGCGAATGTTTGTTATTTCTGCAGATTTTATATACATCTCGTTTTCTTAATGTCTTAACAAATCTAAGCATTTGCCACACAGTTTCAATCGGTTAATCTGGGAAAACAGGATAGATAGACAAGGCATAGAATTCACTCCTTCATCCTCTTCAAAACCCGAAACCGCTTCATCAGCTTCTCTTCATCCAGCAAAAACAAAAAACCCAGCAGTAAAAAGGGAATACCCGGGACTTTGTACCTTACAATCGCACCAAGCACGGGTGTGGTCAGACCGGTGATGAGATACAGAATAAAAACGAAGGAAAGACAAAACAGCAGGTACTCCATACCGGCGCCCTTTTTACGGTGGAACAGCAGACAAAACAGGATAAACACCGAGTAGGCAATGATCTCAAGTGCAGGCATCAGGAGCAGGGGGCTGCGGGCTTCGGTAGGCAGGGGTCTGAACAAGGTGTTAACCAGTGCCATCGGGGTATGGCTCAGCACAGAGGATACGGTAGGTTCCAGGGGCTTCATGGTGATGAGGCTTCCAGAACGTTCCATGTCTTTATCGATTGTAAAAACGGCTTGTGCCGGACCTTGTTTTCCAAAGAGCGTATCCTCATCCGAAGAATAGTCGTGCCAATAAACCAAGGATGTGCCTTGTTTGATATGATAGGTTTTTGAAGCCCCGATCTGATCAAGATCAACTTTGCGTTGATCGAGCGTGAGGTAGACCATCGCTGTATCGCAACGCAAAAGCGCTCCTCCCCGTGCAAGACATGAAAAGTCGCGTTGTTTGATCGATAAAACCTCTATCGGATCATAGTTCGGGGCAAAATACCTGACTCCCAGACCCAGACCGGCATAACACACCATGACAGCTCCGAACTTAATCAGCAGATGCTTGTTTCCTCCCCGAACGATCCAGGCAATAAAAAGCAAACCGGGAGCAATCGATACCAGGATATAGAATTTTGTAACCAGCAACAGGATCACACTTATCACAATCCAAAACAGGCTTAGCGCTGGGTTTTCACCCTTCCAAAGCTTAAACCAATAATAGACAAGCATACCCAGCCCTAAAAACAAAATCCCTTCCTTCAACACGCCCGATCCCCAGAAGAGTACCGATGGGAACAGAAACACACACCCGATCACCCATTTCTTCCTGCCGGGCAGCATCGGAGCAAAACACTTGTATAAGGCCACCAGCCCGGTTAAAGAAAGAAAAGAAAGAATGACGGCATGCACCTGATAATATCCCAACGAAATAAGCCGGGCCAGGGCATTGAAACGGATAATGGTATGGCTGTCGTTATACAAATTGCTTTCGTATTGACGGGCCCAGTTGTTCATTTTCAGATAGTATGGATCGAAATGGGGGGTATTGTTGCCGATTCCAAAGAGCATCCTGAAATAGTCGGATGGCTGTGTATGAATGGCATCGAACATGATTTTGCTGTCGTCAAAATATTTGAAGATATCGGCAGTGCTCCGGTCTTTGTAATAAAAGGAATAGATGGCCCAAAGGATCAGCCCAAAGAACACTTTAAGACACAGGATGATGGATATTCCGGTTGGATTAAGTCCTTCTGTTTTAAAAAAGGGGATCCGGAAGATCAGAAAGATAAAAAGGAAGAGGTAGGTAAGCGTCAGTAAGATCTCCATGGTGAATCGGGGCCAAAGATAGAAGAAGTCTGCTGATTGTCTGAAGGATCAGCAAGAATACAATACAAAAGTTGATGGAAACTCAGGTTGGTTGAACAACAAAAGGGAGTGCTTGGCGATGACAACAGCCCGGCTTCCATGTATTGAAAAAGGAGGATTTTACAGCGATTTTGAACCGTAATTTTAAATTTTTCATGTAAATAATGTATTTAATTAACGAATTGGTCATGTATCCGGGCAATGTTGAAAATTAAACGCATTTTTCGGCCCCTGCTGGTGGCGGATGAGTAAATTTGCTCTCCTCCTTAAAAATAACGTGATGACCTCAACCAAGAACGAAGTTTTACCGACCCTCGATACTGCAAAAAAACTTGGGCTGCTGCCCGAGGAATTTGAAAAAATAAAAAGCATACTTGGACGTGTCCCTAACTTTACCGAACTGAGTATCTATTCAGTGATGTGGAGCGAACATTGTTCGTACAAAAATTCAATCCTCTGGCTAAAGACCCTTCCCAAAGACGGCCCGCACATGCTTGCCAAAGCCGGTGAAGAAAATGCAGGTCTGGTGGATATTGGCGATGGACTGGGTGTTGCATTCAAGATCGAATCGCACAACCACCCTTCGGCCCTTGAACCATATCAGGGAGCTGCCACCGGGGTAGGGGGCATAAACCGCGATATCTTTACCATGGGCGCCAGACCTATTGCCCAATTAAACTCCCTGCGTTTCGGCGATCTGAAACTCGACAAGACCAAATGGCTCGTCCGAGGCGTGGTGAAAGGAATAGGCGATTACGGAAATGCCTTCGGGATACCAACCGTTGGAGGAGAAGTGTTTTTTGATGAATGTTACAATACCAATCCGCTTGTAAATGCCATGAGCGCAGGGCTGGTCAAGGCCGGCGAAACGGCTTCGGCTACCTCGTATGGGGTAGGTAATCCGGTGTTCATTGTGGGGTCGTCTACCGGTAAAGACGGGATTCACGGGGCTACCTTTGCTTCGGCCGATATTACCGAAGATTCGGCAAAAGACCTGCCTGCAGTGCAAGTAGGCGATCCATTTCAGGAAAAGCTTTTGCTGGAAGCATCGCTCGAAGTGATCCGCACAGGGGCTGTCATTGGCATGCAGGATATGGGCGCCGCCGGTATCATTTGTTCTACATCGGAGATGAGCGCCAAGGGCGAACATGGGATGAAAATTTGGCTCGACAAAGTACCCACCCGTCAGGCGAATATGCTGCCTTTTGAAATCCTGCTTTCTGAATCGCAGGAACGGATGCTCATTGTGGTGAAAAAGGGGATGGAAAAAAAGGTGAATGCCGTTTTTGAAAAATGGGACCTGAACTGTGTCCAGATTGGCGAAGTCACGGCTGGAAACCGGCTCCATTACTATATGCATGCTGAACTGGTGGCCGATGTGCCTGGCGATACCCTGGTGTTGGGTGGAGGAGCTCCGGTCTATACACGTGAATACAAAGAACCTGCTTATTACGCAGAATCGAAAAAATTTAAACTCGACAGTATTGCCGAGCCTACAGACCTGAAGGCCGTTGCGAACTTCCTGCTCGAAAACCCAAACATTGCATCCAAGCGTTGGGTCTATAACCAGTATGACTCTATGGTGGGCACGGTCAATATGAGTACCAATGCCCCGAGCGATGCCGCGATCGTAAATATTAAAGGAACCAACAAGGCCATAGCCCTGAAAATAGATTGCAACTCCCGTTATGTAAATGCGGATCCCGAGATCGGTTGTGCCATAGCCGTTGCCGAAGCCGCACGTAACATTACATGCAGTGGGGGCGAGCCCAGCGCCATCACCAATTGTCTCAACTTTGGAAACCCATACAATCCCGAAGTGTATTGGCAGTTTGTTGGGGCCATCAAAGGGATGAGCGCCGCATGTCTTAAGTTTCAGACTCCGGTTACCGGCGGTAACGTGAGCTTTTATAACCAAAGTTCGTTCGAGGGGCCTGTGTTTCCCACTCCAACCATTGGCATGCTGGGTGTTCTCGACGATAAGGAAAAATTCATGACCCTTGGTTTTAAACACGAGGGCGATTTTATATACATGCTGGGCGATTCCAGAGATTGTATTGCTTCATCCGAATACCTCTACTCCTGGCACCAGGTAAAAAATACCCCCGCCCCGTATTTTAATCTGGATGAAGAATATGCCGTGCATCAGGCCCTCAAAGCGCTGATCCGTTCAAACCTGATACTCTCCGCCCATGACGTGTCTGATGGAGGACTCTTTGTTACCCTTGCCGAATCAGCCTTTGTGGCCGGTCTGGGGTTTGAAGTGAACAGCGATAAAAACATCCGCAAGGATGCATTCCTGTTTGGAGAAGCCCAGGGACGCGTGGTAGTCAGTGCTCGTAAGGAGGATGAGGTAAAGCTGGTGGATGAGATCCGGAAACACGGCATCAAGTTTACCAAGCTCGGGTTTATCAAGGGTAAGGAAATGATCGTGGATGGTGAGTCGCTGGGTTCGGTAAAAGAAGGACGTGACCTGTATGAAAACAGCTTGCAGGACAGATTGAACAACTAGCCCTTGGATAAGCTGTTACAGCTAAAAAAAAGTAAGAATTAAACACCGAAAAAACCTGTCAGGGTTATTCGGTGTTTTTTTCTATATTTACGACACGCCAACCACTCCTTTGAAAAACGCGGTACTCATTTATCTCTTTCTTACCTGCCGTAGTTTGGCTTTCGCTCAAACTGCCCCGGCCGATTATTATCACGCTGCACAAACACAGCTTAAGCAGGGCGACAGTAAAGCCGCGATGGCAGAGGTTATGAAGGCGCTTGCCATCAAAGCAGATTATGACAGTGTGCTTTATCTAAAGGCAAAGATAGAATGCACGGATGGGAATTATCGCACTGCCATTACAGATCTTGACAAGATTATTGCCGTCAATCATACCTCCTTTGATGCATTTTATATCAGAGGGTGTGCAAAAGCCCAGGCCCAGGATTACCGGGGTTCTATCCGTGATCTGAACAAAGCCATTTCTATAAACAGCGTCAACGCCAAAGCCTGGTACAACAGGGCCCTCGCCAAGGCATTCCTGGAAGAATATGTAGATGCCATCGATGACCTGGATAAGGCCATTGCCTTGAACCCCCAGTATTCACAAGCCTGGTATAGCCGCGGGTATTGGAAAGACATCAACGGTGATTATGAAGGCGCCCTGACCGATTACCACAAAGTTGTTGAACTCGATTCGAGAAACAAGGAAGTCTATATTTCAATGGCCACTGCACGCTATATGAGCGGAGATAAAGCAGGGGCCTGTACGGATATTCAAACAGCCATAGACATGGGCAGTCTGCTGGCCCAGGAACTCAGGGATAAATTTTGTGAATGAAGAATAGAAAACTCGTGTTCCGCTACATCGTACTGCTCATCGTGCAGCTCTTCACCGTTCAGTGCTTTTCGCAGTGGAGAGTGGAGGGGACGGTGAGCAAGGCCAACTGTATAGAAGAGGGTGGCCTGGGCGGATCCATTTTGGTACAGGTAAGCGGGATGTCTCCTCCCTATACCTATACCTGGACGAACAGCAGTACATCCCAGAGCCTTGATAATATCGGGCCGGGCAACTATACCTTAACGGTACAGGATATGGGTGCTCATGATACGTCTGTTGCCTTTATCGTAAGCCAGGGCGCCTGCGACCCTGCCCCCGAGATAGCATTCTCACCCAATGGCGACGGGATCAACGATACCTGGGAAATTTCAAACACCTCTTTATACCCCAATCTTCAATTGACTGTTTACAACCGGGTTGGTCAGGTGGTCTATGAACACAAAGGAAACTATGTTCCCTGGGGCGGACTGTCGCTCATCGGTCTGCCGGTGGATGGTGGGACCTATTTCTACATTATTTATGAAGATTGGAACAATACCAAGAATACCGGTATTGTTAAAGGATCAGTGAACATTGTCAGATGAAAACAAACATCATACTCTTCTTTCTGGTTGTGTGTACTGTCGGGGTGTTTGCCCAGCAGTTACCTTCGTATTCTCAATACATGCTCAATAATGTGGGGTTGAATCCAGCGTATGCCGGTGAAAATGGCCCGTTGGAGATTATCATGGGAAGAAGAACGCAATGGGTGGGTTTTCCGGGCGCTCCTGTTACCATGTTTGCCGGAATATCAAGGGCATTGGGAAAAAAAGGGTTTTATCACAGCTGGCACGGAATCGGGGCCTATGTCGAATCGGATGATGAAGGTATATTTGCCACCAAAAGCGTTTCGGTGATGTACGCCTGGCACAAAAGGCTGAAACATAACTATAATATATCCATCGGAGCTTCGGTTGGCGGAACCTCGTATGGGATGAGCAATTATCTTCAAAGCTCTTTTGATCCTGCTTTTGCATCCACCATACCCGTGTTTATATTCCCGATCTTCAACCCCGGCATCCGGCTGTTTTCCCGCAGACTTTATTTTGACCTGGCTGCGAAACAAGTCCTGGATAACCGCACCGTGAATATTGATGGGGTCAAGGAGATTGGCGTTAAACAAACCCTGAGCCCTGAACTGTTTTTTACCGTTGGCCGGCAGTTTACATCTCCCAACTATGCATGGACCGTTACCCCTTCTTTTCAGCTGCTTTCGTCGGCAGCTTATTTTCCGACCATCGATCTGAATGTGCTGGTCTATTACCACAAGGCTGTGGGCGTAGGGATTTCTTACCGCTACGGAGATGCCATTGTCATGATGATCCAGTTCAGGTACTTTAATAAAATGGTGCTTGGCCTCTCGTTCGATTATTCTGTTTCGCAGTTTTCGAATGGAGGTTCCAATTCACGGGAGGTCATGTTCGGGTATACACCGTATGGAAGTACCGCCCCTCCGACACCTGGTTCGCACATTGCTCAATGCCCCGGATTTGATCTGTGAGCATACGCTCATTCTATTCCCCTATAAAAATACGCCTCATCCGGAATAATGGATATTTTTGTGTTCAATGAGTACTCCTCGAAAACATGCTGGTCTGAATGAAACGGAGAATCCCAAATGGATCCCTGGCATTTATAACTATTGCGACCGCTGGTGTGAGCGTTGTGCCTTTACCGGAAAATGCAGGAGTTTTGCCATGGAGATACGCGATGAACCGGGCAATGATATACTGGATGACCTCGAAGCACATGACATCCGAAGCCGGGAATTCTGGGACGATCTCTCCGAAGTCATGAACCAGACTCTGGAATATATCCGCAAAATATCGGGTGAAACAGACACGGAGCCAGGCGCCATCAACGATCAGCAATGGGAGTACCTCAAGAAGAGAGACGAGGAACTGGAACTGGCTGCCCGGCAACATCCCGTAGCCCTTGCTGCCTGGAAATACAGCAATCTGACAGAATCCTGGCTCGACCTAAACAAGGACCTGGTTGCCGAGAAGGAAAAAGAACTCGACACCCGCGTTAAACTAAATGCCGGCGGGAAACGAGCGCTTACCGAAGCCGAACTGATCAGCGATGCACTTCAAATCATCCGCTGGTATGAACCCCAGATCTGGGTGAAGCTCATGCGGGCGCTTACCGGAAAAATGGGGGAGGAGGAGCATACCGGCGAACCCCGCGATTCTGATGGATCAGCCAAGGTGGCGTTGATTGCCATCGACCGCTCCCTTGCTGCCTGGGGGCAACTTCAGTTTATTTTCCCAGAACATACAGACGATTTTATTACGCTCCTGCTACAGCTCGACAGGATGAGGAATGCGGTCGAAACCGAATTTCCACAGGCGCGCGTATTTCACCGGGCCGGGTTTGATGATGAGGAGGAAACCCATCTGTGAAAGAGAAATCCCGAAACCTGTTTTCCCGTATCTGGCGTCTGTTTTTAAAAATAACAGTCGGGTTTAGTGTGGTTAGCATAGGCTCCGTTGTCATTTTCAGATGGCTCCCTGTGCCGGTCACTCCATTAATGCTCAGCCGTTGTGTGGAACAGAAGATGAATGGAAAAGAGATGAAAATGAAAAAGGAATGGGTGTCCTTTGATAAAATAGCTCCCGATCTCCAGCTGGCCGTTGTCTGCTCGGAGGATCAGAATTTTTTAAAGCACCACGGTTTTGATTATGAGGCAATCGAACGCGCTATTGATTATAACGACACACACAGTCATAAACGCGGGGCCAGTACCATCAGCCAGCAAACTGCCAAAAATGTTTTTCTCTGGCAGGGGCGCAGCTGGATCAGGAAAGGCCTGGAAGTTTATTTTACATTTCTGATAGAATGCTTCTGGAGCAAGGAGCGGATCATGGCCGTCTATCTGAATGTCATCGAGATGGGAGATGGAGTATACGGGGCCCAGGCTGCCTCGCGTGAATATTTCCACAAAGACGCCTCTAAAATAAACCGTCTTGAATGTGCAACGATAGCCGCCACGCTGCCCAATCCCCGTATCTTTCATGCCGATCGTCCCGATGCCTTTGTCCTCCGACGCCGAACCTGGATCATTTCGCAGATGGGGCTATGGGGTGGGGTGTTACGTTATCATCCGGTAGAAAAACCCTGAAAAAGAATTGGGATTTGGGATTTAATGAGAGATTCTGAATTTATTTGTAAATTGTTTTGGATTTCGGTTTGAATAATTTTAAATTTTACTTTTTAAAATCCCAAATCCCAAATCCCAAATCCCAAATCCCAAATCCCAAATCCCAAATCCCAAATCCCAAATCCCAAATCCCAAATCCCAAATCCCAAATCTCCTTACATCTTCGTGTCGTCAGCAGTAGGCCCGTATGAGCTTGGCAGTGCAATGTTGAGCAGACGCAGGTAAACGCCCAGTTGTGCGCGGTGGTGAACACTGTGGTTGAATACCCAGCTGCGTATTACGGCAGCTTTGGGCATGGTGAAGAAAATCTGTTCTCCATGACGCATGGTCCAGTTGCGGAAAAATTCTTCTTCCTTCACGATTTCAAGCACTTTTATGGCTTCTGCCAGATTTTTATCATACATGGCAAGCAGTTCGGCCGACGTGGTGAAGGAAGGCGTTTTTGGATATGGTTTTGCAAAATCAAGCTCGTCCTGATTCAGGATGACACTGGTCCAGGTTGGGATCTCGGCCAGGTGTTTTGCGAGGTTCTCCAAAATCATCGATTTTTCGTGTGGTTTGTAGGTCAGTTTGTCGGTTGGGACCAATGCCAGCATCTTGCGGGTAGTTGCTCCTTCGTGCTTCAGCTCTGCGATGAGGGCTGTGCTTAGTTGAAATTCGGTGGTTGTCATTTTTTCTTTTGTTTATGATTAAAATTAATTGGATTCTGTTTTTAATTGTTTCAAATTTAAGGATAATCAGCTCCTTTTCCATCAAAGTGACAGAATTAATGCAGACTTCATGTCTATCTGTAAATGATCCTGCATCCGGGGAGCAGGGCATGCAAGATATCCCGTTCGGGTTCTGATATGGGGTTGCCGCTCAAATCGAGTTCGGCAAGGCTGGTGAGGTAACATATATAATCAGATATATGGGCGATCTTGTTGTTTTTTAACGAAAGATAGGCCAGGTTAGAGAGTTTGAAGAGATTCTTCGGCAGGGATGTAAGCTGGTTGTTGTCGAGCACAAGGGTCTCCAGTTTGGTTAAGTTACCGAGTGCTGAGGGCAGGCTTTTGAGCTTCGAATCGGAGAGATAGAAGGTCTTAAGTTTTTTAAAATCACCCATCGAAGCTGGTAAATGATAGATGTTTATTTTATAACAGGTCAGTTCCTCCAGGGAGCCCAATTCCCCAAAATTCAAAGGCAGGCGGAAGGTATCGGCCAGGTTATTTTCGAACGTAAGCGCTTTCAATCGGTGCAGATAGCACAGGCTTTGTGGAAATGAATCCAGCCGTGTATCGAACAACTCCAGGTATTCCAGGTTTTGGAGGGCTGCAATCTCGTCTGGCAGGGCATGCAGATTGTTTTTAGAACTTGAAAAAAAAAGCAGGGATCTGAAGCCCGTCAATTCAATGGGTATTGCCGTGATTCCGTTCGAACCAAGCATCAGACATTGAAGCCCTGTCAAATGGGTGATTTTAGGAAATAATTTCGGGTCGAAGGGCGAATTGATCAACCGGAGTTTGTAGACTGCGTCACCTGCTTTCAGGGCTGTTTTAAGATCAGAATATACCGTAGCTTCGGCTATGCCTGCCTGATAAAATGGTGAATCGGTGTTGTTTTGCGAATGAATTGTTCCGCAGACAGGCCCCATCCCCATCACCAATAGAAAACGTAGAGATACGCTCCAGCTACTCCGCTTTTTCATCGCTCCCAAGGTACGCAAAAAAGAATGCCCCGAAACCGTTTCAATGAAGGCATGAAAATGGGTGCGTGAGGATTTGTGTTTGAGCACGAGCAATTGCATGTGGGTACATGGATTAGAGAGCCCGGAATTAAACGCTAGTGCCCGCCCCCCGTTCTGTTAATTGTGGAAATAGACGAGAATCCCGCTATAATATGCATCGGCCACCTGCCGCACCCGTGCTGAGGTTTTTACTCCTTCAATCTGTGCATCCTCCTGCATGAGTTTCAGGCTTTCCGTTTTATTGTCCTGATAAATGGTTTCGCCATACACAAGCGGGCTGTGGATAATACGGGTGAGGATCAGATTGCGGCAATAGACCCCCTTGCTTTTTGTGGCAAGGCAATTTTTATCCAGATAATCGGCATCCTTTTTACCGGCTATCGGTATGTGTAGGGTGTCGGTAAAACTCTTCGCTACGTTGGAACTAAGTTCTTCAGACAGGTCGAGGTCGTTGGTGAGGGCCAGACGGAGGAATTCAAACCGTTTTTCGGGTTTGTTGAGGTCTGCAGGCAACATGCTTCCTCCTATAAAAGTCATGACAAAATCTTTGTCTGTTACTTTTTTCCAGTCGGTATTTTTTTCGTCTACATTGTAGTGGATGATGACAGTGATGTCGGGTTTAAAAGCATTGATCAGATCAGCCCGTTTCTGGAGTTCCAGGTCGCGGAAGATATCGCGGAAGAGCTTGCGTTTATCGGCCCTGGTTTTGTAAAAGATGCGTTGTTCGTTCGTAATGGTTTTACAGGCCACCAGGCTGTCGAGTGCATGATCAAGTTTTGTCTTCATCCATTCTTCGAATGTCATGCCGAAGGCTGTTTCATCGGGTTTTGAATGGGTCATCAGAACGGTAGCTCCTGCAGCTTCGAGTTTCTTTTTCAGTGTGAGTGCTGTTCCGAGGGTGAGGTGCCCTTCCACAAGTTGCACGGCAGGGTAGCGGTGATGAATCGAGTCGGCAGGGATGTCTAAAAACTTTTGTTCTACTCTTCCCGATTCCAGGGTTCCGGCGGTATGACCCGGGTCGAGGGCGATGCGGTATCCGGCAAGGGGGGTACCAGGGCTCCTGACAAAGCTTCCTCCGCAAACCGGAAGACACCCTGTACTGCTCGTTGTACGGTGTGAATCTGCCAGACGTTTTAATTCGCTAAAAGGAGATTTGGATGGAATTACATTGAGCTCAAAACAGCTCAGTTCATTCCAATATACAATACACTCGTGTTCCTTTTTTAATTTTTTTTCAGGTGAAGAAAACAGTTCAAATCCCTGGTCGGTGATGGAATAAAAGGCTCCCAGTTTTTTTTCTTTATCCAGATAGGCGTCGATGCGGTGCTGGGTGTCAATTTTTAGTTTTTGAATTTCAGCAGTCTGGGCCTGTGCCTCAGGGTTGAACAGAAGCAGAAGCAGAAACCACCGGAACCTGTTACTGTCCGTTTTTACGCCAGGGTTTGGCAATGCTTTTGTAAACCAGGTTGCCGGAAGTGTCATATTCTTTGTGGATGATTTTGGTATGATCGCAACGGCTGGTCTGGCTGCTTTGTATGGTTCCGTTTTCATCAAAAAATTTTTCATCCGTCAGCAGTTCATAATAGGGCCTGCCGCTGTCGCCAACCTTTCGTATCCTCCGTTGGCGTGACTTGATATTTCCGTTTTCATAATACTCCCAAATATCCACCACCGAGCGTTTATAATTATGCTGGGGTTGCGGAAACCGGTTTGTCGTGACACGGGTGCGGATCAAGAGGTGCAGACACCCCGAACTGTAATATTCCCTTTTTACAGAACGTTTGGTTTGGGTTTGTGCAGACGCAAGGCCGATAAAAATAAACAAAAAGAGGGTACAACAGCAGATGGTTTTCATAGGTTCTGAAAATTGCAGATTCGAAAAAGCCGGTTTTTGAAGCGTATGTTGAAAAAGGAAGAAAACAGATGAATCCTGACTCAACGTAAACCGGTACTGCGTTTGAAGAGAACGATTTCTCTTCAGTTGGGCTTTTGAAAAGAAGCGCCGGAATGATTTATTAAAGGTACAAAAAAATAGGGAATGTATTTCAATTTAACTTTACCCTTGTATTCAGGACGTACATAACGGGAAGAGGTTGCCCGTATGTGTAAAGGAGAATACAAATCAAATGAATATCAGGGATATAGATTTCAGCTCAGAATTGCATTTTCAGGCCAGCCGAAGCGGAGGGGCCGGTGGACAGAATGTCAACAAAGTGAGCACCAAGGTAGAACTGGGTTTTGATGTGGCAGGCTCACAGATACTCAGGGATGATCAAAAGATGCTGATTACCAGCAAACTTCAGTCGCGTATCAATAAAGAAGGTTTCTTAAAGCTCGTCTCCCAAACCGAACGTTCGCAGTTAGGCAACAAACAGATTGTCATACAACAGTTTTTCGATCTCCTCGAAAAAGCGCTCAAACCCGAAAAGAAGCGGTACAAGACCAAACCCTCCAAAGCCTCGAAACGAAAACGGATTGAAGGCAAGAAAAAACTGTCTGAAAAGAAAGCGAACCGGAGGGGAGAGGGGTGGTAAGCATAGGCCTTTCCTTAAAGGGCCTGAATTCAAATGCAGCAATTTCCTGAAAAGGAACTCATAGTATCTTTGGAGACAGAATGATAAAATTTAAACGAATGACACAGTTTATAGAATAGACCCACCAAGAAAGAGTCGGAATCGTATACGAAGAAAAAGGGTGTAGTTACGAAGCAGAAGGGTGTATTGACGAAGGAGCAGGGTGTATTGACGAAGGAGCAGGGTGTATTGACGAAGGAGAAGCATGTATTGACGAAGGAGAAGGATGTATTGACGAAGGAGAAGGATGTATTGACGAAGGAGAAGGGTGTATTTACGAAGGAGAAGCATGTATTGACGAAGGAGAAGGATGTATTGACGAAGAAGAAGGGAGTATTTATGAAGGAGAAGGGTGTATTGACGAAGAAAAAGGGTGTATTGACGAAGGAGAAGCATGTATTGACGAAGGAGCAGGGTGTGTTTATGAAGGAAAAGGGTGTATTTACGAAGAAGAAGAGTGTTTGCTTCCTCTGCCTGGAAATGGGAACAAACATGCTCCCGAGAAGACACTAAACCCGGATTTCTATGCGCTGGAAAAGGAGAATCAAATTGCTAACTTCTTCAGTATCCAACAATCAAATTACCAATGGTTTAGAACAAGTTAGCTGGAATTTTTGAGTTGAAGATGGCTGGCGCTTTGAAAGGGCCGCCAGCTCTCAGGAGCAGCGGCCTGCCTGCCGTAGCTTAGAGGCTTGCGAGACGGCAGGCAGGGATAACCCATGCCGATGAATATCGCGACTGCACAAAATCCAAACGCACTGAACAGTAGTGCACTACGTTTTTACTGTTCATGTTGGGTTAATCCAATTTGAACCGTAAAAGCGCGCTAGATTGCCAATTGCTTCCTGAAATAATTCCAGAGCGGATCATCGGGAGGATCGGCAACGATGCGCATCGCTTCTTTTTTTACGGGGTGGATAAAATCGATCTGCCGGGCATGGAGATGTATAGAACCGTTTTCGTTCGAACGGTTAAAGCCGTATTTCAGATCACCCTTGATGGGGCAACCCATGGCCGAAAGCTGTACCCTGATCTGGTGATGACGCCCGGTATGCGGGTTTATTTCGAGGAGGTGGTAATTGTCTGAACTGAAGAGGATCTTATAATCGAGTTCGGATTTTAAGGTGCCGGGTTGTTCTTTGTCGAATGCCTTCGACATGTTTTTTGCTTCATTCTTTTTCAGATAGTGGATCAAGGCGCCCGAAGGTTTCTGAGGCTTGTTTTTTACAACGGCCCAATAGGTCTTTTGTATTTCCTTGTCCCTGAACATTTCATTGAGCCTCGAAAGCGCCTTGCTGGTACGGGCAAACAACACGATCCCGCTCACCGGACGGTCTATGCGGTGAACGGTGCCCAGATAAACGCCTCCCGGCTTGTCGTATTTTTCCTTGATATACCGTTTCAGGGCATCGCTCATGGGTTCATCCCCGGTCTTATCGCCCTGCACCAGTTCTGATGGACGTTTGTTGACGGCCAGGATGTGGTTGTCTTCGTAAATGATCTGGGGCGGAAGGCTTGTCATAGGGTTGATGTAAGGCGTATCCGCTACCTGAAAATGGGCGTATGGAAAAAAAATGCTGATCTAAAACGGAAGGGTTAGTATTGTTCGTCCTTGTTCGGAAAATCCCGAGATTTTACATCGGTAATATATCCCTTTACTGCAGCCGTAATTGTTTCATCCAGATTGGCATATCTGCGTAAAAAACGGGGCGAAAATTCGGTGGTCAGGCCCAGCATATCGTGGGCCACCAGTACCTGTCCGTCTACTCCTCCTCCTGCCCCGATGCCAATCACCGGTATGGTCAGTTCAGCGGCTACCTTGGTTGCCAGCAGGGCGGGTATTTTTTCGAGGACCAGGGCATAACACCCGCATTCCTGGAGGATATGCGCATCTTCGAGCAGGCGTTCGGCTTCTTCTTCTTCCTTGGCCCTGACATTATACGTGCCGAATTTGTAGATCGATTGAGGAGTAAGTCCCAGATGCCCCATCACCGGTATACCGGCCGTGAGGATACGGGCAATGGATTCTTTCACTTCCCGTCCTCCCTCAAGTTTGACCGAATGTGCGCCTGATTCTTTCATGATGCGGATAGACGAGAACAAAGCCTCTTTCGAATTGCCCTGATACGATCCAAAAGGCAGATCAACCACCACCAGGGCTCTGTCAATGGCCCGGATCACGGAGGAGGCATGATAAATCATCTGGTCGAGGGTGATGGGCAAGGTGGTTTCATGACCGGCCATAACGTTTGAAGCCGAATCGCCTACCAGGATCACATCAATGCCTGCGGCATCCACAATTTTTGCCAGGGTATAATCATAGGCTGTGAGCATGGAGATCTTTTCTCCGTTGCGCTTCATTTCCTGAAGTACATGGGTCGTGACCTTTTTGAATTCTTTTTTATGGATAGACATAGGTTCTGTGGTTTGTTGGTAAGTCGTACCGGATGATGCTCCGAAACAACGCCAGGCAGTCCTGGGTTGAATACCGGATTTTGTGGTTTTGGAAATTGATCCGCGATCACAGGCCAGAAATCCGGTGTATTCAAATCGGGTTCAAAGGTAATTTCTTTTTATAAATCAAGCTGTTTTGACAGATATTTGGTAAATTCGCGCACTCCCTCCCGGATCCCCACCAGGACTGATTTATCAAAAATCTGCAAGAGCTGTAAAAGAAGATACATGAAGAAAGTAGTTTTCCTTGTTTCCTTAACCGCCATCTTACTGGGCGCCTGTAAAAGCGATATTAACCTGCTGGCTCCGTACAAGGAGCAGATGGTTATCTATGGCCTGTTGAACCAGGCTGACAGCGTACAATATATCCGTATCAACAAAACATTTCTGGGTCAGGGAAATGCTTATAATATGGCAACCATACACGATTCGATAAACTACACGAATCTGCTGAATGTAAGCGTTCAACAATGGCAAAACGGGGCCTTCGTGAGCTCCTGCCGCGTTGATACCACTTCCATGCTCGTTCAGGACCCCGGGGCCTTTGCCAATCAGCCTCAAATACTTTACCGGGTTCATACCGGAGGAGTGAATGCCCTCAACCCCGCTTCTCAGTATAGCTTAACAGTTACCAATCCTAAAACGGGCTATACCGCAACCGGACTAACCAGTCTGGTCGCTTTTTCGGCGGCTGATATGGGTTTTGCTCCCCCATCAGCCTATAAATTTTATAATACCAATACAGCTACCCCTGAGCGGTTAAAGTGGACTTCTGACCTCAATGGCCGGGTTTATGACCTGGTCATGCGTTTTCACTATACTGAATACGCCATCAGCGGGACCACAAGCAAGTATGTAGACCTCGATTTTGGTAACTCCATTACTTCGGGGTTGAGCGGTGGCGAGCCGATGGAGGCCGATGAAAACTGGGTTCAATTCGAACATTTCCTGGCCTCTTCCATTCCAAACGATCCAACCGTCTATAAAAGGGTGATGGGCCTCTGTGAATTGATGTTGTATGTCGGAGGAGATGAATTCTATACCTATCAGCAAGTAAATGAGCCGGTTAGCTCTATTACCGGAGATAAACCCACCTATTCCAATATTACCAACGGAGTTGGTCTTTTTTCGGCCCGTTATCTCTTCGATGTGCCAAGCTACAATAAACCCATCGAAAACAATACACTCGATCAGCTTGCACAAGATACCCTCACCTGTCCGCTCCATATTGCCGACCATATCGGAAACGTAGCTGCGGCTTGCCCCTGAAGCGGAGGCCTTGCGTGAAAGCAGGGGCTTGCCCCTGAAGCGGAGGCCCAGGGGTGAAAGAAGAAGCCTTCAGGCTTTTACTTTCCTGCCACACAAAAACGATGCAGATTGGTAAACGGTACCGCCCCGGGATTCCTGATTTAACCCTCAATTCTGCCTTTTTGTCATCTATTGCGGATGTCATCCTTTAAAGACTTCTCCAAACAACTGACATTATTGCCCGAATGGTGACATGGCATGAGGATTGACTTGCCAGACTGACTCACAGAAACAAAAAAGTAAAACACACTAAAAATTATAGAGATTATGGCAAAAATAATTGGAATCGACTTGGGAACAACCAACTCCTGCGTGTCTGTCATGGAAGGCAATGAACCGGTTGTCATCGCAAACAGCGAAGGAAAAAGGACTACGCCTTCTATCGTAGGTTTCGCCAACGACGGAGAACGCAAAGTGGGTGACCCTGCCAAACGCCAGGCCATCACCAACCCAACCAAGACCGTTTCTTCGATCAAGCGCTTTATGGGCATCACGTTCGACGAAGCAGGAAAAGAAATGGCTCGCATGCCGTATAAAGTAGTGAAAGGCGATAACAACACCCCACGTGTTGAAATCGACGGACGTAAATATTCTCCACAGGAAATTTCGGCCATCATTCTTCAGAAGATGAAGAAAACTGCCGAAGACTACCTGGGCCACGAAGTAACCGAAGCGGTTATCACTGTTCCGGCTTATTTCAATGATGCACAACGTCAGGCTACCAAAGAAGCGGGTGAAATTGCCGGTCTTACCGTAAAACGGATCATCAACGAACCTACTGCCGCAGCTCTTGCTTATGGCCTTGATAAAAAATCAAGGGACATGAAAATCGTGGTGTTCGACTGCGGCGGTGGAACACATGACGTATCGGTTCTTGAACTGGGCGATGGTGTTTTCGAAGTGAAATCGACCGATGGTGATACACACCTGGGTGGTGATGATTTTGACCAGAAGATTATCGACTGGCTGGTGACCGAATTCAAATCCGAAAACGGAGGTCTTGATCTTACGAAGGACCCGATGGCCCTGCAACGTCTGAAAGAAGCGGCTGAAAAAGCCAAAGTTGAACTTTCGAGCGCTACCACTACCGAAATCAACCTGCCATACATCATGCCTGTTGACGGTATCCCGAAACACCTGGTGCGTACCATTACCCGTGCAAAATTCGAGCAATTGGTTGATGACCTTATCAAACGCACCATTGAGCCTTGCCGCTCGGCCCTCAAGAATGCAAATCTGACCGTAAACGATATCAACGAAATCATCCTGGTGGGAGGTTCAACACGTATCCCTGCTATCCAGGCTGCGGTTGAAAAATTCTTCGGAAAAACCCCTTCTAAAGGTGTTAATCCGGATGAGGTTGTTGCAATCGGAGCTGCCATTCAAGGCGGTGTACTTACAGGCGAAGTGAAAGATGTACTGTTGCTTGATGTGACGCCACTGTCGCTGGGCATCGAAACAATGGGCGGTGTATTCACCAAGCTCATTGAGTCGAACACCACGATCCCGACCAAGAAATCTGAAACATTTTCAACAGCCAGCGATAACCAGCCTTCTGTTCAGATCATTGTGTACCAGGGCGAACGTCCGATGGCACGCGATAACCGTAAACTGGGCGAATTTAACCTCGATGGCATTCCTCCAGCTCCACGTGGTCTTCCACAGGTTGAAGTAACGTTTGATATCGATGCAAACGGCATCCTGCAGGTGAGCGCCAAGGACAAAGCCACCGGTAAATCGCATAACATCCGTATCGAAGCCAAATCGGGTCTGACCCAGGCCGAAATAGACCGTATGAAACGCGAAGCCGAAGCAAACGCCGAAGCCGATCAGAAAGTAAAAGAAGAGGTTGAAAAAACAAATCTGGCTGATACCACCATCTTCCAGACTGAAAAACAACTCAAGGATTATGGCGACAAGCTTTCGGCCGATAAGAAAGCAGCTATCCAAACGGCATTGACCGATCTGAAAGCAGCACATGCGGCCAAGGATATTGCCCAGATGGATGCCACCATGGCCAGTCTCAACACCGCCTGGCAGGCAGCCAGTGAGGAAATGTACAAAGCCACACAGGAAACCCCGGGCGGTAATGCCGGCCCGGCAGATGCCGGTCATAAAGCTGATTCAAATCACAAAGACGGTGAAGTGACCGATGTTGATTTTGAAGAAGTGAAGGAAGAAAAAAAATAATTCCGGATCTGTAAATAGGAAAAACGTCCTGCCGCTACGGCAGGACGTTTTTGTTTTGCTCAGACAGGCCCCGATTGGCTCCGGGGGCATGCCCGTTTCTCTTTTCCCGAAACCTCGAAAACACGGCGATAGCCAGGACGCAAAGTGCTGCTCCAAAAAGCCCGTTCAGTCTGAGGCCGTAGTCGTGTCCCGGATCCTTTCCATAGAGGGTGAGTGTGGCGAACAAGCCAATTCCAAAGGTTTGACCAAGTTTCACCGAAAAGTATTTAACGGCAAAAAAAAGCCCTTCCTTATTCTCACCTGTACTGGCTGCATCTTCGGCAGCAATCTCCGCAAGGATAGCAGGAGGCAGGATACCCAGGGCTGCCAGCGGAAATGCTGCCAGACAGACGAGCATACATACCTGTAATTTGGGAGGGAATGGAAATTTGCCCAGGAAATAAATGCAAAGAAAATTTGTTCCAAGAAGCAGAAAAGAAATGATCACCAGTGGTTTCTTCCCGAAACGCCGGGCCAGGATATTGACCAACGGATAAAAGAGCAAGGATAGCCCTACCATAGAGCCCACAATCACTACTCCAATTGATTCCGGAAGACCACAAAGTACGGTTACAAAATACTGTAACCCGCTCATGATGATATAAAGCGCCATGAAATACGAAAAGTCTGCACAGATATAATAAATGAAATTACGGTTCTTCAGTGTTTGCCTGATGGCAGGCATAAGGGTGAGAGTAGAAGGTGCCGCTTTGCAATATTTTTTTTCATCGATCGAGAGTACGGGTATGAGCATGAATAGCGCCCCCAATCCGCACAGACACCAGATAGCCATCTGAAAGGCATGAAGCCGGTTAAAGGCCGGGGCAAGCCACATGATCAGATCGGCCAGGTTGCTGGTGGAGGAGGCGATGATCATACCGAACACAAAACCGACCTGCTGAAAGGTCGAGAATTTTACCTTTTCTTCGTTTGTCCTGGCCATTTCGGGCATCAGGGCATTGTAGGGAATGATGTAGGTGGTGGCCGAGATAAAAAAAAGGATCAGGGTAACCGTGAGCCATGCGGCATTGGCAACACTTACCCCGGTATCGGGTGGCCTGAACACCAGCATACAGAAAATGGCCGCCGGAAATATGCTCCATTTCATAAAAGGAATACGCCGGCCTTTGAGGTTTTTACTGCGGTCGCTGGCCTGTCCGATAAAGGGGTCGTAGAAGGCATCCACCAACCGCCCCGCGATGGTGATCACAGATGGAAGGTTGAATACGCCTAATAGAGTGAGCTGGGCCAGTAACGTAACCAGTTTGGAATTGCCTGGAGGCAGGTAGAAATAAATGAGAAGTACACCGATAATATTGGTGAGGATACTCCAGCCAAGCATTCCGCAGGCATATGAAATCTGTTTGGCGAATGGAAGCTGTCTGTCGGGCAAAAGGGGGTGTTCTGGTGAGGTGAAGGTAGCGAATTTTTAGAATCCAATAAAAAGCCCCATACCTTTACGCGAACCATGGCAGGTTAAACTTGTACGTATACTGCGCCCAGAAATGTGAGGGGTGTCCGAAGATGGGCTATTTGATAAGCTGGGAACTCCGGGAAGAATAAGAATAACTCAAATCATTGAGATCGGCCACTTGAACAATCCTGACAGGATGAGGCAGGGTGCTTGTCACCGGTTTTAGAACTTCCCGGTTATCGCTATCAAGACATACCCTTGCAACCGCGAAACTGGTGAAATAAAGGAAAATGCCGATAAGAGATAGTTTGTACTGCATAGGTGACTCGTTCTAAATGTTGATCCCCAAAGCAGGTTATCTGATTTTAAAAGCTTGGGCTTACAAAGTTAGTTGTCTGTTTAGGCATCAGAAACGATACCTGCTACCTTCGAGACGACTAAATTATCCTTATCCTGTGAATGTGGGGAATGTATTTTTTACGCTAGAGAAGTCATTTAGTTTCAATAATCCTCCTGATTTTTTCAGATTCTTTCAAAAATGAACACGATGAGGAATTTGTTTGGCATGGGGGACGGTTGACAACTGCAATTTCCTGCGACCGGCAAGCTGTATTGCTTTGTGCTATATAGATTCAATGATGATAACCCTGAGTTACGCTGATATCGCTGAGCGCTCCTGATAAAATAAAAAAGGTCTTCGGGATACCCGAAGACCTTCTGGAGGAATTCACAAAAAAATGCGATTATCTGGCTTCGATAAAGTCGTTCAGCAGTTTTTTACTGTTTCGGGTCTTAAAAAAGCTCATCGGTGAGTAGTTGATGTCTTTATCCTTGCCCCGGATAAGCATGTGCAGGAACCAGTCTTCATCGGTGTACGATCCAAAAGGTTTGGGCGTCATCGTAATGAGTTGGTAACCAAATTGTCCTGCTATCTGAGGAAAGAGATTAAAGTTCAGATCATCGATATTTGAGAGCTCTTCGATGATGATGAATTTGACCCCGGCCCGGGTCCTGTCTTTCTGGATCACAGAAAGCCTTCCGATACAAAGCAGGGCAAGGGCAGTATATGCCTGACCACCTGATCCTGTGTACTTTATGCCTACATCATCAAAAAGACCTACTTTCAGCTCAAAATAGAATTTCGGGTTTAATAAATCGCTGAGCTCACAATTTTTAATGGTACTGAATGTCTTTGCAATATTGACTATCAGTTTTTCGGGTGAATTCTGGGTTTTGTCGATGTCCTCGATTTCGGTGAAAAGATCGGCTCCGAATTTCTGGACCTTGGCTTTTTCACGCATTTTCCTGATCCATTCGATGGTAATTTCCTTCTTTTCAACGAATTCAATCCTGAACTGGTAGTTGTTGCTGATCCTGTTTTCCTGAAAAAAGAAGTTCAGTTCGGTAATCAGTTTCCGGAAGTTTTGGTATTGACGGGCTACCTGATCAAACACGTTGAGGATGATGGTGAGCTGGAGGTCTCCGAATTTTTTAAGCTCCTCATTCAGTTTGAGCAGTTCCGGGCCAATGCCTTCTAATCCCAGTTTTCCGCAGAGTACATTGACCAGGGTCTGGAAGTTGAATTTATCCGTTTCGAGTTCCTGGTTTTTATTGTCCTTTGTTTCGTCAAAAGATTGGGCAATGCGTGTAAACTCATTTTCGTAATTTCTCCGGTCGGTCACAGATTTTTCGGCCAGTTGTATGATTCGTGTGGTAGTGTAATCACCGAGGTGGGGGAGGTCCTCCCATTTGAGATTGGTGTCTTTTTCGAGATCAGTCCGCTTCTCATCAAACACAGCCTGGGTTTTTTCCAGTTCCAGTTTCAACTGAGGATCCTTTTCCTGGCAGGCTTTCACCACACCATCAATAGAAATCTGGTTTCTGACGGCAGCTTCCTTTTCCGGCTCCATTTCTTCCACTCTTCGTTCGAGTTGGCTTTTCTGGCCGATGATATCCTCTGTAGAAAGGGTTTCGAATTTGGGTTTATGCCATTCGGTTTTGTAGGGAAGTTCTTCCTTGAGCTTGTTGATCTCGTATTTGCATTTGTCGTTATCATCCAGGATCTGCTCCAGCTTGAGCTTAAATTCAGTCTGTTGCTGGGCAAGCCGGATGGCTTCACGGTTTGCATTTTGGTATTGACGTTCCAGTTCATCAAAGGCTCCGAGTTGTTCTTCATTTTCAAGAAGGGCTTCGAGCACCGTTTTGTTGAGATCGTCATCGATTTCGTAAACCTCTATCTTTTTCCGGTTTTTATAGGCCTCAAACATGTCGGCATTGTAACCTATTTCAAGGAGTTCGAGGTTGAGCTTCTTGATGAAAAGGAGCTCTTCTTCGGCATCTTTCAGATTTTGAAGAATTTCTTTGCGGTCTTTTTCAAGAACGGTCTTCAATTTTTTTGCGTCATCGAATTTCTGTTTTCCGACGGAGGGGACAAATTCACGCAGCTCGCCCAGTACCAGCCAGAGTTCGCCTTTTGCATCTTCCTCAAAGCTATTGATGAGCACCAGGGGGTTTGTCGTATACTTGAGTATATCCGATTCCTTGCCCGATGGTTTGCGTGTTGCAATGTCTTTGAGGTGCATCAGCACCGATTCCTGCTGTTTGCTCAGTGGTTTTTTCTCACTTACAGCCCAATGGAACAACGAGTCTGCATTGCTTTTGTCATAAAGTTCGAGCAAACCGCTGAGTTGTTCAATCGTACGTGGGAGCTCGATCACTTTTTCGGGATAACTCTTGACAGCGCTATGGAAATCAGTGGCCCATTCAGATTTTTCGAAATCGGCGAAGGAGCGGATTCCTTTCAGCAGTTTTAGTTTTGCCTTGCGGTCGCGGTATTTTTCCTGTTCCCGCATTTTTTCTTGTGCGGCTTGTGCGCTTTGATAGCGTTTAAAGATCGGGGCCAGTTTTTCGAGCTCGTTCACCAGGATGAACAATTCGTTGGCCTGGTTTCTTTTTTCCTCAATCTTGCGGTCGCTCAGTGTCGGGATCAGGTCTTCGTAGTATTTCTGAAGGTGATTGTTTACCGCATTCAGGTCCTGGTATGCTTTCAGTGTGTTTTCGGTGAGCGATTTTACTTCCTTCTTGTTTTTATCAAGGCTCCGGGTGGCGCTTTCGTAACGGGTTTTGTTTTCGTTATAATGACGCTGGGCTTCGATGAAAAAGTTGTAGGCATGTATCGTGTCGGCTGTTAAAAATTCATCGCGCGAGCCAATGCTCTTATCCAGCATTTTCTTGAGCTGGGTAAGCTTGTTTTGTTTTTGATCGAGTTCCTTGATCAGATCGCGGCTTGAATTGTATTGTTTGATGTAGTTTTCGAGCTGATCTTTCTGCTCATCAAACATGGTCTTGATCTCATCGTTGTCTTCGAACAGAAAGTTCTGGAGCGAGCGCGAATTGGTAACATCCAATGTTTTGGCACGGGAGAATGACTGCAGGATCTTGGCAAGGGCTTTCAGGTTGGTTTCCTTGGTGAGATCAATCGGGACAATGTGATTCACGAAGAGGGTCTCATAATAATTCATGATCTCTTCGTGCTGGAAATAATCGTACAGGTAAATGTCGTACTGAAGCGTGAGGTGGGCTTTCAGTTCCTTGAGCTCCATGACCGTTTTGTTGGGCGCCAGAAAATCAGTGGCATGCAGGGGGCGGTCGAAATTATCAAGTTCTTTCTTCGAAAAATCAGCATTCTTTTGAATGATGAAGGGGCGAACGGGATAACGCGAATTCTTAGGGATATACACCCCAATGGCAATGAATTTTCCTTTTGAACGTTCGATGTTGAAAAACGCATAGGCATGATCAACATAGGTTTTGTTGAGCGGGATCCCTTCGATCCTTCGCTCATTTTTGTCCAGGCCTTCGGTGCCTGGTTTCCACATATCCCGTTTGGGAATGAGGATGAGCTGCATCAAATCGGCGATGATTGATTTTCCAAGTCCGTTGTCGCCCGTAAAATCGGTGCGCACCGGGTGCAAGAGGTAATCGCAGTTGTTGTGCTGACGAACCCCGACGGTTGACAAGGAATATATCTTAGGATAACTGTTCATGGATGTAATCTTCTGTTAGTTCAACTTCATTGATTTCACGCGCATACATTTTTGCCAGGCGGTCTATGCTGGGCATTATCTCGAAATGAAAGGCTTCCTGGTTTATCCAGTTTATCCATCCCATGCGTTCGAATTCGCCCAGGGTGCGTTCTATCTTTCGTTTGACCTCGTCTTTTTCGTTTGGGGTGTAGTTTCGCTTCAGTTCGCCATAGAGGAGTCTCTGCCAGAGTTCCTTGTGTTCGCCTTCTTCGGTAATCTGTTCGATGTCTTCCCAGGTCATTTCCTTTGCTTCAAAGAATTTTTCTTTGGACGAATTCAGTAACAAGATGCCAAAGACAACGTGTTTGTCTTCCAACTCCCGGCAACGGTCGCGCGTAAACCGCCCGTAACCTTCTTCTGGAAAATCGAGGTAGAAATATACGTCCCGGTCGTTGCTTTCTTTGCGTAAAAAGCAGTTGTAAAGCAGCTCATAATAGTGCTGAAGGCTGGGGTAGTTGTCGTTGATATAATCCCAGATCTTGGTATCGTAGCTGTAGTTCTGGATATGTTTGCCTTGGGTAAGCGCAAAGTTTGCTTCAGCAAAATACCGGATAGAACTTTCCTTGCCTAGGAATTCGAAGGCTGTATTTTCATTCTCCATATGGTGACGTCGTCGTTGAGGTTAAAAGTTCGTTCGTTTTCCACGATGAGGTCGGCATCGGGATTTTTGTTGTGCTGCTGGATAAGGCCAAAACAAACATCAATAGGCACTTCCAGGTTTTGCTCTGCCTGGTAGATCACGCTGACCCAGTCATCAAATTCGACATGTTCGCCGGCTTTTATTTTTGAATTGATATCTTCCAGCCATTTGGATATATGTTCCTGGCGGATGAGAACCTGCATGTTTTCGTTTTCTTTCTTCATTCTCAGTTCCTCATCTTCTGCCATTTCAATCACATCCTTGGGGATGACGTCGTTGAAGTTGAGCTTTGGTATAAAACGGAATTTGCGTTTGAAGTACGGGTAGGATTTCCGGTTGAATTCGGGGGGGAGTGTGATATCTCCATCCACAGCTTGCGCCGAGCGTATCAGTGAGATCAGATATTTTTCGACCTTGAGTTTGTATATCTGTTTGTAACGCAGGGAATCGTAAAGCGATTTCAGGCGTGAAGAAGACGTCTGGATGCGGTCGTTGATAGACAGGACCCGGTTATCAATCGTCTCGAAAAATTGTTCGATTTCTGCCCGGATCTTGAAATAGCGTTCCCAACTTTCTTTTTCTTTCAGAAATGCCGGTTCGGCATTCTTGATACGGTCTAAGGTGTCTTGTTTGAAATTAAGCGTTTGGGTAAGGCCTTCGGTCTGTTTTCCGATTTCCCTGAATACCATGATAAATTTATCGATCAGCCCGCGTGCATTATCGATATCGGCTTTGAGGATGCTGCGCAGCTCAAAGGTCTTTTTGTCGACATAGCGTTGCAGGTTTTCGATATGGCCCAGGATGCGCTTCTTTGCGGGGCCATAATGGTTAAAATACCAGTAATTGAGGTTTTGGATGTTGATAAGGTCCTCATCCATCAACGGAAGTGTACGCCGGAAGGTATAGATGAGCGGAAGATCGTCGTACTGGGGTTGTATTTCATTGATGAGGGCGCCTACAAGGTCTTTGGCGTAAACGGTAAGCTGATACCTGTATTCGGTTCCTCTTTTAGCGGTGGTATAAAAATACTGACTGAGTTTTTTTGAAATGGTTTCCTTTTGGATGCTTTTCTCCCTGCCCAGCATTTCGGCCACCTGATCTACGGTCTTTTCGAATTCATGTTGTGAAAAAGCTTCGTCGATCTCGCCTTTTTCGATTTTATCGTTCAGTTCCATCAACAGAATAACCGACTCCGGGTTCGAGGGAAGCAGTAATTCGTAATTTCGGGTGATACTCTGGATGAGCTCGATCTCCATGCGTCTGTTTTAATTACAATAGGCTAAAGTAGCGATTAAATACCCCCCTGTCTGTACTGTTAAAAACTACCCGATATCTTCCTAACTGCTTGGTATCACTGGGTTTGGGTGGAGGCCGATTGTTGGTAATTATTTCTTCTCCAGGGGCGAAGATGTCTTGTTTTTGACTAAGTTCTACTGGTCGGGATGCATCGTCATCCCTGCAAATCTTTACTTTTGCTCCATGTCCGATTTGCAGCTTGTCCTTACCGAAGATGGCTCTCATACCTTGTATAACCCTCGGTTGAACGAGCATTACCATTCTACCCACGGCGCCCTTCAGGAAAGCATGCATGTATTTATTGAAGCGGGTCTGAAGGAGGTCTGTAAACAAACAAATACGGTTCATATCCTGGAAATAGGTTTTGGAACAGGGCTTAACTGCATGCTAACTTTAGAACACTCCATGCTCGAATCCATTCGCATGGAGTACACTGCATTGGAACCCTGCCCGTTGAAGCCTGAAATGCTGGATGCTTTAAATCATCCCAGTCTGCGCAAGACGCAAAGTGCGCATGCGCTCTTTCGTCTGATTCATTCGGAAGAGGAGGGAGACATCCTGTGCACAGAACATTTTCACCTCTGCCGTCATAAACAGAAATTGGAGGACTTTGTGATAGCCGGGAAGCATACGCTCATCTATTTCGATGCCTTTGCTCCCGGAGTTCAGCCTGAACTCTGGACAGCCGGTTTATTCAAAAAACTGTTTGACAGTCTGGAGCCCGGAGGGATCCTGGTAACCTATTGTGCAAAAGGAGAAGTAAAACGGAACATGAAGGCAGCCGGTTTTTTGATTGAACGGTTGCCGGGGCCTCCGGGGAAAAGGGAAAT
>Ga0206851_1007_pt1 | contig 81361 bp, 68 predicted proteins | sample Alteio_BWOrgCont_13_FD_152904 | JGI IMG/M metagenome (GOLD analysis project Ga0206851, IMG submission 152904) | Enriched cells from forest soil in Barre Woods Harvard Forest LTER site, Petersham, Massachusetts, United States -... | ecosystem: Environmental > Terrestrial > Soil > Temperate forest >... | reverse complement strand
CATTCAGCCAACTGGTGCGTATGCCGATGAGTTTTTTCTCCAAGAACACCGCTGCTGAACTCAATAGCAGGATCAGCGCCGATATTACTCAGATTGGGGACACCCTTACCACCGGCATCGCCGAATTTCTGCGCCAGTTCCTCATTATTGTCGGAGGGGTGACCATGATCTGCCTGATATCCTGGAAATTGGCGTTGCTGATGCTGGCTGTGGTCCCTCCTATTGCCCTCATCGCGGTGTTTTATGGTCGTAAAATAAGGGCGCATAGCCGGAATGTACAAGACCGAGTTGCCGATTCGAACATAATTGTAGGCGAAAGTATGATGGGAATTTCGAATGTGAAATCGTTCACAAACGAAGCATACGAAATTGACCGATACCGAACGGCAACAGGCAAGATTGTGGAAGCAGCAATCCGCTATGCACTTTCAAGGGGAACCTTTTTCTCTTTCATCATTTTTTGTCTGTTTGGCTCTATCATTCTCATTGTTTGGTCTGGAGTGCAAATGACGGTTCACCATGAACTCAGTGCTGGAGAAATGCTCCAGTTCATGTTTTATACCTTATTTGTCTCTGCTTCTATCGGAGGAATCCCTGAACAATATGCTCAGATACAACGTGCAGTAGGTGCATCCGAGCGTATCATGGAAATCCTCGACGAAGTGCCTGAAAGTGTTTCAGAACAACTAAAGGCTCCCGGGCTTAATCGTTTGACTGGTAATGTATCGTTTAATAATGTTTCATTCTCCTACCCCAGCCGCAAAGATTTTACAGTGCTTAAAGCCATTTCCTTTGAGGTGAAAGCAGGAGAAACCATTGCCCTTGTCGGCCCCAGCGGATCGGGTAAATCTACACTGGCAGGGCTGCTGCTGCGTTTTTATGACCCCAGCTCCGGGCAGATCAGCTTCGATCGTAAGGAGGCCAGGGAGTATGACCTTACCGATCTGCGCCAGAATATGGCCATTGTGCCTCAGGATGTGCTCCTGTTTGGTGGAACAATTCGAGACAACATCGCATACGGCCGACCGGGAGCAAGTCAGGATGATATTATTGAAGCTTCAAAAAAAGCAAACGCATTCGAATTCATTGAAACTTTCCCCGACAAATTCGACACCCTGGTAGGCGACCGTGGCATACAGCTGAGTGGTGGTCAGCGTCAACGCATTGCCATAGCAAGGGCTGTTCTGAAAGACCCGGCTATACTTATCCTGGATGAAGCCACGAGTTCACTTGATTCAGAATCTGAACGCCTTGTACAGGAAGCGCTAGACAAGCTGATGGTTGGCCGAACTTCGTTCGTCATCGCCCACCGCCTAAGCACCATCCGTAATGCCGACAAAATTGTTGTTATCGAAAAGGGATTGGTGCGCGAAATGGGGAATCATGCCGAGCTCATGCTATTGGAAAACGGACTATACCGCTCACTCAGCCAACTTCAATTCCAGCCTTCCTTCGCCGAATCCGCTCCAACTGTCGGCTGATCTTCTGATTACTTAGATTAAACCTTTTTTGGGTTGGTTTCGTAGAACCAGTTGATGTATGTTTGTGTTATAGCTTATTTATGAGCTATTAGTACGAATACGTGACTAAAAATCAGTTCACCAAAACCTCAACCCATGAAAAGAAAGATCTTTACACTGATTGTTTCTGTCCTGATTGTCTCCACCGGATTCTCCCAGGCTCCACGCAAGGTGATTGTTGAAGATTATACAGGTATCTGGTGCGGTTGGTGCCCCAACGGCCGAACAGCTACTCAACACCTGGATGCTACTTATGGAAGTTCAGTAATCTGTATGGGTGTGCACTCCTCTGATTCATTATCAGGCAATACCGCCGGGAATATGTCGGGCTATCCTGACAGTCTTATCAACGGAATTGGGGTCGGCGGGTTTCCAGAAGGTGCAATAGACCGTTTTTCGGATCCAACCGGAGGCATCTTTCAGGGCTGTGGATCGACGGCGGCTGGAACCGACTGGGATCCAACCTATACCAAACGTATTAATACTTCATCTCCAGTTGCAGTCAATCTCTCAGACACTTATAACTATTCAACGCGCGTTCTCAACGTTACTGTAATCGCCAATTTTGTGGCAGCGGCGAGTGGAAATATGCGTTTAAATTGTGTTATCGCCGAAGACAGCATTGAAACACTACATGTTCAGGATAACTACATGTCGAGCGCTACACCAGGCAACTCAGCGTACTCCGCTTATGAATGGTATAACCAGGCTGACCCGATTGCCGTCTACTACCAACGGGATGTGGCCCGGCTCAACCTTTCTACTTGTTATGGAGCCCCGAATATTATTCCGACATCCGTTGTATCGGGAGGAGCTTACAGCAAAAGTTACACCTATACGCTTCCTGCAAGCTGGAACTACAGACACATTAAAATCATTGGATTTGTATCGCATTGGGGCTCAAGCCCGCTTGTTGCCGATACAAGCAATATATACATCATGAATGCAAACATGATTCGCCTTAACCAGAGTACGGTAACCGGTATACAGGAAGAGACTGCTTCCGGATTCAAGGTGGGGAACTGTTACCCGAACCCATTCAACAATGTAACCACGATCCCTGTTCAGCTCGGTGAGGATTCCAGGATGAGTATCAAGGTCTATAATGTATTGGGTATGGAGGTCTCAACACTGGTCGACGAGGAATTAGTGGCGGGAGAACATACCTTTTTCTGGGACGGTACCCAGCAAAGTGGCGGTCAGCTTAAAAACGGGCTTTACGTCATTCGTGTCAGTACGCTGAAAGGCTCGGTATCGCATACCGTTATGCTTAACAGGTGACCCAACTGATTCTGAATTTTCCTGACTTCGCTCCACCCGTCGGAAAAAAATTACTTGATCAACTAAAAGGCCCGCTCACGCGGGCCTTTTAGTTACAACTACTTTAAAAGCATGACACGTTAACCGGCAACCACTTCAAAAGAAATTTGAGTAGCAACATGTTTGTGCAAGCGTACTTCTGCGGTATAGGTACCAATTGTTTTTACAGCATCTTCACTCATGGTGATATTACGACGATCTACTTCATACCCTAATTTCTTGAGGGCATCGTGAAGTTGAACGCTCGTCACAGAACCGAAGATCTTGCCCGATTCCCCAACTTTAGCAGGCACTTGCAGCAGAATATCCTTCAGCTTGGTTGCTGTTTTTTCAGCTTCAGCCTGAATTTTGGCTTCCTTGTGAGCTCGTTGTTTTACATTTTCGGCCAATATTTTCTTGCCTTTTTCGTCAGCAACAACGGCTACACCCTGAGGGATCAGGAAATTTCTTCCATATCCGGGCTTTACATTCACGACATCGTCCTTGTATCCAAGGTTTTTGACATCCTGTTTCAATATTATTTCCATTTCCTGTCTGATAGGGTTAAAAGATTATCACTTTATTGTTTCAAGTGCCTTCATAGCGCTTGTTTATTTCATCATATCCGCGACGTAGGGCATCAGTGCGATGTGACGGGCACGCTTAACAGCCTGTCCAACTTTGCGCTGATACTTCACTGATGTTCCGGTAAGCCTGCGTGGAAGGATTTTCCCTTGCTCGTTGACAAACTTCAAGAGAAAATCTGCATCCTTGTAATCAATATACTTGATACCGCTCTTTTTGAAGCGGCAGTATTTTTTCTTTTTAACCTCTACAGTCGGAGGATTGAGATATCTGATCTCTGAGCTATTTTCAGCCATTGTTTTTTTTTTAGATGTTAAACAAGATTAGTTGGCGCTTGCAGCAGCTTCTTTCTTCTTTTCTTTCAGTTTCCCACGACGTTTCTCGCTGTATGCAAGTGAGTATTTGTCGAGTGCAACGGTGAGGAAGCGCATGATGCGTTCATCACGTTTGAAAGCCAGTTCGATTTCGGCGACCAGTGAGCCTGGACCAGTATATTCCAAAAGGAAATAATGGCCGGTGGACTTCTTTTGGATCTGATAAGCCATTTTTTTCAGGCCCCAGTTCTCTTCGTGTACGATCTTGCCACCAAGATCTGCAAGTAACTTTTTGTACTTGCCTACCGCCTCCTTTGCCTGTTCATCAGACAAAACGGGAGTGAAAATGAAGACGGTTTCATAGTTTTTACTCATCTTGTTTATTGTTTTGAGTTGGTTAATAAATCTACCCTCTGGTTTTTTAGAGGGAGGCAAATGTAGTAAATTATTTCCATCTGATACTCAAATTGTTAAGCTAAAGAACGGAACACCCTCTGACATTAATACCCCAAAACAAGCAATTGCGTGATTATCAGTAAATTAAATACAAAAAAACAAGTACATTAGGCCGGATCATCGAAAAATAACAAATAGTCTACTCCCCTTATGAGACATAGACCCTATGGTTCAATTAGATTCTCCGATAGCTTCTAACGGACAGTTCACTTTTCTTGATTATTCCCTCCTGAATTTCAAGAACCGCTTCTGTTTTTCTGTAGCAAACTAAAAAGTGTATATATCCGCCCCTGCTTGTTCCTAAAGAGTTATGCGGGACAGCGCTTCTACGAATGCTTTGTAAACACTCCCTCAGTATAAAACAACAATCCCCTCCGTCAAGACGAGGGGGATTGAGTATTGTTGCCGCAAGCTAGCCTAGTGTTTACAGTCAACCTTGGTATGATGACCGTGATGACCATGATGATGATGATGTTTGTGCTTGTGATCATCTGGATCACAGGCAACATGTCCTCCCATAAGCTGGTTCATTTTTTCTTGGTTCAGGGATGCAAGGGTTTCTTTGTTCAAAGAAAGCTTTCCCTCAAAATTAGATTTTTTCATGTCTTTTTATTTGTTGTTTATTGTTTAAATTCTTTTTGCAGCCATCATTTTCTATTTTCTTTTTCATAGACGCAGTGGCTTACTTACGCTTTCATTATTCCTGTTACAGACAATTCGAACCTATTCGAACCTAATTCCATCTGTATGATTCCAACCCTCCCTCCTGAGAGGGAGGATTGGGATCAAGTGTAGCACTATTCTCTTGGCGTCTTAGTGATTAAAGTTAAACTCAGAAATACTTACAATCTTCTGAAGTTCGTACCACTAGTGGTGATTGTGGCCATGACCGTGTCCATGACCGTGACCATGACCATGACCGTGACCATGACCGTGACCGTGACCGTGGTCATGACCGTGATCATTGGGGTCATTTCCTCCTTTTCCACCAAGTACAGAATTCATTTTTTCCTGAGACAGGCTTGCAAGGTTTTCTTTGTTAAAAGAAATCTCCTTAAGATTAGACTTTTTCATTTTAGATTGAGATTGATTGTTGTGGCCAGCTTTGAACGCAGTGGCTCGCGTTTTCCATGATAACGCTATGGACTTGCGGCTGCTTTCGCGAAAGAGCAGAAAAAGACTTATAAAAAAAATTCAAGATGTCTTCAGATAAAATTCCATTCCGTTTAAGCTTAGGTTTGGTCATCATTGTTAACCTGTTTATATGTTCTTCTAATTTCATCCAGTACACTATCAATAAATGACTTTAATTCAACTTAATTTTCGGTAGTAAAGATATGGGAGTGAAATGTCTTATTCAAAATCAACTTTATGGTCATTATTTGGTTTCGGGTGACATTATAATGCACCCACACCTATTGATTTCATTAAGAAACATATCCAAATAAATGGTTTTATCCTTTGGTTTCAGATTCATCCATAGCATGTTCTTTTAAAAGAAATATTTATGACTTTTCAATTCAACGCCCTATTTTTTTTCGATACCATTGCCTAAAATTGATAATTAAACTACGTTCCATTTTCATTCGAGTGGCGAACTTGAGTTCAGATACCCACGGTCTAATAAATTATTTGGCTGTTTTCTTCAACAAATGCCCTACTTGTTCATCTTTCTGAAATTTCCGGTTTTGTCACAACGTTTAGCATCTGCTTTCGCTTTCGACCGTATTCAAAGTCGGCATTTATGAACAAGCTTCTGATTTTCGATTAATAATTCTATTTTTGTTACCTAATCATGAGCGATTTCATTGTTTCTGCCAGAAAGTATCGTCCCGCCACCTTCGACACCGTTGTTGGACAGGATTCTATTACCAACACACTAAAGAATGCCATTGCAAGCCATCACCTGGCTCAGGCATTCTTGTTTTGTGGCCCTCGGGGAGTAGGTAAAACTACCTGTGCACGGATCCTTGCCAAAACCATCAATTGCTTTAACCTGACAGACTCTGTTGAAGCTTGTGACCACTGCGAATCATGCAAATCATTCAACGAGGGCGCTTCACTTAATGTCTATGAATTGGACGCAGCTTCGAACAATTCGGTGGATGATATACGGAACTTGGTGGATCAGGTTCGTTTTGCCCCTCAGCTCGGTCAGTATAAAGTGTATATTATTGACGAGGTACACATGCTCAGTACCTCCGCCTTCAACGCATTTCTCAAGACCTTAGAGGAACCTCCCAAACACGCAATATTCATCCTGGCCACCACTGAACGGCATAAGATTCTGCCCACCATCCTATCCCGGTGTCAGATTTTCAACTTCAACCGTATTCAAGTTGAGGATATTGCTAAACATCTGGCATTTATTGCTCAAAATGAGCACGTTGAAGCCGATGCAGACGCTCTGCATATTATTGCCCAGAAAGCCGATGGTGCTCTCCGTGATGCCTGTTCTATCTTCGATCAGATTGTCAGTTTTGCGGGAACAAAAATCAGCTACAAGGCCGTAATTGAGAACTTGCATGTGCTTGATTATGATTACTATTTTAAAGCAACCGATCATCTGTTGACCGAAAACATCCCGGCTTCTCTCTTGTTATTCAACGAGATACTGAATAATGGCTTTGACGGACACAACTTTTTGTCCGGCCTGGCAGAACATCTGCGAAACCTTCTGGTATGCAAAGACAGCTCTACGCTTCAGCTTTTGGAGGTTGGTATCAATATCCGTGAAAAATACAAAGAACAGAGTGGGCGTATTGAAGTACCAGGGCTTCTCCGGGCACTGTCGGTCGTAAACAGGGCAGATGTACAGTACAAATCCTCGAGAAACCCCAGACTGCTCATAGAGCTAACGTTGATGCAACTTTGCTCTCTGAATTCAACAGAGACTGAAAAAAAAAATGACCATTCAATAAAAGCAACTCTTTTAAGCACTGTTTCGGCTTCAAAATCAGCCCTCCAACAAATATCAACTACACCGGTTTCCACTCCCCAGCAGCAGGAAGAGCTAGTTCCAAAATCAAGCCTCCCCCAAATCGTTCAAAATGGATTAACGGCTGAAAAAAAAACAGATCAATCGGTTACAGAGCTTTCTGGCAAAAAAACACTGCTCAAAACAAGTTCTCCTCGTATTCAGGAATCACTAAAACCTGACAAGAAGACCACTGAGACTGAGCAAAGTACAGTTTCTAAAGGAGAAATGCCTCGAGATGCCTTCACCTTAGAGCAGCTAGAACGGTCGTGGTTTAGGTATGCTGCACTGCAGAGAGAACAGAATAAACCCAATTATGCGGTCACAATAAGTAGTAGAAAACCAACACTCTTAGAGAACTGTTTGCTTGAGTTTACCGTAGATAATGTCACACAGGCTGAATTTATAAACAATGACAAACAAGATTTGCTCGGATTTCTAAGAAAAGAACTCTCAAATTACAACGTCCAGCTGAATGTCATTGTCATTAAAAATGATAATGAACGCAAATTGTATACACCTCAGGATAAATTCAAACGGATGGCTGAAAAAAATCCGGTTATTTCGAAGTTAAGACAACAATTTGATCTGGACGTCGACTTTTAATACTCTGAATGGGAAATTCCCGATTCTCCAAATTTTCAAAAAAGCATGTTGACTAATTCCCCGGTTATACCTAATATTGCCGTCGAAATCACATGCTCACCCGACACACATAAAACACCCCTAATATGGCTAAGATTAAAGTTGCAAATCCGGTTGTAGAGCTCGATGGAGATGAAATGACCCGGATCATCTGGAAATTTATTAAGGATAAGCTTATTCTCCCCTATTTGGATTTAGATATTCAATACTACGACCTGGGAATGGAACACCGTGATGCCACCAATGATCAGGTTACCATTGATGCCGCTGAAGCTATTAAAAAATGTAATGTTGGCATTAAATGTGCCACCATCACTCCGGATGAAGCTCGAGTCAGCGAATTCAAACTAAAACAGATGTGGAAGTCGCCGAATGGAACTATTCGTAATATCCTTGATGGTACGGTATTCCGCGAGCCCATCGTCTGTAAGAATGTACCTCGTCTTGTTCCTAATTGGACAGCCCCGATCTGTATCGGACGTCATGCATTTGGTGATCAATACCGTGCCACCGATTTCCTTACGAAGGGCAAAGGAAAACTGAACATCACCTTTACTCCGGAAGATGGAAGCCCCGTACAGTCGTATGAAGTATATAACTATAAAGGCGATGGGGTAGCACTGGCCATGTACAACACCGATGAATCAATCCGTGGTTTTGCACACTCCTGTTTCAATACGGCATTACTGAAAAAGTGGCCGCTTTATCTCAGCACCAAGAATACCATCCTCAAAAAATACGATGGACGCTTCAAAGATATTTTTCAGGAAATTTACAGCCAGGATTACGAGGCGAAATACAAGGCCTCGGGAATCGTTTATGAGCACCGCCTTATTGATGACATGGTTGCATCTGCCCTGAAATGGCATGGGAATTTTGTTTGGGCCTGTAAAAACTACGACGGCGATGTACAGAGTGATACGGTAGCCCAGGGTTTTGGGTCGCTCGGCCTAATGACTTCTGTACTCGTTACACCCGATGGCAAAACCATGGAAGCCGAGGCGGCCCATGGTACTGTTACCCGTCACTTCCGAGATCATCAGGCGGGTAAACCTACCTCTACCAATCCAATCGCTTCCATCTTTGCCTGGACACGTGGACTCGAATTCCGTGGAAAGCTTGATAATAATCAGGAACTCATTCATTTCTGTCATGCCCTTGAACAGGTCTGTGTAGAAGTGGTGGAGAGCGGAAAAATGACCAAGGACCTGGCGGTATGTGTTCATGGCAACAAAGTGGCTCATGGTGAACATTACCTTTATACTGAAGAGTTTTTGAACGAGCTCGATACAAAGCTGAAGCTAAAGCTTCAGAAGTAGTTTGCATAGGAGACTAATCCCTCCTCCACTTCTGTCTTAAAACAGAAAAGACCGCCTCTGATTCAGAAGGGCGGTTTTTTTCTGGCTATTCGTCTCCTGGCTTGTGTATCTTTACATCATGATCCGCCTCCTCCTGATCGTGTGTTATGCTTGCCTCCCGTTCGCCGGCTATTCCCAAATAAGGACCTGCGATGAGTTGTTAGATTCCATGATCACTAAATATCAGGGTAAATGGTGTAAAACATTTACATACACCCAAAGCACCTACAGACCAAACGACAGCCTCAACAAACGGATGGTCTGGTACGAAGCCATCGAATATCCGGATAAATTTCGCATCGATTTCAACAGCATCTCGAAAGGCAATGCCGATGTATTCAGGGCCGATAGCGCCTTCCGTTTCCGGAACGGAATACTGCAAGATACGCGGACCGACAAAAACGATCTGCTCCTTATACTCGGGGGAATCTTTTTCAGGACGCGTACAGATGTGGTTAAACGACTTGCATTACTGGGCTATAATCAGGAACACTTTTCAGAAAACACATGGAGGGGCAGGCCAGTATATGTTCTGGGCGCTGAGCATGGAGACACACTGAATAACCAGATTTGGGTTGACAAAGAAGAACTTCGGGTAATCCGAACCATCTCCCACCTCCACCCGGGTGAACTATTGGAAATGCGTGTACAGCAAAGCATACCCTGCTGTTCGGGCTTCACCCCGATTAAGCTCAGTTTTTACATCAATGGCAAACTTGACCAACAGCAGGTCTATAACGATATACAGACCAATGTTACAATAGATCCTGCTGTTTTTGATCCCAAACAGTTTGGGAGGGTGCATTGGAAGAAATTACCTGCCAAACAGGCACAAACTGATAAAGATCCGCCCAAATGATTCAGTCAGGAACGGGCCTGGGAAACGAGTTTGCTTTACTTTTTTACCTGATACAGGCTTAACAAAGACACGTGTTTTTCTTTACATTTGTATTAAATAGACCACTACATGGGACGAGTATTTGAAAAACGAAAACATGTTATGTTTGCCCGTTTTGCCAAAATGGCCAAAACATTCACCCGTATCGGGAAGGAAATACACATGGCCGTAAAGAAAGGCGGCCCGAATCCCGATGACAACCCCAGACTACGTCTGGTAATTCAGAATGCCAAGGCAGTGAATATGCCTAAAACCAATATCGATAGCGCAATTCAGCGTGCCGTCAGCAAGGACAAAAAAGATTACGAAGAAGTGATCTACGAAGGCTATGGGCCTCATGGCATTGCAATCTTCATTGAAACCGCCACCGATAACCCTACACGTACGGTAGCCAATGTACGCCTCGCATTTTCTAAATGCGGGGGCACTCTCGGCAAAACAGGTTCACTCGAATTCATTTTCGACCGAAAAGGCATTTTTGAAATTGAATTGGGTAAACGTAACTTGGAAGAACTCGAGTTTGAGTTGATTGATTTCGGAGTAGAAGAAATCGAAGAAGTTGAAGGAAAAGCCTATATCTATGTTGCCTTCAACGATTTTGGAAAGATGCAAAAAGCCCTGGAAGATATGCATATTCCTGTGATTTCAGCAGAAAAGGAGCGGTTTGCTAACACGACCGTTGATCTAAATCCTGAACAACAAGCTGAGGTCATGAAACTTGTTGAACGTCTGGAGGAAGATGATGATGTGCAGGCTGTTTATCATAATATGACCATGGGGGAATAAGTGCAGGATCAGAAAGGCCGACCTGATCCCCCTTCCTGACATCGGCTTGGATTATTCTCCTGGTTTATCTTTCCTGTCAGTATTCACGATTCAGACACCGTCTTATGGAATTCATCAATTTAGGCCGCCTACAGAAAGACCTGCCCTTAATCCGGAAGGATTTCAAATCAAAACATCCATTTTCATTCACCCTCATCGAGGATTTTTTCTTTCCTGAACCGGCAGAACTACTTCACCACGCCTATCCCACCATCAAAAATGGACAATGGGACGGCACCACCTACCTCGATCAAAAAAACAAGTTCCAGAAAACCGTTTTTGATGCAGAAAGTATTTTCGACCGTGTATTCAGTGAACTGAACTGCTCCGAATTCCTGAAATGGCTGGAGGATTTAACCGGCATCGATCAACTGTCTGGCGATGCTGAATTGTTCGGCGGAGGGCTTCATCAATCCGTCAACGGGGCGTTTCTAAATGTGCATGTTGATTACAACATTCATCCTGTAACAAAGGAGCACCGTAGAATCAATGTATTGGTTTATATGAACCAGGATTGGAAAGAAGAGTACGAAGGCCACCTGGAATTGTGGGACCTGACAAACGATAAAAAAGAGTGTATCGGCCGGTTTGCCCCTTCGTTTAACCGTTGCGTGATTTTCGAAACCAACGAAATTTCATTCCACGGGCATCCCAAACCACTGAACACCCCGAAGGAAGTCAACCGGAAGTCGATCGCTACCTACTACTACTCTAAGACACGACCAGAAAACGAGCTTGCTGCTGAGCACAATACCATCTATGTGAATACAGAAGGGGCTTCGGGCCAGGTAAAACGGTTTAGCTCAGGGGTGAAAGCCCTACTGGAACGGATCAACAAGAAATAGAACCCGCTGAGTCATTAGGTTACTCTTCCTCTAACGGTTTATTAGCCGTATAGGTCCTCCATTTCTCGAGTACGGCCTGCATATCGGCAGGAATTTCGGAATCAAAGAATATATATTCCTTGCTCGTAGGATGCTTGAAACCCAACGAACGGGCATGCAAAGCCTGACGGGGCAAGAGCTTAAAACAATTCTCGATAAACATCTTGTATTTCTGAAACGTAGTCCCTTTCAGGATACGGTCGCCCCCATACGTATCATCATTAAAAAGCGGGTGGCCGATGTATTTCATATGCGCCCTTATCTGGTGCGTACGGCCTGTTTCAAGTTTGCATTCTATCAACGTTACATAGCCAAAACGTTCCAGCACACGCCAATGCGTCACGGCATGTTTACCATGATCGGCATTCGGGAAAACGGTCATGATCTTGCGGTCCTGAAAACTACGGCCAAGATTGCCGGTAATGGTGCCGCTGTCTTCCGGGAAATCGCCCCAGACCAGGGCGGTATAGAGGCGGTCTATATCGCGGTCGAAGAATTTCTTGCTGAGCCTGGTCAGTGCGCGTTCGTTTTTTGCGATGACAATGATGCCCGAGGTATTTTTGTCGATTCGGTGCACCAGACCCGGGCGCATGGCTTCGTCTCTTCCATCGCCAATCCCGGTATTTTTTTGCGGAAGGTTTTGAAAATGGAAAACCAGCGCATTCACCAACGTACCGCTGTAATTGCCATAACCGGGGTGGACAACCATTCCGGGGTCTTTATTGACGATGATGAGATCATCATCTTCAAATACAATATTGATCGGAAGGTCCTGAGGGATGAGTTCTATCTCACGGGGAGGATGTGGCAACAGGATCTGGATCAGGTCGCCTGGCTTTACCTTATAACTTGATTTTACAGGCTTGCCATTCACATGAATGTTGCCTGCCTCGGCCGCATGCTGGATACGGTTGCGGGTAGCATGTTCAAGCCTCGTCATGAGGAATTTGTCGATGCGGAGCAATCCCTGCCCTTTATCAGCCTGTATCCGGTGATGTTCAAAGAGTTCCTGCTCTTCGTCGGGCAGATCGGCGGAATCTATAGGGTCTATGGGTTCTGTGGTCATGGCGTAGGGGCAAAGGTACGCCTAAGGGACGAGAAAACAGTATTTGTGTTTGGCTCAGCGTGCTATCAGCAGTTTCCTGACACAGGACGCTTTGTTCTTAGCTGTGATCCTCACCAGGTAAAAACCATTGTTCAGAAAGGACACATCCTCGACACTGCCGGGCGTAACAGGATACCGGGTGATGAGTTGCCCGCTCAGATCCAGTATTTCCAGGGTGTAAAGATCACTCAAACCGGCTGTCGACAGAATAGAAACCGTAATACGATCCTGGGCCGGGTTTGGATATATGTTTACGCCTTGCAGTTGGGTAAGCTCCTGAATACCATTCATGCGGATTGTATCACCAAACAGGGGGCGTATCATCAACGAACCAGGGAAGATGCTTCCCTGCCAGGTCGAAAAGTTTGTGCTGTCTATCTTAAAGAAATTCTCGCTCACCGAATTGGTATTCTGATCAAAGCCTACGCTCATATTCAACTCGCTGAACTGTTTCCATCCTACATAAAAATCGCCCGAAATGATCATGGGCTGATCGAGGTAATACGTACGGAAGTGATTGTATCCAGGCAAATATTGGGGTGAAAACATACTGTCGCTCTGGTAGATCATTACACCTGGCTGACCTCCGCCGGGACCCCAGATGCAAAGCTTGAACCCAAGCGTGGACGCATCGATCAAGACTGGGTTCCAGTAGAACTGAACGGCCCGGAGTGTATCCGATATATTTGTTTTAAAGTGAACGGCCAGCTGGCCCCCCGCCCCTGTACCAACACCTTCCAGTCCATAACCCAGTTCGGCCGATCCGTCATCGTGGGCATAGTAATTGAAAAAATTCTGTTTTACGACCAGGGTATCATTATAGAGTTTGTTCACATGCAGGATCTCAAACACGGTGGTATCGGTAAGCGCATTCCCGAAACTAAAATTATTGAGCGCAACAGGGGGGGTTGCTACAGGCGCTTCGGCATCATACCCATGGCCCAGATAAGGAGGCAAACCAACCGGATCGTTTCCGGTAAGGTATGGAGAAGAGAAAGGCAGACCATAATGACTGCCCATGTATTGATAAGTAACGGGCTTGGAGGTTAGCTCATTGTTGCGCAGGTAAACATGCCCCGTCTGGGCCATGTCAGTCATTCCCTGATACTGTCTCCAGGGCATGGCCTGGTAATTAGCCAGGAAAGAAAGAGGGTCGTATACAAAAGCTACTTCGTGAATGACGGTATCGGCAGCGCTACGGTGTTGATCGAGGTGAACACAATCAATATTCCAGTGATCCAGGTCGCCGGTAGGGTTTGCATAATTGCGGAAACGAAACTGGAACCAGGGTTTGTTTAAATATTTCGCTCCCAACAACGTATCAAGCTCGATCATGACCTGATGAAAATCTGAATCGGTGGCAGTAGGCGCATAGCCTTGTATGGCCCAGACTTCGGTCCAGTTAATTAGCAATGCACTGTCGGTCGACGAGCGGAATTCCAGCAGCAAGGTGTCCTGGGTCTGTGGGTCATCTCCCCTGCCCTGGGCCTGATAGAAAAAACTGAGATAAACATTGTTTCCAGGAGCATTCGGAAAGATATTAAGCATGTTAATGCGCTTGGAAGTAAGTGTATCACATGCCTGGGCGCTGTTTGCCGGGGCCGAAAAGTTATAGGGATACCCATGTTTGTTAAGCCCATCGAGGGTAGCAACGCCGTAGTTGATCGGGGCTACGGGGTAGGTGCGGTTTACAAACGCGTAGTTATTGATCCAAAGCGAAGAATCGGGATACGGTCCTTCTTTTTTAAAATCATCCTTAAACGGAAGATTTATAACATTATACTGGTTGCCATAGGGGATGCTATCGGCATTGCGGTTCAGATGCCGTGTTTTGAATTCAATATCTTTCGCGGTGAGGGCCCCATTTGCCCGGAGTGGAACAAGTTTTTCCTGAGCCCAGGCCCCGGAAAAGAAAAAACACATACCGATGGAAAGAAAAAGTAAGCTTTTCATCACGGATGTTGATTGGTTGTATCAGATGTTGTGTGCAACCTGGTTTTATCAGTTGTGAGGTAACAATCAATACTGCTGCCCGGGCTGATCAGATGATCCTCGCCTGCTGCGGGGTTCTGTCTGTAAACAACAGCAGCAGCGGTATCCTGTTTTTCCTTGGTCTTTTTATCAAAAATCATGGCTCCTTCAGATAAATTGTTTTCATTCAGCCTTTGAACCGCTTGCCGGCGTGTAAGACCGATCAGATTCGGGATCCCGACACTGCCTCCTCCTTCGCGCCCTTCGCCGATGGTGAGGACAATTTCAGAACCACGCTCGATCATAGCCCCTTCGGCAATGCGTTTGCCTTTGTATTCCTGGCTCAGCACGCATCCGTTACAGACATCGGGTTTTCGTTTCACCGGTTTGGCAAGTTTCAAACCGTATGTTTCGAGCAGAGCAACGGCCTGACGAAGCGATCTGTCTTCCAGCCTCGGCATGGCTATACGCGGAGGCATCACCGAAGTTACGTATAAATAGATGGTCCGTTCGGGTTTTACCTTCGATCCGGCCTCGGGTTCCTGTTTGATAACGATGCCTTTGTCTCTTTTAGTATCAAAAATTGAATCGATTACCAGATATTTTAGTTGTTTGCCATGGATAAAGCTGGTCAAATCTCTGACTTTAAGGTTATTAAAGCTTGGAACGGTTACTGTTTTGCCATGCCGGGTATAGATGTCAAGACCTTCGAAAACAAGCCAGAACACCGCAATCAATGCAAGTAATGCAACACCCAGGTGTCTCAAAAACATACGACTCTTCAGGAAGGCGAACACGTTTTTCATATACGGATTCAAATTTACTAAACTTCAGTCAGGATCTATCGGGTCTGTTTGAATAATCCAATCAAAGGCTTCGGGTAGCCAAGGCTTGGGGAACATGTCGGGAAGCTTAGTAAACATGTCGGGAACCTTGGGGAACATGTCGGGAAGCTTGGGGAACATGTCGGGAACCTTGGGGAACGTGTCGATAACCTCAGGGAACATGTCGGGAACCTTGGGGAACATATCGGGAACCTCGGGGAACATGTCGGGAAGCTTAGTAAACGTGTCGGGAAGCTTGGGAAACATGTCGGGAAGCTTAGCAAACATGTCGGGAAGCTTGGGGAACATGTCGGGAAGCTTAGTAAACGTGTCGGGAAGCTTAGTAAACATGTCGGGAAGCTTAGCAAACATGTCGGGAAGCTTAGTAAATGTGTCGGGAAGCTTAGTAAACATGTCGGGAAGCTTGGGGAACATGTCGGGAAGTTTAGTAAACGTGTCGGGAAGCTTAGTAAACGTGTCGGGAAGCTTAGCAAACATGTCGGGAAGCTTGGGGAACATGTCGGGAAGCTTAGTAAACATGTCGGGAACCTTAGCAAACATGTCGGGAAGCTTAGTAAACATGTAGGGAAGCTTGGGGAACATGCCGGGAAGCTTGGGGAACATGTCGGGAACTCTGGGGAACATGTCGAAAACCCTGGGGAACAGGCAGGGATCTTAAGCAACGGCATCCGGAATCCCGGGCAAGCAGTGGGTAAGCTTAAACAGAGATCTTTGGGAGGGAACGTTTTGACAGTAGAAGAATGAGCAGAAACAGCCGATTCATCAACGCCCTCTAACCCAACAGGAATGCCAACGGCTATACTGACAACTTTGGGACGAAGAAGAAGGCCATTCCTTTCAGCTGAACGAAAGATTTCGAATATTAAGCGTGAAGTGAATTCTTTCTAAACCCAAAATCAAGGATTTTATCAATAAACTCGTAGGGTTTGAGCTGATCAATGGCTGCTTGATGGAAGATGCAGGTGGCGGGTGTCATCCCCGGCAGGGAATTGACTTCAATGAAGATCACTTCGGCCCTGCCTTTTTCGTAAATTCTTACAAACGCATCAATGCGGCAATAACCCGTCACCCCCAGGAACCTGGCGGCCTTGCCCAACTCGGATTTGACATGGGCAGAGATCTTTTGCTGAATCGTCTTATCCGTTGAATACCTGGCAGGTGTAATGTTCTGGCCCTGCCCGGCCAGAAATTTCTCCTCGAGCGATAAGACTTCACCCTCGCTCAGGGCCTCACTGGCTTCGAACACTTCGTAAACCAGTTCACCCTCGTCGTTCATCCGGGTGAGCATTCCACCGGTTATTTCCAAAAAGTGCAATGCATCGCGTTTTGAAATCAGTTCTTCGACCAGGAAGAGAGGTTTTATGGGAAATTCTTCCTTGGGTTTGATATGCAATACATCGGATGAAACCGGATCGAGGTTTGGAGAAAGCCGAAAAATCAACGCGGCAAATGCATCCAGCTCTTCAAAAGTCTTGATTTTTTTAACGGCAGAGCTACAACCGTCATCAACAGGTTTGGCAATAAAGGGAAGGCCGATCTTTTCCAGGATATGTTTCTTTACGCTATCAGCATGCTGATCCCAGTCGGCCCTGGTAACCAACAGGTGCTCGGCAACGAGCAGACCGTGCTTGAGCAGGATCTCGTTGGTGCGGTATTTATCGATTGTGATTTCTGAACTTCCTTTATCAGAGCCATTATAGGCCAGGCCAATCTGTTCCAGTTTTTCCTGGACGGCCCCATCCTCTCCCGGGCGTCCATGCAGGGCAATAAAAACACCATCAGCCAAGGTTCCTAGTTCATCGTATGTGATTCTGCGGGGTTCCAGCAATCGCGAGGAGGGAGCGTATTTTTCGGTGATGAAGGAGCAACGCCGGATGATCTCTTTGACTACCGGATGAACGAGGTAATGTTCGGCCTTTTCCCGAATATCATCGGCGTTGTCTTTCAGAAGCAAGTTTACAGGAACCTCATAGAGGATATGTTCTTTGTCGTTACCGGTAAGGAATACGGGAATTGGGGCGTATTTATCAGAAGAGGAAAGTTTTTCATAGACATTTCTGCCGCTCTCGACTGAAATATGTCTTTCGGATGAATAGCCTCCGAACAAGACAGCAATACGGGTCTTACTGGCCCCCGCTGTCTTTTCTTTTAAAAGGGCATCCTCCAGATTTTTAAGAAGCTCGTCATACCTTCCGCTGTTCATCGAAGCCTGAATCCGGGAGTTTAGCGAAGTACGGATAATGTAGGTGATGAACTGCGAGGGGTTCAACCCGATTTCGGCAGCCTGGTGAAAAAAGAAACTGGAGGGCATCATGCCCGAGGTGGTGTTCGGGTCGTTTAAAAACACCTTTCCTTCGGCTGTGATAAACCCGTCGATACGGGCATAAACGTCGAATTCAAGGGCGGCGAAAAGCGTTTCGCATTGTTCGCGGATTTCTTGTATTTGTGTATCCGGCAAATCGATCGGGGTAATCTTCCGGCTCAGACCTGGCAGGTATTTTGAACGATAATCGAACAATTCCTTTCCTTTCCTGATCTCGGTAGGGGGCAATGCAATGGGCCTGCCCGCCTCATCCTGCAGGACGATGCATGAAAATTCACGTCCGCTGATAAAGCCTTCGAGTAGCACCTGGCTTTCACCATCCAACGATTCGAGTGTAAGAATCTGTCCGGATGTTTCGGGATTACTGAAATATCCATTCACAAAGGTCAGCAAATCGGCCGGGAGATAAAACACCCGGGCCCCGGCTTTAACGGGGATGCCTATTCCTTCGCGGATATCGCAAAGCACCCGGATGAAATCTGTTTTCTGGTCGTGGTTGAGTCGATTCCATTCAGCCGGTTGAATACGTCGGATAAAAAAGCTTCGGTCAACCGCTCCACAAAAAGCCTGGAAGTCTGAATCAGGAAGGATGCTGATGCCGATGGAGGATCCCTGATGAGCTGCTTTCACCACCAACGGGAAACCGATCTGAGCTGACGCCCTCTCAAAAAAATGTTGTTCATGGCCGGCATCCCACTCCCTGCGGTGAAAAGAAAGAAAAGGGGGACTATTAAAGCCGGCCCCTGTCATCAAACGTTTTTGCACGGCTTTATCCATGCCAATGGCTGATGGAAGGATCCCTGAACCCGAATACGGGATATGAAAATATTCAAACAGACCCTGGATACGACCGTCTTCCCCAAAGGCCCCATGGAGGCACAGGAATGCAAAATCGATGTGCTTGCTGAGCTCTGAAACCGGTATTCGTTTCCCGAGCCGGGCAGCCAGACGATGTTGTTGCTCGGCCGAAGCAGGACCCAGACTTTCGGCATAGAGCTGAAAATCATCATTGTCTGGGGGGAGGGTTTCAGCAGGAGGATAAAAATCGCGGATGCTGCCTTTGTAAATATATTCCCAGTTGAGAAGGAGAAAATTTCCAAAGCTGTCGACAAACAACGGGACCGCTTCGAAGAGCGCTTTATTCAGGTTATCATAAACGGTCCGTCCCCCGGCAAATGATATTTCGCGCTCCCTGGACTGGCCCCCGAAGATGATTCCGATTTTGAGTTTCATGGCAATGAATAGACGAATGTTTCTCAAAATTACTGAATAGGGATCGTTTGGGAAGGGGTGGGAAGGCAACTAATTAACCGACTTATGAACGTGAACAGGAACATCGCCTAAACCCAGATTATGCATTAGATGGCTTGTGCGCTAATGCACAGTGTGTTAGGATTTGCGCGGTACGGATAGTCATCGGGATGGGTTATCCCGCGGGTTCGTTGTGCTTGCTGGCCTTTTAAGGCGACTGACTACTTTTAATGCATAATTCGGTATAAAAATAGACCAGATATCTTGGCAAATGCAGAAATAAGTGGTTCATTTGCTTAAAATCCAGTATTTATCAGCGAAAAAGAGCGACTCATCGGCTTCAACTTCACTTTGGGGGTCTGAAAACGGGTTGAGTCGGATTGAATCTATGAAGACACAGGGATATTCCCCAACCTTATTCAGCACATGATCTTCAATTCGTTCGAATTTTTACTTTTTTTTCCACTCGTTGCCCTGTTGTATTTTTTAATGCCCCATCAATACCGGGCCCTGCATTTATTGTTGGCAAGCTGTATCTTCTACATGGCTTTTATACCCACTTATATTCTCCTGCTTCTCGCCTTGGTTCTCCTTGATTACGGGGCTGGAATCCTGATCGAACGCACAGCCCAGCCTAAGAAGAAATCAATCTATCTCGCTTCGATCAGCATCCACTTGTGTGTATTGTTCTTTTTTAAGTATTTCAACTTTTTTTCCGAATCAATCAATGAAGCCTTGTCCTCGTTCGGTCTGACCACCAGCCACCTTCCGTACCTGCATTTAATTTTACCTCTTGCCTTATCCTTCCATACCTTGCGTTCCATCAGCTATCTTATTGAGATATACCGTGGAAAAATGAGTGCTGAAAGAAATTTCATCGTCTATGCATCATCTGCTCTCTTTTTTCCACAACTGATCAATGGCCCGATCGAAAAACCTTATGCACTGATACCTCAATTCAAAGAGAATCACCTGTTTAACACCGAAAACCTCCTCACCGGGCTAAGGCTGATGCTCTGGGGTTTCTTCAAAAAAGTGGTCATTGCCGACCGACTCGCCCTCTATGTGAATACTGTTTATCAGCACCCGCATGATTTCCATGCCTACACCCTCTCGCTTGCCGTGCTTTTCTTCTCCGTCCAGCTTTATTGCGATTTTTCGGGTTACACAGACATCGCCATCGGGTCAGCACGGATCCTGGGCTTCAGGCTCTCCCCAAACTTCAACAAACCTTTTCGGAGCAAATCGATGGCCGAATTCTGGCGACGCTGGCACATCACACTCACCGTCTGGTATAATGATTATCTGTTCAAGCCAATCTTTGCAAGCATGTCATCACTCAGGGATTGGTCGGTTGTGATTGCATTGCTCACGACATTTCTTCTCAGTGGACTGTGGCATGGTGCGCAATGGACATTTCTGGCCTATGGATTGCTTCACGGCAGTATTCTGGTGTATGAATATTTAACCCGAAATTTCAGATTGAAACTTTCACTCGGTCTTAAATCCGGATGGGTATCTGTGCCATCCATGATAACAGTCTTTATCCTGATCACTTTCAGCTGGATATTCTTCAGGGCTCAATCAATCTCCGATTCAATATACGTGATCCGTGAGCTCGGACACTTTTGGAAAACCCCGCTCTCTTTTTCAGCCTTTCTGTTACCCAGCTTTGGGTACACCAATTTTATCCTTTCCATCCTCTTTATTGCCCTGCTCATCATCATACACATGCTTATAAAAGGGGAAATTGGAGCACGATGGGACAATGCATATGCTGATATAGCCTTTTGTTCGATCATTCTTTCACTGATTCTTATCTTTGGAACGAGTGCAAGCTCGATGTTCATCTATTCCAAACTATAATTCTTTGCTTATTTTTTATTGCGGCACTACCTGATTTCTTTGCTATGAAACCGTTCTACCGGATTATTCTTTCGCTCCTCCTTGCATGCATTATTTGTCAGCTCGCCTTTCTGATTGCCTCGCGTGAAGCCGGGAAATGCGAGCACGAAAAAATGGATGAGCTGTTTGTACGTCCAACCGCCTACAACTGTCTGCTCCTGGGCTCCTCGAGTATTCACTATTTTATTAATCCGGCCATTTTTGACCGTGTTACCGGTTTGCATTCGATCAACAGCGGAATAGACGGAGCAAATCTGTTTGAGGTAAACATGATCCTCAATGCCTACCTCCTCGTCCATCCTGCGCCCGAGTATATCGTGCTGACACTCGATCTGGGCTCATTCAACCTGGGCCAGAAAATAAAGACATCGATGCCTTACCGACCCTATCTTTCCAACACCATACTAGAGAAAACCCTCGAGAAAGCGGCACCCATACCCTGGAGATTTCGCCTGCTGCCCTTCCTGCATTTTACGGACGATGAGTATCCAATATTAGCCGATGCTTTAAAAGGTCTGCTCGAAAATCAACAAAAACTCGGTCATGAGTTTCAATATAAGGGGTATTCTACTAACACCCTTTTGGAAATGTCTAATGCCGATACCATCACCCGTTTTATGAGTCAGCCTGTCGATGAAGAAGGAGTACAACTATTGGAACATATCATAGACCTGTGTAATTCGAAAAACATCAAACTCCTCCTAACATCGGCACCTGAGTACAACAAAAATTATCAACGTCATGTTCTGGACTCCAAGGAAATTTTCAAAAAGATCACCCACATTGCTTCCACCCGTCAATTGGATTTCGTTCGCGAAGACACCCTCCGGCTTTGCGAGCACAGAGAATTCTTTCGAAACACCGAACATTTGAACACCAGTGGAGCTGCCTACTACTCAATTATTATAGGCAACCAGGTGAGAAAAAAACTAAACATCGGAAGCACTAATCAAGATGGAGTTAAAAAGCGTTAGGGAACTGGAAAATCTCAAAACAAAACGAGCTTTTCAACTGCCTGATCTTTCATCAAGTGTACTTGATGTCTATAATTAAATGAAAATTAATTAAGGATTCCTGATAGCTAAAAGGATCAGAATCCAGTGAGACTGAATTCCGGTTTACAGGATTCATATAATTGCATAATTTTGCCTAATTCACCGAAATATCTGCTAAATTTCCGAACCCTAAGCTTGACAAGTGATGAGACCTATTGATTTAATGATTGTGGGGGCACAAAAAGCTGGGACAACCTCGTTACTGATGTACCTGGGAGAACATCCCAATATTGTCAGGCATGCGCAAAAGGAATTCGCTTATTTCCTCACCCCAAATGAGTACAAAAAGGGATATGAGAGTGCCGTTAAGAAATACTATCAGACCGAATCAATTTCAGACTCAGATATCATACTCGCTAAAAGCGCCAGTTTATATAGTGATGAGGAAGCCCTCAAAAGGCTGTATGCTCACAATCCCAAATGTGAAATCGTCATAATTCTGAGAAACCCGGTTGACAGAGCCTATTCATCTTATCTGATGGAAAAGAATGCTGGATCCGGAAGCTTTGGGTTCGATGAAATCCCCAGGTTGCTCAGTCACAAATCAAGCTGGGAATATCAATTTTTTATTGATTATGGTATTTACATCCAACACCTGCGGATACTTTATTCAATCTTCCCGAAGGAACAGGTACAGGTTATTTTCTACGAAGATTTGAAGGACAATGCCCCTCAGATTTGCAAAACAATCTTTCAGAAAATAGGTGTGAGATCCGATTTTATGCCTAATACCAAGATAAAACACAACGTCACACAAAAACAACGTTCAGTAACCTATGCAAAAATGGTTGCAAAAGCCCTGAGCAACAAGAGCATACTGAGAAAATTACTTTTGCCATTTACAACCATCCACCAGGCCCATAAATATGGTAATGCTGTAAGAGGCCTGAACAAATCAAAAGAATTTCACCAACCCATGAGTACTGGGAGCAGAATGATCCTCTCGGAGTTTTTTAAACCCTATAATGAAGAACTTTCTCGTTTATTAGGCAAGGATTTATCGAACTGGAATTACTCGAATGAAAAACAAGAACGCTAGCTTGTTCAGCCCGGAGAGATCGTTCACCTGGATCATACTAGGGATCCTCTCGAAGACTATTCTCTACGCCTATATCCTTCACCTGGGTAATGTGAACTATCCAAGGACAGGGGCAGATGGAAACTCCGTTCCGTATCTGAATACGATCGAAACCAGTACTTTCCTGGGCCCTGCTGAATCCATGATCAACGGAGGTGATTACCAATCAAACCCTGATGATAAGTGGACCCGGGTAACACGGATGCCCGGCTACGCTGCCCCCTATTTCCTGTTCCGTTTGTTTTGTTCCCCTTTTGTCGCAAAAGGCTTGTTGGTCCTCGCACAAGTGCTCCTGGGAGGGATAAGCATTTACTATCTGGCCCTGGTCTCGCAGATGCTTACCAACAAGGTTTCTGTTTTTTACATCACCTTTATTCTTTATTCCATTTCCACCTACGTCTGTGTGCTTGACCGCTATGTTGGTCCAGAGAGCCTCGGTGTAAGCATCCTGATCTTTTCTATCTATTTCGCAATGAGATACAAACAGACCGGGCGCAACTCCTTCATCGCCATTTCGGGACTTCTTCTTACCTGGACGATCCTGTTACGCGTGATCGCGATTACGATTCTGCCTTTTTTTCTCCTGTATTTTCTCTGGGACAACGGCAAAAGAATGTCAATCCGTATCCGGTCAATACTTGACCGGTTCAAAAAAATGCGTATCCCCCTCTCACTCTTTTTGATTTGGCTTATAGGGTTTGAGCTTTGGTGGATACCCCGCAACTACCGGGATCTGAAGATGATCATTCCATTTCAATACAACCGGTGGGTGGAAGGCACCGGAGAACCGGCCGAAGACCTGGAATATCATATGTACAACTGGATCAAAACGGTGGGAGGAGATATGATCTTTTATCGCCCGAATACCCTGGCGGCGTGGATGTGTAATACTCCATTCGCAGGCAAGGACTGGCTTCCCCCATCCCGTATTTTCACATCAACCTTTAACCTTGACTCTGTTCGATCGATGCGAAGAGATTTTCTGCTTATACAGACAGAGATTATTGACCACAATACCCATCATCATACACTTTCCCAAAACAATGCAGCCCGCATCCTGAACGCACGATTTGATGCCTACACGATAAATTATAAACAGGAAAAACCCTTTTACTATTTTGTACTGAACAGGATCGTGCTACTAAAAGAATTCCTGGTCAACAGCGGGTCTATTTATCTTCCGTTTAAAAAGCTGGATTCTATGAAAGCTGATTACTTCGGGATCTTTTTCAAGATCAGCCAGTCAATCCTCTACTGGATTGTCCTTTTATTTGGTCTAGCAGGAGGGTTTCTGGCCTGGAGAGCAAGGAATCCGGAAAATATGTTCATCCTTTCAGCAACCCTCGTGTTAATTTGCGTTTTCCCCTTTATCCTTTTGTTCATCGACATCCGGTTTTTTAACCCGGCCTATGCTCTCCTGACCATTTTAGCTTCCATATCAATCCAAAAATGCCTTTCACTGATTTGGAATTATCGGACTAAGCATGCGTAATTCTAGTCTATCCTTCCTCTTTGGTTTGCCTGCCCCCGAAAGCCGCTTTGAATCCATCAACAGGTCTTTCGTTTGTCTACCATCCCGTTGGTAAGAGCCTGAAACTCTTTGCAAAGATGAAAGATCCGCTTTGCCTCAGACTCAAACTGTTTTGCAAATTTGTTATATTTACTGACAATCTAAACCTATCGTGGACTCATTTTCGGCGCTCAAGAAAAATCTAAAAAAGGACTTTGCTGGTTTACCAGTTTTAAGAATTGCTGTTCTGGCTGACTCTGCAAGCCAGTTGTTTGTACAAGCATTTCGCGGGGCAGGTTATAACTTGGGCATCAATTTTCTGATATTTGAATCCGACTATAACCAAATCCAGCTTCAGATACTTGATCCCCATTCCGATTTATACGCCTTCCACCCCGATTACACCATCGTCTTTCAATCCACCCAAAAACTCAGGAAAAAATTTTATGAACTATCATACTCGGAGAAAACCAGCTTTTCAACAGATCAACTCCGTGCCATTGTACAACTGACTGATCACCTCCATGCTAGCTCAAAATCAAGGGTTATTTATTTTAATTTTCCTGAAGTAACAGACAATATCTATGGCAATTTTGCGAACAAATTAGCGGGCTCATTCATCTATCAGCTCAGAAGCATAAACCTGGGCTTGATGAACCTTGCAATTACGAACCCACAACTCTATATCAATGATTTGTCGGCTCTTCACAATCAGTTTGGCTATTCCTTTGTACACGATGAGAAGGTTTATATAAACACAGATATTCTTTTCAGTATTGATTTTCTTCCAATCATAGCCAGAAATACAGCAAAAATTATTCAAAGTATCCAGGGTACCTTTATCAAATGCGTGATTCTTGACCTCGACAATACCTTATGGGGCGGAACCATTGGAGACGATGGCGTTGAATCTATTCAGATTGGAGATTTAGGGGGGGGCAAGGCATTCACCGAATTCCAGCATTGGCTCAAACAGCTCAAAAACAGGGGAATCATTCTGGCCGTTTGTAGTAAAAATACAGAGGCAATCGCGAAAGCGCCTTTTGAAAATCATCCGGATATGGTGCTTCGCTTAACAGACATTGCTGTCTTTATCGCGAACTGGGAAACGAAAGTCGATAACATCCGGCACATCCAATCAATCCTAAATATTGGTTTTGATTCGATGGTCTTTCTTGATGATAATCCATTCGAACGTGATATGGTTCGTACCCACCTCCCTGAAATAACCGTTCCCGAATTACCTGAAGACCCGGCAGAATACCTTCAGTGCCTCCAGGTACTGAACCTGTTCGAAACAGCATCATTTACAGAGGAAGACACCACCCGCACCAAACAATATCAGACAGAGGCCAGGAGGGCCGAATTACAAAAAACGTTTTCGGATGAAAACGATTTTCTACAGAGCTTAAAGATGAATGCCCTCGTACAACCTTTCACACGCTTCAATTGCCCCCGGGTTACACAACTTTCACAACGATCGAATCAATTCAACCTCCGAACAACCCGCTATACGGAGGATATGATCAAAACCTTGTCTGAGTCAGGCGAATATTACACCCTTGCATTTTCCCTGGCAGACAAATATGGTGACAACGGATTGATCGCCCTTGCCATTTTAGAAAAACAAGACACTGAAACGCTTTTCATTGAAACCTGGCTGATGAGTTGCCGGGTTCTAAAAAGAGGCATGGAAAATTTCATGCTCAATACAATTGTTGAACTGGCCTGCAAGAATGGGTTTAAGTGCCTGAAAGGCGAATATTTGCCAACCTTAAAAAATGCACTCGTGAAAAATCATTATGAAAACCTAGGCTTCAATGCACTCGAAGGGCACTGGCTGATGGATGCTAATTCGTACCAGGCACGTCCAACATTTATTGAGCATATAACCGAGACGAATGTCCCCAATTAACCTTCATTGACTAACAGAATACAAAACCAGGTAAACAAGGGGCTATGGGACAATTGCTGGAGTAGGAGATTCTTATCAATGAGCATTTCACATATCTTTTGCGTAATCAATAGATACCGAAAGAGCGAAAAAATGTGCAGGTACCATTGGGGATCTACCATTCTCCGGTAGGATTCGGAGCAGGTAAGCCGCTCTCTGGGATAAACGAATGGGTATCAGGACCCAATATGGCTAAGTACACGATAATCATTACCTTTGGAATCACCAACTGAAGAAACGAAAAACTTTATGTCTACAGATCAGGTACTACGCGAAACGAGTGAAATTTTTATTGATGTCATGGACAATGAGGCACTCCAGATAAAGCTTGACACATCGGCCAAGGACATTGAAGAGTGGGATTCATTGACGCATATACAGTTGATAGTTGCAATTGAAAAACATTTCAAATTGAAGTTCACCTCTCAGGAGATCAGGAACTTCAATCAGGTTGGCGACATGATTCATCTCATTGAACAAAAGCTTGGCTAACCTCTTGAAAGAAGGCGAAAAAATAATTTTACTATTTAAGGTCAACGAAGAAGTATACCTGGGGTTTAAATCAACCTTCCGGGATTGCAATCCGCTCCATACAAATGCTGACTTTGCAAGAAACAAAGGGTTCCGCTCAGAAGTAATGTATGGCAATATTTTATGCGGATTTCTCTCTTACTTTGTTGGAGAAAAACTTCCAGACAAGGAAGTGATTATACATTCGCAGGAAATTAATTACCTAAATCCATTTTATCTGGGAGATGAGTTGAGATTTACGGCCATCATTGACCACGTGCATGAGTCGGTCCGTGTGATTGAATTTAAGTACTTATTCGAAAACCAAACCGGTCAAAGGATTGCGAAAGGCCGGATAAGCATAGGGCTTCTCTGAAAATTGCAATCTTTTCAGACCGCCGGCCGACAGAAATGGAAACCGGGGCAAGCTGAGAGGATGAAGGCATTCGTTTCAGCGAATTGTAAACATTCAAACCTACATGAATATACTGATAACAGGAGGCGCTTCGGGACTTGGAGAATCAATAACGCGTGCCCTGGCAGCAGAGGAGCAGGACCGGATCTTTTTTACTTATAACAAGTCGCATTTGGGCGCGGCAGAACTCAGCGTAAAATTCCCGAATGTTGTAGGCATTCACTGTGATTTCGAATCTGAATCGTCCCTTGAATCGCTGCTGGTAAAAATGGAAGAAATAAAACCAACCATTCTGATCAATAATGCGTTTGCGGGGTTTGAAAAAAAACACTTTCACAAAATGTCTCCTGAAGCTATACTGAATAGCTTTAGACTGAATGTTATTCCTGTCATTAAGATCACTCAAAAAGCGCTTCTGCTTTTTCGGAAAGAACGATTTGGTAAAATTATTACCATTCTCTCTTCTGCCATCATTAACAAACCGCCGATTGGATGGAGTGAGTATGTGGCACAAAAGAACTATTTATTATCGCTTCACAAATCATGGGCTATCGAAAATGCGGCCTTTCATATTACATCGAACGTGGTTTCTCCGGCTTTTATGGAGACGAATATGAATTCTGAAACAGATGAGCGCATTGTGGAAACGATGCGTGATCAACATCCGCTGAAGCAGCTTCTGAAACCTGACGAGGTGGCTGAAAGTGTCCGTTTTCTAACACGTTGCAGCCAGCAAATAAACGGTTCGAATTTTATCATTAACGCGGCCTCTGATGTTATTTAATTCTCTGGAATTTTTCCTTTTTTTCCCTCTTGTCACTCTCCTATATTTTCTGTTTCCCCATAAATACAGGTGGGGCCTGCTCCTTTTCGCCAGCTGCATTTTCTATATCTATTTCAAGGTTATTTATATCCTGATTTTGTTCTTTACCATTATTATCGATTACTGGGCGGGAATACTCATACAGAAAGCGGGAACAATATCCCAAAAGAAGAGGTTCCTGATCATGAGTATCGTTGCCAACGTATTGGTATTGGCAGTATTCAAGTACTATAACTTTTTAAACGGCAATTTATCGGGGCTCATCAGCCTTACAGGGCACAAAAACCCGATACCCTACTTAAATATCCTCCTGCCTATCGGGCTGTCATTTCATACTTTCCAGGCAATGAGTTATACCATCGAAGTGTATCGTGGAAACCAGCGGGCAGAAAAAAACCTAGGAATATATGCATTGTACGTCATGTTTTATCCTCAGCTTGTAGCGGGTCCGATTGAACGACCACAACATATTATCCACCAATTTTATGAAACTCATACATTCAACTATGAGAATGCCCGCGATGGGCTGCTACAGATGCTTTGGGGATTCATTAAAAAATGCATCATAGCCGACAGGATTTCATTACTCATCACCCCGATCTTTGGTGATGTTCATGCATATCACGGATTACCCTTCCTCGTGGCTTCGGCAGGGTTTACTTTGCAGGTTTATTGCGATTTTTCGGGGTATTCAGATATTGCCATTGGAGCAGCCAGGGTGATGGGGTTTACGCTGATGCAAAATTTTGACAGGCCTCTTGCAGCAACATCGATCTCCGAATTGTGGCGCCGCTGGCACATTTCACTTTCATCCTGGGTTCACGATTATCTCTTCAATCCAATCTCTCTCTACTTCAGACATGCTGGTAAGTGGGGAATCATTCTGGCTACCGTAATTACATTCAGTATTATCGGATTGTGGCATGGGGCCAGTTGGAATTTTGTGTTTTATGGTTTTTTGCAAAGTGTCTTCATCTGCTTTGAATTTTTAACAAAAAAACAACGCAAATTCATCTCTAAAAAAATCCCCAAGCTCGTGTATTCACGCCTCAGTATATTACTGACATTTTGTTTCTTTTCTCTATCCAATGTCTTTTTTCGCGCAAATTCCTTTTCAGATGCGATTTATATAATCCGGCATCTGATTTGAGGTACGACGAAACCAGGTTGGTTTATCCCGCATTTTTCAGTTGAAGATGGCTAACGCTCTGAAAGGGCCGCCAGCTCTCAGGAGCAGCGAGATAACCCATCCCGATGAATATCGGGACTGCACAAAATCCAAACGCACTGAACAGTAGTGCACTACGTTTCTACTGTTCATTTTGGGTTTACCATGAAACCGTCATCCAAGCCTGGAATTAAGAAACTCCGCCATTTTGAGTGCCGCCGCCGCCCTGTGGCTCGTACCGTTTTTTTCTGTAAGATTCATTTCAGCAAAACTTCGGGAAAACCCTTGGGGTTGAAAGATGGGGTCATATCCAAACCCCGAGTTCCCTCTTTTTTCGTATAGAATTGTACCGCGCATAATTCCCTCAAAAGAAAATTCTTTGCCACCAAGAATTAACGCCAAGATTGTCCTAAATTGCGCACCCCGGTTTTCTTGAGTACTCAACTCCCCGAGCACCTTGTCCATGTTTTTATTCGCATCCCTCGAATCCCCGGCATACCTGGCCGAAAAAACACCGGGCCTGCCATCCAAAACATCAACCTCCATTCCTGTATCATCAGCAAAGCAATCTATGTGATATTTTTGAATGATATATCGAACTTTCTGCAATGCATTTCCTTCAATCGTATCCGAAGTTTCAGGGATCTCCTCCTGACACCCAACATCCTCTAAGCTTAGCAGTCGCACACCCGGGCCAAGTAGTGTTCTCATTTCAATGACTTTATTTTTATTAGAGGTTGCGAAGAGCAAGTCCATGTTCGAAACAATTTTAAGTGATACAAGCTTCAGACTGATCGAGTCGTATAAAGAAAGGAAATTAATCAAAGCAAAGTGAATCTCCGCATCTGATCGGGCCGATTCTAAGTGACAATTCGCGTGTAAACTAAATTTTCACCGGCTTTCCCTAGCAAAACAAACTGATTCTGCTCCACCATCTTAATTGAACTTTGGTTGAAAGGTTTGATTTCTGCATAAAAGCATCCTTTATTTTCTTTCAAAAACATATGGAGCATCTCTGTTCCATAGCCCTTACCCCGGCAGACTGGAGCAATTGTCCAGGATAGGTATTGCTTAGTGCAACCTTCCGTTTGTACAAGGTTGTCACGAATCGTTCCCACCGCTTCCTTATTCACTTCCATGATGTAGAACCGGCAACCGGTATCAGCCAATGATTTTGTTAACCACGCCAAATGTGCATCCAAAGAAACCAGTCCTGTAGAATTCGAATTATTTCGTGTTCCATCGTCATTTCGCCATTCCAATAATTGCCCAGCGTCTGCCAAAGTAGCTTTTCTTAAGACTTGATTCATCATGTTCACGGGCTTGTACGATTCAAAGTAAACCTTATTTTAGTCAGCACAATGTTTTAAATGCATTTTTTATATTTCCTACTGAACCAAGCGGCGCTGGGCAAAGCTGAACAGATTGATCTTTATGAAAGAGCCCTTTAAAATCAGAATCGGAGAGGTCATTCACCCGCCCCATTCCAATTGCCAGCTTATTTTCAACAAACCCTGAATAATTATTTTTTTGATTATCTACGTAATAACCGGTGTAACAGCGAAGCCCCCTCGAATATGCTTCCAGCAAAACAGTGCTTGCCGAAACAAAAGCATCCGTACACACATCCATCAGATCAACAATTTCAGCGGCGCCAAGGTTCAGGTGCAAAATCAACTGGTCATTCGAGCTGGCTTCGAGAACGGTTAACCGCTGAAGCAGATCAGAGCTAAACGAGGAGGAGCACAACACATGCACGCTTCTATATAGCTGAAGATTAAGTATTATGCTAGCCAGTTTATAGCAAAATCCAAAAGGATCGGCCCCTCCGAAGCTGACGAATGCCGATTGATATTTATCCCGTTTGATAAGGAATGGCCTGAAAAATGGCTTTCTGAGGATGGCATACTCCAGGCCCAAACAGAGTTGGACGGATTTGTAAACGGTGTAGTCCTCAAGTCTGATCCCAGGTGAATGGTTAATAATTAAATCAGCGCAAATTTCCGGAATTACGAGATCATCTACACAAACCAATTTGCATCCTGCGTTTTTGACTGCCATTTGATATGCGCATCTGAAATGATATCCGTCGATTACTACAATTTCTGTTCCGGTAAGAAACGGTTCAAGATCAAAAGGAAGATCGGCATTTGGATCAACTGGATTTTCAGAATCAGGTAAAATAAGCAATGAACAACACTTTTGAATTTCAGACTGAAGAAAATCATTCTGAACAGAGGTGACAAAGACGCACAGAAAATCCTCGCGCAACATTTCTGCTAATGCCAGCAGCCGATAGATATGCCCGAATCCGGTTTTGACCCCACCATCAGCTCTGAAGATTATTTTTTTCATTTCTGTTTTCCGCAGTTCAAGAGCTATAGGCATATCGCTTTCGCCTGAAAGGCCTAGATCAACCCCCAGGTCATTGGTGTACCTCTTTTGATATCAATAGCGGCCCGTTTACCCAACAGTGTTTGATAATACCTGGGAGCAAGACCATTTGCGGGCCGGATAACACGAATATTCTCGTCTGAGAAAAAATCCCCGGCCTTGATATCTTTCACGACATAGACGGATCGCTTAAAAGCGACGGATTTCTGCTCTGCTACCTGCACACCATACCGGATCTCCCCCATTGCCAGAAAAGCTCTTTCTGACTCTTGAACCAGGCTTTTAAGTTCATGAGGCTCAAGGGAGAATGCACTGTCCACTCCGCCATCGGCACGATTTAAAGTAAAATGTTTTTCAATAACGGTTGCCCCCAGTGCGATTGCGGCGATCGGCACACCAATACCCATTGTATGGTCGGATAGACCAACCTGACATTGATACAATTGTTGAAGATGCGGAATCGTCTTCAAATTTGATTGTTCAGGGCTCGCAGGGTATGTGCTAGTGCATTTCAACAAAATCAATTCTGTACACCCATGAGTGCGCAAGGTACTCACGGCTTCGTCCAGCTCGCTTAGGGTTGATGCTCCGGTTGAAAGAATGACTGGTTTTCGGGTGGCTGCTATTTTGGTAAGTAGCGGCAAATCCGTATTTTCGAAAGATGCTATTTTAAAAGCCCCTACTCCTAACTCTTCCAGAAAATCGACGGAGGAAGCATCAAAAGGGCTCGAAAAGGCAACCAAACCCAACGATCTGGCATATTCAAAAATAGGTTTGTGCCATTCCCAAGGGGTAGCTGCTTCCTGGTAGAGTTCATAAAGCTCACGTCCTTGCCAAAGAGAGTTTTCATCCTCAATTTTGAATATCTCCGGAAGCGTCATTGTATCAGCCGTATATGTTTGCAATTTAATTGCGCTTGCTCCTGCTAAGGCGGCGGCCCTTACAATTTCCATAGCCCTATCCAGTGATTTGTTATGATTACCTGACATCTCGGCAATGATAAATGGGCGTTCGAGTGCACCAATGCATTGATTTTCAATATGAATCGACTGGATCATCTGTACTAAAGTTGAATCATGGATTTATTTACATCGGAATGTTCCTAATCACAGGTATCGTTCATCTAAACTAGGAAGAAATGCTCTGATCAGGCTTCCAAGATAACCAATATTTTAGAAAGATTAATTCAAGCTTTTGTGAAATATTGGCGCGATCTTTTCAATCGGGGGCGCTAAGCCCACAGAAGATTATTAGCACTCCCGGGATTTAGTAAATATCGCTTGATGCTTAGTCAAAGGGTGTAGTCTTGCTGTTTCGTTTGTGCTAGGACTTAGCCAGATCGTCGATATTTGACTGATTTACAGGCCCTGAATCGAATTTCTTTCTAATTTTACGAGACGCAAATCGTTGGTCTTACCCTCTCTGTCTATGTTCAGTGTAAAGCTTCTACGAGATTTAACTGTATTAGAAAAAGGACAATTCACATCCTCTGACTTATTTCATCAGATCCAACGAGAATATACCTATCATTCGCTTTCCCTTGCTTATAATGCACAAGTCTTTCCTGGAAACTATGAAGATTTCTCAGTGGTCGCATTTTATGATGAAAAACCCGTGCTTTGTTGCTACATTTTTACCAGCGGAACAAGTTTCCGTTTTTTTAATGACCCGGCCCAGATATTCTATCTGGAGGTGAACCCGGAACTTCTTTGGATGTCTTTCACAAAAACCATTGCCTTTATCAAGGGGTTGATCCAGTCGCATAATTTTACTGAATTGACATTTTATTCCAATGGGCATTTTGTCAACTCTTTTTATGATAAAATCAAATCTTCGAGAATAGAACATTTTGGAATGATTGATCTGCACATCCAGTCTGATCTTATCAAAACGAATGTCAGAAAAAGTTATAAATCGCTGATAAATTGGGGCTTTCATAATCTGAAATTGCAAGTGATATCAGGTAGGGATGTCGAACTAACCGAATTCATCAAATTCAGGGATTTTCATATCCATGTTGCAGGCCGTACAACCCGCTCTGATGAGAGCTGGATGACTCAGTTTGAAATGCTTCAGCAAAATAAAGCCTATTTAGTGACCGGTTATTACCAGGACAAGCTGGTAGCAGCGTCCTATATTTTGCATGGCTCAGAGACGGCCTATTACGGAATTGGAGTATATGATCGGGAATTGATGGCTGAAGACCTGCCACTTTCGCATTATACTCTTTATTTCTCGATTTTACATGCTCAAAAACTGGGACTCCTTTACTTTAATATGGGCAATCTTGATCCCGGCGAGTCTGCCAAATCGAGAAGTATTGCACTCTTTAAGAAAGGCTTCACCACCTTTGTTCAATCGAGGATTTCGTATACAGTCTCGTTTTTAAAGCCTGACTCATTCCCGAAACCAAAGGAGGTAAGAGATGATGAAGACTGAGATGCCGTAACGTTGGCTTCATTCTCTGCCCATTTATGCAGGCCAGAGTTCAGGAAATCAGGGAAGATTCGCCTAACTTTGATGAAATTAGTAATCCCGACTGAATTATCACTAAAAAAATTATCAAATTGTTGAATTTTTATTGAACCAACAGCATATTTACAAGATATGATTCTACGAAAAAATGCGGTTGCCATAATCACTGCCAGGGGCGGGAGTAAAAGAATACCAAAAAAAAACATACGCTCATTCCTCGGCCAGCCAATCATCCAATATTCTATTGATGCTGCGCTTCAATCAGGTTGTTTTGACCTGGTTATGGTTTCGACGGATAGCGAAGAAATTGCCATGATCTCCAGAGCGTCTGGAGCATTTATCCCATTTCTGCGCTCTGCTAAATCTTCCGATGACCAGAGTACGACAGCCGAAGTGCTTGAGGAGGTTCTCTGCGAATTGCATAAAACAGATCAATTATTTGAATATTTCTGTTGCATCTACCCAACAGCCCCCTTCGTAAACAAAGACAAACTTCGGGAGGCCTACTTTCAATTAAAAAACTCGACTGCTGATGGAATTATTCCAGTATGTCGGTTTAGTTATCCGATTCTTCGATCACTGAAGATTGAAAACGGTTTGGCAAAAATGAATTGGCCCGAAAACCTGAATTCCCGTTCACAAGATCTGCCACCAGCCTACCATGATTGCGGACAGTTCTATTTTTTCAGAACAGACCGATTTTTAACAACCAGAAGCCTCTTCACTGAACACACATTAGCATTAGAAGTCCCCGAATCAGAAGTACAGGATATCGATACTGAGGAGGACTGGAAAATTGCGGAAGTCAAGTATTCACTCTTACTGAAGAAAAGACCGTGAAACGAAAAGCACTCGTTATTGGATGTGGAAAAATAGGGGCTCAATACGACCTCGAAAACGATGACATTCAAACACATGCAAAGGCTCTATTCGAATCAGAATATTTTAACCTTTCGTTTTACGATACAAAGTCCGACCTGTCAAGTTTAATCGCTACAAGATATAAGGGCAATTGCTTGTCCGAACTAAAATCGATACCACCTGGCATTTTTGATCTGGTAAGTATTTGTTCTCCTACGGCCCAACACAAAGAACAGTTGGAGTTCTTTCTTCGTCTTAATACTCCTGTGATCATTTGCGAAAAACCAATTTCGTACTCTGTCACCGACCTGGATGAAATTGAACAATATGCTTCTAACTCACACGCTCGTGTTCTCGTTAATTACATCCGCAGTTTTCAGCCGGCGTTCATAAGCTTTAAAAAATCATTTTCAGAATATTTAAATTCTATGACGCTCCAGGAAGTCGTTGTCAAATATACCGGCGGCTTTCTTAATAACGCATCTCATGCCTTTGACCTTCTTGAATTTCTACTGGACGAGCGTTTGGCGTTAACGAAAATCACACACTCGAGCTCAGTGCCTGATCGTTTCACCAACGATCCGACGCGTTCATTCTCAGCTGAATGGAATAATTTCAGAATTCATTTAATAGGTTTGACCGGCATTGAATATCCCATCTTTACAATCGAACTGTATTACCTAGATCACGGCATCCTCATCACCAATTCAGGAGACACGATCAAACTGGTTCGCTATAAGGAAAATAATTCCATTCCGATATTTCAGGCTGATGGTTGTATTAAAAACTATATGCGACCGGTGGTTCAGAGAGCAATTGAATGCTTTTATCCTGGCACTTCCACCAACTTTAGTAATAGTCTTCGTTTGAATAGAAACATGTTGGATATTATAGATGGAGCCACAGTGAAAAGCTCCTGAGTTATCCTGGAATTGTATTTTGGCAAGAAATTTTATTCTGAAATAATTTAAAAGAATGAATAAATTAGCAATCTGTGGTGGAACACCAGTTCGAACAAAACTTTTTCCCGCGTATAATACGATAGGTGAGGAAGAAAAAAGAGCCGTACTGACTGTATTGGAAAGTGGAAACCTATCGCAATTTCTTGGAGCCTGGCACAAGGATTTTTACGGCGGCCCCTATGTTCAAGCCTTTGAAAAAGAGTGGTCAACGTTGTTTAAGGTAAAGCATACCATATCCGTCAACTCAAACACTTCCGGATTATTTGCTGCAATCGGCGCCTGTGGCATTCAACCCGGTGATGAAGTTATTGTTTCACCCTATACCATGTCGGCCGGAGCTATCGCTCCGCTCATCTATGGTGCAGTGCCTGTTTTCGCAGATATAGACATAGACAATTTTGGTCTGGATCCAGCGAGCATTGAACGCTGTATCACTCCAAGAACCAAAGCTATACTTGTTGTGCATATTTTCGGGAACCCCTCAAAGATGAACGAAGTTATGCAGATTGCCCGCAAACATAACCTAACGGTTATTGAAGACTGCGCTCAGGCGCCCATGGCAATGTATAAAGACAAATTGGTAGGTACCATAGGGCACATCGGTGTCTTTAGTCTGAATTATCACAAACACGTACACACAGGCGAAGGAGGTGTTGTCGTAACCAACGATGATTTGCTCGCTGAAAAACTCTTCCTCATCAGAAATCATGGAGAGCAGGTTGTTGAAGCAAAAGGAACACTTGACCTTCTGAATACGCAAGGTTTTAATTACAGAATGACTGAAATTGCGGCCGCTATAGGCATTGAACAATTGAAAAAATTGCCCGGCCTACTTGTCGAACGAAGAAAAAACATTGATTATTTAACAAACGGTTTTGAACAGATCCAAGGCTTAACAGCCCCACTTGTGGAACAAGGCAACACACATGCTTACTATGTACATCCGTTGAAATACGATCAATCACTTTTTTCAGGTGTGCACAGAAACCGTTATGTGGATGCACTTAAAGCTGAGCTACCATCAGCGGTCATGAGAGAAGATACACCCCTAATTGGGGCAGGCTATGTGAAACCGCTTTACCTCCAACCGATCTACCAACAGCGGATTTCCGCATGTTCCTTCAACTGTCCACGATATACGGGTCAAGTAAGTTATGCTCCCGGAATTTGTCCCAACGCAGAACAGTTACATTATAACGAACTGATTACTCATGAATTCATGAGGCCTGGTATGAGCACGCTTGATTTAATGGATGTGATTAATGCTTTCCAAAAAGTCGCAGAAAACATAAAGGAATTGATCCAGTGAGAATCTATGTCAAGGAATTCATTCACAAACGCGGTGTATTTGTCTTCAGCGACCCCGGCGGAGCAAAGGCAATACTGGCTTTAGCCCACCAGGTTCTGGGGTCTCAAAACGTAACATCATTCATCATCTTATCTGATCGATCTTATTCTTTTACCGAAGACTTCGGCCTCCAGGTCAAACACGCTTCCAAATCAACGCTGACTGGCATCTTGAGTTCCTTCAATCCAGAGTATATATTCACTGGCACTTCGTACACATCAGAACTGGAGTTACTTGCCCTACATTGGGGCAACAAAAATGCTGTCCGAACGTATTCATTTATTGATCACTGGACAAATATGGCCTCCCGGTTTATCTTGAAGGGGAAGTATCTATTTCCGAATGAGACCTGGGTCGTTGATAGCACCGCCAAAAGAATGGCACTCAGAGAAGGTGTCCGCTCCTTACGAATTCGATGTGTCGGGAATCCATATCATCATTTCCTTAAAACCTGGCGCCCGACAAGGTCACGCCAAGCGCTATATTCTTCACTTGGAGTCGAAACCAGTAAACAGCTCATTTTATTTGCACCTGACCCGTTAACAAATGCCGGAGGGATCGACAAATTCGGGTTTGATGAGCAAACGACCCTCCACCTTCTGTTGAATACGCTGAAATCAATGCCGATTGCTGCTGAATTTCACCTATTAATCAAATGCCATCCCAATCAAGACAGAGCCATACTCCAAAAAACACTCGTTCATTTCCAAAAGAAAACAGCCTTCTCTTTTTCAGTCCTAACCGAAGCGTCGATTCCTGAACTTCTGTATTATTCTGAAGTAACCATAGGGATGTTTTCGAGCATTCTACTCGAAGCCGCGATCTTTAAGAAAAAACTAATCGTACTCTTGCCTGGCATCAAAATCACTGATCCTCTCGAACATTTACTGGCTAATACGGTTCGAATTAAAACACAGGAACAATTATTAATTTCACTCAAGCAAGCGCTCCGGTCCTTGCCGGCCTAAACAGATCCATGCAACTATTTCTGACAGACAGTTCTGATATTTATAAAGCCGAGGGTGCTGAATTCAAATGCCTTTTGAACGGGCCTCTGCTTGTAAATTCAACTTGGATAAGCGACGAAGGGATAGCTACTTTCAACAACACTCTCAACAAGGCTGAATTCACAGCAAGAGAATCTATGTTATCAGATCTGTATGAAATGCAGGCCGTCCTATCAGGGCAACTATTCAAAGTAAACCGTTACCTGGGTACCCGGTCAGAGAAGGATATTGTTTTCTTTCTTTTGCATTTGCATTTTCGGATGACAATCACTCAGAGCCACCTGTTTCTTCAATTGATAAAACAACTCCTAAGTAAGTACCCTGAAACAAATGCAATCCATGTCAACCTTCCCGAAGAATATGCTTACCTGAGCACGCTCGTCCAAAGACCCGGTTTGTCTGTTGAGTTCAGCTTTACATTCCGTAAAATCAAAGCACCCTCTAAGCTGAGGCTATTAGGAGTCTTAAAACACATGTATTACACATTTGAATACCTAATCCCAAAACCCAGACAAAGACTTAAAAAACCTGGAGCAACACAAACGCACTTTCTATTCTTATTATCCGACATAAAGCATCATCATCATATTCTAAAAACCTTCTTCAAGCTTTGTGAAAAGCAGAAGGATATTTTCATTACAGTAGTTCATGTCAGTTCAGGGATTGAACAGAAGCATTCCGCTTCACTAAAATCGAATGAATCTGTCAATTTCCAGGTTTTAAATTTACAGGAGTTCCGGTCAACGAAGACAATTGTTTCGCATTCGGATTTTTATAACGCGTTAAACAAGCTCAACCCTGTGTTCCAATTTTTTAAAAGGGGCAATTTGCTATACCATGCTGAACTTAAATACGCATGGATTGGCAAAGCATTTGAATTACTAAAACCGGATGTTTGTCTGCATATTGGGGTTTTCAATGATGGGCGTTATATGAGTGATGTGGCAAATTTTTATGACGTACCAAGTGTTAATCTGGAATACGGCATCTCTTTCGACGACCCTTTGCTTGAGGCGAATATTGAGTTTACTGCAAGAGCAGTACCAGGCCAAGATGCGGTTGATGTTTGGAAGAAAAGAAAGGACCCCACCCCCTCACACTATATTATCGGCGCCCCGAACCTGGATGAATATTTACAACTAAGCGCCTCTTTTAATAAGGCTTCATTTTTCGCCAGACACCAATTGGACCCGCTGAAGAAGACCATTTTTTTTGCAGGCACTTATTCATCAGCCCTCAATTACCTGTACGACATCGAAAAAAAAGAGATATTAAGGAACCTTTGTAAACTTTGCCATGAAAACGATTGGAACCTGATCGTAAAAAAACATCCGCTTGAGTTCGACACCATTGTAGATGATGTAATAGCAGAAAATAATTACCTGAGACAAAGGGCTTTCAGGCATGATCAGGTAGGCCTATCGGAGGCTGTCTTTTATTCTGATTTTATCACAAATCAAATCTCCAGTATTGTTCTGGAAGCCCTTTATTTTAACAAACCATTCTGTTACCTCACTACCAGTCTAGAGGAAACACGTGCTGACCAAATGACTATGGTAAAAGAAGGTCTTGCGTTTAAATTCCATGACATGGCATCTTTTGCCGAGTATGCGAGCGACATTTTCAATACGGGTGCAAGTCATGAGATTTATGCCAAAATAAACAGGTTGAAAACATTGTATCTATACAAAACCGATGGAAATGCATCAGAACGATTGTTTGAGCTAATGCTTCAACTAGCGAATAAACGTACTTCGTGCTAAACATTTCAGGCTATTCTAACAGACTCTGCCATAGAAGGATACGAATTTGCACTAAATTCTAAGTCTGGATCAGTCCCAATGCAAAATAACACTACTTTTATACACACTCACACGCATTCATCTGCCTTACTTTTATGCCAATTGCACGAAAAATTAAAATTCGGCTTTCAACTTTCTCAAAGTGCATGGCCGAGAAAAAGCGGGATGCCTTACACAGCCTTGCGAAGGATATTGTTTTTGAGGCAACCGTTCTGAAACACATCCATGAAATCAGAACAAATGGATTCACTGTCATAGAAAATTATTACTCCGCGGATCGCTGCGAGAATATTAAGAACGACATCAATGCATTTCAAGTAAATCATCCTTTACAAACAGATTTTAGTCCTGGTGTAAATGATGTAAAGATTTGGGCCGGCGAAAAGAAGATCTCCTCCATAACCCCTTTTTATGCCGACCCACTCTTACTTGCAATTGCAAACTGTTATCTAAATTACCCCACGATTAACTACACAACCCAAACGAATTGCTACACTCCTAATGCCGTGGACCCTGAAAAAGGAGCTGAGTGGCATCGTGATTCAGAATTTGAGAAACAGATCAAGGCCATCATGTACCTTTCGGATGTTGGACCCGACAATGCCCCCTATGCGTACATCGCGAATTCACACCGGATATCGAATGTCACCGACACGGCTGGGCTTTTTGAAAAAAAAACCGATTTCCCTCACTTAGAGCTTTTAAAATATCTGGAAGGAAAAAGAAAACTCACCTTAAAAACACTGACGGCAAAGGCCGGATCTGTAATTCTGACAGATACCATGGGAATCCATCGACGATCACCCATTCGTGCCGGATCGAGGCACACACTAACGAATTATTATGTTGGGGAACACAGGAAGAGCGATTTTGATGCCGTCTTCTCAGCCATTATTAAAAAATTCAATTAGCACACGAGTAGGATACTCTCAATTTTAATTTCGATTTGTGCAGACCATTCAACTTTATTTATGAGCAGCAATTTCCGGTCCTTCATTAAATCAACTGCGCTTTACTCCACCCTTACTTTTTTACCAATTCTTTCCCGAATTTTTTTACTGCCAGTTTTCCTGCTCTATCTCAGCCCTCAGGAATATGGAGTAATCGGGTTATCAACAACTATTTCTGTGGCACTTCCAATCTTTTTCACCTTGGGCTTTGACAATGCGTTTTCCGTTTTCTACTTCAACTACCATAAGAACAAGAAAATGTTACATTCTTACATTTCAACCATTTTTTTAACTATTTTATTTCTGAGCCTTGCCTTTTTTCTGCTTATTCTGCCCTGGGGAACGAAGATCTATCAGTTAGCATTTAAAGATCCATCATTCACCTTTTACCCCTATGGCATCACAACCGTGTCTATTGCAGCTGTCAACTCGATCAACTCAATTATCTCATTCTATTTACGCAACAGTAAACAACCACTCTTGTTTGTTTTCTTCTCCGGAGGAAGCTTTATCCTTTCCATCATCAGTGAAGCGCTGGCAGTCATACATTTTCACGCCAGGGCTGCAGACGTCCTGATCGTCAGGCTCTCGGTGCTTGGTTTTGTTTCAATAGTAACATGGAGCTTATTATTGCGAAAAACAGGCCTCCGTTTTGACCGGCGATTTCTCCGTGCGTCTCTGAGCTATTCGCTTCCCATCATTCCATACGTGCTTTTTGGCTTTATTTATATGAGCTATGATCGAATCATGATCGAACAATATCTGAACATGACTTCTGTGGCCATCTATAACCTTGCGGCTTCAATCGCTGTTTTGTCAGACACGGCTCTATCTTCTCTTGAAAACACAACCGCTCCACTTGTCTATGAAAAACTGAAAGAATCAGCGAAGCAAAATGCAAACTATGTCAGCCGGATTTTCAGAGGTATCGGTCTCAGTGTGTATTCCATCATCGCTTTACTTTGTATGATGGCACCAATTGTCATAATTTTCTTTCTGAAGCCCATCTATCTACAGGCGCTTATTCTTCTTCCGGTTCTAATGATTGGATATATATTCCGTTATTTATACAGTCTGTATGTCGATCCGCTCTTCTTTTTCAAGAAAACCAAACAATTGCCATGGCTAAATGTAGTGGCAGGTACAATCACCGTCATCGCCAATATGATCCTGCTTCCTGTTTGGGGATTGTGGGGAGCTGCCGCAAGTATGTTGCTGGCACGAGGAGCTCAATTATTGCTTACGTATTATCTGTATAGAAAATATTCATATTTCAGGTACAACCTTACCTATATCCGTCCGATCAGTATTGGGCTAATCCTTATTCTCCTTTCAATAAGCTTATATCATTACTGGATCCCCAACATGCATTATGTTTTCTTTATTACGTATTCGCTCCCCCTATTTTTTATTTCTGTATTTATGTTTTTGTATTTAAAGAACAAATTATCCTTTCGAAATATAATCTCCAAAGCCTGGGTGGTGTCTGTAAAAAACGCACTTTAGTAATGCCTCATCCGGGTGTTTCATTTCAAGAGGTATCGGGGCTGCGCGGAGCCTGGCGGCCATGCGCTTATTCAGGATCGCGGTCTATGCTCCTATCCTTTTCCTGTCAAGCGGTTTTCGGTTTAAAATAATTCCCGATACGGTTTGTGAGCAGAACACACTTACGATCGATGACCGCGTGATAAAGCGCAGCAACGGCCAGACAAACTACAATACTCACCAGGGCTGTGCTTAGTGTCTTAAGGCGGGAACTTCCACCGACAGCCAGATACATCCAGCAACTGAACGAGTAGAATATGGGCCAATGAACCAGATAAAGACTGAAGGATATTTTTCCAAGCCAGGCAATCATACGCGTTTCAAAAAACCGATTCAACAACCGAATTCGGATTACACAATAAACAATCCCAAAACTGATGATCGCCGGGATAAGTGTCCTAGGAAAAGAACATTTATTGAGGATCAGGCTGCCGGGGAAGGCGATGAGCAGGAATAAAACAATGGCAAGAACCTTGTTTGTCCGGAAGTACGCATCTGCCTTGTTGATTAATTTAATGAACTTCAGATCCATATACTGCTTGGAACAGAAATCAAAGTCGCACAGGAAAAAGCCCAGTAAAAAACAAAGCATGCCATATTCATGCATGGCAAGTATCCAAAACAGCATCAGCAGATAGACGATGAGCCGTTTTCGGCTTTTTCTGAAAATCCCAAAGACCGAAAAACAGAACAAGGAACCCCAGAATTCGATTTTCATGCTCCACAATACATGATTGTATTCTGAATCTCCATTCACAAAAATATCCCACACCGCTGATTTAATTGCAAAAAAAACATTTGGAACAAAATGATAGGCTGTTGATAAATTTGCATTCCCACTTTGCTCCGCAAGCCGTAGGTTGAACATGAGGCCAAAGCGCATAATTAAATATGCCAGCAGAATTGATACCGCAGAAGGGAAAAAGAGCCTGAAATATCTTTTTGATACGCTGGCAATTAAGTAACGGTTGCTCTCCAACGGACTGTTGTCGAACAATTTAATGCAAATAACATAAGCGCTAAGTACCCAGAAAATGTATACTGCTTGAGGACCATCGATCAAAACATTCAGAGAGCTTGCGAATATACTCCCTATACGGTGTGGTATAAAACGATCTAAAAATGAAACTAAAATCACAGTAAGATCAGCATGAACGATAATCTGAAGGTGATAGATTACCACAATTATTGCAGCTACACCGCGTAAACCTTCCAGATATCCAATTTTCTTCATATTCAAATACCTGCTACTAACTGATTGAATTCTGTCTGGTTCAAGCAGGCGATCCGCTCTGTTGCTGCCCTAACAGGCTGCTGCTAACATTACTTCGCTGCGGTGAGTAATTTATGAATATAGTCACGGGTAAAGGCCGAAGCCCCCTTACCGTTTAAATGATCGGAATCTCGAAAATAGGACAACGAATCATCATAAATATCTGAATAATCATAAATCTTAACCCCTGGGTTCATGTCCCCAAATTTTTTCAAATCTGCGTAGAAAACGGTTTTATATGTAAAAAGCTGGTTGTAGTAACTAGATTGGGGAGGAAGAATAATAAAGAGGTTTTTTCTGTTTTTCTGACAACTGGCCACAATCTCCTCAAGGTACTTCTGGTTCATCGACTCAAATTCAGGATGTTTGAACCGGTCCCTGATCGGCGTTGAATGCTCCGGAAGCTTAAATTTGGCATGACCGATAAATTCTGCTTCTGAATTAAGTTGTCTTACAATTCCAAAACCTGTGGCCGGCACCGGGGCCGGTTCCTTCCATCCGGCCTTTTTGAGGAGTGTGCCAGAGAACGTTGACCAAAGAATGTCTGAATTGGAGTACAAGGTAGATAAGTACCGGTAATCATATCCTACGTTGGGCAAAATGCCCATGTGGAAGTAGTTGTTGATTTGTTTGGGATTGTAAAAGGCCGTCATATTTGAAAAACTAAAGTAACTCAAATCGACGAATATGGTTTTTAAGCGGGGCATCTCTGAAATGTTTTGCTCGATGATTTTCATTGAATAATACAAATCGCGTGCTCCCCACCAGAGGACATAAGAATTCTTGACAAGGCCTGTATCCGTACAACACAAAATATGCGAATCGCCAACAAACAAAACTTCCACATTGTTTCGTTTTCTCTCAAATACATGATATGATCCCGGCAGGCTCAGGTATTTTCCATACCACCGAGAAGCCATAAATTCAGTAACCGAAAACACGAGTACCAAGGGCACTAAAAACCCGAACAGTGTCTTTAGAAAGTTGGCCATATCCTAAAATTGGAAATAAATAAATGTTTGTTGTTTGTTGTTCGAGAAAAACAAAAGCAAGATTAAAAGGTAATATACGACCCATCGTAATTTACGCGACTTTAGCGTACGTTGCATTCCAACAACTACATTTGCCCCAAACAAATATTCGCTTACGAATAAGAGTACAACAAAAATGCAGGATGTTAACAGATAAATCGGGTCCATCGGAAAGGATTTACAGAGAGTTGTCGGAGCTGATTCGGCTTCCTCAGTCAAGAATATCGTTGCAATTTAAGAAATATTGGGCATAGACTTAATCCTCTAAAACCATACCGAAGCATTATTACCTCCCTACTCCCGATGGTTCCGATAGCTATCGGAGGATGAGGAGGTAGAGAACTGCTAGCCGGCGTTCTGATTTTGAGTAACTTAGTACAAACGATTTTAAAAGTGACCCTGTTTCGATTTTAAAAGTGACCCTGTTTCCACAGGGTTGTTCACTGGCCTAGAGCCCCGAAGAATGCAACATTCAGCCTTGGCAGTTACAACTCGATTTTTACGATACCGGCCTCTCCTCTACATAGTCCACTCTTCTTCCTCATCAATACACTCTTCTCCTTCGTAAATACACATTTTCCCTTCGTAAATACACTCTTCTCCTTCGTAAATACACGCTGCTTCCACTCCAAAACATGGATCATTGGATATAGTGCGCTGGAAGCTGATAATTTTCAGAACCGATTACCCTGCTCTATACAATGCAGGTCTCATCTGCTCATGATCGTTCGGAGCTCTTCAAACCTTCTTCCAAGAAATAGAAGCTGATCCCGAAGTTTTTCAAAAAGCATTCAACGAATCACGTCTTGAATGTGGGGGGATTAACTTTTAATCATGCAATTTATTGAAATTGAACCCATTAAACACAATCGGGCAGTGAAGCTAGCAACAACGATCAGTGAATCAAACCAAAATTCGATTAATGGACAGTGATTTTTATTTCCAGAGAGGCCTATACACCCCAAAAAATTTGTGAATATCACTGCCGATGCATGCTCCGGCTAAACCCCAACAAATTGCTCCAGGGCTTTTCCCAAAAACCATTCTAACAATTTGATTATCAAAGCAAATAAAAAGGATGCAGCGGAATGGTCATAAAACACGTGAGGCCGTCGAAGAGGCACTGAAACCGGAATTTATTGTACATTTGGCTTCTACGCTGTTTTTCTATGCAGTCATAGGCCTAATATTCAAATCACCTAACTGATAATCAAGCGCATGCAGATAAATGATTCGACCGTATTGATTACAGGTGGAACCGGATCCTTGGGCAAACAACTGACCGAAACCTTGCTGAAACGGTATCAGATAAAAAAATTGATTATTTTTTCAAGAGATGAGTTGAAACAGTATGAAATGTCGTTGCTTTATCCGAGCTCAAAATATCCTCAAATCCGCTTTTTTCTGGGAGACGTAAGGGATAAAGACCGTTTAAAGCGCGCCTTCGAAAATGTTGACATTGTAATCCATGCGGCCGCATTGAAACATGTGCCCCTGGCTGAATATAACCCCATGGAGTTTATCAACACCAATGTGATGGGTGCCGAAAACGTGGTGAATGCGGCGCTTGATGCTGGAGTTAAAAGTGTTGTTGCACTCTCAACAGACAAAGCTGCGGCCCCGATAAATCTATACGGCGCCACCAAACTGTGTTCAGATAAACTTTTTGTGGCCGCGAATAATATCAGAGGAAATAAAAATATTCGATTTTCGGTCGTTCGGTATGGAAATGTGATGGGGTCGCGCGGTTCAGTGATTCCTTTTTTTCTGAGCAAGCGAAAAACCGGAATTCTGCCTGTAACACATCCAGACATGACTCGTTTCAATATTTTGCTTCAGGAGGGTGTCGAGCTGGTTCTGCATGCCATTGAAAAAGCATGGGGTGGCGAAATATTTGTGCCAAAAATCCCTTCATTCCGTTTGGTAGATCTGGCTAACGCAGTTGGCCCTGCATGTAAAATTGAACTCATCGGGATCCGTCCAGGTGAGAAAATTCATGAGGAAATGATTACGGAATCAGATTCACTTCTTACCTGGGACCTTGGTAAGTATTATGCAATTCTTGCCCATGAACCAAACTGGAATCTGGATGAATTCGTAAAAACATTTTCTGCTAAAAAAGTACCCACGGGTTTCAAATACAGTTCAGGAACCAATCCAGAGATGCTGACGATCGAACAATTGAAGGATTTAATCAGGACTCATCTTGATCCCCATTTCAACTAATTACTGAACTGGGCAGATCCCAATAGATGGAATTCATTTGGATTGAGATAGGATAGGCCATGAAAGATTTCAGCATTATCATTCCAACAAAAGATCGAGGCGAAGTATTCGAAAAAACGCTGAGAACCGCCCTGCTTTCTATTGAGAATTTTAATGCCGAAATTATTGTGGTGAATGATTCGAGCCAACACCTCCAGGCGCTGAAGCCACATCCTAAACTCACCTATCTGAACAATCCAAAAAGCGGAGCAGCATCTGCCAGAAATTTTGGAGCACTGCATGCCGATGCAATACTCTTATTATTTCTGGATGACGACATGCTCCTGAGTAAGGATCATCTTGATGTTATTCTCTCTCATTCACTGAAAGAACCCACTCATATTTATTTGTTGAACTGGACCTATCCTCCAGAGCTCGAAGCGACCCTTCAAAGAACCAAGTTCGGCAGGTACCTCCTTAGCCAGCGCTATACCTCATTGGAGGGATGGCTTGGCTCCGGCAAGCACTGGAAACAGCCTCTGCCTTTTGAACATTCGGGGATAGCTAGTTACTGCCTGCCCATTTTAAAAAAAACGTTTATGGAGGTGGGCGGATATGATGAAGATATTCCTTATGCCGGAGCCGAAGATGCGGACTTTACCGAGCGACTCAAGAAACATAAGCTCTCCTTCTTCATCCTTCCATTTGCTACACTTTTTCACAATGAAGAAGACCGCATCGGTCTTACACAGTGGTTACAACGCAAAAAACGGGGGGGTATAACGCTTAGAGTCGCTACAGAGAAAGGCAATCAGACAACTGCCCAACACTATACAAAAGCAAGGATTTCAATTTATCGGATAAGCTTAGCTGTGAAATCAATCTTTACCAGCTTCGCATACCTGACTCCAAATTTCAGGGTGTTTGATCCCCTTTACAGAAAACTAATTCACTTTCTAACTGCGATATCTTTGTTTGAGGGATATCAGGAAGGGGCCTCCGTGAGGTATATCCAGGCCAAGCCAACCGGTGCTAAGGCTTCAACGATAATTGCCGACAGTTGGCCTAACAATCAAACCTCATGAATCAACAGACTCCTAAAGTTGCATTCCTGAATTTCTTCCGTGGTTTCCTCAAGAAACCTGGCATTGAACGGCAGCTGGCCAAACTTATCCGGAAGGATAATCAAGCCTCCCTGGTTATCTCCAAATTGGTGCCGAATCACTATCAGTATGCCAAAAAAACATTCAGATCAACCGCAGTAGGTTCTGTAAAAATGAACCTCGATGTTTCAGATTATATGGGTCATGAAGCTTATTTTGGGTATCATGAATCGGAGACCAGGCGATTATTGGGGCTTGCCGAGACAAACAACACGGTTTTTGACATCGGGGCCAATATTGGCTTTACCTGTCTGCGACTGAAAGAAAAAGTTGGAACCGGCGGGCAGGTATATGCCTTTGAGCCCGACATGTATAATTTTGAACAATTATCAAAAAACATGAACCTGAACCCAGAGCTTCCTATAACTATTTTCAATTTCGGGATGGGGCAGACAAAAGAAAGACACAAACTAACTTTTGACACAGCAGATAACAGGGGCGGAGGAAGGATCAATGACCAGACCGATGGATCATTCAACTGGATAGAAGTTACCACACTCGACCTGTTTGTGGAAGAACAAAACATCCCTAAGATTGATTTAATAAAAATAGATGTTGAAGGCTTTGAGTACCAGGTACTCCTTGGAGGCAAGGAAATCATCCAAAAATGGCGTCCGACCCTTTTCATTGAATTAAGTGACGCAAATCTTCAAAGGCAGCATGCTTCGGCTTCCATGCTCATCACATTTCTTGAAGAGTATTATCCGGTTATCATACATGCTTTCACCGGAGAACGGATTCACCGGAACTCTGATTTCAAAAATTGTCATTTCGACATCATTGCCCGACAGGCCGAACACTGAGCTTCTGTACCGAACGCACAACAAACCGCTATGCGCTTTTCTATAGTCATTCCAGCTTTCAATCGGTCTGCCTTTCTTCCGGGAGCTATACAATCTGTATTGGATCAGAACTGTCAGGATTTTGAATTGCTCATAATTGACGATGGCAGCACTGATAATACCAGGCAAGTAGTGGAACAATACCAAGCCTCCCATCCAGATAAAATCCGATATATTTTTCAAACGAATCAAGAACGAGGCGCTGCAAGAAATAACGGCATACGGTCTTCGAAAGGAACTTTCGTGGTTCTGCTAGACTCAGACGACCAATTTCAAAATAACCATCTGCAGGTCTTGTCAGAGAGTATTGTTCGCTATCCCGAAATCAATTTTTTCTCGACGAATTATACCGTCCAAACTCCCGATCACAGACAAGGATGGAATACCAGCAAGCTACAGGAAGGAATGTATTCATACACGCTTTTTCTGGCCGGCAACCCACTAGCCTGCAATGTCTGCATCCGCAGAGATAACCCAAAGCTCATCGGCTTTTTTGAAGACCGGGGATATTCAGCCATGGAAGATTGGATCTTTTTCATGGACAATTTAGTTCTGGAAAAGATATTTATAAGTAGCTGCGCTACACTAAACCTTACTGATCACCCCTTACGGTCCATGCATCAAAACAAGTTGATAATTACCCGGCGTGAACTTGCAACCAGGTATCTCGAAAATCGGATTCCGCTTACGGATGACGAAAAATCAATTCTGAGAGGAAACACAGGCTATATCTGCGCCATTCACAGTTATCTGGAGAATGATTACAAAACTTCCTGGCATTACATCCTGAAAGCCAGGTCGTTTCTGGGCTTGCAACGCAAGATCTTGTTGCACATGTTAAAGCTCCTTGCCGGAAAAACCATTACGAGCCGTTTATCCTCTCTGCTAAAATGAATTTCATAACCGGCCGCCCAGAAAAGTAATTGCTATGACCATACTTTATCTTAGTTATTGGGGACTCAATGATCCGTTAACCGTTTCGACCGTCTATCCGCATCTCGAGATACTGGATACACTGGAATCTATTGAAAAAATTGTTTTTGTCACCATCGAACGATCAGAGGCCGTACCCTCGGGGCATCCCTTTAACTGCCAGAAGGTGGTTCATTATGCCCTGCATTCAAAGAATTACCGGCACAACATCTTCAACAAAACTGCCGATTTTTTTCATTTCCCGATAAAACTACAATCGATCCTCGACCAATATCGTGTTTCGTATATCTTTACCAGGGGCGTCATGGCTGGAGCGCTGGCTTATTCAATTTGCAGACGAAACAAGCTCAAACTTTGTGTTGAATCATTTGAACCCCATGCCGACTATATGCGCGAAACAGGTGAATGGCCACACTGGGGTTTACGTTATCGATTTCAGAAATATTGGGAAAAAAAGCAGATGCAGTATGCAAGCATCCTGATGCCGGTAAGCGAAAACTACAAGCTTGAACTGATCAGACAGGGCATATCGCCCAACAAAATCTTCACCATTCCCTGTTGTGTGCCGGTTGAGGTATTCTCCTATTCAGAAACACAACGCTCCGCAATCCGAAAAGAGCTCTCGATAGCTGATGATTCCATTGTGGGCATCTATACCGGAAAGTTTGGAGGAATTTATTACGACGAAGAGGCCTTTTGGGTGTTCAAACAGGCTTTCGCATTTTTTAAGGATCGGTTCAGACTTATCATCCTTTCTCCACATCCCAGGACTCTTATCCTGGCTTCACTGCATTCACTTGGAATGGATACCGACAAAATTGTGACAGGCTTCGTGGCACATGATAAAATTCCGGCCTATTTATCGGCATCCGATATGGCATTTACCTTGACAAAGCCAAATCCTTACGCCAAATTTTCCTCACATATTAAAATTGGGGAATATTGGGCAAATGGTTTACCCGTTGTCTGCCCCCCCGATTGCGGAGATGACAGTAACATTATAATAACAAAAAATGCAGGAGCTGTCTTTGAACTAACGGAAGAAAGCCTAGCTTCTGGTTTTGCGAAAATCAGCGTCATATTGAAGGATCAATCGCACAGAAACGAAATTTCAAGACTGGCTTATCAATACAGGAGCTTTGAGAGAACAAGGGGCGTTTACTCGAAGATCTTCACCACAAAATAGTTCAAGGTACAAACAAGCCGATAAAATTCAATAGAGGGCATCTCTAATAACCCCTTCCAAACATTCCCTCTCCTTGGGAGAGGGTCAGGGAGAGATCAAGAAAACGGGGTTATTAGAGATGCCCCAGATATATAAAAGGGCAAACAGAGCTTCTTCTTTCTGAATGTGCTGCGTGATTTCAGATCAGGACAATCTTCTGCTTCGAATAGAGATGAAAAGAAACCGTATAGCATCCTGATCCCAAAACGGATTTCTAAAGAAAGATCTAACTCAACCCTTGTTCCGGTTGAAGCGGGACTATCGAGACCCTGATTCATTATTAATCTTATTTTTGTGGTGCGAATTTAGCCTTCTTCAATTCGTCAGATTCGGGGGGGGTGAAGATAAAACCAATCGTCTAACGTGATAATCCAACATACAGAATGAGAGCATTGGTGAATTTTTTACTCCGCGTCTATTTTCTGCCATTTACCGGCTCTGTAAGGGCAAAAAGGTACATCAGAGATACGATATTGATTGACAAATTACAGCATCTCCGTCAGGCTGTCCGCTTTATTAAGTCAAACAGTGTTAATCCAAAAGATATTATAATCGATATCGGGGCTGCAAACGGAGAGATTCTGATGTTTCTGCAGACTGATTTTCCCACGAATCCATTCTATGCCTTTGAGCCAAATCCCGCTTTTCAGGATATCCTGCACTTGAAAAGCAAAAAATCAATGAACATAAAGATTAGAAACATTGCATTAAGCAATAAACCGGGTGAAATGCCATTTTTCGTGAACTCCAACTCATTGACCTCCTCCCTAAAAAAAGCCGACAGCTCATTACTCAAACATAAAAAGCACCCTTACGAATCCTCGATGATTCTTGAAAAAGAACTGCTCGTACAGGTAAATACACTGGATAATGAATTTGCCGACAATTCAGAAAATGTATTGTTAATAAAACTGGATGTTCAGGGAGCAGAACTTGATGTGCTTTCAGGGGGCACGCAGCTCCTGCAACGGACCAAATACATCCTGACCGAAATGCAAAAGCACAAATTCTATGAAAATTCCTCGTCTTATGATGTAGTTGATCGTTTTTTACAAAATCAGGGTTTTGAGCTTGTTGATATTATTGCCAATTACCGGCGTGAGGGACTTTGGCTGGAAGAATATGATGCTATTTATAGAAATAAAAAGTTCTTTTCTGAAACGGTCTGATCCATTGAATCGATGCGATAAGCCGCATAGATTACATTGGAGTGTTCAATAACGGCTCGAAAAACGAGAGGTGATCAAACAAACCCATCTAAAAGTCAACTTGCCCGGCAGCCGAAGGGTTGTATCAGAATCAATTTTCAACGTATGCTGCTCCTAGGCTGACATGTATGGACAGGAACGATGTTATATAATCTACCCCATCTGCCCAACGTACCGGCCAATTCACATTCCAGACACATAGTAATTTCGCTATATTTGTATCGCATCCCGACGAGATAGAATTTCTTCAATCAGCTTCGATTCAACCTTAAAAAGGCAATGCCTATCAAGGTAAGGGAGGAAAAAGAAATGAGATGCGAGAGCTTTCGTACAATTATATTTAATTTTGCTTCCCCTTACACCTCACTATGTCCATCATCAGACGATCTCTTAAAAGTGTCCTGAAGAAGCTTCCTTTTAAAAGAGAAGTATTTACACTCCTGAAAGCGATAGCGATTCCGCCGGGTCGTATGTACAGACATCTTTATTTCAATGGCGTATTTCCGGTAAAAACAGGCGTTACTACTTCTTTTGATATCATGCATTATGGTTTCAGGATAGAGAATGAACTGTTTTGGGAAGGAATAGAACATGGATGGGAATGTGTTTCACTGGGTTTATGGATCAAGCTATGCAAAAACGCATCCGTAATTGTTGACATCGGTGCAAACACAGGCGTGTATGCACTCATCGCTAAGTCTGTCAACCCTCGCTCCAAAGTCTATGCATACGAACCCGTTGACCGGGTCTTTGAAAAGTTGGTGAAAAACAACGAACTGAACAAGTATGATATTCAGTGCAGTCCGTTGGCCATCTCCAATAAAAATGGGGAAGCCGTTATCTATGATAATGCCACAAGCGATCACATCTACTCCGTAACGGTAAATCAGAATTTTTTCCCTCCCACCACCCAGGTCATCGAAAAACGCATTCAAACAATCACACTGGATACCATTATTGAGCAGGAACACATTCAGCGTTTTGATCTTTTGAAGATAGACGTAGAAACACATGAACCCGAAGTCCTCGAAGGGTATGCAAAACACCTGAAGATTCACCGGCCAACCATGTTGATAGAGATACTTACAGACGAAATTGGTCAAAAAATAGAGACCATGCTTGAAGGTTTAGGTTACCTGTATTTCAACATTGATGAAACAAAAGGGATCAGAAGGGTTGAGAAGATCGAAAAGAGCGATTATTATAATTACCTGTTTTGTTCGGAAGAAACGGCTTTAATGCTTGGAATACGATAGATGCATTTTAGTGTTCGACCAGAACGGGTACAACAAATCAAGAAACAATGATAACGATTCTAACTGAGCCGAGTTTTAGTTTTTGGTTTCAGGTAAAAAAGAAGGCGAAGAATTTCATTAAAAGGTATCTTCTTCAAAGGGAAATCCTCCCCTACTCAGGGCATTTTGGAGTTGTAAGGAGTTTGATTAAAGGATTAGAAAAAAACAATCAAGAATACTCCTACAATCCGTTCAGGCTATCGGAGCATTCTACACATATTCATGTTCTTGCTAACAAAAAAGCGCTTCGTCTTGCCATCAGACTTAAACGGAAGGGAAAGATAAAGCGTCTCAGCGCTGGTCCTAATATTGTAATTTCATCTGCCGATGCCGGTGGCGTGATCGCATCGCCTGAAATTGATTGTTATGCGGTGAACTCCGAATGGACAAAATCGTTCTATTTACTTGACAATCCGGCTTTAGAGGAGCGAATTGTGATATGGCCTGCCGGAGTTGACAAAGATCTATGGAAAACTACGAAACAGGAAACCCCCAAGCCGGTCATTGTCTTCTATAAAAAGAGGCCAGAACATTACATCTACGAACATTGCAAAACACATGCACTCAATATGGGGTACCAGGTGGAAGAATTGATTTATGGATCGTACAGCCACCCGGGGTTCAAAGAGTTGATGACAAGAGCAAAAGCGGTGGTTTATTTTGTGGAGCAGGAATCACAAGGTCTGGCTCTTCTTGAAATCTGGGCCACAAACACTCCTACGTTTGTTTGGGACCCGGGTGTCTGGATGTATAAAAACACAAACTATGCTTGTAGCTCGGCGCCCTATCTTTCAAAAATGACAGGAAAGACATTTAAAAACCTTGCAGATTTTGAGGTAGCGCTCGGATCGGAATTGAAAGACTACGAACCAGAAACCTGGGTCTCTGAGAATATGACGGATGCCATTTGTGCTAACCTGTTCCTTGAACGTATCAGCTATAATCGTGATTAAACTATGTTAAAAGATACAATTGCATATAAGCTCCTGGGCGCCGTAATCTCCTATTCCCAGGCGGGAGAAGACATTATCATTGATCAGATATTCCGAAACCGAAAATCAACGGTGAAGACTTTTCTGGATATCGGGGCCAACCATCCTAAAATAAGGAACAACACATTCAAGTTTTATGCTGAAGGCGCAAGCGGTGTCTGCGTTGAACCCAATCCGGCCTTATGCAGAACGCTGGCACGCAGCAGAAAGAGAGATCGGTGTTTAAATATTGGGGTGAGTACGCACGAAGAGCGCGAAACTGATTTCTACATCATGCGGCCAGACACGTTGAGCACTTTTTCAAAAGAAGATGCGCAAAAGTTACAGCAGGAAGGTACCTATAGAATTGAATCGGTCATTAAAGTAGCCTTAAAAAATATCAATACCATACTAAGTGAAAATTTCAGCGTTGGTCCTGACTTGGTCTCGATAGATGTGGAAGGGCTCAATGAGGAAATCGCACTCTCCATCGACTTTAAACGCTATCGCCCAAAAGTGCTTTGCCTTGAAACGATCACCTTTTCCGAAAAGAATGAAGGGGTTAAACTATCAAACGTGATTGATTATCTGACAGAAAATGGCTATTTTCATTACGCGGACACGTATGTAAATTCAATATTTGTGGACAAAGGTTTCACCGGCTGATTACAACTGACACTTCAGTTCTCAATCGAATGTAGTTAGAACCTATGCCTGACGAGACCAAGTGATGTTACAACCTGTATAAACAGTTACTTATGATCATTGCAAAACTGATGGGCGGGTTGGGCAACCAAATGTTTCAATACGCATTTGGAAACGAACTGGCTAGCAGGAATCACACCATTTTGAAACTGGATACCCTGTTTCTGTTGGACAGGTCAATACAAAACACAAAATTTGTTTTTCGAAACTACGATCTCTCCATCTTTAATATTTCAAAAGAGTTCGCCACTCCAAATGAAGTAGCCGGGCTTTCCAAACGCACCGGGATCCGCTTCGCAGAAAAAGTCCTGAATAAAATATTGGGGACAAAAAAATCCTATATCCGGGAGCCTAGTTATCGGTTTCATCCCGCATTTCTGAATGCTCCTGACAATACCTATCTGGAAGGATACTGGCAGAGCGAAAAATATTTCAGCGCCACATCCGATTCGCTCCGAAAAACAGACTTCACTTTCAGAGAACCGCTTTTGGATAATTCACAGGTTTTGTTAAAAAGAATAAAAGAAACGAATTCGGTCTGTGTGCATGTTCGAAGGGGCGATTTTGTACTAAACTCATTTCACGAAACAATCGCTCCCTCCTATTATACCGATGCAGAGCGCGTGCTCAGATCACAGGTAACTGACCCCTACTTCTTTGTTTTTTCAGATGAGATTGAATGGTGCAGGAACAATCTCTCGTTTACCGGAAATGTCTGTTTTGTATCAGATCAGTATACTGGCCCAAAGTGTCAGGACTATATCCGACTGATGTCTGCCTGCAACCATTTTATCATCTCAAACAGTAGCTTCGCCTGGTGGGCGGTTTGGCTTTCGAATCAAAAAAACAACCTGGTTATTGCCCCGCTGAAATGGATAAACGGGCCGGAGCATCGAATGGCTGATCTGATCCCGAAAGATTGGATTAGATTGTAAAATCCCAAGAGAAAAATAAAAATCAGGCGGGGGGGGGTGAAAGAAATCACAATGTCTGTTGCCCATTATCCTTCTCAACAGTCAGGCTTTTCCGGAAAATTCAGGTATAAACCACCCGAATATCAGCCATTGACTATTTACCTGATTATCTTGACTGGTATGCCGACTGGTTTATTTTCTTCACCTTCTTCTTGCTTTTAAGTCCGTACAAAATTAAGAGCAGGGTTGCAAGGAATGGGGCAAAAGCGATCTTAAACCTGACCAGCGCCCCAAAATTCGAGGTAGAAATACCGATTGAAAAGGCAAAGAAAACCGAATAGGAGAATAGAAAAAACAGTAAGGGATTGTCAAAAAGGATGAGCACGGTTTTTTTGAACCCGATTTTCACAAATGGGTAGATAAATAAATAGAGAAAAGCCAGATTCTCCAGCGCCGACAAGAGCATTACAAAATTCTTTGCTTCCCAGATAAAAGGCCGGAACAATCCGGAAACGATTGCAATGGGAGCTTTGCCCATCACGCCTTGTACGGATGCGTCATACGAGCCAATATCGAAACCATGGCCCTCATATGCATCGTTTTTCAAATCCATCTGTGATTCCTTGGCCGAAAATAAAACTTTGTTGAGCGAAAATTTGTCTAGCCTATCGCCAAGGAGGGCCATGATACCAATCCCAAGAACAATACTTAACGCATAGATAATCGGCATGGCTGAAACCTTCAGGAACTTGTTTCTTATCTTCGCAACACGCTGATGAAACATCCAGGCAAACATCCCCGGAACACAAGCCATCAAAATATAGGGTTTGATGAGGAGGATAATATATCCTGCCAGAAGTGCTATCAGTACATTCACCACTATTTTCTCGCGTGAAATAATCCCTTTTTCGAAGGAACTTACAAACCAACAAAATGCCGTCAGTGTGATCGTGTCTTTAAGGATTCCGGATCCCCAGAAAATTGCAGTAGGCAGAAAAAGAAAGCCGATCGCAATCTGTTTATAATACTCTGGGTAGTACCTCACAAATACCTGATACATCCTCCATATCCCCAGAAAAGAGGTGGCAGAGAGCAGAATTGTAGAAATCAGATAACTTTTAAACCCGAGCAGGACGAAGGGGAAAATGATTTTAATAACGAACATGGTCCGTCCTTCGAAATACATATATTTGAAGGGTAATCCGGTGAACATATCAAACTGCGAGTAATTTTCAACCGAATTGGATCCGAAATAAACCGTTAAAAATGAATTGGGGCGTAGTTGCAGCAAATTCACAAAAGACCTCGAAGACTCAAAATAGGCGATGGTATCTCCACCCTGATAGTAGTAGATATAGCACAAACAAAAAAAGAGCGCACCCATCAGTTTAACCATCAATCCTTTTGAAAAATAAGTATAGGACGGGTTATTCCCAATGCGTTTCATCTGATAGGCATACGACAGATAGAAAATAATAAACAGGTAGAACGGGAAGGCCATGAGCTCAACCGAGCCAAGGCTTTCCAAATACCCTCTGTTTACAACCTCATCTTCCATATCCTATATTTGAATCAAGCTCCGGACAAGTTAACCAGGATCAGTCATTTACGAGTCACTTTTAAAACAAGGGGTCTAAATCACGCACCCAAATGCATCGAAGGCAGATCAACAGCTCAGCGGTAGAATGGCAAAATATACCGCTAATCCATCTCCGAAACCCGGCAAAATTCAAGTTGTGAAACTCAAAGCTACAAAAATATGACGTTGTCCCTAATATCCGGGCCCGGTGGTCTGGCCCAGGAAACGAATGCACATATACCAAGTGCTGTCTTTAAAATCAAAAGTACGTGACTACATTTTCGGAATACTATTATGCTTTTTGCTATTTTTACAAACCATCTAATAATACAAATTTAATTTAAACCCGGCAGGAAGTTGACAAGTTTGATGAGTCTGCACACCGGCTCATCGGGTGAACAGTCTGAATTTATTGTAAACAATGCTGTTTAATTCACTCACTTTCTTCCTTTTTTTTGGTGTAGTGTCGCTCGGATACTATGCGTTACCTCATCGCTACCGGTGGGTTTTATTGCTTTTCTCCAGTTGTTATTTTTACTTGTACTTTATCCCTATCTATATTCTAATCCTTTTCTTCACCATCGGTGTAGATTATGTTGCTGGCATATACATTGAGACATCAGCTGGAACGAAACGAAAAAAGACGTTCCTTATTCTAAGTTTGATAGCCAATTTCGGAACCCTGTTTTTCTTTAAGTATTACAATTTCCTAAACGAAAATATTACTTCGATTTTCAGGTGGACCCATCATGACAATCCGTTGCCCTATCTGAATATACTGCTCCCAATTGGCTTATCGTTTCATACCTTTCAGGCGGTAAGTTATACGATTGAAGTCTACCGCGGCAATGCAAAGGCTGAACGACATTTCGGGATCTATGCACTCTACGTGATGTTCTATCCGCAGCTTGTGGCCGGGCCTATCGAACGTCCGCAACATATGCTCCACCAGTTTCGGGAGAAACATATCTTTTCATCGAAACAAGTCATCGGAGGCCTCCAACTAATGCTCTGGGGATTATTTAAAAAAGTGGCCGTAGGCGATTTGTTGTCTGTCTACGTAAACTCTATTTACGATAATTATCAGATGAATACCGGGTTTACACTCTGCGTCGCAACCTGGGCCTTTGCATTGATGATCTACTGCGATTTCTCTGGCTACTCCGATATTGCTGTAGGCGTAGCACAGGTCATGGGGTTTGAACTTATGACGAATTTCAGATTTCCCTATTTTTCAAAAAGCATTACCGAATTCTGGCGACGCTGGCACATCTCTCTTTCGAGCTGGCTGCGCGACTATTTATACATCCCGCTTGGGGGCAGCCGCTCAGGGAAATTTCTCAGCTACCGGAACCTGATGATCACGATGCTTCTCGGAGGCCTCTGGCATGGAGCTTCCTGGAATTTTGTGATCTGGGGCGCGCTCAATGGCATGTATTTGGTTGTCGAAAAAATCACAGGAGCCGGCGGCAGCATGACGCCGGCTGGCTCTCAACCTTTTTTCTCACGCGCGGCCAAAGCATTCTTTACGTTCAATCTGGTTTGTCTGGCCTGGATATTTTTCAGGAGCCAGACATTTTCTCAAGCCTGGTATATCCTTTGTAATATCTTTCACTCGTCAGGTTTCTTCACCTTGAGAATTCAGGATACAGGACTCTTTTGCTCCATGCTTCTGCTTGTTACATTCCTCCTCAGTATTGAATACTTCTTTTTACGCAAAGCAATTTTTTTTAACCCCGTGAATGGATCTATTGTTTCATTCAAAACAATCGGGTTCAGCAGCTTATTAATCCTACTGATCATCTTATTCGGCAATTCCGAAGGCGGTCAGTTTATCTATTTTCAGTTTTAATGAGATCGTTTGGCATATACCTGGCTGGACTGTTCATCCTTGTTTTCACAATGGACCGGCTGGCTGCGTCCTTTCTCGATTGTCTTTATGTCAAAACAATGACTGGACAATCGGGAGGGAAGATCAATTATTATCTTTCCTTGCCCACTCCGCCAGATCTCCTGATCATGGGAAATTCTCGGGCTTATTATCAGGTAGTACCAGATAGTTTCAAGATGCCGACATACAACATTGCGCATTCAGCAACGGACGACTGCTTTCAAAGAGGACTCCTGGCCGTGCTTGAAGAAAAGAAACAACTCCCCAAAACAATTCTGCTTCAGATAGACCCTGGTCAATATCTTGGACAAGAGGGTATCACCCGAAAAAACTTAAACTCTGTCGAATTTTTACGTTATTATTACGGAAAAAACGAGGAAGTGACCACACTGATTAACAACGAAGGGTCAACAAAAAAATATCTTTTTTACTTTCATACCTATCGTTATAACGGCAGGGTACTTACACTGTTAAATAATTATTTTAAAACAGTACTGCATCCAAAACAGCTTCAAACCGGTTATGATCTCATTCCGGCCGAAGCTACCGACAGTATTTATACCCTGCGTTCTATTCAGCGGGAAGTGTTCCCTCCGGCCAAATTCCTTTCTGAATATACTACCGATCTGCAATCAATTATTTCTACTTGCAAACGACTACATATCAGGCTTATTCTTTTCACATCTCCCTATTTCAGCCGGGCTATGGCTGACTATCTGAAACCTTCTACAGATAAAATCAAGTTGCTTTGTGGTGAAAATAAAATACCGTACATCAACTATCTTGAACTGAGCCTGCCCGGTCTTTCAACCTCTGCTTCTTACTGGAAAGACCCAAATCACTTAAATCATCTGGGGGCAGAAATTCAGAGTCGTGATCTTTCCAATAGGGTAAAACAGCTTCTTGACGAAATTCGGCCTTAAAGCTTACTTTTGTGAACTATCCGACCGGTCTGTTGGTCGGATTACTCCATTTCGAGCGTACATTCACATTCGTTTTTGAAGAACCCTATTTCTGTCAGATTAGATACGGCTTATGAAACAAACAATCCTCGTCACCGGCGGAGCCGGTTACATCGGTTCCCACACCCTCATCGAACTGCTGAACAACCCCACCTATGAGGTGATATCAATCGACAACCACAGCAACTCCTCCCCCGATGCGTATGATCGGGTCAAACAAATAACCGGCAAAAGCTTTCAGCAGTACGCTTTCAATTTGTGCGACCAGGAAGCCACAAATGCCTTTTTTGATGCCCACCCGAATATCCATGGAATCATTCATTTCGCTGCCTTTAAATCTGTACCCGACTCTGTGGCCGACCCTCTGGGCTATTATTCAAACAACATCGGTTCTTTGATCAACCTCCTGAAGGCGGCAGTCAAGAACAAGATCAAAAACATCATCTTTTCCTCTTCCTGTTCGGTCTATGGAAACATCAACCAATTACCCGTGACCGAACAAACCCCCTTTGAAAAAGCAGAATCGCCCTATGCCTATACCAAAGTTGCCGGGGAACGCATACTCGAAGATTTTATTCGCGCCACACCAGGCATCAAAGCCATTGCACTGCGTTACTTCAATCCGGTGGGCGCACATCTATCGGGTCTTCTGGGAGAAAGCCCCATCAACAAACCAACAAATCTGGTACCCCTCATTACCCGAACGGCGCTCGGAAAAATAAAATCATTCACTGTCTTTGGAACAGATTATAACACGCGCGACGGAAGCTGCATCCGCGACTATGTTCATGTAAGCGATATTGCCAATGCCCATGTACTGGCACTTGAGCACCTCGAAACAACAGCTAAAACGTATGATGTTTTAAACCTCGGCACCGGAAATGGTGTGAGCGTGCTCGAAGCAATTGCTTCCTTCGAAAAAGTTTCGGGGGTAAAACCAACTTACACCCTTGGCCCAAGAAGAGCCGGAGATGTTGAAGCGATATCATCAGACTGCAGCAAAGTAGAAAAAGCCCTGCACTGGAAGGCAAAATACAACCTCGACGAAATGATGCTCAGCGCCTGGAAGTGGGAACAAAACCTGTAGGATTTGGGATTTTAGCAGACAAAAAATTAAACTTGTCGAATCCGAAATTCAAAACAATTTACCAATAAGGGCATCTCTAATACCCCCTTCCAAACATTCCCTCTCCGCCTGCGGCGGAGAGGGTCAGGCAGTGGTCAAGAAAACGGGGTTTTTAGAGATGCCCATAAATCCAGAATCACTCCTTAAATCCCAAATCCTAATTCCCAAATCCCAATTCATTCATGGTGATATTTTTCTCCCCTCAGAATTGTCATTGCCCGATACAGCTGTTCGGTATAGAACAGTCTGACCATCTGATGCGTAAATGTTAATTTAGACAAGGCCACCTTACCATCGCATCGTTCATAAACGGCTTTTGAAAACCCAAAAGGGCCCCCGATTATAAAAACAAGATTTTTAACAGAACCGTTCATCTGCATTTGCAGCAAGGTGGCCAGGGCCGGTGAGCTGTATTCTTTTCCGTTTTCATCCAGCAGATAGACCTTATCGCCGGGCATGAGCGCTTTCAGAATCAACTCCCCTTCCTTTTCCTTTTGCTGTTCGGGGCTAAGACGCGTCTTGCTTTTTAAAGCAGCCAGCTCCACAACCGAAAACGGAAGATAATGCCCGAGCCGCTTTGCATACACTTCAATGCCTTCCTTTAACCAGGGCTCTTCGGTACGGCCTACTTGGATTAATGTTACTTTCAAAATTGGGGTTTTGGTGTTTTTACGTATGAGTTTAGACCTCTAATTCCGGCATTAAATTAATAAAATAAGTTTCCTCCACACCTTGGGGCTTTAGCCCAATCTAACCTTAGCTAAACTTCTCCTTGTGGCTAAAGCCCAAAGTCTATATGGTACTGAACCCTAATGTTAGTAACCCCGCGCTTCAGCGCGGGGTTACTGATTGATTCATGAAACCTACCTTTTAATTGGTTGATAAATACACGCAATGAAGCCTGTCGTGTTCTGACTTTTTGAGTGAACTCCAGGGCATCTCTAATTAGTGTTCACTCAAACACCTACAACCATCACCCAATCAACACATAATGTCTCACTTTCATCATTGAGATGCAATACTAAATACCGTTTCCAATCAAAACCCTTGCACCAAGCAGTACGTGGACGAACTTTGTGTTCAAAGGAATTTTTTAGTTACTTTTTGCTTGCCCAAAAAGTAACGCAAAAAAGGCCCCACGCGGACCAACTTCAAGATGGCTTTTCAGCACAGGCCATCGCTTCTCGCCAGCCATCTTGAAGTTCGCTCTCCGCGTGGACTCCCCAGCGCACAGGGCGATTCGTCCTCCACTAGATTGCCGACTTTTTGAGTGAACCCTAATTTGTAACCATTGGGTTTATGGTTTAGATAAAAGCCCTGAAATTTATGCTTTTCAGGAGCTGAAGCGTCGGGCGTTTCGGATGCACCCGCTGATAGCTGTCAGGCCCATCCTTGGCTTGCAGCTTATGCTTTGCGAATCCTTCAGAGAAATGCTCCGGGCGGGCGATGACGAAGCCTGCAGGTTGCCCGGCCTGCTTAGCATATACACTCAAGGAAGAGGTAAGGGGGAGCATCAGCTGCAACGATTGTGGCGCTAATGCTTCCTCCCCCCCAACTCTCCCCCCTATGCCAAAAACACACTGGTAACCGGGCTCCAGGGCCCTGCCAGTTGTTTATGTTTGGAGTTGATCCAGCGGGCAAAGAGGTGTACTTTTTGACCGGCATTGGATGCCCCGAAAGGCATGATGAATTCGGCACGGCTAAAAATTTCGTGTTTGTTGTTTGGGTCATCGCCTCCGGTAGGCGCTGGGTCGCCCAGTTTGTACGAAAGCTCTACCGAATCGGAGCCGGGGGCCTTGCTGCCCCGTTTCGAGCCTTTTACGGTACGGCAATAGACCTTGAGTTCTCCACCCCCGATGGGCTTGCCCTCGAAATACACCGTATTGACCAGGGCCAGACGCTGCTGGCTGCGGGCTGGGTTGGGAGCGGCAATGTTAAGCATGGCACGATCGGCCGGGGTGATGGCTTTGTTGCCGGCCATGCTATTTAACAGCGAGCGGAAGAAAGCCGAGAAATTGATGATGAACTCTTTTACCAACCGGGTGGTCACCTTTGTACGGGTATTGGGGTTGGTATGCTGTTCGTAGATACCCGGCGAAGCCGCATTGCCCGTATACCAGATGGCGAGCATGCTCTGGGCCTGGGTGATGTCGGCCGCGGTAAGCCCCAGCCTGATACCATTGTTGGGTGTGCCGCCTCCCTGCAGGAAGGCAACAGCTGTTTTGATATAAAGATCGAATTTGGGGTGATTGCGTGGTATACGCGAATCTTTCTTGAGGGTTGTCATGTTTTGCAGGTTTTAAATGAATGAATAAGTGTTGAGTAAATTCCTTTTTCGGGTGATTGCAGGAGCCTGATGCATCGCTAAACGGTCCAGACCTTCATCCGGTTCGTTTGCCTGCACGGGTGGCAGAAGAACCCGCGCAAGATTTCCGGTCGCCCGCGCAAGATTTCCGGTCACCCGCGCAAGTTTTCCGGTCGCCCGCGCAAGATTTCCGGTTGCCCGCGCAAGATTTCCGGTCGCCCGCGCAAGATTTCCGGTTGCCCGCGCAAGATTTCCGGTTGCCCGCGCAAGTTTTCCGGTCGCCCGCGCAAGTTTCCCGTTACCTGTGTCAAGTTGCCCGGTTACAGGTTCAGAGGGTCCGTACGGATATCCGGCAGAGCTGTTTAAAGTGCGGGCCCACCCCGGTTCAAGGTTGAACAGAGGCCTGTTAGGTATAGAATGATCGTGTCTTGTTCCCTTGTTACAAAAGACAGGTGGGGTGTCCGTAGGGGCCTTCCTGTCATCGTTCTGCGCAGTGCAACTTCACGTTTGCGTTCTTCGGGCGTTCTGGTCGTGTGCTGGTAGTCTGTGGCTTTTGTTGCTGCCCAGGCCCGGGATTCTTCGAAGACTATCCCTTGCCCTTTGTACCAGTGTATTTTCTGACTGAAATGTCAATCGCGAAACAAATATACGCTCAAGAAATTTAATAAGTCAATACCTGGAGCGAACTTATTTCCAGCTATTAACGTTTTTTGGCTGGGGTTATTGTATGGTATGTGTGTTTTTTTTGTGGATTTATTGATTTTTGATTTAACACGGGGGCACAGCGACCGCTAAGTGGCACGGAGGCAGTACCTGTTTTTCCCGGTGTTTCCCGGTGTTCACTGTTTCCAGGTAGAAAATACGATCCCATCTCCCATAAAAAAACCGCCCTCTTTTTTCTTTTCAGAAAACCGGGGGCGGTAAAATAGTATGCAGTTAAAATCGTGTTTGTCGTACTCAGATCTTTGCTTCCGCAGTTGCTGCCTCAACAACAACGGTCGAAGGTTTTTCGGCAACAAATTTCGCCGCATCCATAAAACGGAATGACCATACCGTTGCAACCGGGGCCGCAGTTGTCGTGTTTTGGATGAAACCCGATACGGGGGCATCCATCTTCAGCTCCTTTGCAGGCTGGTTTGAGCCAACCGGAAGGGCTACGGTTTCATGTTTGATGATATGTGGCGCAATAACGAGGGAAACGATAGACATTAACTTGATCAGGATGTTCATCGAAGGCCCTGATGTGTCTTTGAACGGATCACCAACAGTATCGCCGGTTACAGAGGCTTTGTGTGGGTCTGATCCTTTGAAATATTTTTGTCCGTTGATCTCCACGCCTTTTTCGAACGATTTCTTGGCATTGTCCCATGCTCCACCGGCGTTCGACTGGAACATACCCATCAGCACACCCGATACCGTTACACCGGCCAGCAAACCGCCCAATACTTCGGGGCCGAAGGTAAAGCCTACGATCAGCGGTACGATAAGCGCAATGGCTCCCGGAAGGATCATCTCGCGGATAGAGGCCTGGGTGGAGATAGCCACGCATTTTTCATACTCGGGCTTGGCCTTGTATTCCATAATACCCGGAATTTCGCGGAACTGACGGCGCACTTCTTCGACCATGGCCATGGCTGCACGCCCTACGGCTGCAATACACAACGATGAAAAGATAAAGGGGATCATGGCGCCCACAAACAAACCGGCAAGCACCGGGGCTTTGTAGATATCAATGTGTTGTGCATCGGGCATGGCAATCCCGACAAAGGCTGCAAAAAGGGCAAGCGAGGTAAGCGCGGCAGAAGCAATGGCAAACCCTTTGCCTGTAGCTGCCGTGGTGTTACCTACTGCATCGAGGTTATCGGTGCGTTCGCGTACTTCTTTCGGCAGACCGCTCATTTCGGCAATGCCGCCTGCGTTGTCGGCAATCGGGCCAAAGGCATCAATAGAAAGCTGCATGGCCGTGGTAGCCATCATGCCTGCTGCGGCAATGGCCACACCATAGATGCCGGCCAGTTCGTAAGAACCAAAAATACCGGCTGCCAGCACAATGGTTGGAGCAACGGTTGATTCCATCCCTACCGATAAACCGCCAATAATATTGGTGGCATGGCCTGTAGAGCTTTGACGGATGATTGAGTTCACCGGGCGTTTGCCCATGGCGGTGTAGTATTCGGTAATCATGCTCATGAGTGTGCCTACTACCAAACCTAAGATAATGGCATAAAACACATCCATGGAAGTGAACGTGATGCCGCGTATAGAAAGCGTTGCAGGAAGCATCCAGCGCACCAGGAAGAACGAAGCCACGGCAGTGAATACAATCGATGAATAGTTGCCCATATTGAGCGCAGCCTGTACGCTTGACTTTTCGTCTTTAATACGTACAAACACAGTTCCCAAAATCGAGAATACGATGCCAAGACCGGCAAGCACCATCGGCAACAGGATAGGCGAAAACCCGTTAAAGTTATCGGTAACCTTGATTTCCTGACCAAGCACCATGGTTGCCAGGATGGTGGCTACATACGAACCAAACAAATCGGCTCCCATACCGGCCACATCGCCTACGTTATCGCCTACGTTGTCGGCAATGGTAGCAGGGTTACGTACATCATCTTCGGGGATTCCGGCTTCTACTTTTCCGACCAGATCGGCCCCTACATCGGCAGCCTTGGTATAGATACCGCCTCCAACGCGTGCAAACAGGGCAATGGATTCAGCACCCAGGGAGAAACCGGTCAACACTTCAATGGCTTTGCGCATCTCTTCGCTGTTTACGCTCACCACATGAAACATGCTGATGAACACAATGAACAAACCGCTCAGACCAAGTACGGCCAAACCTGCAACACCCAGGCCCATTACGGTACCACCTGTAAACGATACTTTAAGCGCCTGTGCCAGACTGGTCTTGGCAGCATGAGCCGTGCGGACGTTTGCCTTGGTGGCAATTTTCATCCCGATATAACCGGCAACGGCCGAAAAGATGGCCCCGATCAGGAACGAAATAGCAATAACAGGGCTTGAGTTGGCTACCGTAAAACCCGACCAGGTAAGCAATGAACAGGCAATAACAGCAAACACGCTCAGTATTTTCCACTCGGCACGCAGAAAAGCAATGGCGCCGGCGGCAATATAGCCGGCCAGCTCCTGCATCTTGGCCTCACCGGCCTCCTGTTTTGTAACCCAGGCCGATTTGATGGCCATCACCAGTAATCCTAGAATCCCCAGACAGGGCACCAGATAAATGATCGAATAATTCATTGTTTATTTTGTTTTTGCTTTGATATGATTTTGATACTCAGTTATTTACTGTAATTATTTTGCATTTAGGGGTGCAAACATAAGAAAAATTAGTTAGACACCGAAACAAATTGAGGATGGCCCTGTCGGGTATTTTGAATGGCGTAAGTTGATTTACAAGCAGATAGCTGTGTTTTTCCAGCTCCCCGAGGGATCTGCTATCTTTGCAGGGTACTGAAGGGATGACATCAGACGAATACGTATGGCTGAAAGCAATAATCTTCCACCAAAACATACAAAAGGAACCAAACTGGGCCGTTTCTGGAAAGAACTGGGCCCCGGTCTGGTTACCGGTTCGAGTGATGACGACCCCTCGGGCATAGCCACCTACAGCCAGGCCGGGGCTTTGTTTGGCATGGCCACCCTGTGGACAGCCCTGCCCACCTTTCCGCTTATGGCCGCCGTACAGGAGATGTGTGCCCGCATAGGCATTGTCACCAATTCGGGGCTTACGCATACGCTCAAGAAAAATTATTCCCGCCCGGTACTCTACCTCATGCTCGTTTTCAGTTTTCCGGCCATTGTGCTCAATATCGGGGCCGATATTGCCGGTATGGGGGCCGTGAGCAATCTGCTTTTTCCTCAAATACATGCAGGCATATTCAGCATCTGTTATACCATCTTATTAATGGTATTAATTGTATGGCTGCCCTACCGCAGGTTTTCGTCCATCCTCAAATACCTGTGCCTGGTCTTGTTGGTATACATCATCGTTCCTTTTTTGGGCAAGATGGATGTACAGGCCCTTGTTCGGAACACCTTTGTTCCGCAGATTCATCTCAACAAAGAATTTTTGGGGATGCTGGTGGCCATCCTCGGCACCACCATTTCGCCCTACCTCTTTTTTTGGCAGGCTTCGATGGAGGTGGAAGAAAAGGGGCAGCTGGCAAAAACGCTCATCGTCAACAAAAACCCGATCGCAAAAATGCGGACTGATGTTTATACCGGCATGTTGTTCTCGAACCTGGTTATGTATTTCATCATCCTTACCACAGGCACGATTTTGTTTGATGCCGGTGTGCACCGCATAGACACCGTCGATCAGGCTGCCATGGCGCTCAAGCCCCTTGCCGGCAGGGCCTCCTACCTGCTTTTTGCATTGGGGATAATCGGTACCGGGTTGATAGCCATCCCTGTCCTGGCCGGATCGCTCTCGTATATCTTTTCCGAAACTTTTGGATGGGAGGAGGGGATGGACAAGAAATTTCATGAGGCCCGTGGATTTTATGGAGTGATGATCCTCTCGCTGGTGATCAGCCTGGGGATAAATTTTATGGGCATCAGTCCGATTCAGGCCCTGTATTACACCGCTATAGGCTATGGTCTTACGGCCCCGGTTATCATAGCCATCGTCTTGCATATCTGCAACAACAAACGGGTGATGGGAAGGGCGGTCAACCGGCCCTGGTCGAACTGGCTGGGAGGCGCAGCCTTGGTGTTGATGACCGTTGCAGGGGTGATGCTGATCTGGTTCCAGTTTTTTTGAAGCGTTTCGAAAAGCTTCTGTTTTAAGACTCAACACATCCCGTAGCCCCGTAGGAGCTATACAATAACGTATTAATGATACGGATCCTACCCACATTCAGCTCCTGCGGAGCTATAAAGCTCATGCCTGGAGCAGCGTGAATTGTAAAACTGTTTCTATTTCTGTTACTTTTGCTTCCATGCTTTTTTCTTCCCTGCTGTTTCTCTACTTCTTTCTACCCGTAACCCTTATACTAACGGTAGCAGTTCCCCGCCGTTTCCGTAATGTGGCGCTGCTTGCAGCCAGCCTGGTGTTTTATGCCTGGGGAGGGGTGAGCTACTCCCTGCTGATGTTGCTCTCCATCGTATTCAATTACCTCATGGCGCTGGGAGTAAGCAAATACAAAGGACAGACCAAGGCAAGGCTCGTGCTTGGTTTCTGTGTCTTCGGCAATTTATTGCTCCTGATTATCATGAAGTATTCGGGTTTTGCGGTGGGCAACTTTAACCGCGTGTTGCATTGGTTTCATCATGACCCGGTGAAGATGCGTGAAATCCTGCTCCCGGCCGGGATTTCGTTCTTTACCTTTCATGCACTTAGTTATGTAATCGATATCTACCGCAACGAATGCCCGGTTCAGAAAAACCCCGTGCGGCTGGCATTGTATATTTCGTTTTTTCCGCAACTCATAGCCGGGCCCATCATACGTTATCACGACATCGCCTCACAGCTTACCGAGCGGAGGATGACGCTCGATGATTTTGTGGCAGGCGCCGAACGTTTTATCCTCGGGCTGGCAAAAAAAGTGCTGTTTTCGAATGTCTTTGCCCTGCCTGCCACCGAAATCTTTGCAACCCCGGTGGCCAATCAGGATGCCCCGCTTGCCTGGTTCGGGGCTTTGTGTTATACCCTGCATATTTACTGCGACTTTTCGGGCTATAGCGATATGGCCCTGGGTCTTGGGCGCATGTTTGGCTTTCATTTTCCCGAAAACTTCAACTTCCCGTATTTGGCCACTTCCATCAAGGATTTCTGGAGGCGGTGGCATATCTCGCTCAGCACCTGGTTTCGCGATTACCTCTATGTGCCGCTGGGTGGAAACCGCAAAGGCCCCTGGCGTACCTATCTCAATCTGCTGATCGTGTTTTTTCTTACCGGTTTGTGGCATGGAGCCAGCTTCAACTTTATTGTCTGGGGTTTTATACACGGCGCTTTTCTGATCCTCGAACGGCTGTTCCTGGGTAAATGGCTGGAGCGGCTGCCGGTGGTAAACCTGTTTTACACCTTGTTTGTAGTGGTCAATGCCTGGGTGTTTTTCAATGCAGGCAATCTGCATTATGCGTTCGACTATCTGCGCATGATGTATGGGCGCCTGCCGGCAGGTATTGTCACCCGTGGCATTGCGTATTACCTCAGCCCCGATTTTATAATCGTTTCTGTACTTGCTGTGGCCGGATCTTTTGGTTTGTTCCGCAGGATGAAAAACCTGGATGGGTTGCTTCCAGCATGGCTTTTGAATGGCCTCATGCCGTTGCGTTATGCCAGTCTGCTTGTCATCCTGTTTATCTGTTCGATCTGTTTGTTGTGTAATACATATAACCCCTTTATTTATTTCAGATTCTGAGTGAACAAACGTACCCTCTATACTGGCTTTTGTATTGGCTTTATGGCCCTGCTGCTCTTGCCTGGGGCCGTGTGGCTGAGCGGATGGAAAGAAAAGACCATTTCGTTCGAGAACAAGGCCCCTGCACGCTGGCCAAAGTTCAGACCGGCCTTGCTCGATTCGTTCCCTCCCCAGTATGAGCCCTGGTACAACGATCATTTTCCGGCCCGCAACTCGTTGATCTTTGGTTATAACTATGTGTATGCACGGTATTTTCACAAATCGCCCAAACCCTCGATGGTAATGATCGGCAAGGCCGGATGGTTGTATATGGCCAACAACGAGCTGAATATCTATACCGGAAAATTCCGTTTCGATGCATCCGATCTGAAAAAGAGCCTCGAAGAACTCGAATACCGCCGCAAGGCCTGTGCCGCCGAAGGGGCAGAATACCGGGTAGTGATCATACCAAGCAAATTCAGTGTGTATCCCGAATACCTGCCCGATTATGTAAAGAGATACCCCGGGCCCAATGCCACCGATCAGTTGCTGGCCTATGTACGCCAACACAGTAGCGTAAAGATCTTCGATCTGCGCCCGGCTATGCTGGCCGCAAAACAAAACGGTCAGTTGTATGTCAAGGGCGATAACCATTGGAACGGGCTGGGCGTTTTTTATGCCTATCAGGAAATCATACGCTGGCTGAAGAACGATTATCCGATCCCGGCGCCCTTGCCCTTGACAGATTTTTCCATACGCGACACCGTGCAGCGCGGAGGCAATATCCTCGAAATGATAGGCATGGCAGATCTCTGGAAAGATGTGCATACCGATCTCAAACCGGCTGTACGCCTGGCTTCTTCCGAAAAATCCGGGGCCCAGTACCCATGCCCCAGCGGATTTCCATACTGTTATGAGTACCACCTGGTATTTCAGAACAAAGACTCCACGCTGCCCGGTTTGCTGGTGATGCGCGAAAGTTTTACCAATATACTCATGCGCAACCTCCTCAGCGCACATTTCGGACGGACCTCGTTTATCTGGGACAAATGGGAGCACCGCCTCAACCTCGATATTGTCAGAAAAGAAAAACCAAAAGTTGTGCTTTGTATGGTGGTAGAAAGCCTGGTCGATTGCTTTGAGAATTTTCAGGATGAGCCAAAGCAGAAGAAAGAATAGAAGAGGTCACCGCCATCTTTCTATCAACACCCCATGTTGATACATAGTTAGCCGGAGATCAGATCAGCCCCCTGATTTTCCTACTTTTGATGCATGTATCAACTGCGGTTGTTTCTGTGTGGGGTCTGTTTTGCAGCCTCTGTTTGTTCATCCGCCCAAGGCGCCAAACCTGTTCAGGGCCTGCCCGTGCGCATCCTGATCATCTTCGACGCTTCCAACAGCATGCAGGCCAAATACGAAGGCGTAACCCGTATTGAAGCAGCCAAAAGCCTGATGAACCGCATTGTCGACAGCCTGCAGCGCATCCCCAAACTCGAACTGGCCTTGCGCATCTACGGGGCCGAGAAAATGTACCCCCCCGGCGATTGCAACGACAGCCATCTGGCCGTTCCGTTTGCATTGCACAACACGGCGCAGATCAAGAGCCATGTCGTCCCGCTCAAACCTACGGGCATTACTCCAATCGCCCATTCGCTCGACCTGGCAGCCGATGATTTCCCCCCAACGCCTGCTACCAATATCATCCTGCTCATCACCGACGGAATCGAGGAATGCGGGGGCGATCCCTGCGAATCGGCCCGCAAACTGCGCGAACGAGGCATTGTCTTCAAACCCTATATCCTCGGCATCGGCATCAGCCAGGAACAAAGCCGGACGTTTGATTGCGTGGGTCAGTATTTCAGTGTCGAAGAACCCAATGCCCTGCTCAATGTGGTGAATGTGGTGATCACCCAAACCATGAACCGCACCACGGCCCAGGTCAACCTGCTCGACCAAAGCGGAAACCCCACCGAAACCAATGTGGATATGACCTTTTACGATCATTTCAGCGGCAACATCCGATACAATTACCTGCATACCCTCAATCCCCTCCATAACCCCGATACCCTGACACTCGATGCCAACCCTACCTACGACGTGGTGGTGCATACCATACCCGAAGTGCAAAAAACAAACGTAAAACTCGAGATGGGCCGTCATAATATCATAGCCCTCGATGCCCCTCAGGGAAAGTTGCAAATCAACCGCACCACTGGCATCTACAACTTCAATTACCGCATCAAAACACTGGTGCGCAAACAAGGCGATGCGGCAATCCTGAACATGCAGGATTTTAACCAGGACGAAAAATACCTGGTAGGCGTCTATGCCCTCGAAATCCTGACCCTGCCCCGTATCTACCTCGAAGGCATACAGATAGAGCAAGGCCAGACAAAAAACATCGACATACCCGGAGCCGGCGAATTGAAACTCCTGACCGGAGAAGCGGGCAGCGGCAGCATCTATCTCGAAAACAAAGGCGATCTTCAATGGGTCTGTAACCTCGATAATAACCAGACCATCCAAAACTATTTTTTACAACCCGGCAGTTACCGCGTGGAGTTCAGGGCACGCAGCCGCAAGGAATCGGCCTATACCATCGAAAAAAAGTTTTCGATCAGCACCGACAAATCGGTTACGGTGAATCTGTATTGATCAGACACCCTGCAGGGTAAAACAAGAGAGGCAGACCGGGCATGCCCCCCGAAAACAGGAAACAACGGATGTTTTAAGATGCCGGGGCCCCGAATAAAGCACATTTCGTATATTCGCGTGTCAAATTACAACTCATGAAAGATATACTCGTTGGCTTAATCATCCTGTGGGTCCTCTACAAAATATTCGGGGGACAAACCATCGTTCAGCGTTACACGGTAAATCAGCACCATACCCATCATTACAACCGCTCTCAGGAAGGCAAGGTAACCGTCGAAAAAAAGGTGGAGCAAAAGAAAACCAAAAGCTCTGACCAGGACGGTGAATATGTGGATTACGAAGAAGTCAAGTAAGACACAACACCCCGCAACCGGAGGCTCATCGGTTTTAACATCATTTAAGAACTCCCTGCCCCGGAGCCGATACGAAACCCGCAAAACAAACGTTCTTTTCACCCGATCTTATCCTGATAATCCTCAACTCTCAAACCGCCTGCAACGTATGAACTCATCTTTTGACATCAAAAAGTACTTACCACACATTGCCGGGATATTCATTTTTATAGGAATAACGCTTTTCTACTTCAACCCCTTGCTTGGAGGAAAGAAACAACTGCAACAAGGCGATGTGCAGCACTACCAGGGTATGTCAAAGGAAATAGCCGACTACCGCGAAAAAACCGGTGGCAAAGAAGCCTTGTGGACCAACAGTATGTTTGGGGGCATGCCCGCCTATCAGATATCGGTTATCTATCACGGGAATTTAATGAAATACGTAAACACGATCCTGATGCTGGGGCTCCCGCATCCATCGGGGTATGTGTTTTTGTTTATGCTGGGTTTCTTTATCCTCCTGCTGGCGTTGAAAGTGGATCCCTGGGTGGGTGTGGTAGGGGCCATTGCCTTTGGTTTTTCTTCGTATTTCTTCATCATCCTGTCGGCAGGGCACAACTCCAAGGCACATGCCATCAGCCTCATGGCCCCGGTAGTGGCCGGGTTTATACTTACCTACAGGGGCAAATACCTGTTGGGAGGGGCGCTCACGGCCTTGTTCCTTTCGCTCGAACTCTTTGCAAACCACCTGCAGATAACGTACTATCTCTGCATTTTCCTCGCCATCTATTGTTTAGCTGAGCTGGTGAGCGCCGTGATAAAGAAGGAATTTCCATCCTTCCTCAAAGCTTCGGTTGTTATTGGCATAGCCGCATTCCTGGCTGTTCTTCCAAACATTACGAATATCTGGGCAACCTACGAGTATGGAAAGTATACCACCCGCGGCAAGTCAGACCTCACCCAGAACGAGCTTGGCAAATCAAACGCGTATGATAAGACCGATGGGCTCGACCGAAGCTATGCCACAGGCTGGAGCTACGGAGTAGGCGAGACGATGACCTTGCTCATCCCCAATTTCAAGGGCGGCTCGTCTGATCAGATCGGCACACACCATGCCGATGCCTTGAAAGACGTAACCCCAGAGATGCGTCAATACGTCGGGCAGATGGATGGATATTATGGCGATCAGCCCTTCACCTCCGGGCCTGTTTATGCCGGGGCCATTGTTTTGTTTTTGTTTGTGCTCGGTCTCTTTATCGTAAAAGGGCCTTTGAAATGGGCCATCCTCTTTGCCACCCTTTTATCGATCCTGCTTTCCTGGGGAAGCAATTACATGAGCTTTACGAATTTCTTTTTTGATCACGTGCCCGGCTACAACAAGTTCAGGGCTGTTTCTATGATCCTGGTTATTGCTGAATTTACATTGCCCCTGTTGGCCATTCTGGCCCTGGATCAGGCCCTGAAATCGAAAGATTTCTTTAAAGAAAGGGTGAAGGCGCCATTCATTGATTTTTATGTAGAGAACAAAAAAGCATTCCTCATTTCGTTTGCCCTTACAGGCGGTCTTTGCCTGTTGTTCATCTTAATGCCAGGGCTGAATGATTATTTCAAATCATACGCAGCCTATACCGACGGATCGATGACAAACGAACGTCAGCACCTCTACGGACAGATTGTGAAACAGGCAGGCCCCGAAACCACCAATATGCTTCTTGATGGTCTGGAATCAGCACGTAAAGCCATCTTCAAAGCCGACTGCTGGAGAAGCCTCATCTTCATTACCCTTTCTGCCGCGTTGTTGTTCTATTATTTCAAAAGCGGTTTTCAACGCGGGATTGTCATCGCCGGCCTGGGGGTGTTTGTGCTTTGCGATATGTTCCCGATCGACAAACGCTATCTAAACGATGCCAACTTCGTACCCAAACAACAGGTAGAAAACCCCTATCAGCCCTCGGCTGCCGATCTGCAAATCATGGCCGATAAGGATCCCGACTTTCGTGTCTGGAACCTGGCGGTAAACACCTACAACGATGCCAGCACCTCCTACTTCCATAAATCTATTGGGGGTTATCACGGGGCAAAACTGAAACGCTATCAGGAACTCATCGAATTTCACCTGGCCAAGAACAACCAGAGTGTGTTGAATATGCTCAATACCAGGTACGTCATCATACCCGATAAGGACCAGCAGCCGGTGGTGCAGCAAAACCCGAACGCATTGGGCAATGCCTGGTTTGTGAAAGAATACAAACTGGTGGCCAATGCCGATTCGGAGATCACGGCCCTGAGTCATTTTGATCCGGCCATGACAGCCATTGTCGACCGCAAATTCGAAGACAATCTCAAAGGCTTGACTCCTGCCAAAGACTCCCAGGCAGTAATTAAACTTACCCAGTATGAACCCAATGACCTGATGTATGAGACGCATAACAAAGGCGAAGGGCTTGCTGTCTTTTCAGAAATTTACTACGAGAAAGGATGGAACGCTTATGTAAACGGAACATTGATGCCTCATATCCGCGCCAATTATGTGCTACGGGCCATGCGTCTTCCGGCAGGGGATAACAAGATCGAGTTTAAGTTCGAACCCAAGGTGTATCTTATCGGAGAGAAAATATCCATGGCAGGTTCAATCCTGCTCCTGTTAGTCTGTGCCGGTAGCGGGTTTTTGGCCTGGAGGAATTGCAGGAAGGAAACGGATGTTAAGGCATAGCCCTGGTTTGATCTGTTAGCACTCCGTTCAACCCGAAAATAAAGATCATCAAGCTTTTGATCCTCGCTTATCCTGACAATCCTCATAATCCGCGTTCTATCATGCCAAGACGTTTGTAAACCATTTCATGCAGCCGGTGAGTAAGCATCCCAAAAAAGTATTGATCATTACCTATTACTGGCCCCCAGGCGGAGGGGCAGGCGTACAACGCTGGCTTAAGTTTGTAAAATATCTCCGTGAATTTGGCTGGGAGCCGGTTGTCTATACTCCCGAAAATGGTGAAATGCCGGTGATCGACCACTCACTCCAGAAGGATGTGCCTGTAGGCCTCACCGTAATTAAACAGCCTATCTGGGAGCCATACAACAGCTATAAACGGTTTATCGGACAAGGCAAGGACGAGAAGATCAATACCGGATTTCTGACCGAAAACAAGAAACCCAAACGAATGGAGAAGATTGCCGTCTGGATCAGGGGCAACTTCTTTATACCCGATGCACGCAAATTCTGGATCAAACCTTCTATTGGTTTTCTGAGCGAATACCTGGTTAAAAACCCCGTGGATGTGATTGTCTCGACCGGCCCGCCCCACAGCATGCATCTCATTGCGCTGGGGTTGAAAGAAAAATGGGGGCTTCCCTGGCTTGCCGATTTCAGGGATCCCTGGACCAACATCGACTTCTATCCCGAACTCATGCTTACCTCCGGCTCCGACCGCAAACATCACCGTCAGGAAAAAGAGGTGCTGGAAAAGGCCGATAGCGTAGTAAGCATAGGCCGTAACATGTCGCAGGAGTTTGCAGCGATACATGGAAAAGACAACGCTAAATTCCATGTCATCACCAACGGGTATGATACCGATGATCTGCAGGGCTCAGCCAATCTGGTGATGGACGCGAAGTTTAGTCTGGCCCATATCGGAACCCTCGTAAAAAGCCGCAACCCCGAAGCCTTGTGGAAAACACTGGCGGCCTTGACGCAAGAGAATCCTGCTTTCGCAGCCGATCTGGAGATAAAACTTGTTGGAAAAGTGGATGTGAACGTGATGCAGAGCATCGACTCAGCCGGGTTAAAACCCTACCTGAACAAGATCGACTACCTCCCGCATACAGACGTGATCAAAGCCCAGCAACAAAGCCAGGCGCTGCTCCTGCTTGTAAATAACACAAAAAATGCCGGTGGCATTCTCACCGGCAAGTTCTATGAATACCTCAGCGCCCGACGGCCCATCCTCTGTATTGGGCCCGAAATAGGCGAAATAGCCGATGCCTTTGCCGAAACCCGTTGCGGTAAGCTTTCGGGTTTTACAGACGAAGACACCCTTCGCAAAAACATCCTGGATTATTACCAACACTATAAAGCAGGCACCCTCCGTTCTGTTTCACAGAATGTGGAACACTATTCCCGCAGGTCGTTGACAGCAGAGCTCTCGAAGTTGCTTGACGAGCTTATAAGGCGCTAATCGGCTTGCAGCTTTTGTTCAGATATTTTCTGAATGGGGCAACACGCTCCGGTTATTTCATCCCGTGTTTCTCGTCATCCATTTTCATCGGTTCATAACCACCGAAGTTAGTTTTTTGGCATCCTCCGTACCTACAAACGGGGGCAGCTGAGCTTCGAATGAAGGATAGGAAACAGCCGAATGGATACTCAACGCAGCATGCTGGCAGTGGGCCGTATATACCAGGTTTGAAAAGTGGTCGAGGTGCTTTTTATGCCTGAACTCCCTGGCATAGTCGGTCTCCGAACTAAATTGGAATTGAGAGATGGTTTCTGTCATCAGACTCTTGGTATTGTCCAGATTGTGTGTGTGCGAACGGATATATACATTCCAGCCAAACAAATTGTTTTGAATCTTGTGTGGGGGCTCAAAAGCAATCTTGACCTTGTCGGTGCCGCCCGACCGGAGAAGTTTTTTTTCGATCAGGTACACGTTGCTCAGCTGCAGTTTCATAGGCGTTCGGTTTAGGGGTGTGAGTGATTGGATAGTCAAATCTACTTCAACACCCTGTATGAACCTAGCCTGATTTAGCAGTCTGCGGGTTTGGATGAGTGGATGGTGGGTTTGAGGGGATGGATGGGTTTTTGAGGGTTACCGAATCGGGCTCATTCAGGAGCTAATGGTATCAAATTGTACGTTGTGTTAAGCGTGTCCGGAAGAAGCGGATGATTGGAACAACGCGCCCCGAGCCACCGATTTAAAACGCTGCCGAAAGCGCTATTTCGGCTTTCAGACTACCTTTAAGCTTAGGATATGACACAAAAGGCAATACTCAGAGCGATTAAGTCGACGGTGAAATCTTTTTTACCCGACTCCCGTATCGTGCTCTTTGGTTCAAGAGCAAGGGGAGATTTTAATGCCGATAGTGATTTTGATGTATTGATCATTGTTCCTCAATCGTTTGCCACAGCTGAGAAGAAGGAACGGAGAATTAAAATCAAACAAGCGCTTGTTGATGCGTTGGATCTGCCGATGGATATCCTGATTAATTCCGAAAAAGAAGTCGAAACAAAAAAGGACCTGCCCGGGCATACGATCAGGTGGGCGCTAAAGGAAGGAGTTGTCCTATGAAGAAGCATCAGGATGAGCGCCTCAGCCGTTAGCTTGAAAAAGCGCTTCATGATGAGTTTGCTGCTAGATGTTTAATGAAACATAAGCCACTCATTTTAGATACAGCTTGCTTCCACTGTCAACAAGCGGTTGAAAAATAGTTCAAAGCCTACCTTGTTTTCAAAGGGATTGACTTCCCCAGGACACACGATGTTTCCCTGCTTAGAAAACAATGCATAAAGGCAGATTCAGCGTTCGAAACTATTGATGTAGCCGATCTGGATGATTACGGTGTCAGCATTCGATATCCCGATGAATTTCTGGATCCAACGCTAAAGGACACAGAGAGATACATGAAACTTGTCATTCACGTTAAAAAGCTTGTATTAGGCAAAATTCCATCTAACTTATTCTAAGTCATTGATAATTCAGCACTTGCAATGTCGTATTTTTTCATCATTTTCTTAATGGCTGTCAGTTTTCTTCTCCTGATTGTTTCTGCATAAATACTTTCATCGGGAGGAGTAAAGGCTTGTTTCCTGGAGACCATATTCCAAATTATTACCGCAATCTTTCTAGCCGTTGCTGTAATTGCTGCCGCCCTTCCCTTTTTGTATGCTATGCGCTTGAAAAAGGCATTCAATACTCCTCCCTTTAAGCGGTCAATCGTATTCGCTGCATTTCGAAGAGCTAGGGCAAATTTATTACTCCCTTTTGGGGTTCGGCTGCTAATTAATTTCCCTACACTTATCTTATTATTAGGCGCAAGCCTTAACCAGCAGGTAAATTGTTTGGCACTTTTAAATTTGACGATATCATGTCCTATCTCTGCAATAAACGTCATAATGGTGCCTGTACTCACTCCTTCAATGGCGAACAAATCAACGCCAAACATTTTATAGCTAAACAGGGGCAAGTTGAACTTTTGCTGATTCTTTCCTTTGAGTTGTTTCTTGGTCAACTTCGGAACGGATTCTGTACATATTTCTTGTGTTGCCGCCTCCAGGAGGCACTCTGTTCTGCGGTCGCATTGAGCGATGCTTTCCTGAAAGGTCTTATACAGCATATAACATGATTCCAATTCGTAGAGTAGCTCTTCATTCCATTGGCCTTGAAGGGCATCTGCTATTTCTTGTTTGGTTTTGCGTACCCTATTATGGACTAATTGGCTTAGTACCTCACCATCCCGCTCTCCGTTTAATATCGCTTCTATGATTTTCGTTCCCGAAAGTCCGGTAATATCATTGAGAACAACATCTAACCGCAAATTCATTAATCGGAGCGCTTTCTGCATTTTATTGCTAAACCCGGCTGCCGTTTCTATGAGTGACTGACGATGCCTGGAGAGTACCCTGATTTTTAATGTCACCTCGCTTGGCAGATGCATCCCCGAAGTAGTCCCATAGAATGCAATTTTTGTATCCATTGACAGTCTTTTACATCTGTTTTGGCTCGTACATTTTTGGTTTGCTGACCGGAAACCAACAGTACTTCAAAACCGGATACTTGTAAAATCCTGAAGAGACTTTGCCAATAACTACCGGTACTCTCCATTGCAATGGTGGTGATACCCGAGTCTTTGAGAAATAATACAAGATCTTGTTGTCCAGATGAATACACATTAAATTCTCTGACTTGATCCGAGTTTTGTCCAATAGCTACGAAGTGGCTTTTGGAGCCGATATCAAGGGGTAATGTCAAAAGCTGGGGGGGGGCAGAGATCGAATGACTGCTGCATGTTGGTCCAGCCAGAGACACGTTTTCCCGGGGTTCCCGACACATTCCCTAAGGTTCCTTACACGTTCCCTGAGGTTCCCGACATGTTTCCTAAGCTTCCCGACACGTTCACTAAGGTTCCCGACACGTTCCCCAAGGTTCCCGACATGTTTACTTAGCTTCCCGACATGTTTACTAAGCTTCCCGACATGTTCCCCAAGCTTCCCGACACGTTTACTAAGCTTCCCGACATGTTCCCCAAGCTTCCCGACATGTTTGATAAGCTTCCCGACATGTTTGCTAAGCTTCCCGACATGTTCCCCAAGCTTCCCGACATGTTTACTAAGCTTCCCGACATGTTCCCCAAGGTTCCC